>Ga0335083_10012445_pt1 | contig 10181 bp, 11 predicted proteins | sample Lox_Sample_42_FD_206716 | JGI IMG/M metagenome (GOLD analysis project Ga0335083, IMG submission 206716) | Soil microbial communities from Loxahatchee National Wildlife Refuge, Florida, United States - Lox_Sample_4.2 | ecosystem: Environmental > Terrestrial > Soil > Wetlands | place: USA...
ATTGAACTTCTGCCACGGGTTGGGACTCGGACTGCATGAGCGGCCGCTGATTTCACGGCTGAATTCCTTCCTCGAGCCCTACGAACTGAAAGCCGGCATGGTGTTCGCAGTTGAGACTTTCTGCCCCGCGAAGGACGGCGTGTCGGCAGCGCGCATCGAGGAAGAAGTCGTGCTCACGCCCGAGGGCGCCAAGATCATTTCGCTTTATCCCGCACAGGAGCTGCCGGTCGCCAATGCCTACTAAGAAGCTCCATCGGGGAATCGGTCCTTCGATCGGCTGGATCGGCGCCGGCCGCATGGGCTACGAGATGGCCGGCCGCCTCGCCAAGGGCGGGGCCGACGTGCTGGTCTGGAACCGCACCAGGGAAAAGGCCAAGCCGCTGGAAAAGTACGGCGCCAAGGTCGCGGACCAGATCGCAGAGCTTGCTGCACGCGACATCGTCTTCTGCATGGTGGCTACCTACAAGGACGTGAAAGAGGTCGTCGCCAACCTGCTCGCCGGTAAATCGAAGCCAAAGATGTTGATCGAGTGTTCCTCGATCTCCCTCGAGGGTTCGGCTGAACTGCGGGAGATGCTGGAGAAGAAGGGCATCCAATACCTGGCTGCGCCGGTCTCGGGCAACGCCAAGGTGATCAAGGCGGGAAAGCTTTCTTTCGTCTGTTCCGGCCCGAAGAAAGCCTACGAAGAGGTGAGGCCCCACCTCGATGCCATGGGCAAGGGTTCCAGCTGGGTCGGCGAGGGTGAACTCGCGCGCATTGTGAAGATCTGCCATAACGTGTTCCTCGGCGTGGTGACGCAATCCTTGGCCGAAATTACCGTCCTCGCGCAGAAGGCGGGTGTGCCGCGGCATGCGTTCCTCGAATTCATGAACCAGAGCGTGATGGGCTCGACCTTCACGCGCTACAAGGCGCCGGCCTTCGTCAACCTGGATTTCAAGGTGACGTTCACGCCGCAGCTCCTGAGGAAGGACATGGACCTCGGCCTGGACGCGGGCCGCCGATTCGAGGTGCCGATGCCGCTCGCCAGCGCCACGCGCGACCTGATCCAGTCGATGATCGGGCAGGGCTGGACAGAGCAGGATTTTGCGAGCCTGCTGCTGCAGCAGGCCGAGGCTTCCGGAGTAAAACTAAAACCTGAAAACGTGGAGGTAGGAGATGGGCTTGCTTAGACTGTTGCTTGCGGCGGTCCTCGCCGCGTTCAGTGCCGCTTCGTTCGCGCAATACCCGAACAAGCCGGTACACGCGATCATTTCGTTCACGCCCGGCAGCTCGACCGACATCGTCGGCAGGGTGGTGATGGCGAAATTGTCCGAATACTGGGGCCAGCCGGTAATCGCGGATAACCGCGCCGGCGCCGGCGGCTCGATCGGCACCGCGGCGGTGGCGCGCTCGGCGCCAGACGGCTACACGCTGCTCATCGATTCCACGGGACACACCGTGACGCCGGCGATCTATGCCTCGCTGCCCTACGACACGCTCAAGGATTTCATCGATATCTCGCCGCTCGCGATGCAGCCGAACGTGCTGGTGGTGTCGGCTGAATCCCGCTTCAAGACGCTGATGGACATCGTCAACGAAGCGCGCGCCAAGCCGGGCGCGATCAACTTCGGCTCCGCGGGCGTCGGCAGCGGCACCCACCTGAACCTCGAGCGCTTCGTCGCGGCGGCTAAGATCAAGGTCACGCACATACCCTTCAAGGGCACGCCCGAGGTGGTCACCAACATCCTGAGCGGCGGCGTGGACTGCTACTGGGCGCCGATTTCCGCGGCGCTGTCGCAGATCAAGGGCGGCAAGCTGCGCGCGCTCGCGGTCAGTACCTCGAAGCGCAACGCCGCCCTGCCCGATGTCCCGACCACCGGCGAGGCTGGCATCAGCGGCGCCGATTCGCCCCTCTGGTTCGGCCTGTGGGCGCCGGCCGGCACGCCGCCGGAAATCGTGCAGAAGATCTCGACCGACGTGCGCAGGGCGCTCGCCGACCCGGGCGTGAAGGAGAAGCTGCAGAACCTCGGCAACGACGTCATGGAAATGTCGCCCGCCGAGTTCGCGAAATTCGTGCGCGAGGAACTCGAAACTTACGCGGTGATCATCAAGAACGCGGGCATCAAGCCCCAGTAGGTACTTTCTTCAGGTCGTGCAGCCAGGCTGACGCGTTGCCGTCGGAGGGCGCGCGCCAGTCGCCGCGCGGCGAGAGCGAACCGCCCGAGCCGACCTTCGGGCCGTTGGGCAGGGCGCTGCGCTTGAACTGGCTGGTCTGGAAGAAGCGGTGCAGGAATACCTCCAGCCACTTGCGGATGTCCTTCAGGCCGTATTTGTCCCGCCAGGCGCTCGAGGCGAGGAACGCGATCTTCGAAGGCGCGTAGCCGAAGCGCAGCGTGTAGTAGAGGTGGAAGTCCTGCAGTTCGTAGGGCCCCACCGTGTCCTCGGTCTTCTGGCTGCCGGGGATCAGTTCCGGCGAAATCTCGGTGGCGAGCACGCGCTCGAGCGCCTTGGTCACCGGGGCGTCGAACTGTCCCGACTTCGCCACCCAGCCGATCAGGTGCCGGACCAGCGTTTTCGGCACGCTGACGTTCACGTTGTAGTGCGACATATGGTCCCCAACGCCATAGGTCGCCCAGCCGAGCGCCAGTTCGGAGAGGTCGCCGGTGCCGACCACCAGGCCGCCGTGCAGGTTGGCGAGGCGGAACAGGTGGCTGGTGCGCTCGCCGGCCTGCACATTCTCGAAAGCGATGTCGTAGACCTTGCGGCCCTCGGCATAGGGATGGCCGAGGTCGCGGAACATCTGCATGCAGGAAGGCCGGATGTCGATTTCCTCCGCGCTCGCGCCTACCGCGCGCATCAGCTGCCAGGCGCTCGAGCGAGTGCGCGTCGAGGTGGCGAAGCCGGGCATCGTGTAGGCGAGGATGTTCTTCCGCGGCAGGCCAAGCTCGTCCATCACCCGCGCGCAGACAAGCAAGGCCTGCGTCGAATCGAGGCCGCCCGAGACGCCGATGACGAGCTTCTTCGTGCCGGTGGCGCGCAGGCGCGTGGCAAGGCCCGCGACCTGGATGCGGTAGACCTCCTCGCAGCGCGTGTCGCGCGTCGCCGGGTCGGAAGGGACGTAAGGGAATCTTTGGAATTTTCTCTGAAGTGGGATTTTTCCTCCAGGAAGTGGAAGCGAAAAATCCACAACGCGAAAACAGGAGAACTCAGCTGCATGCCGCCGGACAGATTCGCCGAAGGAATTCTGGCGCATGCGATCTGCCTCCAGGCGCTCCAGGTCGATATCGGCGAAGGTCAGCTGCGACTTGCCGGCGTAGCGCTGCGACTCGGCGAGCAGCGAGCCGTTCTCGTAGGCCATGGCGTGCCCGTCCCAGGCGAGATCGGTGGTCGATTCGCCCGCGCCGGCGGCGCTGTAGAGATAGGCGGCGATGCAGCGCGCCGACTGGTTGGCGGCCAGTTCGCGCCGGTATTCCTGCTTGCCGACCAGCACGTTCGAGGCCGAGAGGTTCGCGACCACCGTGGCACCTGCGAGCGCGGCGATCGACGAGGGCGGCACCGGCACCCAGAGATCCTCGCAAATCTCGGCGAACAGGCGCAGCCGGGGGCTTTCCCTCAGCTTGAAGATCAGCTTGCCGAAGAGAGCCTTCTGGCCGGCAAGTTCGATCTCCCGGGTGTCGCCGACGGCGGGCGTGAACTGGCGCAGTTCGTAGAACTCCCGGTAATTCGGCAGGTAGGTCTTGGGCACCACGCCGAGGAGCTTGCCCCGGCACAGTAGCGCGGCGCAGTTGTAGAGCAGGCCGTCCGCCGCGACGGGCAGTCCGACGAAGGCGGCGATCGGCAGATTCCGCGAACGGGCCAGCAGCCAGGCGAGCGCCTCCTCCGAGGCCCGCAGCAGCGCCTGCTGGTGGAACAGGTCTTCGCAGCTGTAGGCCGAGAGGCCGAGTTCCGGGAACACCGCGACGACCGCCTTCTGCCTCGCCGCCTCGCGCATCAGCGCGAGCGTCGCGGCGGCGTTCGCCATCGGGTCGCCGATGCGCACCACGGGCGTGGCGAGCGCCACTCGCGCGAAGCCGTGGGTGTAGAGGTTGAAAAAGGTGTCGCGGGAGGCCATGGATGCCATTTTACGCCTGTTAAGTTATGGTGTATAAAGCCATATATGTTCGAGGAGATCCTGGTCGGTGCTGACGGCGTGCTGGAGGCCAGGATCCACAACGACCTGACGTATTCTCTTTCCTTCAGGAAGGGGAAAAACGTCCTCGTCGAATACAGCAGCGCAGGTGCGTACGAGTTCAAGTCGGTGGAAAAGCTGCGCTACGACTTCGAGCGCGATGTCGAAGAAGCTCTACGTCAGGGTTAGCGGGCGGGACGACGCGCTCGACCGCTTCGAGGCGGCCTGGCACCTCGCCTCCGGCCGCGCCGCGCCGGCGCCGCTCGCGGTGCTGTCCTTCGCCGACCTGCCGTTGCTCGCCAAAACGCTGACGCCCGCGCGCTGGGAACTGCTGGCGAAGCTGAAGAAGGCGGGGCCGCTGTCGATTTTTGCGCTGGCGAAGCTGGTCGGGCGCGACTACAAGAACGTGCATACCGACGTATCGCGCTTGACCGAGCTGAATCTAATCGAAAAGCAGCGGGATTCCCTGGTCAGCGTCGCCTGGGACGCCGTGCGCGCAGAACTCCGGCTATAGCCAGCCCGACTTGCGGAAGCGGTACCAGAGGTACAGGTCGAACCCGGCCATCAGGGCGAGCGCCATGAAATAGCCGTACTCCCATTTCAGCTCCGGTATGTTGGCGAAGTTCATGCCATACAGGCTGGCGATGAAGGTCGGCACGGCGAGCAGCGCGGCCCAGGCCGCGAGCCGCTTGGTGACCTCGGTCTCGCTGATCGTGATCAGGGCAAGATTGACCTGCAGCGCGGTGCTGACGGTGTCGCGCAGGCTATCGAGCGACTGGTTCAGGCGCACCAGGTGGTCGTAGACGTCGCGAAAGTACTCCCCCAGGCCGTGGCAGACCATCGGCACGCGCCCGCCATAGAGCTTGCCCACCGAATCCATCAGGGAGCCGGTGGCGTGCTTGAGCGTCGCGATCTTCTGCTTCACGTAGTAGAGCGCCTCAATATTGGCGCGCGGCGAGGTGTTGGCGAAGATACGATCCTCGATGGCTTCCAACTCGGTCTCGATCGCGTCCAGTACCGGGAAGTAGCGGTCCACTACCGAGTCCATCAGCGCGTAGAGCACGTAGCCCGAGCCGTGGCGCAGCAATTCGGGCTCGCGCTCGCAGCGCGCGCGCACGCCGAGGAAGCTCTGTTCGGTCCGGTTGCGCACCGACAGCACGTAGTTCGGGCCGGTGAAGATGTCCACTTCGCCGACGTGCAGTTCTTCGCCCTTGAGCTCCACCATGTGCAGCACGGCGAAGACCTCGCTGCCGTATTCCTCGATTTTGGGCCGCTGGTGGCCGCTACGCGCGTCCTCGACTGACAGCTCGTGCAGGTCGAACTCGTGCCTCATCTCCTCGAGCTCGGCATCCGTGGTGTCGCGCAGCGCCACCCAGACGAAGCAGCCGGGCTTGGCGAGATAGTCGTGGATCTCGCTCTGCTGGATGTCGGCGAGTTTCTTTCCTTCTTGGTAGACGACGCAGTTGACGAGCATTGATAATCATACCGTGGGCAACATGAACGGACTGTGAACGAGCCATGAACGAACCGTCGGCACCCCGCATCGACCCGCCCGCGCAGCCCCGCGACGCCGCGACCGTGGTCATCCTGCGTGACCGCGAGGATGGCGTCGAGGTCTACCTGGTGAAGCGCAGCCGGACGGTGGACTTCATGGCGGGCGCGCATGTGTTCCCCGGCGGCCGCCTTGATCCAGCCGATGCATCGATGGAGGCCTGCGCGGTCCGCGAGACCTTCGAGGAGGCGGCCCTGCAGCTGGACCCGGCGGCGCTGGTGCCCTGGGTGCGCTGGGTGACGCCGGATATCTCGCCGCGGCGCTTCGACGCGCGCTTCTTCCTCGCGCGCGCTCCAGAGGGCCAGGAGCCGCGCGTGGACGGCCGGGAGGCGACCGAGGGCGTGTGGATCGCGCCAGCCCGGGCGATAGAGAGCTGGCTTGACGACGGCATGCTGCTCGCACCGGCCACCGCGAAATGCCTGGATGCGCTGCTTGCCCACCGGACCGTCGACGGTGCGCTGGCCGCGGCGGCGAAGCGGCCGCCCCCCGTGATGCAGCCGCTGGTGTGGAACGACAAGGAGACCGGGCGCGCCTACATTTCCCTGCCGGGCGACCGGCACCACCCGGTGCGCGAGGACGCCCTGGGCGGCACGATCCTCCGGTTCCAGCTGGAAGCCGGGCGCTATCGCCCCGTGGCCGCCCGCTAAGCCGCAGCTAAAATAAGCGTTTTCCCTGCGGAAACGCCATGCCCGAACTCAGCAAACGCGCCCAGTCCCTGGGTACCGAGAACGCCTTCGTGGTGCTCGCCGAAGTCACGGCGCTGGCGGCCCAGGGCAAGGACATCGTCAGCTTCTGCATCGGCCAGCCTGATTTCCCAGCGCCGCTCCACGTGCAGGAAGCGGGCATCCGCGCCATCCGCGAGGGCAAGCACGGCTACACGCCGTCGGCCGGCATCGACCCGCTGCGCGACGCGGCGGCGAAGTACATGGCGGGCATGCGCGGCGGGCTGCCGATCCGGGCGCAGGACGTTGTGGTCGGCGCCGGCGCCAAGCCGTTCATCGCCTACGCGATCCTCTCGACCACCGACCACGGCGCGGGAGACGAGGTGATCTACCCGAATCCGGGCTTCCCGATCTACGAATCGCAGATCGTCGCCTGCGGGGCGAAGCCGGTGCCGGTGCAGTTGAAGGAGGAGCGCGACTTCGCCTTCGATCCGGCGGAACTTGAGAGGCTGATCACGCCAAGGACGAAGTTGTTGATCCTGAATTACCCGCACAATCCCACTGGCGGTTTGCTGTCGAGGAAGGATTTGCAGGCCATCGCAGCAGTTCTGCAGAAGCATCCGCAAGTCTGGGTGTATGCCGATGAAATTTATTCGCGGCTGTGCTACACGGGCGATTTCTTCTCCATCGCGCAACTGCCCGGCATGTACGAGCGCACCATCATCGCCGACGGGGCCTCGAAGACCTGGGCCATGACGGGCTGGCGCATCGGCTTCTCTTCCAATCCGGTGCTCGCACCGGTGCTGACGCGCTGGATCACCAACACGGATTCCTGCGCGTCCCAGATTTCCCAGTGGGCGGCGGTCGAGGCCATCAACGGCCCGCAGGACGCGGCCGAAATGATGAAGAAGAGTTTTCTGGAGCGCCGGGATCTGATCGTCGGCTTGTTGAATGCGGTTCCCGGCGTCAAGTGCCGCACGCCCGGCGGCGCGTTCTACGCCTGGCCGAACGTCACCGAGGCCTGCCGCATGATCGGCGCCGCGGATTCGGAGGAATTCCGCAAGCGCCTGCTGCACGAGGCGGGCGTGGCGGTACTGGCCGACATCCATTTCGGCGCGCGCGCGCCGGGCGAAGGCCAGCATGTGCGTTTCTCCTATGCAGCGTCGAAGCAGGCGATCGATCAGGGCATCGCGCGCATGGCGGAATTCATCCGCATCAACACCCGCAAAGTGGCCTGACTTGAGCATCTGGCGGCCGAGCGCCACCGTTGCCGCAGTGATCGAGCGCGACGGCAGGTTCCTGTTCGTCGAGGAGTTGCAAGAAGGCCGGCGCGTGCTCAACCAGCCTGCCGGCCACCTCGATCCGGGCGAAACCCTGATTGCCGCCTGCGCGCGTGAAGTGATGGAAGAAACCGCGCACCGCTTCGAGCCGAAGGGCCTAGTCGGCATCTACCGCTGGTACTACAAGGTGGCGGACGTGACCTTCCTGCGCTTCTGCTTCTCGGGGCGGATCCTCGGCACGGAAGGCCGCGCCCTCGACAAGGAGATCCTCGCCCTGCACTGGCTGACGCCGGCCGAACTCGAGGCGAAGGCGGCCATGCACCGCTCGCCGCTCGTGCAGCAATGCATGGACGACTATCTCGCCGGGCGAAATTTCCCGATCGAAGTCTTGTCGAAGACCTATGGCTGAACGGATCGTGGTCGGGATGTCGGGCGGCGTGGATTCCTCGGTGGCCGCGCTGCTGCTCAAACGCGAGGGCTACGACGTGGTCGGCCTGTTCATGAAGAACTGGGAGGACGACGACACCGACGAATACTGCTCGACGCGGCAGGACCTGATCGACGCGGCGGCGGCGGCGGACGTGATCGGCGTCGAGCTGGAAGCCGTCAACTTCGCCGCCGAGTACAAGGACCGGGTGTTCGCCGACTTCCTGCGCGAATACCAGGCCGGCCGCACGCCGAACCCGGACGTGCTGTGCAACGCGGAGATCAAGTTCAAGGCCTTTCTAGACCATGCCATGGACCTGGGCGCCACGCGCATCGCCACGGGCCATTACGCCAGGGTGATCGAGAAACGCGGCCTGTTCGAGCTGCATCGCGGCACGGATGCATCGAAGGACCAAAGCTATTTCCTGCATCGGTTGACGCAGGCTCAACTCTCGAAGAAGGATTCCACCGGCATCTGCTTCATCGGCGAGCGGCCGTTCCGCGAGTTCCTCAACAAGTATCTGCCGCGCGAACCCGGCGCCATCGTGACGCCGCAGGGAATGCGAGTGGGAACGCATATCGGGCTGGCTTTTTACACGATTGGACAGAGGAAGGGCATCGGTATCGGGGGCGCGGGTGACGCATGGTATGTCGCGCAAAAAGACCCTGGATCGAATTCGCTCGTCGTGGTCCAGGGGCACGACCACCCGCTGCTCATGAAGCGCTCGCTCAGCGCGCAGGATGGGAGCTGGGTCGCGGGCGATGCGCCCGCACCGGGTTCGACACACTCGGCCAAGACCCGCTACCGGCAGGCAGATTCCGCCTGCGTGGTGACGCGTTCGGAAGACGATGCGATCGCCGTGGATTTCGCCGAGCCGCAGTGGGCGGTGACGCCCGGCCAGTCGGTGGTGCTCTACGACGGCCCGCAGTGCCTCGGGGGCGCCGTAATCAACTAGGCCTTGGGCGGGGCCGTGTCCGCGAAAGCGGGTCGTTCCATCAGCCGGTCGTAGAGGCGCGCGAGGTTGGCATATTCGCCGCGCCATTCGATGCCGGCCGGTTTGCGGAATTCCACCCAGCCCAGGCAGCAGCCAACCGCGATGTCGGCCAGCGTGTAGCGGTCGCCGTGGCAGAAAGATTTGTCGCCGAGTTCGGCGGCGATGGCCGCCAGGCCCCGCCTCAGCTTGCCGGCCTGCTTGTTGGTCCAGGCGGCACCCTGTTCCTTCTTCGGGCGCAGCGACTCGTAGCGGATCAGCAGGCCTGCGTCGAGGGTGCCGTCGGCCAGCGCCTCCCAGCGCCGCACCGCCACGCGCTCGCGGTTGTCGTCCGGGATCAGGCGCGCGATCGGCGAGACGCTGTCGAGGAACTCGACGATCACGCGCGAATCGAAGAGCGCGGTGCCGTCGTCGAGCACCAGCGTGGGCACCTTGCCGAGCGGGTTGTGGGCGTTGACCGGATTTTCCGGCGGACTGACGTCGACGGAATCGAAGTCGCAGTCGATTTTCTTTTCCGCGAGGACGATGCGCACCTTGCGGGTGTAGGGGCTGGGGACGGAGCCGAGTAGTTTCATAGCGGGCGCGGATTATATAATAGTGCCATGGCATCCCCGCTCACCGCGCTGTCGCCGCTCGACGGCCGGTATGCAAGGTCCGCCGATCCCCTCCGGCCGTATTTCAGCGAGCACGCGCTGATCCGCTACCGGGTGCGGATCGAACTTGCCTGGCTGATGGCGCTCGCCGCCGAGCCGGCGATCGCGGAACTGAAGCCGTTTTCGAAGGCGACGCAGGCCGGTTTGAAGGCGCTGGTCGCGGGATTCTCGGAGAAAGATTCGGAGAAGATCAAAGCCATAGAGGCCGAGACCAACCACGACGTCAAGGCGATCGAATACTGGCTGAAGGCGAAGCTCGGCAAAAACCGCGAAGTGCAGGGTGCGCTGGAATTCATCCATTTCGCCGCCACCTCGGAGGACATCAACAACCTGTCCTACGCACTGATGCTCGAGGAATCGCGCCGCAAGGCGCTGCTGCCGCGGCTGGACGAGTTGATCGGCGCACTGCGCGAGCATGCGCGCCGCCATGCCGCACTGCCGATGCTGTCGCGCACGCACGGCCAGCCGG
>Ga0335083_10012446_pt1 | contig 10180 bp, 10 predicted proteins | sample Lox_Sample_42_FD_206716 | JGI IMG/M metagenome (GOLD analysis project Ga0335083, IMG submission 206716) | Soil microbial communities from Loxahatchee National Wildlife Refuge, Florida, United States - Lox_Sample_4.2 | ecosystem: Environmental > Terrestrial > Soil > Wetlands | place: USA...
TGATGAATCCAAAATGGCTGCACAGGCCGCCGAGCATTCTCAGACCACGATTGAACCACTCCAACCAATAGAAACCATGTTAGTCATGGTATTTTTGAATCCTTAACAGCCCCAGCGGAAGGTCTGCCATCACGCAGGTCTTCCGGTCGTTACGCGTCGACCGGAGCGCTGAAGGCGTGCACGCTCGCAGCAACGTTCCTAGCACGCCGGCTTCGGATTCGGAAGCGCAAAAAACGCCTGAGCAGCCCCTCTTAATAGCGAGCCGATGGAAGTACATCGGCTTGGTCTCCACACTCTGAAAATACTGCATCTCACGACAGTGGTTTAAACGCCGGCAAAATCGGACTGTTTGTCCACGGGTGATGTCCCGATTCGTTGAAACTTTACGGCCGATTGCGATTTGGGCAATTTTGGGCAATGCGCGACGGCAGCACTGGCAGACATTGCAATTTCGGCAACGTGGATTCTGTAACTTAAAGATGCCCGGATCGGGCTGAGAGTTCGAATCCCACCCTCACCGCCAGAGGTCACAGCTGGCCCTACGGCAACATCTGCACCGGGAACAACACGGATGTCCACCGCTCTTACTGCCGAGAGGGCGCGTGGAACCGGCCAAACCATGCCGCTTTGCCGATGACATGTCCATCCATCGCTTTCAACAAATCGTCGCGCGTCGTATTGGCCGGTAGATCAAGTTTCGTGTCCAGCGCGTAGAATTCGAAAACGTAGTGATGGATGGGGCCCGGACCGGCGCCTGGTCCAAAATAGCCTCCCGCTCTCCCACCACGGGCCATGATACCCGGGCCGTTGCGCGTGCCGTCCGGCAGGTCGCCAGTCCCCAATCCCTCCGGAAGGCCTTTCGCTGTACCGGGAATATTGAAAGCTGACCAGTGCAGAGTGTCGACCGTGGTTTTATTGGTGGAATTTTCGATGTCGTGAAAAATCACCGCGTAGGTTTGCAGATTCTCGGGCGCAGCGGCTGGCTCCGAGCCCAATGTCCAGTGAAACTCGAACGCGGGCGATTTATTGTCGCCCCGGCCGGCGTTTTTCATGGGAACCTCGCCGCCATCGGGCCATGCATCCGAGGTAACCGAAAATACCAGCCGCGGTGCCGGAGCGCCGCGGCCTCCAGGTTGTTGGGCGATCCCGAGCGCCGATAAACATATGATCGCTGCCGACGAAACGAAAAACGGTCGCATTCCTGTCATTGCATTCTCCTCAAGCAGTTCCTCAACTCAGGGCTGTGATGTCGTCTATATACAATACAACGTCTGGGACGACGCATGTCACGTCACGTCGCTCCGCTCGGAATCGGACTTAGCTAAGAAATGACACCACTTCCGAGATTTCGCGACGCCTGCCTGAAGTGTCTGCTACTCTGGTTGATAGATGCAACAATACCGGTCGCGCGTTCCGAAAGCGCCCCCTCGGTTCTGATCGCACCTGCACGGGGTGAGTCTAGTAACGTGTGCAGTTTGAAAAGGAGACTTCATTGGCTGGACGTGGTCCGCAAACATTCAAGAAGCGCCAGAAGGAACAGCAGCGAAAGGAGCGTCAAGAAGCCAAGATGCAGAAACGGCTCCAGCGCCGCACCGAAAGCGACAATCGCGCCGGATCCGGCCCAGAGATGGGCGAACCTGTTGAGCCGATTGTCCGGAACGCATCTGGCAGCTAATTTCGTCGATGCTCGCCTCCGCCCCGTTTTGGCGGAAAAGTTTTTGCTTGCGCGCCGGGCGAGTTCGTGCAAGCATTGAAGTGTAGTCGCAGTCCGCTGTTTTTGGCTCTTTCGTTTCGTGCGGTTAACCGCCCTCATTCGATCCTGCCCCGATTCACTCTGCAGCTCAAAAGGAAAATTCAATGAAAAATATTTTTGTAGGCAATCTCAGCTTCGGATCCACCGAAGATGGAATTCGATCTCTGTTTGAACAATACGGCGCAGTCGAACGTGTGAACCTTGTTACTGACCGCGACACGGGCCAAGCCAGGGGGTTTGGATTCGTGGAGATGACCAACGGCACCGAAGCAGACCGAGCTATATCCGAGCTGAACGGCCGAGAACTCGATGGCAGGGCGCTGAACGTCAACGAAGCCCGGCCCAAACCTGAACGGGGATCGGGCGGCGGAGGCTACCGGTCCGGCGGCGGCAATGGCGGCCGTTCTCGCAATCGCTGGTAACACCCACTCAGTCATAGCAAAGCGGCGGCGTCCGGACGGTCGCCGTCGTCTAAGCTTCCCATCCCCGATTACCCGGATTGTTTCGGCTGTGGCCCGGCCATGAAGTGCAGAGGGTCCCTCAGGTTTTGCAGCTCGCGGTAGTAATACAGTGGGGACGGTTTTCTGCCTCTGAATTTCAGCCTCTTCAGAAACTCGATCTCCTCTTCCTGAATGTCCCCGCTTAATGCAGCGTCCTTGAGAAACTGCTCCAATCCTGGTTCAACGGCCTCCCTTTCCGGCGGCTCCCTTTCGACAAACTCGAAACACTTGATCCGTGCGGGCGCCAGGCGGCTGTTGAGAACAATCTCTATTCCAAATGTCTTGAGATCGATGTCCCAGGACTCGATGATCGGATCCAGGAACGAAACGCAATTTTCAACCGAGAGATTGAGAACATCCGTGTCCAGAAATTCCAGGATTGCCACTCGCATTTGCGCGTAGCTGCGGTGGCTCAGTTTGGCCATCTGGCGCAGCCATTCTTCGCTGCGCAATTCCTCCCGCGCAACGCCTTGAGCGACATCCAGAAGCTTCTCGGTGATCAGGCGTTCCAGTTCGCCGAAGGGCTGCTTCTCAAAAATCGCCGCTATTTCACCGCGCCCGCCGGAAGCGCATTTACGCAAAACCAAGGCCCGGCACTCTTTGAACAGCGGCCGGGGCGGTGCCACCACCTTCTTCTTCAGTTCCTCCCGGCGTTCGAGCTCAGCCAGGTTAGAGAGTTCGTTCTTTGGCAGTTTCAAGAACTCGCTGATCTTGTCGTAAAGATCTGTCCGGGCCGGCGCAGGCGGCGCCTTCTTTCGGCCCAACAGCTGGGACACATAAGACTCTGTCACCTGCACGGCCGACGCAAGATCCTTCTGCTCGAGCCCCAGCTTGTTGAGCCGATTTCGAATCAGCGAAGAAACATCCATCCCAACTCCTATTTCACTTCACTAAGATAAGTGAATGAAGGATCAGTATTTTCGCATATGTGCGATTGACACGCAAGACTACTTAACTTATAATGGTTAACGGTTGGGCGCTCCGCTAACGGGTCGTCTGAACGAAATCCGGCGGCTTGATTCCTCTTCTTAGCCCCACCGCGCAGCAACCGAGGAGGTTATCACGTTTGAAACCCCGCCGGTTCGAGTTGCACCAAACTTTCGGCCTTTCCATATCTGTGACTCAAAACCATAGACAAGATATTTCAACCCGCCGTGGAATCGCCGTAGATGGCGAACCTTCGGCTGTGCCGCGGCACGCCAGACGCACCTTCGACTGTGTGGGCGCAAGGACGCGAAGACTCGGTGTTTTCAAGAGAGTGGCAGGTTCGAATTGACACGCATCACTGTGAAATTCACATCTAAAGAGCTTGAGCTGCTAAGCAGCCTGGCCTCCGATCAATTGTTCCGAAGAGAGTTTATCGATTCCAGATTGCCCGGCTCCCAAAGTAATCCAGCCGAGATAAGCCTCGGAAAGCAACTCCTGGCGCGTCTGCGGTCCTCGACGGATCGAGCCATACGAGTGGCGCCCGGGAAAAACGGAGCCGCAATCTTGAGAAGGCCCGGTACGGCCATGGTCCGAGGAACTCACGATGCCTCTTGATCAGTTCCCACCGCAGCCTCTGAGATCCAGCATGCTAAAAAGTGAGGGGGCCGAGCGTCCGAAGATAGCCCCGAAAGGAACGAAAATGCAGTACATTCTTACCGGATTCACTCATGACGTGGGATCCCGGGTATTCGCTTTCGAATCCATTGGAGAAGATCGGACACGAATGGCCTATAGCGTCCGCGCGGATCTGGCGCTGACCAGGAAATACGGGATCCGGATGCAAGAGTTACCCTTATTGTGCCGGAACGTCCTGGAGCAGCGTGATGGCGACGATTCCCAACGCACGTTCACGTACACGGAAGCCGCCATGTCCCTGCGCGCAAATATTCGCGCGGCTGAAGCTGCCGAACAGAAAAAAAGAACGCCGCGCCGGCCGCCCAGCGAAAATGTGGGGACAGCATGGCGAGGTCCGCGGGCATAGTTTCGGATTCAAGCGAGCACCTGCCGCCGGGGAAGGCGCACGCAATGCAACAGACGCGCTGGCCCGCACCCCTGCGTAGCCGCACTCTGGTTGAAGGAGTACACAAATGGATACCACCGAAGAGACCGTAATTAGCGAAGAGCTCTGGCGCGTATGGCTCGCGAAAGACAAACGACGGAGCGAGAGGGCAACCGCTCGGAGGCTGAAAATCGTGGTCGGGATCCTTCTAACCGTGGTCGCCATTGGCGGCATTGTCTGTTTTGCGATTCTAAAGTAGACGCAGGCACACTAGAGCGTTAGCGCTTGCCTGCGCTTGCCCTTTTGCTATCAAGTCCCTCTTTAAGGCATATACTGGACAAATGAGAGGAGGGCAGGATGAAGCTTCGATGCCTATGTTTCGTACTTGCCTTAGCAGGGCTGGCTGCAATCGCGCAGGCGCAAGTAGCATCCCAAACGGCGCTGGCCACCACCAAGAACGTCAACAAAACCTGGACACCGCCTCGCGCCGGCGACGGACATCCGGATTTGCAGGGTTTCTGGGCCAATAACAGCGCAACGCCGCTGGAGCGACCCAAGGAATTGAACGGGCGCGCCCTGCTCACCGATCAAGAATTGGCGGCCATGAAGAAAAAGGCGCACGAGCTTTTCAGCGGCAATGGAGACGCCGCCTTCGGCGATACCGTCTTCAACACCGTGCTCGCTAATGTGCTGGGAGTTAAATCGGGCTTCGTAAGCATTGATGGCGAGACCGGCGACTATAGCTCCGTCTGGACCGTGGAACGGGTCTGGGAAAACCGTACTTCTCTCATCAACGACCCTCCCGATGGGCGAATGCCGGCCCTCACGCCGGAAGCGCAACAGCGAAGAAAGGCTATGATCGAGGCCGGGCGCCGTCCTGCAGCCGGACCTGAAGACCGGGCGTTGCAGGAACGCTGTATCACGTATGGTTCGCCGCAATTGGTCCCGGGCTACCAAAGTTACTATCAGATTGTGCAGACGCCCAGGTCGGTCATGTTCATGACCGAGATGATTCACGATGTTCGCGTCATTCCACTGGATGGCGGTCCGCATCCTCCGCCCGCGGTCGAGCAGTGGCAAGGGGATTCGCGCGGCCATTGGGAAGGCGATACGCTGGTGATCGATACCACCAACTATAAGCCCAGAGCCTTCATGTCGCTTTCCAGCGATAAGCTGCATGTGACTGAGCGCTTCTCGCGCAGCGGCCCGGAGACGCTAAAGTACGAAATCACGATCGACGACCCTGGGACGTGGACCAAGCCCTGGAGCCTGATGATCCCATTGCAGCGCTCCTCGGATCCCGTTTTTGAGTACGCATGCCACGAGGGCAACGAGGGCCTGGCAGGCATCCTGGCCGGGGCTCGGGCCGAAGAAGCCGCCGCGGCCAAAGCAAAATAGGCGTTTTCAAGATTTTGCACAAACGAACCCACCGTCCTCGGCGGTGAGGCTCGTCTCGATCACAGATTTCCGTTGACAAGCATCCTCATGGCAAGTATCCTATGCATAGGATTCCGAGGTATTGATGAACTTCAAAGGGACGCTTCCCACGCTGATTCTGGAAGCTTTGGCTAACGAGCCGAGCCACGGCTACCGGATCGCCCAGCGCATCAAGGAGCGCTCTCAGGGCGTCTTGGATTTCAAGGAAGGCACACTTTACCCCGCGCTTCACAAGCTGGAGAACGAAGGCCTAGTGGAGTCCTACGATGGCGTCGAGAAGGGCCGGTTGCGCCGCTATTATCGGATTACAGAACTCGGGCGCGCGGCACTCATCAAGGATCGCGCTGAGTGGCGGGAGCTCTCGCGAGCCGTGACGATGCTGCTGGGGGAGGCATAAAATGCCGAATGGATTGGACCGTTGGTTAAAGCAAGCGACGAGACATCTGGCTACCGATTCCGTGGCGCAAGTCAGAGCCGAAATTCGGGAGCACTACGAATCCGCTCGCGAGGCTGCCATAAACGACGGCGCAACGGCGGACCAAGCGGATCAGATGGCCTTGGCTGCCTTGGGCGATGCGAAGACAGCCAATCGGCAATATCGCAAAGTCTTGCTTACAACCAGGGAAGCGAGGCTACTCAGGGAAGGGAATTGGGAATCACGCGCGATTTGTTCCCGCCGGCTTTCCAGGCCGCTTCTGCTCGGAGCGCCGGTGGTGGCCGTGTTGGCAGCCGCTTTGTTGTTCCTTAATGGAATGACCGAAATCGCCCGGATATTGCTGGCCGCCGGTATGGGACTGGGTATCTTGTCCCTGGCGCTGATCCTGCCGATCTATACGCCCTCGCGTAGTCGCATCTTCCGCGGTGTGAAGTGGGTTGTGCTGACTGCTATCCTCGTGCTGGCTTTCGGGCCGGATGCCCTCAAGTCTTCCTGGCTGCTGATCGCTTCCGCATGGCCTGTGGTTTGGGTCGAGTCGACCCGGAATTCGATTCGGCGCAAATTGCCGGTCGCGCGCTGGCCCAAGCATTTGTATCTCTGACACGGCTTTGTCGTACGTTCACCTTCCGGCCTGCCTAGGAACTTGCTATGATGAGCCCATTATGCGCCGAACACTGTTGCTGCTTGTGACCGTTGCCGGCCTCGCCGCCGCGCAGCAAATCGTCCAGTTCAAAGACCACACCATCGAAGACAAGGAAAAGGGCGGTTACGCCGTCCTGGTCATCGATGTTAATAAAGACGGCAAGCCGGACGTGATTCCGATTAGCCAGATGATTCCCGATTTCAGTTGGTACGAGAATCCCGGCTGGCAGAAGCACGTGATGGTCCCAGACATGCCGGGCCAGGTGAATCTGGCGGCTTACGACATCGACGGCGACGGTATCCCGGAATTCGCGGTGGAGAGCGGCTTCGCCATGCAGCAGGCCAAGAGCCCGGGTTTGGTTTGGCTGGTGTCGCATCAAGGCGACCCACGCGAGCCTTGGAAGTCCACCAAGATCGATCAGTATCCGACCTCGCATCACATCGCCTGGGCGGACTTGTTCGGCGACGGCCACAAGGTCCTGATCAACGCGCCGCTGGTCGGCCCCACCAATCAGGGGCCGAAATTTGAAGGCAAGACGCCGTTGTTCTACTACCGCGTTCCCGCGGATTGGTCAGGTCCCTGGAAGCGCGAGACGATCACCGAGGATCTGAGCGGCATCACGCATCGCATCCGGCCGTACAACTGGACCGGGAAGGGCAAGCGCGAGGAATTGCTGGTGGCCAATTTCGAAGGCGTGTTGATGTACACGGCCAGCGGCAAACCAGACAACCCGAAGTTCGAGCGCAAAGTGATCGTGACAGGCCACAACACCGAAGAAGCGCCGCGCTTGGGCACCAGCGATGTAAAGGTCGCGCACTTGGGCAAGCACCGCATCTTAGCGGCGGTCGAGCCCTGGCATGGCAACGAAGTAGTGGTTTACACCGAGGACGGCAAGGGCGGCTGGACGCGTCACGTCCTCTATGACCAGCTCACCGAAGGCCACGAAGTTTGCGTCGGCGATTTCAACGGCGATGGACGCGATGAGATCGTGGCGGGCGACCGCGCTCGCGGCAAGGTTGCCTCGTCCCACATCTTCTACTCCACCGATGACAGCGGCACGCAATGGCATCACGAGGAGCTGGATCACATGGCCATGTCCGCGTCGGGCTGCCAGGTTGCCGATATGAATGGCGACGGGCGTCCGGACATCGTCATGATCGGCGGCGCCACGCACAATATCAAGTGGTATGAGAACGCCGGTCCGGTCAACACTACCGCGAAGAAGTAGCCGACTCGAACAGAATACAGGTGCACGTCACCGCGCCTTCGGCTTTGGCCAGCTCGGAAAGGTCCAGCGTGCGCACGTGATATCGCGAATTTTCCAGCAATTTTCGAGTTTTCGGGAACGCCTCGGGTAGGATCAGTGTGTCGCCGACGCGTAGGACGTTAGCGCTGCGTGGCTCGTCTTCCGGGATGTTGAGGATGCGGAACCCGGCCAAGACACTCGCGTCGATCCAGGCGCGATTGGCTATGATTGTGTCGTCGCCGAGATAGCAGCAGGCGCTCTTCAAGTGCAGGCAACCGTGTACCGGCACGGCGGTTACTTGGTAGCCGAACGGCGCGGCGACTTCCCTGAGCTGCCGGATGCCTTCCCCGTTGGTTCGCAGAGATGCACCGACGTAGAGCGTCTCACCAATGCGCATCACGTCGCCGCCCTCGAGCGTTCCCGGTTCGTGAATCCAGGTCAGCGAACGAAACTCGGCCAGTGCAGTGGCGATGCTTTCGGATTCGCCGCGCCGGCTTGCGGCGCCCATGCGCGTCATCACTGCGATTTCATCCAATACCAGCGCGGGATCTTCGACGAAGACGCCATCCGGAAAGCGTGGGTCAGCTGGAAGGGCGAGAACGCGCGCGCCTAATTCTTCCAGGCAGCGCTCGTAGCGGCGATGTTGCTCGATCGCTTTTGCGATATCGATGGGCTGGCGATCCAGCTCTTGCAGCTCGCAATTGCCGAGAGTCGGGCTAACGCCGCGAGTAAGGGCGATCAACATCCTTCATTCTGGAAGCTTGAACGCCAGGTATTCGCCGGAATAATTGGCGCCGCTGATGGCGACCATGATGTACTGCTGGCCATTGACGCTGTAGGTCATGGGCGAGCCGCTTTGCGGGGCCGGCATCCAAACAGCTCCTAGTTCTTTGCCGGTGGCCTTGTCGTAAGCGCGCAGCATCGCGCCGCGCGGGTGCGACGGCGACGTCGTCAGCTGTGTGTCACCTTGAATCACCAGCGTTTTTGTCACCAGGGTTCCGGTGTCGTAGCCGGGCTGTCCGGTGTTCGGAATGTTCAGGCCTTTGAGCGCCGGATGATTGCGAATGAAATCGGGCGTTTCGCCGTTGGGCACTTGCCAGACGATTTCGCCCTTATCCATATTGATGGCAGAAATGTGCCCGTAGGGCGGTTTGAGGAGCGGCAGTCCTTGCACGCTGAAGCCGCCGCCACCGCCGCCGCGTCCGGCTGGAGGCGCCTGGGGGCGGGGAGGCGGGGCAACATCGGCGCCCGAACCTTCGCTCGGCGCGCGTCCACGCATGAGCGCCGCATTTAGGCCGGCGCGCCCCATGATGTAATCCATATCCGAAAACGCTTTGTCGGGCGTTGCAACCAAACCGAGCGGGGTGATGGTGTCCTGCGCGTAGGCATACGCGATGTGCGTTTCCGGATCGTAGGCCGCGCCCGGCCAGTTGGTGCCGCCCGCCGGGGAAGGTAACACCAGCGTCGCGAGCGGTCCACCAGGCTTGCTCAACGCGGGCGGTGTGTACATCGGTCCGAGCCGGTACTGGGAAGCGACCTTCAAAGCTTCGGCGTGCAGCTCAGGCGTGAAGTCGATCAGTTCGTCGACGGAGACGCCCTGGCGCGCGTACGCGGGAGGCTTAGTCGGGAAAGGCTGCGTGGGCGAATACCACTCGCCCGGAACGTCGCCCTTCGGGACGGGCCGCTCCTCGATGGGCCACACCGGTTGGCCTGTGACGCGATCAAACACGAACATCCAACATTGTTTGGTCGGCTGGATGACGGCCTTCACCAGCTTGCCGCCGACGTTGAGGTCGGCCAGCATCGGCGCCGAGGAGATGTCGTAATCCCAGATGGGATGATGCGACAACTGGAAGTGCCATTTCCGCTTGCCGGTTTTCAGATCGACGCACACCAGCGTTTCGGCGAATAGATTGTTGCCGGGGCGTTGCCCGCCGTAGTAATCCGAAGTCGGCGTTTCCACCGGCAGGTAGGCCAGGCCGAGTTGCTCGTCCACAGCGATCTGCGTCCACACGCCGGTATTGCCGTTAGTAGCCCAGGATTCGCGCAGCCAGGTGTCGTTGCCGAATTCGCCGGGGCGGGGAATGGTATTAAACTGCCAGAGCTTTTTTCCGGTTCGAACGTCGAAAGCCAGCACCAGACCTTTGGTGTTGTTGTGCGTCTTGGGCGCGTTGCCCA
>Ga0335083_10012447_pt1 | contig 10180 bp, 7 predicted proteins | sample Lox_Sample_42_FD_206716 | JGI IMG/M metagenome (GOLD analysis project Ga0335083, IMG submission 206716) | Soil microbial communities from Loxahatchee National Wildlife Refuge, Florida, United States - Lox_Sample_4.2 | ecosystem: Environmental > Terrestrial > Soil > Wetlands | place: USA: Florida...
CGTCGTGATCGCCGCGTTCCACCGCATCGCCTACTTCGCCGCCCAGGAGCTTCGCGGCGAGCGCGTGCTCGCGCGCCTCGCCGCGATGGAGCGCAACCAGTGGCGCAGCGCCGACGAGATCCGCGCGCGGCAGTGGCGCGAGCTGCGCGCGCTGCTCGATCACGCCTGGAGGACGGTGCCGTTCTATCGCGAGCGCTGGAAGGCCGCCGGGCTCGAGCCGGGAGACGTCCGCGGCGAGGCGGACTGGGCCCGCCTGCCGGTGCTGTCCAAGGACGAGGTGCGGCAGCACGGCGAGCGCATGCGCTCGAACCGGGCACCGGCCGGGCTCGTGGCCGCGACCTCGGGCTCGAGCGGGCAGCCCGTGAGCGTCTTTCGCAGCCATCGCTCGTGGGCCAACGCGCACGCCAACACCATCCGCGGCTGGCGCTGGCACGGCATCGGCGTGGGCGACCGCTACGCGTACCTCTGGGGCGTGCCGCTCGATGCCGACGCGCGCGCGACCGCGGCGCGCAAGGACCGCTTCTTCAACCGCACGCGGCTCTCGGCCTTCCGCATCGACCGTGAGACCACGGCCGCGTTCCATCGCGAGCTGCTCCGGCGTCCCGCCCGCTGGGCGTTCGGCTACCCCTCGGCGCTCCATGCGTTCGCCGAGGAGGTGGCGGCAGCGGGGCTCGATGGCCGGGCGCTGCGATGGCGCGCCGTCGTCACGTCCGCGGAGGTGCTCAAGGACTGGCAGCGCGAGCGCATCGCCGAGGTGTTCGGATGCCGCGTCGCCGACAGCTACGGCTGCGCCGAGGCCGGAGCCGGCGGTTTCGAGTGCGAGCACGGCCGGATGCACGCCGCCATGGAGTCGGTCGTGCTCGACCGCTGGCCGGCCGGGAACGGCGAGCACGAGGCGCTGCTCACCGATCTCGGCAACTGGAGCCAGCCGCTCATCCGCTACCGGGTCGGGGACCTGCTGGGGCCGGCGCCCGAGGGCGCGTGCCCGTGCGGACGCGGTCTGCCGCCGATCGGCCGGATCTCGGGGCGCGCCGGCGACGAGATCGAGCTGCCCGGCGGCCGGCGCATGAACGCCAACCTGCCCTCGTACATCTTCAAGCACCATGCGAAGGAGCGCACCGTGCGCGAATACCAGTTCGTCCAGCACGACGACGGCCGCATCGAGCTGCGCGTCCTCCCCGGTCCCGCATGGACGCCGGCCGTGCGCGAGCGCCTCGCGGGCGAGGTGCGCGAGGTGCTCCGGTTCGAGGCCGAGGTGGTGCCCGTCGAGCGCATCGCGCGCCTCGGACGCGCCAAGCACCGCGATTTCGTGCGGGCGCGCGATCTGGTTGGGGACGCGTGAGCGGGCTGCACCTCGAGCTGCGCCGCGGCCCGCTCGATCCCGCGGCGCTTGCGATCGTCGGACGCACCTACGGCACGATCGATCCCCGCTACGCCGACCCCGGGTTCGCCGACACGATCTTCAACCGCAATCCTCATGGCTTTTCGTGGCATGCGTTCGTACGGGACGGCGAGCGCGCGGTCGGCCACTACTCGGTGATCCCGATGCGGGCGCGCGGCGGCGGCGCGAGCTTCCTCGCCGGCAAGGGCGAGGCGCTCTACCTCGACGAGACGTGCCGCGCGCGGACGCTCCGCCTCGGCGAAGACGATGCTCCCGCCGGCATCGCGCTCATGAGCGCGCTCCACTCGCACGCGCTGGGAGATGGCGCGGACGTGCTCCACAACATCACGAGCGCCGAGATCGGCATGATCCAGCGGATGGACGGCTTTCGCGTCGCACGATCGCGCCGCGCACAGGCGCACTTCCTGGTGTCGCCGTCGCAGCTTCGCCAGCTCGGCGGCCGGCCCGCCCAGGCCGCGCTCGCCCGCGCGCTCGCGCTGATCCAGCGCGGCGCACTGGCATGGACGCGCGCCCGCCTCTCCGCACAGGGCGCTCGCACGCTCGCCTGCGGGCCGGGCGAGGACGCCGGGGCGCTCGCGTCGTTCGCGCGCACGCCGCCGCCCACGGAGGGCTGGACCATCGACCGCGACGCGGCGACGCTGCGCTGGCTGCGCTCGATGGACCGGCTCACGGTCGTGCGCATGGAGCGCCGCGCGGACGCCTTCGCGATCGCGAACACGGGCCGCGCCCGCGAGGTGCTGCACGTCGAGCTCCCGCCGGATGCGCCGCACGCCGCGCTCGCGCTGCTCGCCTCGCTTGCGCACGACGCGGTGCGCGCGAACGCGTGGACGCTGTCCGTGCCGCTCGAGGGGCCGATCGGCGCGGCGCTGGCCGCGGCGGCGCGTATGCTATGCTTTCGCCCGCGCACGCTCGAGCAGCTCGTGTACGTCAAAGCCGCGCCCGGCTTCCCGCTGCGGCCCGAAGCGCTCGTCTACGACCGAATGTTCAACCTCTAGGTTCCATTCGAGGACACCGCGCGAGCCCGTTGCGGCCGCCGCGGCGGGATTCGCAGGAGAGGAAATGAGTTCGATCAGCCGGGCGACGGTCCGCCAGATGATGCAGGCTCTGCTGCAGCGGCAGGGGAAATCGCTGCCCGCGGACGAGGGCGTGCGGCTGCAGGAGATCGGCTTTCGCAGCCTCGATTTCGCCGAGCTCGCGCTGCGGGTCGAGACGAAGCTGGGCGGCTCGATGCAGTTCGAGACCTCGGTCCTGCGCTCGATCCAGACCGTCCGCGACGTGCTGGACTTCATGGAGCGCGCCGCGGCTGATGGTTCCTGAGCGCGCGAACCGGATCCATCTCGCCGCGGGATCGTCCACCGTGGGCGAGCTCGGGGACGCGTTCGCTCGCCGCCGGCTGAACGATCCCGCGCTCGGCGAGCAGCCGGTCGCGTTCGCCTGCGCGGGCGCTGAGGAGGCGATCGGGGCCGCGGCCGCACTCGCCGATCGGCCCTTCGATGCGCTCCTGCTGCCCCTCGAGCGACTCACGCCCGACGTCCTGGCGTTGCTCGCGGCGCAGGGCTGGGGCGTGCAGGACGCGCAGGGCCGCCTGACGCGCCCCGCGCGGGCCGCGACCGCCGAGCCCGGGCGCGTGACCCTGCTCACCTCCGGCACGACGGGCACGCCGAAGCTCGTGCCGCACCGCTGGGAGACGCTGTTCACGCTGCGCCGCGCGGGCGAGGCGCGTCCGATGCGCTGGTTGCTCACCTACCAGAGCGGCACCTACGCGTGGTTCCAGATGGTGACGCTCGCGCTCTTCGTGCGCGGGCAGGAGCTCGTCGCGGGCGACGAACCCGATCCGGCCGGTCTGCTCGCCCTCGCCGCCGGTCAGGGCGCGAACGCGATCTCGTCGACGCCGACCTTCTGGCGCTTCGCGCTGCTCACGACCGACACCGCGATGCTCGACGCGCTCGCGTTCGAGCAGCTCACGCTCGGGGGCGAGCGCGTCGATCAGGCCGTGCTCGACCAGCTCCACGCGCGCTTTCCCCGCGCGCGCCTCAGCCACATCTACGCCTCGACGGAAGTGGGCGCGGCGATCGTTGTGCACGACGGACGCGAGGGTTTCCCGGCCGCGTGGATGAGTCCGCCCGACGCGCCCGCGGATCCGTCGGCCGTGCAGTTCCGCGTCGAGGACGGCCGGCTGCTCGTGCGTTCGCCCTACGCTTCGCCGGCCGGCGAGGGCTGGGTCGACACGGGCGACGAGGTCGAGCATCGCGGCGATCGCATCCTCGTCACGGGCCGGCGCGGGGCCACGCTCATCAACGTCGGTGGTCTCAAGGTGGCGCCGCACGCGGTCGAGGAAGTGCTGCTGCATCACGCCGACGTGGCGTGGTGCCGCGTGCGGGGGCAGGCGTCGCGCCTCGTCGGTGCGCTCGTCGCCGCCGACGTGGTCCTGCGCCCCGGGGCCGACGCGGCGGCGGCCGAGCAGGCACTCGCCCGCCATGCGGCCGCGCACCTGCCCGAGCACGCCGTGCCGCGTCTCTGGACGATCCTGGATGCGATTCCCATGACCGGAAACCGCAAGAGCGAGGTCGCATGAGCACCGAAACGCCATCGCGCACCATTCTCCTCAGCGGCGGATCGCGCGGGCTGGGCCTCGCGCTCGTCCGCCACCTGCTCGCGGGCGGACACGCGGTCGCGACGTTCGCGCGCAACGAAACGCCCGCCGTCGCCGCGCTCGCGCGCGAGCAGGGCGACCGCTTCCTGTTCTCGGCGTTCGACGGGCGGGACGCCGCCGCGACACAGCGCTTCGTCGCCGCCGCGATCGAGCGTTTCGGCGGGATCGACGGGCTCGTCAACAACGCGGCGGTCGGGCAGGACCACCTGCTCGTCAACCTCTCGCCCGAGCGCATCACCGAACTGCTCGAGATCAACGTCCGTGCCCCGGTGCTGCTGACGCGCGCCGTCGTGCGGCACATGCTGGTCGAGGGCCGCCGCGGCCGGATCGTCACGATCACGTCGATCTGCGGTTCGCGCGGCTACGCCGGCCTCACGGTCTACTCGGCGACGAAGGGCGCGATGGACGCCTTCACGCGCTCGCTCGCCCGCGAGCTCGGGCCGCGCGGCATCCTCGTCAACGCGATCGCGCCGGGTTTCTTCCTCTCGGAGATGTCGTCCGTGCTCGCGAAGGAGCAGATCGAGACGATCCGGCGCCGCACGCCGACCGAGCGCCTCGTCACCGACGAGGACGTCGTGCCGTTCCTCGACCTCTTTCTGTTCGGAGAGAGCAACGTCACGGGTCAGGTGGCGTACGTCGACGGCGGGCTGACCTTCTAGATGCCCGAAGCGTTCACGCTGCCTGCGGGCTGGGGCGCCGCGCGGCTCGTTCCCCCCGGCGCGGCCGTGCGTTCGCCCTGCGCCGCTGCCGGCCCCGCCGCGGCGGGCGCGCCTCGGGCCTACGACCACGAGGGCGCGATGCTGGAATGGTCGCCCGGGCCGGCGAACGCCGAAGCCGCCGCTGTCGCGTGCGACCTCGAGCACGTCGGCCGCTTCGCCGGCGAGGCCGATCCCGCGCGCACCGACCCGCGATTGAGCGTCCGCGCCTGGGTCGCGACCGAGGTGCTGGCGAAGCTCGCGAACGTCCCCATCCTCGCCTTCGTCCGCGACTGCGGCGTCGCCGACCCGGGCGATGCGCCGCAGCTCGAGCGCGCGCTGCCGGGAGCGGGCTCGGAACGCGCACGGCTCTGGCTCGCCGTGAGCGCCGATGGCCGCCACGTCGCCTGCTTCGGCATGCGGTGCGCGTCGCTCACCGATCCGACGCCCGCCACGAGCTGACGTGCTCGAGATCGCCGTCCTCGCGCCCGAACCGCTGCGCGCGCGCGCCCGGTACGCGCTCGGCGAGCTGGCGCTGCGCTGGGGCCTCCCGCTGCGCTTCGTGGCGCCCGAGCGCGCGCACGTCGTCTACGGCGGCGAGCCGGCGAGCGTGCCGCCGGGCGCGCTCCACTGGCCGTGCGAGCCCGCGCTCTACGACGCGGCGACGAGCGGCGCGCCGGCGCGGGATCCGAGCGGGCGTCCGCTGTGGCTCGCCTCAGGGGCCGACGCGGCGCGCGCCGATCTCGTCGCGGGCGCGTACCGCTTGCTCGCGCTTCTCGACGAGCAGGGCGTGGCGGAGAGCCAGCGCGACCGCCGCGGCATCTTCCCCACGAACGCGCTGCCTGCGCCCCGCCGCGCCGTGCTCGACGAGCCCATGGTCGAGCACCACGCCGCCGCGCTCCTCGAGCGCGCCCTGGCGCACCGGCCCGCGCTCGCGGCGTCCATCGTGCCGCGCTGGCCGAACGGCGCGCGCTGGGCGATCGCGCTCACGCACGACGTGGACGCCGTGCACCTCGGCGCGCCCGCCGAGATCGCGACCAACCTTGCCAAGCGCGTGCTGCGCGGCAGCCGCGAGCACGGCGCGCTCGCCGCGCTCGGGCTTCGGCACCTGGGCCGTCCGCTCGCGAATCCCTTCTTCACGTTCGAGGCGTGGCGCGAGTGGGAATCGAGGCGCGGGCTCGCGAGCGCCTTCTACGTGTTCCACCGCCCGCACGGCACGCGCGCCGACGTCAACGACTGCAAGTCGAGCCTGGCGACGATCGCCGCACCCTGGGAGGCGTTGCGCGCGATCCACGATCGGGGCTGGGAGTTCGGGCTGCACCCCTCGATCCACTGCAAGGACACGCCCGGCGCCTTCGCCGCCGCGCGCTCGTGGCTCGAAGCGAGGCTCGAGCGACCCGTCGCAGGGTTGCGCCACCACTACTGGGCGCTCGACTGGCGCGATCCGGTGCGCACGTGGCGCGAGCACGAGCGGGCGGGCTTCGGCTACGACAGCTCGATCGCATGGCGGGATCGAGCGGGCATGCGCGCCGGAACGGCGCTGCCGTATGCGCCGTTCGACGCCGGGCGCGGCGAGCCGCTGCGGTTGCTCGAGCTGCCGTGCGTGCTCATGGACGGCCACGTGCTGCTCGCCGACGCGCGCGGCACGCGGCGGTCCGTCGAGGAGGCGGTGCGCGACGGGCGCGCGCTCGCCGGGCGCGTGCGGGCGTGCGGCGGGGCGTTGACGCTCGACTGGCACGGCGAGACCGCGTTCGACCGTCTGCACCTCGCCGGCTACCTCGAGACGCTAGGCCGGATCCTCGAACCGTGGCTCGGTGGCCCGGACGTCTGGTGCGCCACGCCCGCGGCGATCGTCGCGCACTGGCGTGAGCGCGCCGCACGGCTCGCGCCGGCAGGCGCCGAGTAGCGCGGCGCTCCGCGGCTAGGGACCCGCGGTGAGGTCCCGGATCGCGGCCGGAGGCGTGGTGTCGGTGCCCACCGACGTTGTGGCGCTCGGGACGTTGCTGATCGCCGACCAGTTGCCCGAGGCGTCCACCGCGCGGATCGCGAAGTAGTAGGTGGTGCTCGAGGCAAGGTTCAGCGCCACGTAGCTCTGCGGCGATCCCCCGACCACGGGGACGGGCTGCGGGGACACCGGCGTCGCGAGCGCGAAGTTCGTCGCGTTGATCGGCGAGCGGGACCAGCGCAGATCGTAGGCCGAGGCCGTGCCGACGCTTCCGTCGTTGCCTGGCGCCGTCCAGCTAACGAGGAGGGAAGTGGGGCCAGGCTGCGACAGCGCGAGGTTTGACACCACGCCCGGCGGCGTCACGTCGGAGCCTCCCACGAAAGGGATCGCGCCTGCGAATCCATCCGGGAAGCCGGCGCCTGCGGCGAGCGTGGTCGCCGTGAGCGCCGGATTAAAGTTGGCGTAACTCGAGTCCGCGAACTGGGGCGAGCCCCATGCCGCTTCGCCTGCGAATCCGTAGGGCGCGCCCGAACCCGGCTTGCCGTCGCTGCCGCCGTAGCTGATCGCCCGCGAGGCGCTGGAGGAACCGAGCGAGAAGAACACGCCGGCGGAGTCCACCCCGATACCCGAGGCGACCAGCAGGTTTTCGCGACTCGAGTTCGAGCTTCCGCAATAGAAGATGTCGGACGTGAATCGAGTGCCCGCGCCGACCGGCGATGCCGAGCCGAAGTCCGCGGCCGTCGAGCCGGCGACGCGATAGGTGTTGTGCCGCGAGATGATGCCCGTGGCCTCGGCGTTGTTCGGCATGTAGACCGCGGGGTTGCCCGAACTCGTGGTGACGACGTTGTACTGCAGCGTGTCGTACCGCCCGCCGTCGTACCAGTACAGCACGCCGAGCCCGTCCTGCGGCGCGTCGTCCCGAATCACGTTGTTCGCGTACATGTTATGGCCGACGGTCGCCGCGAAGGAGCCGGGATTCGACAGCATGAACGACAGCTGATTGGGACCGGTGATGGTCACGCTGTTCCCAATGTAGCGGTTGTAGGTCGACGAATCGCGGGCCGACCACATGCCACGCGATCCCAGCGGAGCCGAGTTCATGGCCACGTTCCAGGTGTTCTGGAGGAACGTGTTGTTGTAGCCCTCGTAGAGCTCGAGCGGGAAGAAGTACCCCTGACAGGCCGTGACGGTGATGTTGATGACGTTGTTCCGGATCACGTTGTAGGCCGCTGTCGCCACCATCATGCCGTGGACGTCGCCCTGGCCGCTCGTGGTGTTGACGACGATGTTCATCACGCAGTTGCTCAGCTGATTGTTGAGCGAACCGTTCGACCACTCGCCGATCGTCCCGTTGTAGTGGTCCCGCGAGCCCGAAAAGTCGACGAAGTGACTCTGCCCCGTGTCGGTCATCGTGCCGGTGAGCGAGAGGCTGTCGGCGACCGACTGCTTGCCGTGGATTCCGACACCGCCCGCGAGCGTGACGCACCGCACGATGGAGTCGCCGACCGAGGACGTGCCGCCGCCCTGTTGGAAACCGGTCATGCCGCCCGGGCAGGTGAACCAGCGCGCCGTGCAGTAGCTGCCCTGCGCGTAGCCGAACTGAATGTCCGCAACGACGACCGCGCCGGGGTCCTGCGGGAATCCGTAATAGCGGATGCGCGACCCCGCGGTGCCGTTCACGGTCGGGAAGATCGCAGTCGAGTAGGTGCCGCTCTTGAAGCGACAGACATCGCCCGGTTGGGCGTTCGCATTGAACCACGCCAGCGATTTGGCGTTGCTCGACGAGTCGGCGCCCGAGGCGCTCGAGCTGCCCGTGGGCGAAACCCAATAGGTGGCGGCGATCGACCGTTCCGTCGCGAAGGTGAGGAGCGACGCGGTCAGGGCGAGCCAGCCGACGCTCCGCGATGGGATTCGGATCATGGTTCCTCGATTGGAGGTTCGTCGGAGGCGACGCGCGCGGGGTCCGAACGATGAGCAGAGGGCGTGCCGATGCGAGCGCAACCGAGCCGGGCCGCCGGCCCCCCGTTGATCCCTTGCGCGAGCAAGTAGATGCGCAGTCCCGGAGGGGAAACGACCTCCCACGCATCATCGGCAGATCGGGGGTTCCGCACAACTCGGAATTGCAGTCCGCGCTCCATGTCCGGGCGTGATGAACTCCGAGAGCCGACTCCCATCCCAATGCGACGCCGAAGCATCCGCGCCCCGATGCCGCCGTACCTTGCCCTGCGCGTGGAAAGACGAGACAGTTCCATGATGGCGCGCCCGAACCTCCGCTGGACGTGGCTGCTGCTGTTGCTGCTCCCGGTGGTTCGTACCCTCGCGCTCATGCTCGCGGTTCCCGCCCATCGCCCACTGGGCGGCGACGAGCCGATATTCGACGCGCTCGCCCGCTCGCTGGCGAGCGGGCAGGGCCTCGTCTACCACGGGCGTCCCTGGGTCGCCCGGGCTCCGGGATGGGTGTTCGTGCTGGCGGCCATTCGCATGACCCTGGGAGACAGCGTGCGCGCTGCCGCCGGCGTGCAGGGGCTCTTCGACTGTGGCTCGATGTTCCTCGCCGCGTGGACGGCCGCAACGATCTTCGGCAGCCAGCGCGCGGGCATCCTGGCCTTCGTTCTCGTCGGCCTGTGGCCGCCCTACCTGCGCGAGGCGCGCTTCCTGCAGACCGAGCCACTCTTCACCCTGTGCGTCGCCGCGACGACGGCGATGCTGGTCGCCTGGTGCGCGCGTCCCTCCGTCATTCGTTCCATCGCACTCGGACTCGTGGCCGGCGGCCTGAGCCTCGTACGTCCCAACGGTCTCGCGGTGTTCGGCGCGCTGCTCGCGGGCGCGCTCGTCACGATCCATGGCCTGGCGCGCCGCGGAGTGGCGCTGGCGCTCGTACTGCTCGCACTTGGCGCAGCGCTGACGCCCTGGGCGGTGAGGAATTGGCGTGAGTTCCACCGCTTCGTCCTGGTCTCGAGCGGGACGGGCGAGCTCTTCTACATGGGAACGACGCCTGAAACCGATGGGAGGTGGGATCACCGGCAGTGGGCCGTGCTACAGGGCGGAGTCCTGGCGCGCGAACGAGCCCGTTTGGGCCGGAATCCGGACCCCATCGAAGCCGACCACGCCTTGCTGCTCGCCGGCATCGAGAACTGGCGGAGGGATCCCTGGCGGGAGGCCAGGATCGCCGTCAAGCGTGTGGCACGCCTCGTCATGGTGCCGCTGTCGACGTCGCAGCCCGCGCTGCGATTCGGCTTCCTGATCGTCATCCTGATCGTCCACGGGCTCGCGATCTACGGGACGCTCCACGGGCTGCGAATCGGGGGCTGGACGGGCGGGATCGCGCTGGCCATTCTCGCCTGCGTGGTGCTGAACGCGGCCGCGCTCTCCGTGTTCTACACGAACTCGCGGTACTTCGAACCGCTGCGCTGGCTCGAACTGATCCTCGGCAGCGGAGGGGCCCTGCCGTTCGCCTCGGTCGTCTCGAGGCGCTTCGGAGCGGC
>Ga0335083_10012449_pt1 | contig 10179 bp, 5 predicted proteins | sample Lox_Sample_42_FD_206716 | JGI IMG/M metagenome (GOLD analysis project Ga0335083, IMG submission 206716) | Soil microbial communities from Loxahatchee National Wildlife Refuge, Florida, United States - Lox_Sample_4.2 | ecosystem: Environmental > Terrestrial > Soil > Wetlands | place: USA: Florida...
ATATGACTCGCAATATGCGAGAAATCGCCGCCGTTCGGTCGAAGGTGAATGCTCCCGCTTCGGGAGGGTAACGTTACCTGATTTATTTTTCCTTGGGTATGCGCGGACTCGCTTTCTCTGGCAAAACTGTTGTTAAATATTCGTCATTCGGGCTTCACTAGTATCTAATCGACAGAAACATCGGCTTTTGAGGCCTAGTTCACTGCGTCTGAACGAGTGATGCAGCAATGATCTCCAATCAGCAATCTGTGGATCTCTACCGCGACCTTGTTGAGCATAGTCGCGATCTTCTCTGCACTCACGACCTTTCTGGAAATCTGCTCTCCGTCAATCCGCTTCCCGCGCAGCTCCTGGGGTATGAAATTGACGAGATGGTAAGTAGGCCGATGAAGGATTTTTTGGCTCCGGAATTTCGTGATCGATTTGAACGATACCTGGCCGAGATCCGCGAGAACGGCTCAGCCCAGGGATCTCTGGTGCTGATCACTCGTACCGGAGAACGCCGGATTTGGGAATACCACAATACACTGCGCATCGAGTCAGGTTCGGATCCTGTTGTGCGTGGCATGGCGCATGACGTAACCGAGCGGAGACATGCTGAAGCTGCACTGAAGAGAAGTGAACAGCGCTTCCGCAGGGTTCTGCAGAATTCTCCTGTGTTGGTGTCGAATCAAGACAACGAGCTTCGCTATACATGGCTGTATGGGCCCTCGCTGGGACTGAGCGAAGAAGAGTGGCTGGGTCGCACCGATGAAGAAATCTTGGGATCCGCGGAAGGCGCGCGACTGAGCGAATTGAAGACTTCGGTTTTACGCACCCGGACGCCCGGGCGAACGGAAGTTATCTTGACGCTCAACGACAAGAAACATCACTTTGATCTCAGGGTCGAGCCTCTGCTCGGACCACAGGCTCGAATGACCGGTGTTGCCTCCGTTGCGGTGGACATCACAGACCTTAAAGCAGCGCAGATGGATCGCGAGCGTTTGCTGGCAGAACTGCAGGCCAGCCTGGCTGAGAAAGAGTATCTGGCGACGCATGATGCCCTGAGCGGATTACCCAATCGCCGGTTGCTGGCAGACCGCTTTCAACAGGCGCTGAATCGGGCTGACCGGCAGCGATCCAAGTTGGCGGTACTGGCCATAGATCTCGATGGCTTCAAAGCAGTCAATGACCGGTTCGGTCACTCGGCCGGTGACGTGGTCCTGAAGAGTACAGCAGAGCGACTGGCAACACGCGTACGGGCTTCGGACACTGTATCGCGAACTGGGGGCGACGAGTTCACCGTAGTCGCCGAAGTGGCAGAACGGTCCGGAGCCGATAACCTGGCCGCGGCGCTAAGAAGGGCTTTGACCCAGCCAATCTCGCAAGGTGCACATGAGATCATGATCGACGCCAGCATCGGGGTAGCGATCTACCCGGACGATGGGAACACCATGGACCAACTCATGGCAGCCGCAGATCGCATGATGTACCTGCGGAAGGGGACAGCGGAAAGGTGAAGGCGCCGGATCGACGGCTAATCCGAAGCAGACTTTTGAAGCTTAAGGAGGGCACGAAAGAGCCGCGACAGGCGCGCATTCGGATGCCGAGGCGCACTCGCTGACTGCCCTGGTGCCGAGCCGTGCTTACCGGTCAGCATCCACACGCAATACAAAATACATTCATTACAGATGAAGGCGTTCCCTGCAGGCGAGGAGAATAGCTTAGCGACGGTCCCGTGACGTTTATGGCAGTAGGTACACTTGAGATCCGTCGGAAGAGGGACGTCGCCAGGTAATTCTGGGGGGTTCTCGCAAATCAACATCGAGACGCTGTGCACGATACATTCGTCACAGATATAGACGTTTTCTTGGGGTGGAAACACCAACTTCGCTACGTCATCCTTGCTCTTGTCACAGAGCGTGCATCGCATCACCGCAGCTCTTTCAGACACTGCTCAGGACCTCGTGCGAATTTTACTCTGTTCACCTGTAGCGGCCTGCGACCGCTGTCGTGGAACGGGCTAGAAGGCAACTGCAGGGCCCCTCGTCGGCCTAGAGGCCTCCTCGAGATGACAAGACAAGGAAGGAGGCGTTAGTCGGCACGAGTAAACTCGTGCCCTGACGCACATCTTCGTTTTCTGACAACCGACAACCGACCACTGACAACTGAATTACCGCAATTCTTCCATGCACTGCTCCAGCACTTCGCGCGAAGGGCGAGTCACCTCTTCCGGCAGCGTCGCCAGCGGAAGCTCCGTCATGTTGAGCATCTCAAGGAAGTTCGGAGCGGTGTTGTTGATGTACAACACGCCGGTCAGCACTTCTTCTTTTGCAGCGGAATCCACGAGCCGCTTGATGGCGAATGCTTTGTCGGTCGGGTCGTAATCTTCTTCCAGCTTGCGCAGGCGCAGCGATGAGCCATCGTGCATGGCTACGCTCACGGTCGTACCAGGATCGTAGTCGACCGTGATGTCTTCGAAGTGGGGAACGAAGTTGATGTCGTGCAGTGGTTCCTCGTGGTCGATGAGGAACTTGTACGACTTGGTCGAGCCCTCGTGGTCGTTGAAGGTGACGCAAGGCGAGACCACGTCGAGCATCACCGTTCCGCGATGCGCCAGGGCAGCCTTGAGCATGGTGTGCAACTGCTTCTTGTCGCCAGAGAAGGAGCGCCCCACGAACGTTGCGCCCAGCATGATGGCCAGCGCGCAGGTGTCGATGGGCGGAAGGTCGTTGATGACGCCGGTCTTCAGCTTGGCGCCGAGATCGGCGGTGGCGGAGAACTGGCCTTTCGTCAGGCCGTAGACGCCGTTGTCCTCGATGATGTAGATCATCGGGATATTGCGCCGCATGAGGTGAACGAATTGTCCGATACCGATGGACGCAGTATCGCCATCGCCGCTGACGCCGAGCGCGACTGTCTTCGCATTCGCCAGCACCGCGCCCGTGGTCACCGAAGGCATACGTCCGTGGACGGTGTTGAAGCTGTGCGAGCGGCTCATGAAATAAGCCGGGCTCTTCGACGAGCATCCGATGCCCGACATCTTGATGACGCGCTCGGGCTCGATGCCCATTTCATAGAAGGCATCGATGATGCGCTCGGAAATCGCATTGTGTCCGCAACCGGCGCACAGCGTCGTCTTGCCGCCGCGATAATCGACGACGGTCAGGCCGAGACGGTTGATTTTGGGCTTTGGTTGTGAGGCTGGCGTGCTTGCCATTTACTTGCCCTCCTGCGAGATGATTTCGTCGGTGATGGAGCGCGCATCGATGGGCAGTCCGTTGTAATGGCGCACGCTGCGCAGCTTGGGAATGTCGTTGATCGCGATATCGAGTTTGATGAGTTGATGCATCTGCGCGTCGCGGTTCTGATCGACGATGTAGACGCGCTGGTGCGCGGCGATGAACTCGTGCATCTCGCGGGTAAACGGATACGCCTTCAGCCGCAGGTAGTCGGCTTTGACGCCATACTCGTTCTGCAACTGGTCGAGCGACTCAGTCAGCGCGTGATGCGAGGTGCCGTAGGCGATGATGCCGATCTCGTTCCCCTCGTTGCGGAACATCTCCGGCCGCGGCACCAGGGAGCGCGCGTGTTCGAACTTGCGCTCCAGGCGATCGAGATTCTTCACGTAATCGTCGGGACGCTCGCTGTATTGCGCCTTCTCGTTGTGTCCGCTGCCGCGAGCAAACCACGCCGCGGCGGGATGCTCGGTTCCCGGCAAGGTGCGGTAGCCAACGCCGTCCCCGTCTACATCTTTGTAGCGGGCGAAGCTTCCCAGCCGCTCGAGGTCTTCCTTCGACAGCACCTTGCCGCGATTAATCGGCGTCGTGGGATATTCGAACGGCTCCGACATCCAGTTATTCATGCCGAGATCGAGGTCGCTCATGACGAACACCGGTGTCTGCAACTGCTCGGTCAGGTTGAAGGCTTCACTCGCCATGGAGAAGCACTCGCTGACGCTGGAGGGAATCAGCATGGGATGGTGGGTGTCGCCGTGCGAAAGCGAAGCTACGAAGCCGATGTCACCTTGCGAGGTGCGGGTCGGCAAACCGGTTGACGGGCCCACGCGCTGGATGTCCCAGATGACGCCGGGAATTTCGACGTAATAGCCGAGGCCGGCGAACTCGGCCATGAGCGAGATGCCGGGGCCGGCGGTGGCGGTCATGGAGCGCGCTCCGCTCCAGCCTGCGCCCAGCACCATGCCGATGGCGGCGAGCTCGTCTTCCGCCTGCACGATGGCGAAGGTCGCCTTGCCGTCAGGACCGATGCGGTGCTCCTTCATGTAATCGATCAGCGACTCAACCAGCGACGATGACGGCGTGATGGGATACCAGGTGACGACGGTGACTCCGGCGAACATGCAGCCGAGGGCCGCTGCGGCGTTGCCGTCGATGATGATCATGCCGCTGGTCTTGTCCATGCGCTCGACCGTGAAAGGGTCGGCTTTGGTCAGCGACGAGGACGCATAGTCATAGCCGGCTTGCGCGGCGCCCCAGTTCAGGTCCGCGGCCTTCTTCTTGGTGGCGAATTGTTTGCGCAGAGCCTTCTCCACCTCGGCCATATCGAGGTTGAGCAGCTTGGCCACCACGCCGACGTAGACCATGTTCCGCACCAGCTTGCGCAGCTTCGACTCAGGACACACTGCGGTGGTGATCTTGTCGTAGGGCACGGCATAGAAGGTCAGGTCGCTGCGCAGCTCGTTCAGCTTGAGAGGCTCGTCATAGAGCGCCACCGCTCCGGGCGCGAGCGAGAGCACGTCTTCCTTCGCTGTCTCAGGATTCATCGCGACCAGGAAGTCGATCTCCTTCTTGCGCGCAATGTAGCCTTTCTTGCTGGCGCGGATGGTGTACCACGTCGGCAATCCCGCGATGTTGGACGGGAACAGGTTCTTGCCCGAGACCGGCACGCCCATCTGAAAGATGGAGCGGAGCAGCACGGTGTTGGCGCTCTGTGATCCGGAGCCGTTGACGGTTGCGACTTGTATGCTGAAATCGTTGACGACGGGTTCGCGCACAGCGCCGGCCTCGGCGCCGTGTACCGCAATCTCTGTTGTGGCCATCAATACCCCTTGGTGGACCCCGCTCTGCGTTGGGTTGTGAGGGTGGGGTGTTACGTATTATAGGGCAGCCGCAAAGCTGAGCAAAAGAAGACGAAGTGATTCGGCTTTGTCGGAAAAACAAAGGCCTCCTTGGATTCGGAGTTATTCGCAGCGCACCGGGAGGGCATGTGCCGTGCTTCGCGGCACTCAGCTTGATCGCGCGTTCTATCCAGCATTCCGCCATCGGCTCCGCGAGACGGCGACGAGACGCTGGCAGGCAGCGGTGAATCGCTCAGCAGGTGAGGATCGAGGACCAGCGGAAGCGCCTGCGGAAGCCACGGGAAGAACCGGCGTTGCGGTAACTTACCCTCCGAGTCGATTTGGGCCTGCATTTTCTTCTCACGCCAAACAGTTGCCTAAAATATTCGTGACCATAAAACGGGTTCTAAACCTCAGTATCTTGTACTGTCACTAAAACATCTTTGAATTGCGGTTAAATGATTTCTACCCAGTGGTTGACCGCAACCAGGAGAATTCTGATGAAGAGACTCGATGTGATCGCCGCCGTACTGCTCGTAGTGGGCGGATTGAATTGGGGGCTGGTTGGCCTCCTGAATTTCGACCTTGTAGCCAAGTTGTTCGGTGAACTCAGCGTGCTCAGCCGCGCGGTGTATACGCTGGTGGGCCTAGCGGCCGTCTATCAGGCGGTGAGCTGGAAGGCCATCCAGAAGCGCTGGAATGCCGAACCCTCGTTTGCCAGACACTAAACAACGGTTCTGGATGGGCGCACTCCCATCCAGAATTTTCAACCGGGGAGGGACCTATGCTTGTGCTGGTTACTGGAGCAACAGGATACATCGGGCAGAAACTTGTCTCACGATTGCTGGCAACGGGTCATCGGGTGAGGTGCCTGGTGCGCAGTGCAAGCCGCGCGGCCGTTCTCCCCGCCTCCGCCGAGATTTTTGTCGGTGACGTATTGCGGCGGGAAACGTTGACGGAGGCCATGAACGGAGTTGAGTGCGCCTATTACCTGGTTCACTCCATGGCGGCCGGGGAATCTGGATTTGTGGAGCGCGACCGGCTCGCGGCCTCGAACTTCGCTTGCGAGGCCAAGCGCGCTTGTGTCCGCCGTGTCATCTATCTCGGCGGGTTAGGGTCGGGTCCGATGTCGGAGCATCTCAAGAGCCGCCAGGAAACGGGACAAGTTCTACGTCGTTTTGGCCCACCCACTCTGGAATTCCGGGCTGGAATCATCGTGGGAGCGGGGAGTGCTTCTTTTGAAATCATCCGCAGCCTGGCCGAGAAATTGCCGGTGATGATCTGTCCGCGCTGGGTCACCACACGCGTTCAGCCAATTGCGGTTTCTGATGTACTTGAATACCTTAAGGCGGCGTTGCAAGGCAACTGTATCGCGGGTGAGATCGTCGAGATTGGCGGCAATACGATCGAGACCTACAGAAGCATGATCATGGAGTATGCGCGCGTGCGTCGTCTTCGGCGATGTCTGATCCGGGTTCCAGTCCTGACACCGCGCCTTTCCTCGTACTGGCTGGATTTCGTTAGCAGCATTCCTACGGCAATCACTCGTCCCTTGATTGACGGTCTGCGAACGGAGGTGGTGTGTCATAGCCAGCGCGCCAGGGCTTTGTTTCCACAGATAAGGCCATCAAGCTATCGCGATGCGCTGGCCACGGCATTGGATCGCCGTGATCCCGGAGCCCAGGACGAAGCATTTTCGATTGGACGGAAACGCGCGTTGTACATAGTTGACGGCCTGATCTCCGACTGCCGGCAAACGGAGGTTGCAGCGCCGCTCGATACCGTTCACGACGTCGTGCACTCCCTCGGCGGAGGTATGGGTTGGCTTTATGCCGATTGGCTGTGGCGGCTGCGTGGCTGGCTGGACAAGCGTATTGGCGGCGTTGGAATGCGACGCCGTTGCTTTCGAGTCGTCCCACTCCAGCAGGGTGACGCAGTGGATTTCTGGCGCGTGCAGGAGGCCTCCGCAAACCGTCTGCTGCTGCAGGCAGAAATGAAGGTGCCGGGTCAGGCCTGGCTGCAGTTCTGCTTCTTGTCATTGCCCAACGGTACAACCCGATTGCGCAGCATCGCCAGCTTCGAGCCGAGAGGGGTAGTGGGACAACTGTACTGGTGGTCGCTATACCCGCTTCACAAGCTAATCTTTGAAGGCATGCTACATCGCATTCGGCATGTCTGCGAAGCCAGGGTGAGTGGCAGCAATTCTGAAGTTCGGAGCTCCTTGGCCGACACGCGGCGTAGAGCGATGGCCTCTACTTAATACTCGCAACGCTCACTACGCAGCAAGCGGCCGGGTGAGCTGGAGAGTTGGGGCAATCAGCTTAACTGGCGAGAACAGCCCATATCGCAGGTAATACTGAGGAGGGCCGGTTGGGCGCGATTTCGATCATCGTACATTTCAGCCTGAATCAGAGGACTGACTAGCGTGCCTTGAGGCTGAGCGACCAGGAGTTTTCATTCCGCGTTCGGCCTTTGCGCCCGCCGGGCTCGTCCCAGGCAGCCCCATTTGTCCCATAAACAAAGGCCACCCTCGCGGATGGCCTATCGTTTTTCAGCGCTTGTGCCGGGCAGGTTCTCCCTGGCACAGCGTCGATGTTTATGCGACGGGTGCGCCGGTCAGCACCTGCTCGCGGATCTCAGCGTCGTGCTGCTCGTCGGCGCGCGAGGTCGGCAACGCGATTTCCAGCAATTCAGGAATCGACTTCACATAGTGCATGGTCAATCCCTGGAGTTGCTCGGGCGTCAGGTCTTCCTCCACGTTCTGCCGGTTCTCTTCCGGAAGAATGATGTCGGTTACACCTGCGCGCTTGGCCGCCAGCGTCTTCTCTTTTATGCCGCCGATGGGCAGCACATTGCCACTCAAGGTGATCTCGCCGGTCATCGCGGTCAGCGGACGCACCGGCCGATCCGTCAGCAGCGAAACCAGAGCCGTGGCCATGGTCACACCCGCCGAGGGGCCGTCTTTGGGAATCGCTCCCGCAGGCACGTGGATGTGAATATCGTGGTCGGCGAAGAAGCTCTCATCAATGCCGAGTTCGCGCGCATTCGACCGAACCCAGGTCAGCGCGGCTTGCATGGACTCCTGCATTACCTGGCCAAGCTGTCCGGTCATAGTGAAGCCGCCCTTGCCCTTCATCTTGTTAGCTTCGACGAAGAGGACATCGCCACCGGTTGGCGTCCAGGCAAGGCCAACGGCCACGCCTGAGCGCTTGGTGCGCTCGGCAATTTCACCTTCGGTGCGAATCTTGATGCCGCCCAGGATGTCATGGTGCTGCACCAACTCCGGCGTCACCACCAGCTTATCGGTGTGTCCTTCCGCAATACGCCGTGCCTGTTTGCGGCAGAGCGTGCCGATGGTGCGTTCGAGGTTGCGAACGCCGGCTTCGCGCGTGTAATGGCGGATGATGAACCGGACAGTTTCTTCCGGGAACTCGATCTGCTCCTTGGTGATGCCGTTCTCTTCGATCTGCCGCGGGATGAGGTACTGGAAGGCGATGTGTACCTTCTCTTCCTCGGTGTAGCCCTGCAGTTCGATGATTTCCATGCGGTCACGCAGCGGCTCGGCAATGGGATCGAGCATGTTCGCGGTGGTGATGAACAGCACCTTCGACAGATCGAACGGCACATCGAGGTAGTTATCGCGGAAGCTGAAGTTCTGCTCCGGATCCAGCGCCTCGAGCAGCGCCGATCCGGGATCGCCCCGGAAGTCGCGTCCGACCTTGTCGATTTCGTCGAGCATGAACACCGGGTCGTTGGTCTCCGCCCGGCGAATGCCTTGGATAATCTGCCCCGGCAGCGCGCCAATGTAAGTACGGCGATGGCCGCGGATTTCCGCTTCGTCGTGCACGCCGCCCAGTGACAGGCGCACGAACTTGCGTCCCAGCGAACGGGCGATCGATTTACCAAGCGAAGTCTTGCCCACGCCCGGAGGTCCGACAAAGCACAGGATCGGCCCCTTCATGCTGGGCTTCAGCCGGCGCACGGAGAGGTAATCGAGAATGCGGTTCTTCACCTTCTCCAGATCGTAGTGATCGGAATCGAGAATTTCCTTGGCCTTCGGGATATCGACCTCGACACCCGAACTTTTCTGCCACGGCAGCACCGCCAGCCACTCGATGTAGTTGCGGGTGAGGCCGTAATCGGCAGCCATCGGCGACATGCGAGCCAGGCGGCCGAGTTCTTTCAGCGCCTCTTTCTTCACGTCGTCGGGCATGCCGGCCGATTCGATCTTCTGCCGCAGCTCCTCGGCATCACGGCTGGTTTCGTCCTGCTCACCCAGTTCCTTCTGGATGGCCTTCATCTGCTCGCGCAGGTAGTACTCGCGCTGCGTCTGCTGAACGCGGTCCTGCACTTCGCTCTGGATCTTGTTGCGAAGTTGCTGAACTTCCAGCTCTTTGGCCAAGTGCTGGTTTACCTTCTCCAGGCGGACCGTAACGTCGGGCGTCTCCAGCACGTCCTGCTTGTCGCGGGTGGAGAGCGAAGGCAGCGACGAACCGATGAAGTCAACCATGCGGCCGGCATCATCGATATTGGCTGCGACCGTTGACAGTTCGTCCGACAATGTAGGAGACCCGGCGACAATCTGCTGAAACAGGGTCAGCACGTTGCGCTGCAAAGCCTCAATCTGCGAATTTTTCGGCGCGATGATCTCGGGAATGGTGTCCACCGTTGCGCGCATGAAGGGCTGCAACTGGGTGTACTCCGTGACCTTTACCCGCTCCAGACCTTCGGCGAAGACGAACAGGCTCTGGTTGGGCATGCGCACGACCTTGTGCACCACCGCCAGGGTACCGACCGAAAACAAATCCGTCGGCTGCGGAGCGTCGACCCGCGCCTCGCGCTGGGCCACCACCACAATGGTCTTGTCTTCACCCAAGGAATTGATGAGCTGGACCGAACTCTCGCGGCCTACCGTGAGAGGCAGCACGGCGTGCGGAAACAGCACGGTGTCGCGGACGGGCAGCAACGGCAGCGTCCGGGCCTCCATGGAATCGTTTCTCAGCTCGGGATCTTTTGCCTCTAACTCTTTGTCTTTGCTGGACATATGACTCCTTGAGTCAATTACACTCAAGTTATAGATGTGCCATGGGTTGTAAAAGATGCAGCCCACGGCGACATCTGGC
>Ga0335083_10012450_pt1 | contig 10179 bp, 10 predicted proteins | sample Lox_Sample_42_FD_206716 | JGI IMG/M metagenome (GOLD analysis project Ga0335083, IMG submission 206716) | Soil microbial communities from Loxahatchee National Wildlife Refuge, Florida, United States - Lox_Sample_4.2 | ecosystem: Environmental > Terrestrial > Soil > Wetlands | place: USA...
TCCCACGCCATGTCGCAGATCGGTGTCGAGCGCCTCGGCGCCGTCTCCGAGGTGCACGACCTCGGCTGCGGCACGGGCGCCGCCGGCGCCGCCGTCGCGCTGGCGCTCCCCGGTCCGCCGCGCGTCGCGGGGGTCGACCGCTCCGGCTTCGCGCTCGCCGAGGCGCGGCGCACCTGGGCGGCGTTCGGCCTGCGCGCGCGCGCGCGGCGCGGGCGCCTGCCGGACGCCGCGCCGCGGCCCCTCGCGGGTCAGCTCTGGGTGCTGGCGTGGGCGGTCAACGAGATGGACGAGCGCGCCCGGGCGGAGCTGCTCGCGCGGATCCTGCGCGCGATCGAGGCGGGCGTGCGCGTGCTCGTCTTCGAGCCGCTCGCAGGCCCGGCCAATCCCGACTGGTCTGCCTGGGCCCAGGCGCTCGCCGCGCGCGGGGTCGAGGAGGCCGCGCCCAAGGTCCGCGTGGCGTTGCCGGCGTGGCTCGCCGACCTCGACCGCGCCGCGGGCCTCGACCACCGCGTGCTCGGCGCCCGCCTGCTCGCTGGACCACTCCTCCCCGCCCTGCCCGACCCGTGAGCCGCCCGCTCGTTTCGATCCTGCTCCCGGTGCGCGACGCCGCGTCCACGCTGCCCGCCTGCCTCGACAGCATCCGCCGGCAGAGCGAGCCGCGCTTCGAGTGCGTGATCGTCGACGACGGCTCGCGGGACGCGACGCGCGCGTGCGCCGACCGAGCGGCCGCGCGGGACCCGCGCTTCCGGGTGATCGCGACCGGAGCGCGCGGACTGGTCGACGCCCTCTCGACCGGCCTCGCGGCGTGCCACGGCGAGCTGGTGGCGCGCATGGACGGCGATGACCTGATGCACCGCGCGCGGCTCGCGGCGCAGAGCGCGGCGCTGTGCGCCGATCCGACCCTCTGCGGCGTCGGATGCCACGTGCGCGTGTTCCCGCGCGCCGGGATGCGGCCGGGCCTGCGCGACTACGAGCGCTGGCTCCGCGGCGTCGACTCGGCCGACGCGGTGCGCCGCGAGCGCTTCGTCGAGTGCCCGCTGCCGCACCCGACCTGGATGCTGCGGCGCGAGGTGCTGTGCGAATTCGGCTACCGCGAGTGCGGCTGGCCCGAGGACTACGACCTGCTGCTGCGGCTCTTCGCGGCGGGCCTGCGCGTCGGCGTGGTCCCGCGCCGCCTCCTCTCGTGGCGCGATGCGCCGGCGCGGCTCTGGCGCACGCACCCCGCGTACGCGCGGGAGCGCTTCCTGGCGTGCAAGGCCAGCTTCCTCGCCACCGGCCCCCTGCGACACGGAGACGCGTATGTCCTCTGGGGCTACGGCGAGACCGGCAAGGCGCTGCGCCGGGCGCTGCTCGCTCACGGGAAGCGGCCGGCCGCCATCGTCGAGCTGCATCCAGGCCGGATCGGCGAGCGCATCCACGGCGCGATCGTGGTGCGGCCCGAGTCGCTGCCCTCGCTGCCCCCGCTGCCCGTGCTCGTCTCGGTATCCGGCGCCTTCGCGCGCGCCGAGATCCGCGGCCAGCTCGCGCGCCTCGGCCGCTGCGAGGGGGTGGACTACATCGTGGCGGCCTGAACGGCGGGCTCGATCAGGAGCGTGGGAACGCCGTGCGTGCCGCTGCGCACCGTACACACGCGCGTGCCGGACTTGCGGCCGGGGCGCGTCTCGGACACGTCGAAGCCGGCCGCCGCGAGGCGGCTGCGGGCCGCCTCCGCGTCGGGGACCTGCCAGGCCAGACCTCCGAGGGCGTCGGGCGCATCCGAGACCCGCGGCGGCGGACCGGCGCGACCGGCCACCTCGATCGTGGCGCCCCCGATCCGGAAGAACAGGATGCGCGCGCCCCGCTCGGGGAAGCTGCGGTCGAGCGCGAGCCGGATCCCGAAGGCGTCGCCGTACAGCTCGCGCGCGGCCTCGAGATCATCGCTCTGGATCACCAGGTGATCGAGCGCCGACACCGCCTCGCGTTCGTCGCAGACAGGCGCCGCGACCTGGAGCGCGTCGGGCGGCGACAGGTGCTGGACCGCGAAGACGAGCAGGCCGCGGGTCGCGCTCGGCGGCAACATCACGTGCCGCCAGCGCCGCACGACCCCGGTGCGCGCCTCGCGGTTCTCGGCCTCGCTCGGGTCGTTCGCCGAGACGCCCTGCTTGCGCAGCCCGTCGGCGCAGCGCTGCGCGTCATCGGTCCCGAGTGCGAAGCCGAGTGCGCCTTCGCCGCGCTCGTCGAGCCACGCCCCGAGCAGACCGGAGATGCCGCTGCTGCCCGCGGGCGCCAGCAGCTCGAGGTAGCAGTTGCGCACGCGGAAGAGCGCGTTCGCGGTGCCGAGCGCGGCGTGCGAGCCGCGCCACGAAGGCGACCTACCCAGCAGCGCGCCGTAGTCGGCCGACGCCGCCTCCAGGTCGCGCACCAGCACGATCGCGTGGTCGAGCGCGTGGACCAGGCTCATGCGCGGCTTTCGGCGAAGGCCTCGCGCGCTCGCACGCGCAGCTCCGCATCGAGTAGGAAATCGAGCGCCGTCATCGCGAGCGCCTTCGCCCCGTCGAGCGCGGCGGCGTCGCCGGTCGGCGAGCCAGCGTGCTCCGCGAACTCCGGGTTGTGGATCGCGCAGTGGATCGGTGCCGCCGCGATCATCGGGTGGATCGACGGCACGCGATGGCTGACGTTTCCCATGTCGGTGGTGCCGAGCACGCCGGGCGGAAGCTTCTCGAGCGGGAAGAAGCGCCGCCCGAGCGTCTCGGCGTTGCGCCGATAGCAGTGCGCCAGCGGAACGTTGGTTCGGAGCTCGAGATAGTCGGGCTCGCGCCAGTCGACCTCGAGCGCGGCGCCGGTCGCCTCGGCGCCGGCGCGGAAGCAGCCCTCGACGCGCGGCTTCAGCGCGGCGAGCTCCTCCGCGTTCCGCGCGCGGACGTAGAAGCGACCGGCCGCACGCGCCGGCACCACGTTGGGCGCCTGGCCACCGTCGGTCACGATGCCGTGGATGCGCTCGGTCGGCCGGATGTGCTGGCGGAGCTGCGCGATCGACTGGTAGGCGGTGACGAGCGCGTCGAGCGCGTTGACCCCGCGCTCGGGCATCGCGGCCGCGTGCGAGGCGACCCCGCGGTAGACGACCTCGACCTCGGCGAGCGCGATGGAGGGCATCGTCTCGAGATCGAGCCCTGCCGGGTGCACCATCAGCGCGGCGTCGACGTCGTCGAAGGCGCCGGCGCGCGCCATCAGCTCCTTGCCGCAGCCGGCCTCCTCCGCGGGCGTGCCGAGCACGCGCACGCGGCCGGGCAGCCGGGCGCCGAGCGAGGCGAGCGCGAGCCCCGCGCCCAGCGCCGCCGCCGCGATCAGGTTGTGGCCGCAGGCGTGGCCCATGCCCGGCAGCGCGTCGTACTCGGCGAGCAGCGCGACGGTCGGTCCCGAGGCGGCGCCGACGCGGCACTCGAACGCCGTCGCGAGGCCGTAGCAGGGCGCGACGACTTCGAGCCCGGCGTCGCGCAAGGTGCGGATGAGCAGCGCCGCCGCCCGATGCTCCTCGAACGCGAGCTCCGGGTGCGCGTGGATCTCGCGCGCGACCGCCGTGAGCTCGAGCCGCCGCGCATCGACGCTGCGGCAGAGCTCGGCCTTGAGGGCCTCGATCGCGGGCTCCGACGGCACCGCGGCCCCGACCGCCATCAGCGGCCCGGCTCGGGGCGCAGACCCAGCAGGCCCACCGCCTCCCACATCGAGATCACGCACTGCACGCGATCCCCTTCGTCGACCAGTGGCATGTGCCGGCAGCCCTCGATCGCCATCAGCTTGAAGAGGCCGCAGAGGGTATCGACGTCGGTGACCGTCTTCACGCGCAGCGTCATGAGGCGCGCCGCGCGGAGGTCGGCGAGCTTCGCGTACGGATGGCGGAGCGCGCGGAGCAGATCGCGGCGGGTGCAGATGCCCAGCGGCGCGCCGTCGGGCAGGAGCGCGATGGCGTAGCCGCGCCCGTCCTGCCACATGCGCCGCAGCGTCTCGCTGCCGGACGCCTCGAGCGCGACCGCGACCGGCTTGCCGCCGATCGCGATGCGCTCGCGCAGGGATCCGATCGTCAGGTCGAGCACCGCGGCGGAGAGGCGGCCGGCGCCCGCGTGCAGATCGGCGCTCTCGAAGGGATCCGCCGGGAAGTCTCGGTCGTAGAGGCGCGTGAGATAGCGGGCGATGTCCCGGATCGAGATCACGCGGACGGGCTCGTCGCGCTCGGTCACGACCCAGAGGTGGCGGCTGCGCGTGCCCGCGGCGCTCGGGGACGCGATCTGCTCGACGCCCTCGAGCAGAGGCGTCGAGGTCGCAGCGCGCGGAAGCTCGTGATGCGGCGTCATCGCGTCGCCCACCCGGAGCCCGCCGAGCAGGTCGTCCCAGACCGTGAGCCCGGGCGCGGCCTCGTCCCCGGGGCCGAGCGCAGCGAGGCGGCCTGCACAGACGCGCAGCAGATCGTCCTCGGAGAGCGAGCCGAGCAGCGCGCCCTCGGCCACGACCGCGAGCGCACCCACCTGCTTCCACCACATCCGGCTGACGGCATCCTGCAGCGGCTCGTCGGGATCGGCGGCCTCGATGGCGCGCGCGCCCCGCGCGATCGCATGGCACGGAAGCGCGCCGAAGAGCCCCGGTCCCGCCGCGGCCAGCAGCTCGCCGAGCGCGGCCCCGTCCGGCTCGATCGCGGTGGGGAGATCGCGCATCATCACGGCCCCGCGAGCGCCGCGCGATGCCCGCTCTCGAGCAGCACGGTGCGCGCGTCGACCAGAAGCAGGTCGGGCGATAGGAAGCCGGCGCTGTACACGTTGCGAACCGCGCCGCTCGCGTCGACCAGGAAGACCTTCAGCACGTGACGGAAGAGGCCGAGCCCGGCGCCGCGCTCGTCGACCAACGGCAGCGCGTCCTGGCCGAAGGCAGCGAGGACGGGTGCGATCGCACCCGGGCTCGCCGCGGTGAGGAAGCGCCAGTCGGCGGCGGGTCGCAGCCGCTCGCGCAGCGCCGCCATACGCTCCGGGGTGTCGTTTGCGGGATCGAAGCTCACGGTCGCAAGACGTACGCGGCCGGCGAGCGCGGGGTCGGCAGCCAGCTTGCGATCGAGCCCCTGGAACGTCGCGAGCGCCAGCGGGCAGCCCTGGCCACCCGTGCAGCGCGAGTAGACGAACGAGACGACGGCGACCTGGTCGGACGCGAGGCCAAGCAGCGGCGCCGGCGCGCCGCGCTCGTCGAGCAGCGTGAAGTCGGGGACGCGCGAGATCGCCGGCAGCTCGTAGCTCCCCGGCGCAGGCAGCGCGTAGGCGGGCGGCGCCGGAGGCGGGGCGATCTCGTGCGCTCCCGCCCCGCCGCCCGCCAGCGCCACCGCGGCGAGCGCCGCCCGTGCGATCCGCCGCGTCACCCGCCGCCTCCGGGTGCGCCGGTCGCTCCGCCCGCGACCCGCCCCTGGTAGAAGCCGAGCGCGCCGAAGTTCATGATGTGCGGGCGCCCGAGCCGCTCGGCCTGGAAGTCGATGGCGAAGCGAGGCGCCAGCGCCTTGCCGTCCCAGTCGAACGCGCGCAGGAACTGCTCGCCGTCGGGACCGGACTTGTCCCAGTTCGCGAGCAGCGACGAGGTGAAGTACACCCGCCGGCCGTCCCACGACTCCGACACCATGTTGAGCTGCCCGCCGATCTTCTGGACCAGCACCTCGCGGGGCTGGCGCGCGTCGGACACGTCGAAGACGTGCACGCTGCCGTCTCCGAACGTCGACACGAACAGGTGTCGGTCGTCGGCCGAAAGGCTGATGTCGACCGGGAGCGGCGCCTTCGAGGGATCGCCGATCGGCGCCAAATCGACCGCCTCGAATCGTCCGTCGGGGGTGCGGAAGACGCCCCACAGCCGCGCGGTGAGGGCGGACGCGGTGAAGGCGTAGTGGTGCTCCGGCTGCAGCGCCCAGCGGATCTCGAGCGGCGCGCCGGGGACGGCCAGCGTCTGCAGCGGCTTCCTCGTGTGGAAGTCCCAGACCACCATGGTGTTGCCGAAGTTCTTCATCGCCGCCGCGTCCTTCAGCAGCTCGCCGAGCGGCCGCATGTAGTTGACGCGGCCCGTGAAGGAGGAGGTGAGCATGCGGTTCAGGTCGGCGTTCACGCGTGCGTCGTAGCCGTACTCGGCGCCCGCGGGCATCCAGATCGTGCGGATGAAGTCGCCCTGGTTGCTGTACTCGACGAGTCCGGTGCGCCCGCCGCCGTCCTTCGCGTTCGAGAGGCCGGTGATCAGCATGCGCCCCGGCAGCGCGTAGAAGGTATGGGGGCCGACGACGCCGCCGGATTTGGCCGAGAAGTCGCGGATCGTCTTCACCAGCTTCGGATGCGCCGGATCGCTGGCGACGTCGAGCACGAAGATCGCGCTGTCGTCGAGCCCGCCGATCCAGAGCGCGCGGCGGTCGTCGGTGAAGCCGCCGTGGTGCGCCTCGTGGCGGCCGCCGACGGAGAGCGTCGAGACCACCTTGCCATAGTCGGGGCGCGCCGGGTTCGCGCCGATCGTCACGAGCTTGTCCGAGCCGTCGCCCAGGCCGTCCACGCCGAGCGTCCAGACGTAGACGAAGTCCTCCTGCCCGACGAGCTTGGGCAGGTAGGGCGACTGGCAGGTCTCGTCGGCCGCGGCCAAGCGCGCGGCTGCGGCCGCGAGCAGTCCGAGGACGGCGAGGGTCGAGCGGGTGCGAATCATCGGGGGGCCCTCCTCCCCATGCTACCACTTCCGCGCATGGGCGAGCCGGCAGTCTCGTACGAGGTGGGGGGCGGGATCGCGACGATCGCGCTGAACCGCCCCGAGAACCGCAACAGCATGACACCGGATGTCATGGCGGCGTTCCGCGAATGCGTCGGCCGCGCCGCCGCCGATCCGGACCTGCGCGCCGTCGTGGTGACGGGCCGGGGCTCGAGCTTCTGCGCGGGGGCGGACTTCCGGAGCGCCTCGCCCGCCGAGCCGCGCGCCGAGCCCGGGGTGCCGGATCACGAGCGCCTTTTCCGCACCTACGAGCCGTTCCTCGAGGTCTTCGACCTGCCGATGCCGACGATCGCGGCGATGAACGGCCACGCCGTCGGCGGCGGCCTCGGCCTGGCGCTGGTGTGCGACCTGCGAGTGGCCAACCGCGACGCGCGCTACGGCGCCAACTTCGCGCGCCTCGGCTTCCACTCGGGCATGGCGATCAGCCACCTGCTGCCGCGCATCGTCGGCGTCCCGCTCGCCGCCGACCTGCTGTTCACCGGACGCCTCGTCACCGGCGCTGAGGCCGCCGCGATCGGCCTCGTCCACGAGGCGGTGTCAGCCGACGAGGTGGGCGCAGCCGCGCGGCGGCGTGCCGAGGCGATCGCGGCATGCGCGCCCGAGACGGTGCGCTTGCTCAAGCGCTCGCTCTACGGTGGCGCCGGCTGGGACCCGCGCTCCGCCGCCCGCGCCGAGGCCTTCGCGCAGGCCGCGACGATGCGGAGCGCCGACGCCCGCGAAGGGATCCGCGCGCTGCTCGAGAAGCGCGAGCCCCGCTTCACCGGCAATTAGGCCGGTCCCTCCGAGGCAATCAGGGCGTCTGGAGCATCCCCGCAAGCGCCCGAAGGGCGCGCGCAGCGAGCCGCAGGCGAGCGAAGTTCATCAGGACGCGCGACAGCTCAGCATCCTCCTGCGAATCGCGAGGGCCGCGATCGCGGCGGCGCCGAGCGCGGTGCCGCCCGGCTCCGGCAGGAAGACCGCGTCGAAGAGCACGGCGACGCTGCCCCCCTCCTCGACCTTGCGCGGGCGCAGGATCACGTTGGCGGCCTTCGCTCCGGCGGGCGCCACCACGTCCGCCGCGAGCTGCAGCCAGGAATCGGTCGTCGGTGTCACCTGGGGAACCAGGGTCTGGCCGATGCCGACGCCCGTGCAATTCGTGGTGTCGAACCACGGGATCGCAATGTCGGGATCCGCGCTGCGATCCTGCCCGCTCGGGATGAAGTAGAGGGCGCTCACGTGGTAGCTGCCGGGAGTCAGCTGGATGCACTGGAGGATGCCGGAGCCGGGGCTCGCCGAGCCGTCGTCCACCTGGTTGCTCGTCACGCTCGCGGATCCCGAGTCCTGCTGCCCGGCGGAATCCATCGAGTTCCAGTCGCCGGAGAAGTTGGGGTTGAGGGAGAGCCACGGGGCGATGACGGTGTCGAAGTTGCCGTTGACGACGAGGTTGGAGTCGGCCCAGCCGGTCCACGGGACGGCGAGGGCGATGGCCAGGGCGGCGAAGAGGCTCTTCATCGGCGTCCTTCCCAGGATGTGGAGTCGATCGCGGCGCACGCCCTCCGCGGGCGCTCGGGACTCCGGGTCCGTGCTATCAAGGTGGCCGCCGCCTCGCCCGGCGTGGCAACTCAGGTCGCGGCGGGCGCGCAGCCACCCGGCCAAGCCGCCGGGATTCCAGGAGAGTTCCGATGACGCCCCCGCTCAAGCTCGGACTGCAGCTCGGCTACTGGACCCGTGGGCCGGAAGACCCGATCGAGCTGGCGCTCGAGGCCGAGCGCCTCGGCTACGACTCGGTGTGGACGGCGGAGGCGTACGGCTCCGACTGCTTCTCCCCGCTCTGCTGGATCGGGGCGCACACCACGCAGATCAAGCTCGGCACCGCCGTGATGCAGCTCTCGGCGCGCACGCCGGCCTGCGCCGCGATGACCGCGATGACCATCGACCACCTCTCGGGCGGGCGGCTCATCCTCGGCATCGGCGTCTCCGGCCCGCAGGTGGTCGAGGGCTGGTATGGGCAGCCCTTCCCGCGTCCGCTCGAGCGCACCCGCGAGTGGATCGCGGTCTTTCGCAAGATGATCGCGCGCGAGGCGCCGGTCGAGTTCCACGGCCGCCACTACGACCTGCCGCTGCAGGGCGGCGCCCGGCTCGGCAAGCCGCTGAAGCTGATCAACAAGCCGCTGCGCGACTACATCCCGGTGTACGTCGGCGCCGAGGGACCGAAGAACGTCGAGCAGACCATGGAGATCGCGGACGGCTGGCTCCCCATCTTCTTCTCTCCCTACCGCACCGACCTCTACAAGCCCGCGCTCGCCAAGGCGCGCCCCGGCTTCGAGGTGGCGTGCACGGTGACGACGATCGTCAACCCGGACGTGAAGGCTGCGCTCGACTTCGTGAAGATGTCGCTCGGCTTCTACCTGGGTGGGATGGGCGCGAAGGACAAGAACTTCCACCTCGACCTCGCGCGGCGTCTCGGTTGGGGCGCGGAGGCCGACAAGGTGCAGGAGCTCTTCCTCGCCGGGCGCCGCGCCGAGGCCTTCGCCGCGGTGCCCGACGAGATGGCCGACGAGACGTCGCTGGTCGGGCCGCCCGAGCGCATCCGCAAGCGTCTCGAGGCCTGGACGACGAGCCCCGTCACCACGCTGATGGTGACGGCGCGCGACAAGGAGACGCTTCGCCTGCTGGCTGATGCCGTGCGTTGAGCCGATGAAGAGGGAGTTCTGGCAGGGGCGCTGGGACACGAAGCAAATCGGGTTCCACGAAGGGCGGCCGAACGATCTCCTCGTTGCCCACGCCGATCGGTTCGCGCCCAAATCGCGCATCCTCGTTCCGCTCGCCGGAAAAGCTGCCGACCTCGGATGGCTCGCCGACCAGGGCCACGAGGTCGTCGGCGTCGAGTTCGTGCGGCGCGCGATCGACGAGCTCTTCGAGGGTGTGGACGTGCGAGCGCACAGGCTGGGCTTGCACGAAGCATTCTCGGCGCGCGGCATCACGATGGTCCTCGGCGACATGTTCGCGATGAAGCCCGTGGATCTCGGCACCTTCGACGCGATCTACGATCGCGCCGCGCTGATCGCCCTCGAGCCCTCGACGCGCGCGGCCTATGTCGAGGTCTGCGCGGCACTGAATCCGAAGGGGCCGACGCTCTTGATCGCGTTCGCGTACGACCCGTCGAAGGCCCCCGGCCCACCCTTCAGCATCGACGACGAGACCGTGCGCGAGCTCTTCGCCGGTCGCGCCGTCGAGCGCCTCGAGACGAGACCGGCCAGCGTGCCGCCGCACATGAGGGAATCCGGGATCGTTTCGATCGAGGAGACCATCTATCGGATCGGGTGAGCCGAAACACGACGGTGCGCAGCGGTCTTCGCGCCCGATCCTTTGCGGATCGCCTATGCTTGGAGCCCATGCTTCGAGCGGAGACTTGATGCAATCCATGCTGCGTCGCCGACAGCCCCGCCGTGCGCTGCT
>Ga0335083_10012451_pt1 | contig 10177 bp, 10 predicted proteins | sample Lox_Sample_42_FD_206716 | JGI IMG/M metagenome (GOLD analysis project Ga0335083, IMG submission 206716) | Soil microbial communities from Loxahatchee National Wildlife Refuge, Florida, United States - Lox_Sample_4.2 | ecosystem: Environmental > Terrestrial > Soil > Wetlands | place: USA...
CGGATTGCCGGAGATTTTCTGCGGAATTTCGATGAACGATCCGAGCGCTGCTGGATCGCGGAGCGCAACGGCCAACCCATCGGCTCGGTGTTTCTGGTGAAGCAGTCGAAGACCGCCGGCAAGCTGCGCATGCTGCTGGTGGAGCCGTCGGCCCGCGGAATGGGAGTGGGGAGCCGGCTGGTGGAAGAGTGCATCGCGTTCGCGCGCCAGTGCGGGTATCGCAAATTGACGCTGTGGACCAACGACATTCTTCACGCCGCGCGCCGGATCTACCAGCGGGCCGGATTTCAACTCGTCAGGGAGGAGCGCCACCACAGCTTCGGCCACGACCTCGTGGGGCAGTATTGGGCACTGCGGCTGTAGCGCCGCCTACTTGCCGATCAGGACACCCACCGCAGCGGGCGCCACGTCCAGGCGTTCGATGCGATGGCTGAGCGCGAATGGGCGGCCGATGGCGGCGTCGGGATAGAGAGGCAGGAGGATGTTCTGAATCAGGAAGTCGAGCGTGCGCCCGTCGATGGTGACCCCGGAGATCTCGACTCGTTGCACATCCACCGTGGCCGACCCGCCGGATGACCGGATATGCACCGTCACGCTGACCGGGCGCTCGCCTTCCAGGAACTTGGACATGAACCAGCCTGGAGGCTGTCCCTGCGCCCGGCGGACCTTGGCGAAATCGATCAGCGCGGACCCGGTGGCGACTCCCGCCGAGGGTACCTGAACGTGCGGATTGCGGACGCCGTCGGGCGCCTCGTGGGCTACCCAGGCGTCGAGCTCGGGATAGGTCAGGCTGACCCGGGCGCCGGGCCGCAGGCGGTCGGCTTCGATGAGGTCGAACTTGCGCTTGGCCGAAAGGTAGTTGTCGTACGCCGGTGCGGCAGCCGCCAGGAAAAAGAGGATCGGAATTGCCCACTTTCGGCGCATGACAACAACATAGACGTTTTTGATCTCCAGTGAGTTGCCGTATGTCGGGAAATACACCAGTTCGGGGTGGTTGGATAGGGGGAAGCCGCGCAGGGTGTGGTTTTCTGCGCGGGGCAAAGCGCGCAGATCAACGAAAGCATACCCCGCCATTGTGGGCAGAGGCCGTACTGAATTCATGGGTTTCGCCGGGGTGGTCCTACCCGTGCATGGACGCTTTCGGGAGTTTCGTATGCTGGTATCCGTTTTAATCGGGTTCGCGGCGTTCGTGGTCCTCGTGGTGGTTTGGCGATGGGGCACGGCATGGTGGACGTGGCGTGGTGACCGCGTGGTCACCTGTCCGGAAAACCATCAGCACGCCGGGGTGAAGGTGGATGCGCTACACGCCGCATCCAGTCTGCGGCTGGCTACGTGTTCCCGCTGGCCCGAGAAGGCCGGGTGCGGGCAGGAATGTCTCCGCGACATCGCGGCTGCCCCGGCGGATTGCCTGGTACGCAATATCGCCGCCAAGTGGTACGAAGGAAAATCCTGCGCGTCTTGCGGCAGGCCGATCGGCCGGTTCGAGTGGGGGCCAAACCAGCCCGCTCTCGTTTCGGCCGATAAGACAAGTGTGGAGTGGAAGCAGGTTCCAGCCGAGCATCTGTATGAAACGCTGGAGGCCGCCGTGCCGGTCTGCTTCGCCTGTCACATGGCGAACACGCTGGTTCGTGAACATCCGGAGATCGCGATCGAGCGCAACCGCCGCCCAAGTCTCTAAATGCGAATACCCGAGGTCCCTGTTGAAACTCGTCCTGTTCTGCCTGGCGCTTGGCGTTATTCCGGCTGCAGGTGATCCCAAGGGGGCAACGTCAGCCCCTATCGTACTGTATATCCAGTTCCAGCAAGGCCCGCCAGAAGGAGTGTTGGATGCCCTCCAGGAGGAAGTGGAGGCCATCATGGCGCCGATCGGACTCCGCTTCGAATGGCGCGACCTGAACAACGTTCACGGCACCGAAGTGTCTACCGAACTCGCGGTAATCACCGTGAGAGGCCGCTGCGATGTCGCCGGTCTGATCAATCGAAGCAAGGTCGAGGGCGCGCTGGGATTTACTCACATGAGCGACGGCCAGATACTGCCGTTCACGGAAGTGAATTGCGACCGCGTCCGCAATTTCGTCCAGGGAGATTTGCTCACGTTCAGCGCCGACGATCGCGAGGCGGCATACGGCAGGGCACTGGGCAGGGTCCTGGCGCACGAACTGTATCACGTCTTCGCCAATACCACCCGGCACGGATCGGGAGTCGCCAAGGAGAGTTACTCGGTTCGCGACCTGCTCTGCGACGATTTTCAGTTCCAGCACCGGGAATCCGTGCTGCTGCGGACCACTCGCCCGCACACCATTGCAGACGAAGCCGGCACGCAGCCGCAGTAGCACCGCTCACTGCTTGATGATGGTTCCGTCCACTTTGCGAATCTCGCCCCATCCGCCGTTGAGGGAATCGTTGTTGCGGTAGGGCGACTTTTTCGCTTCCTCTTGGTTCACTTCGATGCCCCACCCGGGTGATTCGTTGGCGTAAAAGTAGCCGTTCTTCATCGCCGGGCAGCCGCTGAAGATCTCCAGAGTGCGGGCGTTGAAAGCCGTGTATTCCTGGATGCCGAAGTTGTAGCACGCCAGATCCAGAGCCACATTGGCGGCGTGCCCGATCGGGGACACGTCGCCGGGACCGTGCCAGGCGGTGCGTACTCCGTAGAGCTCGGCAAAGGCCGCCACTTTGCGCATCGGCGTCAGGCCGCCGGCCGCGGAGACGTGCATGCGGATGAAGTCGATCAGGCGCTCGGCGACCAGCGGCCGCCACTCGTGGGGGCTGGTGAACAACTCGCCCATGGCCAGCGGCGTCGCGCAGTTCTGCCGGATCTGCCGGAAGTAGGCGATGTCTTCGGGAGAGAGCGAGTCTTCGAGGAAGAACAGGCGGAGGTGCTCGGCTTCCTTGGCGAACTGCACCGCGAGATTCGGCGGATAGCGTTCGTGCATGTCGTGGAGCAGCTCGATTTCATCGCCCAGCTCCTTGCGGGCTGCTTCCAGCACCTTGAGCTGCCGCCGCAAGGAGACCACGGGCTCGAATACCGGGCCCGAGTGCAGCCCCTGGACGGATTCTCCGCCGCGGCCGGAGCCATAGCCGGACATGCCGGGAATGCCGACCTGCACGCGAACGTGGCGGAAGCCCTGCGCCATGATCTTGCGCGCCGAATCGATGGCCTGCGAAATCTCGGCTCCGGAAGCATGCGTGTAGCAATCCACGGCCTCGCGGCACTTGCCGCCGAGCAACTGGTAGACGGGCATGCCCGCCTGGCGGCCTTTGATATCCCAAAGCGCCTGGTCGACGCCGCTGATGGCGTTGTTCAGCACCGGGCCGTTGCGCCAGTAGGAGCTGTTGTACATGGCCTGCCAGAGATCGTCGATGCGGTCGGTGGGCTTGCCGAGCAGGAACGGACGAAGATACTTTTCAACGGCGACGTTCACCGCTTCGGCGCGCTGGGTGAAGGTGGCGCAGCCGTAGCCGTAAAGGCCGTCCTGGTCGGTGAGGATCTTGACCACGGTGAGCCGCACCCCGGCGGGCGAGGTGGGGATCACCTGGACGTCCTTCACATGCGGTGAGGGCATGGCGCGGGTGGCGCGCTGAGCGGCTTCCTGAGCGCGCAACTGACGGGGAGAGAGCGCGGCGCCAAGGCCTGCGGCGGCAATAAATGAGCGTCGGTTCATGTGGGTACCTATTTCTTGCGGATTTCTTCCAGGCGCTTCTTCAGGTACTCCTGATATTCTTTCTGCAGCGCCGGATCTTTTGGGGAGCCGTAGATGTCCACGGACTTGTATTTCCCTTCGTCGAATTTCTTGCGCGTCCACTCGTCGTGAACATGCACCACGTCGGCATTGTCCACGGTTTGCTGAACGAGCTGCGGCGGAATGAAGTAGACACCCTCGGGATCGCCGACCACGAGGTCGCCGGGCATCACCGTGACGTTGCCGATGCGCACCGGCACATTGATTCCGGTGAGCGTCACGTTGTTGATGAAGCTGGGATGCGCCTTTCGGAAATACGCCGGCATGGCCATTTCGGAGATGCCTTCCAGGTCGCGGATGGCGCCATCCACCACGAGACCGTTGGCTTTGGCGACCTTCATCAGGTAGTAGAAGAGGTTGTCGCCGACGATTGTGCCATCGGCGCCTTTGCCGTACAGGTCCACCACCAGCACGTCGCCTGGCTGCACCATATCGATGGCGGTCTGGTTGAAGACGCGGCCCTTGGCATTGACCACGGCGTCGAGATCGGGACGGGCGGGCATGAACTGGACGGTAAAGGCGCGGCCGACCATCTTCGTGCCGGGGTGAAGAATCTGGAATCCATCCTCGTACTGGCTGCGGAAGCTGCTTGCGCCGCCGGTTCTGCCGCCGTTGAGGACCGCGAATACTTCCTCGGAGGACATACCCTTGGCGCGCTCCATCAGCGAATCGGGGACCTTGGGGCGGCCGTCAGGGAAGCGCTCGAACGGATTCTGCGCGGTCAGCTCGACGAGCTGCTCCTTAGTGAGCTTGTAGAGCTGCGCGTGCGCCAACATCGGTGCGATCAGGGCGGCGGCAGCGAGGCCGGCGCGAAGAGCTGTCGTGGTTTTCATTCTGACTCCTGAATTCTGAATTCTTGTCAGGCCCCTTTATCCCCGTGTCCCGTACGGAGGTGGGGGTGCGGCGCGCCGCTTGCGGCGGATAGCCGCGAAATCGAATTTCGCCTCGGAGATCGGCGTGCCTGCGACTTCAATGCGCTTGAGGTCGCGCGTGCCGATGCCCACGGCTTCCGCGAGCTGGAGGGTGCTGTCGCAGCGCTCGAAGGGCGGCGTGCCGCGAACCGCCAGGGGATCGAAGCCCATCACCGCCATCGCCACCGCGTCGGTATTCACGGGATTGGTGCCGGCGACGAGCACCCCAGGCGCTACGCCAAGCTGCTCTTCGCGGATCCACGGACCCTCCCCTCCGGTCATGGTCTTGATGCCCTCGATGATGGCCAGATGGATGGGGCGCGCGGAGATGAGGTCCACCACGGTACGCGGCACCCGCCAGGTATCCTCGCGCGGGCTCTTGGGATCGAGCTCCTGCGGCGCGCTCTTGCTGGGCCCGCGATAGCCGGAGTGAATCAGGCCGCGGCCGCCCTTCGGCACCAGTGTGGGCTCGGCTTCTCCGGCGCCGGTGCCATACACAGTGCACGGCGTGATGCCGAAGCAGTTCTTCATGGAGAGCGTGATGCCCGCGGTGGCGTGTTCCTTCATCTTGGCGATGCTGACGAAGACGTCGCAATCCTCGTAGGAGTGATTGAGGTCGAAGGCGGGCCAGATGTATCCGCCGTGGGGGACCTTCATCCGCGAGTACTTCCTGCCCGCGCCGAGAAAGTTGGTGTTCTCGAACTCGACGTTGGGCGCGGCGCCGAGAATATCGCGCGGCTCCCAGTTGGCGCGCAGGATGTACTCTTCCACCGGATCGGCCGTGGACCACGGACTTTCCAGGATGCGGATTCGGCGGGCGCCGGCTTTGCCCATCAGGTGCGCGGCCGCGGCGATCACCTGAGGATGTGTGTAGTGGGTATCTTCGAGCGGCAGGTATCCCACGCGGTAAGTCGGCGATCCGGTCAGGTTGATCTTCACCGCAACGGTTTTGCCATTGACCAGCCGGCCCAGCCCGCCGAGCTGGTCGAACATCTTCTCCATCACCGGCAGGAGCTCGTTTGGCGAGTAGGTCCGGCAGCGGACGACGGCGACCCTCGAAGCAGGCGCCTCGGCGGCATACCCCGGAATTCCGCGCGCCAGGTATGCCCCGGAGGCAGCCGCGGCGGTCCTGGACAGCCATTGCCTTCGCGAATACTGACAGCTCATGTTCTTACCCCTCCAACTGCAATGCAGCGTATTGTGACACCTGCGGCAGATAGACTTCCACCGCGTCCCCCTGAGTTTCGAGCTTCACCGGCGCGGGCGCCGGCTCTTCGATGGTCGAGACGGCGGCCTTGCGCCAGCGGCCTGCGACGCGGACGCTGGCGGCGTCGGGCCCGCGATCGGCGTAAAACAGAAGTTGCACCGCGGCCCTGGTGCGGTCCGGGGCAAGCGTGTAATAGGACCAGAAGGCTCCGCTGTTCCAGCAGCGTACCAGGTCGTAGCGATGGCTCACCAGCACCACGGAGTCGTTGGCAATCACGTACGGATCGTCGGGAGCCGCTGCGGCCATATTCACGCGCCCCTTGCCGAGAACCCGCTCGGTGTATCCCGGAACGGTGGCGGATCCCGACAGCTTGCCTGGCGGTTCGCCCCAAACCGGCGCGGTAATGAGCCGGCCACCGGACTCGACGAACGCGAGAATCTGCCTGCGCAGCGCGGCGGAGGGCGGGTCCTGATCGGCATAGAGTACGGCGCGCAAGCCGGTGAGCGCGTCGGCCGTCATGCGGTTCTTGAGAACAATGCGGTAATGCTGGCCTGCGCGGTCCAGAAGGTTGAGCAGCTCCTGGCCCATAAATTCGTTGGCGCCAGCGAAATCGGAAATCACGCCGACCACGGCCTGCGGCGCCCACTTGGCCCAGCCGGCGTGTTCGGCAAAGAAGCGCGAGGCGGCGCCGATCTGCCGCCAGGCGGCCAGGGATTTCGGATCGCGGCCCACGATTCCCGCAGCCAACGCCTCATCCAATGTAATCAGCCAGCGTGCACCGGCAGCCGCGGAGTCGGCCATCGTAATCAGGTACTGCTGCGGGGTTCTGGGCCGATTGCCTTCGGGCGGCGCATCGATCCAGACTGCGCCGGGATGGCGCGCGGCGGTCAATCGGGCCAGCCACGCATTGGAATCCACCCATGCGACGCCTGTTGGTCCCGCGTCCGCGTCGGCACCTCGGCGAGACATCCGTACGCCCGGCCAGACGCCCTTCACAAGGGTCCCACCGGAACCCGCGGCGGCGAGGTCGATCACCTCGATCGCCGTATCCCGCAGCATTTCCCCGGCCGGGAGATCCTTCCATGCTGCCGGCCATCGGATCGGAGTGTATCCAGGCTTCACTACTACGCAAATCTAGCACGGAGCACGAACGCCTGCGTCGAATTTCACCGCATATCATGGCGGTCTGCACACGGCCTTGAAGAGTTCTAATGGAGTGTATGGCCGCTCCCCGCATTTTTGCCTGTGATCGACTGGAAGTCCGGATCTACCCGAACCGCGAGGAGGCAGGCGCGGCAGGCGCCGCCGTGGCCGCGGGCATGATCCGCGAGAGCATCGTGCGTGACGGGCGAGTCGCCGTGGTGCTGGCCTCGGCCGTGTCTCAGGATCCGTTTCTCGCGTCACTGCGCGCGCAGAAAGGGATCGACTGGCCGAAGGTGACTGCCTTCCACCTGGATGAATATGCAGGCATGAGCGCCACACATCCGGCGTCCTTTCGCCGCTTTCAGCACGAGCGCCTCATCGATCACGTGCCCATCGGCGCGTTCCACGAACTGGGAGGCGACGCGGCCGACCTCGACGCGGAGTGTACCCGGTACGCCGCCCTGCTGCGCGATGCGCGGCCCAGCCTCGTGGCGCTGGGTATTGGTGAGAACGGCCACCTGGCGTTCATCGATCCACCGGTGTGTGATTTTCAGGATCCCCTGGACGTGCGGCAGGTGGAGCTTGACGAGATCTGCCGGCGCCAACAGGTACACGACGGTGCATTCGCCCGTGTAGAGGACGTGCCCACCAGAGCCCTGTCGCTGACTGTGCCGTTCTTTCTGCGCGTGCCGCGCGCACTGGTATTCGTGAACGGCGCCAACAAGGCGGCGGCCGTCAAGGCGGCGGTGGAGGGGCCTATTTCGGAGCAGTGTCCGGCGTCGGCGCTGCGGCGGCATCCGGCGGCGACGCTGTTTCTCGACCCGGCGGCAGCGTCGCGGCTGGCATTGTAGGGGAGGGTGGTGTCACGCCGCCTCGTGGACCGGTTCGTGGTGCAGCACGATTAACTGATCGGCCTTCAGCGCTGCCGTGGCGTACGTGACGCCGTTCGCATCGGAAAATTCCACCTCGTAGACGCCCGGCGCCCAACCTGCGACGACAGTGCCTACCTGCCCTCGAACAAGACCCAGGTCGGGCAAGTCCTCCAACAATGCTACTACTGCATGCAGTTCGATATCCGGCACGGCGAAACTCACCTCCTATAGTACAAAACACGTCGTGAGGTACGGCGAATTCTCACCGATTCTCACAATCCAGGCGCTCCGGAGCCTGATCAGCCTGCCCCGGCGCATTAACTCGAAATCAACCACATACCGCTGACCGTATTCCGTAGTCGGGCCTGGTTCTGCTGCGCCGTTTCTCGCCGCTTCGAGAAGAGCCAATCGAAGCTCCTCGGCATCGCTGACAGTGATGCCGACTGCCGCGAAGACCCGAGCCTTGTTTCTGCCCCGTAGATGCCGAGGGTTTAGGCAGTACTCCGTGAGTTTGCGAATGTCGACGATGGCGCCGGCACCATTGGGCAGCCTCATCACTCCCTAAAGGCCTGCCAGCACTTCCGCCGCGTGGCCCTTGGCTTTCACCTTGTTGTAGATCTTCTCGATTTGGCCGTCGGGACCGATGACGAAGGTGGTGCGCTCGATGCCCATCACCTTCCTGCCATACATGTTCTTCTCTTTCCAGACGCCGTAGGCCTGGGCGGAAGACTTCTCCTCGTCGGGAACCATCGTGAACGGCAGGTCGTACTTCTGCTTGAATTTGTCCTGCGCGGAGGACTTGTCGGGCGAGACCCCGACCACCAGCGCGCCCTTCTTCGCGAATGACTTGATGCCGTCGCGAAATTCGCAGGCTTCCACGGTGCAGCCCGGAGTGTCCGCCTTCGGGTAGAAGTAGAGCACGACGCGCTGACCCTTCAGCTTCGAGAGCTGGAAATCGCCGATGTGGATATCGGGCGCTTTATCGCCTACCTTCAACATGATTCACCCCAGTTTCTGCTTCAGGAGATCGGTCACTACATCCGGTTTGGCCTGGCCCCGCGAGGCCTTCATCACCTGGCCCACCAGAAAATTGATCACGGTGGTCTTGCCGGATTTGTACTGCTCCACCTGCTTGGGATTGGCCGCAATCACGCCGGCCACGATCTGGTCCAGCGCGCCCGTGTCGGCTATCTGCCTGAGTCCTTCGCGCTCGACGATGACGGCGGCGCTGTCGCCGGTCGCGATCATCTTCGGCAGCACGTCCTTGGCGAGCTTGCCCGATAGCTCACCCGCGGCGATCAACCGGACAAGCTGCCCGAGGTTCTCCGCGGTGACGGGAGTCTCGCCGTTTTTCAGCGCGGCCATCAGGTCGCCCATCACCCAGTTGGCGGCCAGTTTGGCGTTGCCGGAAACACGCGCGACGGTCTCAAAATATTCGCTGATGGCGCGCGAGGCGGTCAGGACCTCGGCGTCGTACTCGGACAAGCCAAGCTCTCCGGTGAAGCGTGCGCGCTTTTTCGCGGGCAGCTCCGGCATGGAGGCCCGTACGCGCTCGATCCATTCGGAACCGATGCGCAGCGGCACCAGGTCGGGTTCCGGGAAATAACGATAGTCGTGCGCGTCTTCCTTGCTGCGCATCGAAAACGTCTCGCCCAGATCGGGATTGTAGAGGCGCGTCTCCTGCACCACGCGCTCGCCGCTTTCAATCAGCGCGACCTGGCGGGCGATCTCGAAATCCAGCGCCTGCTTGAGGAACCGGAAAGAGTTCAGATTCTTGACCTCTGCCTTGGTGCCGAACTTTTCCGCGCCCCTGAGCCGCACGCTCACGTTGGCGTCGCAGCGCAGGTGGCCTTTTTCCATGTCGCAGGTGGACACTTCGACGAACTGCAGCACCTGTTTGAGCTCGGTGAGGTAGGCGTAGGCGTCGTCGGAGCTGCGCATGTCGGGCTCGCTGACGATCTCGGCGAGAGGGGTGCCGCTGCGGTTCAGATCCACGTAGGAGCGCTGGCCGGAATCCTTGAAGCCATCGTGAATGCTCTTGCCGGCGTCGTCTTCCATATGAATGCGGGTGATCCCGATGCGCCTGGAGACGCCGTCGACGACGATGTCCACCCAGCCGTGTTCGCTGTAGGGCTGGTCGTATTGGGAGATCTGGTAGCCCTTGGGCAGGTCCGGATAGAAGTAGTTCTTGCGCGCAAAACGCGAATACGGGCGGATCTGACAATTCAAGGCCAGCGCGGCTTTGATCGCCAGTTCGACGGCCGTCCGATTCAACACGGGAAGCGCGCCCGGCAGTCCGAGGCA
>Ga0335083_10012453_pt1 | contig 10177 bp, 4 predicted proteins | sample Lox_Sample_42_FD_206716 | JGI IMG/M metagenome (GOLD analysis project Ga0335083, IMG submission 206716) | Soil microbial communities from Loxahatchee National Wildlife Refuge, Florida, United States - Lox_Sample_4.2 | ecosystem: Environmental > Terrestrial > Soil > Wetlands | place: USA: Florida...
GAGGATGTCGTTGATCAGGCCGAGCAGCGCGGTGCCCGCGCTGTGCACCTTGGAGACGTAGTCGCGCTGCTTGGGCGAGAGCTCGGTCTTCAGCGCGAGGTGCGACATGCCGATGATCGCGTTCATCGGCGTGCGGATCTCGTGGCTCATGTTGGCGAGGAACATCGACTTCGCCTGCGTCGCCTCCTCGGCGATGCGCTTCGCCTCGCGCAGCGCCTCGGCCGCGGCGCGCTCCTCGGTGACGTCGTCGAGGATCCACACCGAGCCCTTCGCCGGGTCCTCGGGGTCCACCGCGCGCCCCGACAGGCGGCACCAGAAGGTGCCGCCGTCCCTGCGCGCGAGCAGCTGCTCGCGGCGGTGCGTCTTGCCCTTCGCCAGGCGCGCGTAGACCTCGCCGCCGCCGCCGGCGTACTCCTCCTCGGAGGTGTACCAGACGCGCGTCGGCCGGCCGACGAACTCGCCCCGGTCGTAGCCGAACATCTCCTCGAGCCGGCGGTTGCAGCGCTGGATGACGCGGTCGCGGATCAGCGCGATGCCCGAGGTCGCGGAGCGGAAGATCGCGTCCTGCTCCTCGTTGGCCGCGCGCAGCGCCTCTTCCGCCTCCTTGCGCGGCGTGATGTCCTCGTACAGGGCGACGATGCCGCGCACCGCCTCGCGCCCGGCGAGCGCCGCCGCCGAGACGCGGCACCAGAACATCGAGCCGTCCTTGCGCCGCAGGTGCATCTCGTAGGAATGCGCCTCGCCCTTGCCGACCGCGCCGTAGACCTCGCGCCCGACGCGCTCGAAGTCCTCGTCCGAGGCGAACAGCACGCGCACGCTCTGGCCGAGGATCTCGCCCGGCGCGTAGCCGAAGGCCCGCTCGAAGCTCGGGCTGGCGATGGCGAAGCGGCGCTCCTCGAAGACGCAGATGCCGTAGGGCGAGGCGCTGAAGATCGCCTGCTGGCGCTCGAGCGCCGACTTCAGCTCCGCCTCGGCCTGCTTCAGCGGCTCGATGTCGACGATGACGCCGACCACGCCGCCCGCCGAGCCGTCGGCGCGGCGGAACGCGCTCAGCGAGTAGAGCGTGTGGTGGTCCCTGCCGTCGGCGAAGCGGTAGGTCGCCTCGCGCGCGAGCGACGAGCCGTCGGCGAGGACCCTCTCGTTCTCCGCCTGCGCCGCCGCGCGCGCCTCGGGCGGCAGGAAATCCAGCTCCCGCACCGTGCGCCCGATGATGCGGTCGCGCGCCACGCCGAAGGCCTTCTCGTAGGCGAGGTTGCAGCCGAGGAAGCGCGTGCCGGCGTCCTTGTAGAAGATGATGTTCGGGATGCGGTCGATCATCGCCTGCAGGAACGCCGAGGCGTCGGCGGCCTCGCGCTCGGCGCGCTTGCGCTCGGTGATGTCGGTGGCGACGCCGGCGATGGCGTAGGGCTGCCCCTCGGCGTCGCGCAGCAGGAATTTCTCGGTGAGGAAGTCGCGCGGGTTGCCCTGCCGGTCGGGGACGCGCTCCTCGATGCGCTGCGTGACGCCCGTCTCGATCACCTTGCGGTCGTGGGCCTCGGTGACCGCCGCCGACTCCGCCGAGGTGATCTGGCGGTTGGTCAGGCCGAGGATGCGCTCGATCGGCAGGCCGAAATAGTCGGCGAACGGGCGGTTGACGCGCAGGTAGCGCCCGCCGAGGTCCTTCATGAAGATGCGCGACGGCGTGCCGTCGATGATCGCCTGCAGCTGGGCGCGCGCCGCGGCGACCTGGCGCTCGGCGGCGCGCCGCTCGGTGACGTCCTCGATGATCCAGATGGCGGCGAAGCGGTGGCCCGGCGCCGGGATCGGGCGCGCGATGGTGCGGCCGAGGAAGCTCGAGCCGTCGCGGCGCCGGCCGCGCCACTCGATGTCGAGCACCTTGCCGGCGCCGAGCACCGGCGCCGCGGCCTCGGCGAAGCGCTTGAATTCGGCCTCGTCCGGGAACAGCTCGCGCGTGTCGGCGCCGACGGCGTCCCGCGGCGCGGCGTAGCCGAACAGCTCCGCGAAGCGCGGGTTGCAGCGCAGGATCTTGCCGTCTCCGGTGAACAGGATCCCGACCTGCACGTTCTCCAGCAGCAGGCTCTGCTCCTCGGCCAGCGCGCGCACGCGCTCGCTCGCCTCGCGCGCCTCGGAGATGTCGTGGGTCCAGCTGACGATCATCTTCTCGCCGGCGACCTCGAGCACCGTCGAGTTGATCAGCACCCACAGCGGCGCGCCGTCCTTGCGCCGGAAGCGCGTCTCGAAGTTGCGCACCCGGCCCTCGGCGCGGATCTGCTCGAGGAAGCGGGCGCGGTCGACCGGGTCGAGATACAGGCCGCCGGCGCGCTGCGCGCGCAGCTCGGCCTCGCTCAGGCCAAGCATCTCGCAGATGCGGGCGTTGCAAAGCCGCACCTCGCCGTCGAAGGTGTTGAGCACCATGCCCGAGGGGCTCGAGCCGAGCAGGGTGGCGAGCAGGCCCTCGCGGTCGGCGAGCTCGCGCGTGCGCTCTGCGACCGTCTGCTCGAGCCCCTGCGTGGCGTCGCGCAGCATGACGCGCATCTGCTCCTGCGCCGCGACCAGCTCGCCGATCTCACGCATGCCGGTGGCGATGCGCACCGGGGCGTCGAGGCGCAGCGCGCCGAGGCGCCGGCTCTCGGCGACCAGCGCGCCGATGGTGCCGCCGAAGCGCTCGGCGACGCGGCGCGCGATCAGGTAGCCGAGCAGCAGCACGCCGGCGAGCAGGGCGCCGATCTCGGCGGCGTCGCGGGCGCTGCCGAGCGCGAAGTCGCGCCGCGGCGCGATCGCCATCACGGTCAGGCCGATGCTGCCGGTGGCGAGCGCGCGCGTGCGCGCGATCCATTCGCGGCCCTCCGCCTCGAGCAGCTGCGTCGAGGCCGCGTGCCCGTCCGCCCGCCACAGCGACAGCGCGCGCGCCACCGCGGGGAAGCCCGCCTCGCGCGGCGTCTTCAGCAGGCGCGCGTCGCTTGCGAGCGGCGGCCGCGCGCCCGGCTCGTGGGGCAGGCCGAGCAGCTTGCCGTCGCCGGTCAGCAGCACGACGCCGCCGCTCCTGCCGACGCGGTGCTGCGACGTCAGCAGCGAGACGGCGCGCAGCGTGAAGTCGACGCCGACCACCCAGCGCTCGCCGTCGTCCGGGTTGCGCCACGCCGCCGACGCGGTGAGGCCCGGCTCCTGCGTCTCGAAGAAGATGTAGGGATCGGTCCAGTAGAGCGCGCCGGCCGTCGCGGCGAGCGCGCCCTTGAACCACGGCCGCAGGCGCGCGTCGTAGTCGCGCCGCACCGTCTCGCCGCCTTGCGGCCGGCCGTCGCCGTCCAGGTGCGTCCAGTGCTGCACGCCGGGCGCCCGTTGCGGATCCATCTCGCGCACCAGGAAGCCGCCGGCCTCGCGGCCGACGAAGACCGAGCGGCCGTCGGTCCGCGAGAACAGGATGTTGAGCGCGAACGGCCGGTTGCGCAGCTGCGCCACCGCCAGGCGCACCAGCGGCGCGGGCTTCGCGGGATCGACGCCGTCGCGCGCCGCCCAGTCGCGCAGGATGCGCACGAACTGCTCGCTCTGGCCGATCGCGGCGCGCATCTCGCTCTCGACGCGGTCGGCGGCGAGGTCCATGGTGACGCGCGCCAGCTCGTCCTGCGCCGGCCGCACGATGATGAAGTACGCCGCCGCCGTGAACACGGCGAACGAGAACAGCAGGATGCCGACGACCCGGACCTGCAGGTAGCGCCGGATCGGCGTCCCGGACGGCGAGGCGCTCGCGTCGGCCATGGCCGGGCGAGTCTACTCCAGCAGCTTCGCCGCCGCGCCGCGCGCGCGCAGCGCCGCGACCAGCGCCGCCGTGTGCTCGCGGTCGCGGGTCTCGATCACGAACTCGACCTCGGGCGAGCGCACCGACGCGGTGCCGAAGACCCGCTGGTGCTGCACCTCGACGATGTTGCCGCCGGCCTCGCCGATCATCGCCGCCACCTTGGCGAGGCTGCCGGCGACGTCGGGCAGCGTGACGCGGATGCGCGCCAGGCGGCCGTCGCGCACCAGGCCCCGCATCAGCACCGCCGAGAGCAGCCGCGCGTCGATGTTGCCGCCGGTGACCACGATGCCGGTGCGCCGCCCGGCGAAGCGCGCCGGCTGCTCGAGCAGCGCCGCGAGCCCGGACGCGCCCGCGCCCTCGGCCACGGTCTTCTCGATCTCGATCAGCGCGACGACCGCCCGCTCCACGGTTTCCTCCTCCGCCAGCAGGATCTCGATGGAGAGCGACCTAAGGATCGAAAACGGCAGCTCGCCGACGTCGCGCACCGCCATGCCCTCGGCGATCGTGTCGCCGCCGACCGCGACCGGAATGCCGGCGAGGCGCTGGTGCATCGCGCCCCAGTTGCGCGACTCGACGCCGTAGACGGCGATCTCCGGCCGCAGCGCCTTCGCCGCCACCGCCATCCCCGCGAGCAGCCCGCCGCCGCCGACGGGCACGACGAGCGCGTCGAGCTCCGGCGCCTGCTCGAGCATCTCGAGCGCGACGGTGCCCTGGCCCGCGACCACCCTCGGGTCGTCGTAGGGATGGATGAACGTCAGGCCGTCGCGCTTCTCCAGCTCGCGGGCGTGACTTGCCGCATCGGCGAGCGTGTCGCCCTCGAGCACCACCTCCGCGCCGTGCACCCGCGTGCTCGTCACCTTGGTGTTGGGCGTGCCGCGCGGCATCACGATCACCGCGCGCACCCCGAGCCGCGAGGCGTGGTACGCGACGCCCTGCGCGTGGTTGCCGGCGCTCATCGCGATCACGCCGCGCTTGCGCTCCGCTTCGGGCATCGTCAGCAGCTTGTTGAGCGCCCCGCGCTCCTTGAACGACGCGGTGAACTGCAGGTTCTCGAACTTCAGCCACACCTCGGCGCCCGTGAGCCGCGACAGCGTGCGCGAGTGCAGGCACGGCGTGCGCTCCACCGCCCCCGCGATGCGCGCCGCCGCGGCGCGGACGTCCTCGACGGAGAGCATGGCCATGCTCGATTCTCTCCCACGCGCACGATTTAGCCGCGCATCGCGCACCCAATCGAGATCAACGGCTTGCCGCGATTCCTGCCGGTTATCCGCGAAACGGAACGTTGCGCGTGGTCTCCTAACCCCTTGATTCGTACCGCGTTGGTCCAGGTTGAACCGGAAGAAGAGGTCTAAGATAGATGGCGAAACTTCTTATGATTGAACGTCAACCATGGACGGGCTGCTCAGCGACATCATAGGCGTACTGGCATACAACGTCGCCGCAGCATTGGCGCACGTGCACCTACCGTTCTCGTGGTTGGCTGGCTTGGGGGATCATTGATCGTGATTGCTTTGCAAGTGCTCTTCGCAAATTTGCGACGAGCGTAGAATCGCCGCAATTGTCGAGGTAACTATGCATTTCACCATCGAGCACGAGAGAGAAGAAGACGGCCGCTGGCTGGCGGAAGTACCTGAACTACCGGGTGTTCTGGCGTACGGTGTAACCGCCGAGGAGGCGATGGCCAAAGCCCAAGTGCTGGCCCTTCGGGTGCTTGCCGAGCGCCTCGAGCACAACGAAACAGGACCTCAGGCGATCTCCATAGCGGTGGCATGAGTTCTTGGCCTTCGTCTAAGGCCAATCGTGTACTTGCGGCTCTCTACCATATCGGCTGGACGCTCAAGCATCAGTCCGGATCACACAAGACCCTTTCACGCCCCGGCTGGCCTGATGTCGTCTTCGCGCTTCACGACCGCGAAGAGATCGGGTCCCGGATGCTCGCTCGGCTTTTCCAAACGTACGAGTCTGACGCCCGAAGACTTGTGATTTCCGGACTTTGCCACCCAATCGTGCCGCCGAAACCGACGCGGAACCTCATTCGATAAAGTGGGCACCTCGACCTAACGATTGGGGAGGTGTCATCGCAGCACCCGTCGGCTGGAGCTCAAGACGGGATCGGCAAACGGGAAATCAGGGGCAAGCGCTACTTGGACTGAATTTGGATGCCTCTGCGCAAGTACCGCAGAATGCCGTCATGACTGCCGCCGAAGCTTTCCTGCGGCTGCTCGCCGTGCGCGGCGTCGAATACCTCTTCGCCAACGGCGGCACGGACTTCTCGCCGGTGGCGGAGGCGTACGCCAAGGGCCGGGCCGAGGGCGCGCGCATGCCCGAGGTGATCCTCGTGCCGCACGAGAATCTCGGCGTCGCGATGATGCACGGCTACGCGATGGTGAGCGGGCGCCCGCAGGCGATGATGGTGCACGTCGGCATGGGCACCGCGAACGCACTGAACGGGTTCATCAACGCCTCGCGCCAGAACGTGCCGATGATGCTGTGCGCGGGGCGCTCGCCGCTCACCGAGGGCCCCGGGCTGCCCGGCGCGCGCAACAACTACATCCACTGGGCGCAGGAGCACTTCGACCAGGGCGCGATGCTGCGCGAGTTCGCGCGCTGGGACTACGAGTTGAAGCACGCCTCGCAGGTGCAGGCGGCGGTGGACCGCGGGCTCGCCATCGCGCGGTCGGAGCCGCAGGGACCGGTGTATCTCACGCTGCCGCGGGAGATTCTCGCCTCGCCCGTGGGCACGCCGCTGCGCGAGGCGCCGCTGCAGGTCCCGGCGAGCCCGCCCGCGCCCGACCCGGAGGCGCTCGAGGCGATCGCGAAGCTCGTCGCGCGCGCCGCGCGGCCGCTCCTCATTACCGCGAACGGCGGGCGCACGCGCGAGTGCTCGGCCGCGATCGCGCGCCTCGCCAACGAGTTCGCCCTCGGCGTGGTGCAGTACCGCCCGCGCTACATGGCGATCTCCACCGAGGACCCGATGCACCTCGGCTGGGATCCGCACGCGCTTCTGAAGGAGGCGGACGTGGTGCTGGTGGTCGACTGCGACGTGCCGTGGCTGCCGCGTCAGGGCGGCCCGAGGGACGACGCGACGATCGCGCACATCGGGCCCGACCCGCTCTTCGCGCGCTACCCGATGCGCGGCTTTCGCACCGACATCGCGCTCACGGGGCGCGTCGCGCCCGTCCTCGAGCAGCTGTGCGAGCGCATCGCCAGGCGCGCGCCGGCGCAAAAGGCGCTCGAGGCGAGGCGCGAAGCGATCGCCGCCCAGGGCGCAGCCCTGCGCGCGCGCGGGCGCTCGGGCGGCGCGCCGCTCTCCTCGCAGGCCGTTTCCGCGGCGCTCAACGCCCTGCTGCCCGAGGACGCGCTGCTGGTGAACGAGTACCCGCTGGTGCTCGAGGAAATGACGATTCGCGAGCCAGGGCGCTACTTTGGCACGCCGCCTTCCGGCGGGCTGGGCTGGGGCATGGGCGCCGCGCTCGGGGCCCAGCTCGCCGCCCCGGAGCGGACCGTGGTCTGCGCGCTCGGCGACGGTTCGTACATGTTCGGCAATCCCACCCCGGGGCACTTCGTCTCGGAAGCGCGCGGATTGCCGGCGCTGTTCGTGGTGTTCAACAACGCGCGCTGGGCGGCGGTGCACCGCTCGACGCTCGCGGACTATCCCGCCGGCCACGCGGCGAAGGCGGCCAGCCCGCCGTTTTCGGCCCTCGAGCCCGCGCCGCGCTTCGAGCACGTGGTGCGCGCCTCGGGCGGGCACGGCGAGCGCGTCGCCGCGGCAAACGAGCTGCGGCCGGCACTCGAACGCGCGCTGCGCGTGGTGCGGGAGGAGAGGCGCCAGGCGCTCGTCGACGTGTGCATCGCAGCAACCTACGTCAAGACGAGCTGAGGTAAAGTCGCCCGACGTTCCAACCGGAGGAGACGACCACGATGAAACGCACACTGACCGTCGCCGCGACAGCGCTCTTCGCCGCCTCGGCGCATGCCCAGGTGCTCGGCATCGGCACCGCGCCGGCGGGGTCGATCGGGTACAACATGGGCTCGGCGATCGCCAAGGTGCTCGCGGAGAAGGCCGACGTGCAGAGCCGCGTGCAGCCCTCCTCGGGCTCGAGCGCCGTGTTCCCGCTGGTGAACTCCGGCGAGCTCGACCTCACGGTGGGCAATACGCTCGAGATCCAGGAGGCCACCGAGGGCGAAGGCCCCTATCAGGGCCGCAAGCAGGACAAGCTGCGCGTCGTGGGCGTGCTCTTCCCGCTCAACGTCGGCCTGTTCGTGAAGAAGGATTCGCCGGTCGCGTCGATCGCGGATCTCAAGGGCAAGCGCGTCGTCTACGGCTTCACCGCGCAGGTGACCATCAACCGGGTGATCAATGGCATCCTCGCCAATGGCGGGCTCGCCGGCTCGGACATCTCGCCGGACATGGTGCCGAACGTAGTGCGCGGCGCGGACGACTTCGCCGAAAGCAAGGCCGACGCCGGCTTCTTCGCCGTTGGCGCGGGCAAGGTCGCCGAAGTGGACAAGACCACGGGCGGCATCCGCTTCCTGTCGATGTCGGACGACCCGAAGGCGGTGGCGGCGATGCGCCGGTTCGTGCCGTACGCGTACATCAACGAGGTGAAGCCGGCGCCGTCCTTCGCCGGCGTGGTCGGGCCGACCAAGCTGATGGCCTACGACTACCTGCTGATCGCCGGCGCGCACGTCAAGGACGACACGGTCTACCGGATCGTCAAGACGCTGCACGCGAACAAGGAGGCGCTGGTGGCGAGCTTCCGCCCCTTCGGCGGCTTCAAGCCCGATGCGATGCACAAGGACGTGCCGGCGGCGTACCACCCCGGGGCGCTGAAGTTCTACAGAGAAAGCGGCATGGCGAAGTAGCGCGCTAGGGGCGCCGCGCAATGAGCCATGCCGTGGCGCGGCCCTACGCGCGCACCGTTTTCGCGCTGCAGGCGGCGCTGACGCTGGTCGTCGTCGGCTACACGCTCGACCTGCAGCGCAAGTGGCTCGGGCTCGCGCTCTACACCGAGCAGTTCCTGGTGGTGGTGATCGGCCTCGCGATCGCGCTCGTCTTTCTGACGGTGCCGGCGCATCCCCGCCTGCGGGACCGCGTACCGTGGTGGGATGCCCTCGCCGCAGGGTTCGGCCTCGGCCTTTGCCTGTACATCGCCTGGGATTACCCGCGCCTGGTCAATCTGCTCACCGCGCGGCCGCTCGACGGCGTCCTGATGTCGGCGGCGCTCGTGCTGCTCGTGCTCGAAGGCGCGCGGCGCACCACCGGCATGACGCTGGTGACGATCACGCTCGCCGGCGCGGTGTACGCGATGCTCGGGCACCACCTGCCGGGCGTGTTCCAGTCGCGCCCGGTCGAATTCACCCGGTTGCTCGTCTACGTCGGCATGGACACCAACGCGCTGCTCGGCGCGCCGGTCAACATCGGCATCAGCGTGGTGATCCCGTTCATCCTCATGGGGCAGGTGCTCTCGAAGTGCGGCGGCTCGGAATTCTTCACCGACCTGGCGCGCGCCTGGATGGGGCGCTTCCGCGGCGGCGCGGCGAAGATCGCGGTGGTCGGCTCGGCGCTGTTCGGCACCATCTCGGGGAGCGCCGTGGCCAACGTCTCGGCGGTCGGCGTGGTGTCGATCCCGCTGATGAAGCGCTCGGGCTTTCCCGCGCACCTCGCGGCGGCGATCGAGGCGGTCGGATCGACCGGCGGCCAGCTCATGCCGCCGGTCATGGGGGCGGCGGCGTTCCTGATGGCCGAGGTGCTGCAGGTGCCCTACGCAGAGGTGCTCGTGGCGGCGACGATCCCGGCGCTGCTGTATTACCTGGCGCTGTTCTTCCAGGTCGACCTCGAGGCGGCGAAGCGCGGCATCCACGGCGAGAATGCACGCGACCTGCCGCGCACGCGGGACGTGCTGCGCGCGGGCTGGTACTTTCCGCTTCCGTTCGCGGTGCTCCTCGGCGGCCTGCTCGTCTACAACATGCGCGCCGAATACGCGGCGCTGCTGGCCACCGGGGCGCTGATCGCCTGCGTGCTCGCCTTCGGCTTCCGCGGCAGGAGCTACAGCGTGAGGCACGTCCTCGCCGCCGTATTCTCGACCGGCGGCGCGGTGATCGACCTGATCCTCATCTGCGCGGTGGCCGGGATGTTCATCGGCATCCTAAACATCACCGGGCTCGCCTTCGGCCTCACGCTGCAGCTGCTGACGCTGACCGGGCAGAGCGTCGGCACGCTGCTCGTGCTGACCGCGCTGATGAGCATCCTGCTCGGCCTCGGGCTGCCGACGGTCGGCGTCTACGTGATCATGGCGACGCTGATCGCGCCGGCGCTGGTCAAGGTCGGCATCGCGCCGATGGCGGCGCACATGTTCGTGCTGTACTTCGGCATCATGT
>Ga0335083_10012454_pt1 | contig 10177 bp, 10 predicted proteins | sample Lox_Sample_42_FD_206716 | JGI IMG/M metagenome (GOLD analysis project Ga0335083, IMG submission 206716) | Soil microbial communities from Loxahatchee National Wildlife Refuge, Florida, United States - Lox_Sample_4.2 | ecosystem: Environmental > Terrestrial > Soil > Wetlands | place: USA...
TGGGGCGCACGCTGCTCGCGGCCGGCGCCGAGATCGTCGTGGTGTCGAACTCGACGGGCGAAAAGCTCGCGCGCTGGTTCGCCCACGCGGGACTGCCGCACACGACGCATCCGCGCCGCGAGCCCGGCGCGCTCCGGCTGCGCGGCGACGCGCGCAAGCACGTGCTCGATCCCGGCGGGGCCCGGCCGTTCGAACTGGGTGGCCTCGCGATCGACGTCGCGCGCCCGCACTACGAGGCGATCCTGCGCGAGGAGGCGCCCGACGCGATCGTCGGCGATGTCGTTTCGCTCGATCTCGCGCTGCCGCTCTGGCTCAGGCGGCACGAGCCGTCGTGGCGCGACGTGCGGCTCTTCTGGCTCGTGAACGCGGAGACTCCGGCGCGACTGCGGCGCGCGTTCGCGCACGGCGCGCCCGGGATCGAACCGCTCGAGGACGGGCTCGCGGGCGTGGCGCGGGCGCTCACCCGTTAGGTTCCAACGGGTGAATGCCGCGGGCGCGCGTTGCGGCCGGGCCCGGGCCGCCGCGGCGCCTTTTCAACGCAGCGGCGGCTCGAAGAACGCCGAGGCCCATTCCGCGTGCTCGACGAAGCCCAGCCGCCGGTAGAGCGCGAGCGCCGGCGCGTTGACGTCGTTCACGAACAGGCAGACCGCCTGCGAGCGCTCGAAGAGCCGCGCGCACAGCTCCGAGAGCCCGCGGCGCGCGATCCCCTGGTTGCGCAGCGCCGGCGGCGTGTAGACGCCCGCGACCTGCGCCGCGAACGGCGTCCGCGCGCTCACGCTGGCGCGGAACACCAGCCCGCGCACGTCGCGCCACACGTAGGTGTGGCCGTCGCGACAGTCCTCCTCGACGCGCCGCGCGTAGGCCACCGGGTCGATCTCGCGCGGATCCTCGAGCAGCTCCTCGGCGCGCAGCGCCGCGCCGCTCTCGTAGACGAGCGCGTGGTCCTCGGGGCGCGCGGCGCGCAGCTCCGGCAGCCGTTCGAAGCGCGCGAGCGCATCCGATGAAACCACGAGGTAGCGCTGATCGCGCTCGAGCCTCGGCGTGAACTCCGGGCCCGGAAAGTGCACGCGCAGCGCGGCCACGGCGGCGCGCGTGCCGATCACCTGGAAGCGCGGCGGCAGCGCCGCACGCCGCGGCGCCGTCGCCGCGCCCAGCTCGTGCAGCGCCTCGCGATCGGTGCCCGCGGGCAGCACCGCGCCCGAGTGCGCGCCGAGGAAGACGAGCGCGGTCAGGCGGCCGTCGCGCCGCGCGCCCCACCATTCGTCGCGCGGCCGTCCGAGCGCGTCGCGCAGCACGAGCGCGTGCAGGTACACGTTGAGCACCGGATCGGCGTCGAGGAACGCCGCGGCCTCGGGGGCGTCGGACGGTCCCAGGCGGCTCACGGCGACGGGGGCTTCGGCATGCGGCGGCATGATGGTCGTGGCCTCGCGGAAACGGCGCGCACCTTACCTCACGCCCGCCGCGTTGCCACATCGCCGCGCGTCCGATTGACCCTGCGCGCGCGTGCCCCGTAGCATCGCCGCGGAGGGTCCCATGAGCGACCTCGTGATGGTGATCGAGGATGAGAAGGAGATTCGCGACCTCCTGCGCTACAACCTCGAGCGCGCCGGCTACCGCGTCGCAGCGTTCGCCGACGGCGAAGAGGGCCTCGAGGGACTGTTCGCGTCGCGGCCCGACGCGGTCGTGCTCGACCTCATGCTGCCCGGCCGCAACGGGCTCGAGGTCCTGCGCGAGGTGCGCGGCGAGCCCGCGACCGCGGATCTGCCCGTCGTCGTGCTCACCGCGCGCGGCGCCGAGATGGACAAGCTGCTCGGCTTCGAGCACGGCGCGGACGACTACCTCACCAAGCCGTTCAGCCCGCGCGAGCTCATCGCGCGCATCGGCGCGCTGCTGCGCCGGGCGCGACCCGCGCGCGCCGGGCACGCGCTCGAGCGCGGACCGCTGCGCATCGACTTCGACGCGCGCGAGGCGCACGTCGCCGGGCGGCGGCTCGCGCTCACGCCGCGCGAGTTCGACCTGCTCGCCTTCCTCGCGCGCCATCCCGGCCGCGTCGTCTCCCGCGACGAGCTGCTGCGCAAGGTCTGGGGCTACGACTACCTCGGCGAGACGCGCACCGTCGACGTCCACGTGCGCCGGCTGCGGATGAAGCTGGGCGAAGAGCGCCCGCTGATCGAGACGGTCACCGGCGCGGGCTACAAGTTCGCCCACGGGGGCTGAGTTGCCCGCCGCCGTGACGCGCGCACTGGTCGCGGCCGCCGTCGCGCTGCTGCTCGTCACGGTCCTGCTGCTGCGCCGCCGCGCCCGGGCGTCGGCCCGCGTGAGGGCGCTTCAGCGCGTCGCCGCGAGCCTCGGCACGGGCGACGCGGACGTCCGCGCGCTCGAGCGGCCCGACGACGAGATCGGCCGGCTCGGCGCCGCGCTCAACCGCATGGCCGCCGAGCAGCGTTCGCGGCTCGAAGCGCTCGCGCGCGAGCGTGACGAGCGCGAGCACATCCTCGCGCACATGACGGATGGCGTCGCGCTGCTCGATGCGGAGAACCGCATCGCGCAGTGCAATCACCGGCTCGCGGACATCCTCGGCGCGCCGCGTCCGGCGGCGCCGGGCACGCCGCTCGCCGAGTTCGTGCGCGCGCCCGAAATCGACGACCTGCTGCGCCGCGCGCGCACGGAGCGTCGCGGCCTCGACGCCGACCTGCGGCTGTGGTCGCCGCGCCCGCGCTTCGTGCGCGCGAGCGCGACGCCGCTCGCCGACGACGGCGGCGCCGCGCTGCTCGTGCTGCACGATCTCACCGACGCCGAGACCGTGAACCGCATGCGGCAGGACTTCGTCGCGAACGTCTCGCACGAGCTGCGCACGCCGCTCACGTCGCTGCGCGGCTACGCCGAGACACTGCTCGACGGCGGCCTCGACGACGTCGAGCACCGCGAGCGCTTCGTGCGCGTGATCCGCGATCAGGCCGAGCGGCTTCAGGCGCTCGTCGACGACCTGCTCTCGCTCGCGCAGCTCGAGCGGCCCGAGGCCGACCTGCGCCGCACGCGCTTCGAGCTGCGCGAGGTGCTCGCGCAGCAGCTCGGTGCGTGCCGCGAGCGCGCCGAGGCCGCGGGGCTCGCGCTCGTGCTCGAGCCCGGCGGGCCGATCGAGCTCCACGCCGACCGCGTACGGATCGAACAGGTGGTCGCGAACCTGATCGACAACGCGGTCAAGTACACCGAGCGCGGCAGCGTGACCGTGCGCGCCGGCGCCGACGCGGCGCTCGCGTGGTGCGAGGTCGAGGACACCGGCCCGGGCATCCCGATCGAGGAGCAGCCGCGCGTCTTCGAGCGCTTCTACCGGCTCGACAAGGCGCGCTCGCGCGAAAAGGGCGGAACGGGCCTCGGGCTCTCGATCGTGAAGCACGTCATGGCGCTCCACGGCGGCGAGGTGTCGGTGCGCAGCATGCCCGGCGAGGGCAGCACGTTCCGATTCGAGCTGCCGCGGGGCTGAGCCCGACGGGGGGCGCCGCCCGGCGCCCCGCGATTCGCCGCCCGGAAGCGGGCTTCGCTCGTAAGCGCGGTTTCACGCCGCGTTCATGTTGCCGTAACACCCGGCCCGCAGACTGCGCGCGGATTCGCAGGCGCCCCGAAGGCTCCGATTCCCTCTCACGCGCCGAGGTCTGCCATGTCCCCGAGCTCCACGTCGTCCAGCGAGACGATCGCATTCGCCGCGGCGCGCGGCCGTGGTCCGTACGATCCCCCCGTGCGGACACCGGCGCGCCGCCGCGGCCGTCCCCCGCTCGCCACGCCGGAAGAGGTCATGAACCAGATCCGCGCGGCCGCCCGCGCCGGCGGCCTGTTCCGCGTGCACGTCGTCAGCCCCGCGCTCTACGCGCGCGCCCGGCGCCTCTGGGGCAGCTGGGCGGGCGCGCTGCTCGCCGCGGGCATCGACCACGGCGCGACGGTGAGCGCAGCTCGCCGTCGCGCGCTGGAGACCAGGAGATCGCGCCGCAACCCGACCCCCAACGCCACGCCGGAGGGAAACACCGCCCCATGAACGCACGCGCCGCAACGCTGCTCGGCTGCTTCGCGCTCGCGCTGCTCGCCGCCCCGTTCGCGGCCCGCGCGCAGACCACGTCCACGCCGCCGGACTTCCCGCGCGGCCGCATCAGCGGCTACATGTTCGGAGACTGGTACGACAACCTCGCCGGCAATCCGCACCATGCCTACGATGCCGCCGGGAACGATTCCGCGCAGACCAACATCGACGGCAAGAACGTCATCGGACGCGACCTGAACGGCTTCCAGATCCGCCGCGTCTACTTTCAGGTCGACAACGATCTCTCCATCAAGTACTCGAGCCGCTTCCGCCTCGAGGCCGACGGCAAGTCGCTGACGTCGGACGGCAAGATCGGCGTCGCGGTGAAGGCGGCGTACCTGCAGGCGCGCTCGCTCCTGCCGCGCGCGGACGGCTTCTTCGGATTGATGTCCACGCCGACGTGGGAGAACGCCGAGGAGTTCTGGAGCTACCGCTCGATCGAAAAGACGATCGGTGACTTTCGCGGGATCGCGCCGTCCGCCGACCTCGGCGCCGAGCTGAAGGGCTTCTTCGACGCGCAGCACGTCGTCGGCTACACCGTGATGATCGGCGACGGCAGCGGCCAGAAGCCCGAGACCAACCGCGACAAGCGCACCTACGTCGCGCTGCCGGTGCGCTGGCGCGACCTGCACCTCGAGCCGTACGTCGACTACGAGAACATCTTCAACGGCAAGGACCACGCGACCTACAAGCTGTTCGCCGGCTGGGATCTGCCGCACGGCGCGGTCGGGTACGAAGGCTTCGACCAGATCGCGCACAAGCCCGTCGGGACGTATCAGGACGCGATCGGGAACTCGGTGTTCGCGCGCTGGGCCTCGACCGACCAGCTCGCCGCGTTCGCGCGCGTCGACTTCTGGCAGCCGGATCGCAACCTCGTGAACCGCGTCGATCAGCAGCTCTGGATCGCGGGGCTCGACTGGCAGGCCGCGAAGGACATCCACATCATGCCCAACTTCGAGGCGATGCAGTACGTCGCCCGCGGGAACGCGGTCGTACCGCCCCACCACGACCTGCAGGCCCGCATCACGCTCTTCTGGAAGTTCTCGAAGCCGCAGTCCTGACGCCCCCACCGCCCGAATCGAGAGGAATCGAACGATGCCCTCCACGAAATCCTTCGCGCGCCTCGCTGCAACGCTCGCCGCGCTGCTCGTCGTCGCGGGCGCCGCGGGCGCCCAGACGCTGACGGGCGCCGGCGCCACGTTCCCCTATCCGCTCTACTCGAAGTGGTTCGACGCCTACCACGAGAAGAAGGGCGTCGAGATCAACTACCAGGCGATCGGCAGCGGTGCCGGCATCCAGCAGGTCAAGGCCGGCACCGTCGACTTCGGCGCGAGCGATGCGGCGCTCTCGGACGCGCAGCTCAAGGACATGCCGCGACGCGTGCTCCACATTCCGACCGTCGCGGGCGCCGTCGTGCTCGCCTACGACCTGCCCGGATTCAACGGCACGTTGCACCTCACGCCGGAGCTCGTGGCCGGTATCTACCTGGGCAAGATCACCTCGTGGAACGACCGCCGCATCGTGGCGGCCAATCCGGGCGTGTCGCTGCCGGCGGCTCCCATCCTCGCCGTGCACCGCTCCGACGGCAGCGGCACGACCAACATCTTCACGAGCTACCTCGCGGCGGTCAGCACCGCATGGAAGGAGCTCGTGGGCGCGGGCACGTCCGTGAGCTGGCCCTCCGGCGTCGGCGGCAAGGGCAACGACGGCGTCTCCGGCGTCGTGAAGCAGACGCCCGGTGCGATCGGCTACGTCGAGCTCGCGTACGCCAGGCAGAACCAGCTTCCGATCGCGCTGGTGCGCAACCGCGCCGGCCAATACGTCGAGCCCTCGCTCGCGTCGACGGTGGCCGCGGTGAACGGCGCCGCCGCGCAGCTCGCGAAGGACGTGCGTGCGCCAATCGTCAACTCCGCCTCGCCCGATGCGTGGCCGATCGCGGGCCTGACGTTCCTGCTGGTCTACCAGGACACCAAGGACGCGACGCGCGCACGCCAGCTCGCCGACTTCCTCGACTGGGCGATCCACGACGGACAGGAGTACGCCGAGGCGCTCGAGTACGCGCGGCTGCCTGACGCGGTCGTGCGCGTGAACGAGGCCACGCTCAAGCTGCTCTCAAGCGGCGGCCGCAGGCTCGTCGCGGTGAAGGGTTGAGCGGGCGGGCCGGAGGTCGCCTGACGTGAGCTCCGGCCACCTCACGACGCCGTGGTCCGCGAGCGCTCGCCCCGTCGCGCGCCGCGGGCCCGTCCACCCGGACGACGTCTACCGCGTCGTGCTGCAGGCGCTCGGCTTCGCCGTGCTCGCCGTCGCCGCGCTCATCGTGGTCGAGTGCGCGCGCGGCGCGGCGCCGTCGATCCGGGCGTTCGGCTGGCATTTCCTCGTCGGCACGCAGTGGGATCCGATCGCCGACCACTACGGCGCGCTGCCCTACGTCTGGGGCACGCTGGTCACCTCGGGGATCGCGATGCTGCTCGCGGTGCCGATCGGCGTCGGCGCCTCCGCGTTCCTCGCCGAGCTCGCGCCGCCCGCGATCGGCGAGGGCGTCGCGTTCGTGATCGAGCTGCTCGCGTCCATTCCCAGCATCGTCTTCGGCGTGTGGGGCATGTTCGTCCTCGCGCCGTGGTTACGTTCCGCATTGGAGCCCTGGCTGATCGCGCATCTCGGCTTCCTGCCCCTGTTCCAGGGCTTCCCCTTCGGCCTCGGCGTGCTCAACGCCGGCATCGTGCTCGCGATCATGGTCGTGCCGACCGTGACCGCGATCTCGCGCCAGATCCTGCGCTCGATGCCGCGTACGATGAACGAGGCCGCCCTCGCGCTCGGCGCGACGCGTGCCGAGGCGCTCGCGGTGACGCTCGACGCGGCGCGCCCGGGCATCCTCGGCGCGGTCGTCCTCGCGCTCGGGCGAGCGCTCGGCGAGACCATGGCCGTCACGATGGTGATCGGCAACAGCAGCCGCATCTCGCTCTCGCTGCTCGCGCCCGGCGCGACGATGGCGAGCGTCATCGCGAACGAGTTCACCGAGGCGACCGGCAAGCTCTACCTCGCCTCGCTCGTCGAGATCGCGCTCGTGCTGTTCGTGCTCACGCTGATCGTCAACGCCCTGGCACGGCTGCTCGTGCTCTGGGCCGTGGGAGGCAGGCGCGATGTCGCCGGCGCGGCGTGACGGCCTCGCGCCGCCGCGCGCGGTCCGCTCGCGCACGGAGCGCCGCGTGCGCAACGCGGTGGCGCTCGGCGCCTGCGCGGCCGCGGCGGGCGTGCTGCTCGTGCCGATCGCGCTGCTCGTCGCGCAGCTCGTCGGTCGCGGGCTGCCCGCGCTCAGGCCCGGATTCTTCGTGCACATGCCGAAGCCGGTCGGCGAGCCGGGCGGCGGCATGGCGAATGCGATCGTCGGCACCCTCATCCTGATCGCGCTCGCGGCCGCATTCGCGCTTCCGGTGGGCGTCGGCGCGGGCGTCTACCTCGCGGAGTTCGGCGAGAGCCGTCTCGCCAGCGCGCTGCGCTACGTCGCGGACGTGCTGGGCGGCGTGCCGTCGATCGTCGTCGGCGTCGCGGTCTACGGCCTCATCGTCGTGCCGATGGGACACTTCTCGGCGCTCGCGGGCGGGCTCGCGCTCGGCATCCTCATGCTGCCGACGATCGTGCGCTCGACCGAGGAGGTCGTGCGGCTCGTGCCGCAGTCCTACCGCCACGCCGCGCTCGCGCTCGGCGCGCCGCGCTGGCGCGTCGTGCAGCAGATCGTGCTGCCGGCCGCACGCGGCGGCATCGCGACCGCGGCGCTGCTCGCGGTGGCGCGCGCCTCGGGCGAGACCGCGCCGCTGCTCTTCACCGCGCTCGGCAACCGCTTCTGGTCGACGCGGCTCGACCAGCCGATTGCCTCGCTGCCGATGATGATCTACGACTACGCGCGCGCGCCCTACCCCGACTGGAACGCGCAGGCGTGGACAGGTGCGCTCGTGCTGTTCCTCATGATCGCGGTGCTGGCGGCGGCGACGCGCTGGACGACGAGGCGCATCCGATGACCGTCGAGACCCGGAACCCGGAGAGACCCGCCTTGGCGCAGCCGCCGCGCCCCTCGCTCGCCTCCGCGCCGCTTCCGGCGCCGCCCGACCCCGCTTCACCGGGGGCCCCGACCGGCGGCGAGCCGGACGCCCCGGCCGCGCGCGTCAAGCTGTCGGCAGCGCACTTCCACCTGCACTACGGCGCGCACCACGCGATCCAGGACGTCTCGCTCGAGATCCCCGAGCACAGCGTCACCGCGATCATCGGTCCTTCGGGTTGCGGCAAGAGCACACTGCTGCGCTCGTTCAACCGCATGAACGATCTCATCGCCAGCGTGCGCACCGAGGGCGAGCTCCGGCTGGGCGACGAGCCGATCCTGTCCCCTGCGATCGACGTCGTGGACCTGCGTCGCCGCGTCGGGATGGTGTTCCAGCGCCCGAACCCGTTCCCGCGTTCGATCTTCGAGAACGTGGCGTTCGGGCTGCGGTTGCTGGGCATCCGCGACCGCGGCGAGCTGGAGATCCGCATCGAGGACAGCCTGCGGCGCGCGGCGCTCTGGGACGAGGTGCGCGACCGCCTCGACCGCTCCGCGATCGCCCTCTCCGGCGGCCAGCAGCAGCGGCTCTGCATCGCGCGTTCGCTGGCCGTCGAGCCCGAGGTGCTGCTCATGGACGAGCCGGCGTCCGCGCTCGATCCGACCGCGACCGCGCGCATCGAGGAGCTGGTGCTCGGGCTCAAATCGCGATACACCATCCTCGTCGTCACGCACAACATGCAGCAGGCGGCGCGCATCTCGGACCGCACCGCGTTCATGCTGCAGGGCGAGCTCATCGAGTACGGCGACACGCGCCAGATGTTCACGAGCCCGCGCCGCCAGCTCACCGAGGACTACATCACGGGCCGATTCGGCTGATCCCGCGCACGACATGGAACGCCACTTCGAACAGCAGATCGACGAACTGAAGCAGCAGCTCCTTCACATGAGCGGCCTGGCGGAGCGCATCATCCGCAAGGCCGTGGAGGCGCTCCAGCGCCGCGACGCGCCGCTCGCCGAGGAGGTCTTCCGCGACGACAAGGCGATCGACCGGCTCGAGATCGAGATCGAGGAGCGCTGCATCGAGCTGCTGGCGCTCCAGCAGCCGCTCGCGGGCGACCTGCGCCTCGTCACCTCGGCGCTCAAGATCTCGAACGACCTCGAGCGCGTCGGCGACCACGCCGTCAACATCGCCGGCTGCGCGAAGACCCTGATCGCGCTGCCCGCGGTGCGTCCGCTCTCCGACCTCGGCTCGCTCGTCGACGGCGCGACCGGGATGCTGCGCGAGGCGCTCGATGCGTTCGTGCGCCGCGACGCGGACTCGGCGCGGCGGCTCGTGCGCCGCGACGACGAGGTCGACGCGCTCAACCGCCACCTCTTCGGGGAGCTGCTCGCGCGCATGGTGAGGAACCCCGCCGAGATCGAGGCGTCCATGGCCTACGTGCTCGTCGGGCGCAACCTGGAGCGCATCGCCGATCTCGCGACCAACGTCGCGGAGGAGGTCGTGTTCATCGCCGAGGCGCGCGTCATCAAGCACCACGCCGAGGAGGCCGCGGGGCGCGACGAGTTCGGCCGGAGCTGAGGCGGGCAGCGCGGTGGGCGCCCGCCACGCCCGGCCCTCGCGCGGGCTGGCGCGGCCCTCGAGCGGGCAGGCCCGGCTTTCAGGGTCGCAGGTCGGGCAGCAGCAGGTCGATGCGGCCGAGAACGGCCCCGAGGCGCGCGGGCGCGAGCGCGTCGCCACGCGCGACGTCGAGCGCGTCGCCCTCGCGCAGCACGTAGACCGCCGCCGGATCGAGCGCGCCGGGCGCCTCGCGCGTGACGATGGCGAGCATGCGGCCGGGCAGCCCGGCACGGACCGCGAGCTCGCCCGCGAGCGGGAATGCGAACGGCCGGCGCAGGCGCGAGAGCCGCGCGCGCGCGTGCGCGGCGTCGGCGCCGTAGGTGTTCGGATCGAGGCTCAGCGTGTTCGCAATGCGTTCCGCCGGCGGACGCACGCCGTCGCCGGGATCGATCGGGCCCGCGAGCACGGGAACGCGCAGCCGGCCCGCATCGCGCGCGGGCGGGGCCACGGTGCT
>Ga0335083_10012455_pt1 | contig 10177 bp, 10 predicted proteins | sample Lox_Sample_42_FD_206716 | JGI IMG/M metagenome (GOLD analysis project Ga0335083, IMG submission 206716) | Soil microbial communities from Loxahatchee National Wildlife Refuge, Florida, United States - Lox_Sample_4.2 | ecosystem: Environmental > Terrestrial > Soil > Wetlands | place: USA...
TCGCTCGCCGAGCTCGCCGACTCCATCAAGGCGCAGGGCATCGTCCAGCCGATCGTCGTGCGCCCGATCGGGACCCCGGCGGCCACCGAGTCGCAGCGCTACGAAATCGTCGCCGGCGAGCGCCGCTGGCGCGCCGCGCAGCTCGCCGGGCTCACCGAGATCCCCGCGATCGTGCGCCGGGTGCCGGATGAGGCCGCGGTCGCGATGGCGCTCATCGAGAACATCCAGCGCGAGAACCTGAACCCGCTCGAGGAGGCGCGCGCGCTCGAGCGGCTGGTCGGGGAGTTCGACCTCACGCACCAGGAGGCGGCCGAGGCGGTCGGGCGCTCGCGCGCCGCGGTCTCGAACCTGCTGCGGCTCCTCGAGCTCGCCGACGAGGTGAAGTCGCTGGTTGCCAATCGCGCGCTCGAGATGGGCCACGGACGGGCGCTGCTGTCGCTGACGAACCGCCGCCAGCAGGCGGAGGTCGGCGCACTCGTCGCGAAGAAGGGCCTGTCGGTCCGCGAGACCGAGGCGCTGGTTCGGCGACTGACGGCGCCGGCGCGCTCCGCCGAGTCGCCTCCCGAGAACGACGCGGACGTCAGGCGCCTCGAGACCGAGCTCGGCGAGAAGCTCGGCGCGAAGGTCGTGTTCAAGCAGGGCGCGCGGGGCCGCGGGCAGCTGATCATCAGCTACTCGAGCCTGGAGGAGCTCGACGGCATCCTGGCGCACATCCAGTGAGCGGTCCGAGCGGAAAACGCAAGTAAGTACCGATACTTACGCCGCGGCAACGCGTCGCATGCGTTCTTGAAGCACTGCAAAAAGACCCCTATAATGCGCGCGCTTTTGGGGGTGCCTTCGCGCGTCCCGCCACCAGAAAGCCACTTCGCGTGCGTCCGGCTCGGCGCTTCGAAGTGGTTTTTTTGCGCGCGTGAGTCGCCGACCGCGGACGCTTGAGCGAGAGCCAGGGATGTCCGTCGGCGCAGCGAATCACCGGGACCGCGGTCGCCGCCTCGTGCTGCGGTACGCGGGACTGCAGATGGGGTGCGCGGTGCTCGCGGCGCTCGCATCGCTCGTGCTCGCCGGCCCGCGCGCGGCGCAGGCCGCGGTCGCCGGCGGGTTCGTGGTGACGCTCGGCAACGTCGTGTACGGCTGGGTGCTGTTCCGGCCGGGCATTGCGCCGCTCGGCACGCTCGTGCGGGCGGTCTTCGCCGGCGAAGTGCTGAAGTGGCTGTGGGTCGGGCTCGCGCTGTGGGCGGCCTTCGCGCTCGCGCACCTGCCGCCGCTGCCGCTGGTCGCGGGGCTGATCGCGGCGCAGGTCGGGTTCTGGCTCGGGGTGGCGCTCTTTCGCTGATCGGGAGACGGGGTACAGAAGATGGCGGCCGAAGGCCCAGAGAACATGACGGGGTACATCTCGCACCACCTCGTGCACCTGAGCTCGGGCGAGGGCTTCAGGGCCCTGCATCTCGACAGCATCTTCTTCAAGGCCGCGCTCGCGCTCCTCTTCGTCGTCACCTTCATCAGCGTCGCGCGCCGCGCGACCACCGGCGTCCCCGGCAAGCTGCAGTGCGCGGTCGAGATGCTGGTCGAGTGGGTCGACGGTCTCGTCAAGGAGACCTTTCACGGGCGCAGCAAGCTGATCGCGCCGCTCGCGCTGACGATCTTCTGCCTCACGTTCCTGATGAACTTCATGGACATGCTGCCGGTCGACGCGCTGCCGGCGGCCGCGCAGCAGATCGGCGTCGAGCACCTGCGCGTCGTGCCGACGGCCGACCTCAGCACGACCTTCGGCATGTCGATCTGCGTGTTCCTGCTGATCCAGTACTACGGGATCAAGCACAAGGGCGTCGGCGGCTTCCTGACCGAGTTCGTGACGGTGCCGTTCCACGCCGACGGCATCGTCGGCAAGATCCTGCTCGCGCCGGCGAACCTGCTGCTGCGCCTGATCGAGGAGGGCGTGCGGCCGGTGAGCCTCAGCCTGCGACTCTTCGGCAACATGTACGCCGGCGAGCTGATCTTCATCCTGATCGCCTGCATGACGCTCGGCTCGACGCTGTCGTCGGGGCTCACCTACGTGATGGGGCCGCTGCAGCTGATCGCCGGCTTCGTCTGGACGCTGTTCCACGTGCTGATCATCACGCTGCAGGCGTTCATCTTCATGATGCTGACCGTCGTGTACCTGAGCATGGCGGCCGAGCACCACTGACCCTTGCGATCCACCGTTCCAGTCGGTTTGTTTGAATTCACGGAGTAGACCATGGCTATCGAGAACATTCCCCAAGTCGCCGAGGTGATGAGCCACACCCTCATCGCCGCGGGTCTTCTGATCGGTCTCGGCGCGCTCGGCACCGCGATCGGCTTCGCGCTGCTCGGCGGCAAGTTCCTCGAGGGCGCCGCGCGCCAGCCGGAGCTCGCGCCGATGCTGATGACGCGCATGTTCATCGTCGCCGGCTTGCTCGACGCGGTGCCGATCATCGGCGTCGCGATCGCGCTCCTGCTCATCTTCTCGAACCCGTTCCTGTCGGCGCTCGGCGTCAAGTAGTCGCCACGCGCGCCGTGGGCGCCGGCCCGCGCCGGCGCGCGCTGCGGTTCGGGAAGACAGAGGCAAGAGCATGAGCATCACGATCACGCTGATCATCCAGGGCTTCGCGCTGTTTCTGGTCGCGTGGCTGGTCATGAAACTGGGCTGGCCGTCGATCATCGGCGCCATCGAGGCGCGGCAGAAGAAGATCGCCGACGGGCTCGCGGCCGCCGATCGCGGCCAGAAGGACCTGGACGAGGCGAAGGCGCAGGCGCTCGACATCGTGCGCGACGCGCGCACCAAGGCCGCGCAGATCGTCGAGCAGGCGAACCGCCGCGGCGGCGAGCTGGTCGAGGAGGCCCGCGGCACCGCGGTCGCCGAGGGCGAGCGGCTGATCGCGGTCGCGCGCAACGAGATCGCGACCGAGTCCGCGCGCGCGCGCGGCGACCTCAGGAACGAGGTCGCGCACCTGGCGCTCGTCGGCGCCGCGCAGGTGCTGAAGCGCGAGATCGACCCGAAGGCGCATGCCCAGCTGCTCGACGAGCTCGCGCAGCGGATCTCGGCGGCGCGCTGACGGAGAGCCCATGGCCGAGAAAGCCACCATCGCCCGACCCTACGCGCGCGCCGCCTTCGAGCACGCGCGCGAGCGCGGCGCGCTCGCCGCGTGGTCCAAGCTGCTCGCGGCCGGCGCCGCGGTCGCGGCGACCCCGGGCGCCGAGGCGCTGTTCGGCAACCCGCGCGTCGGCGCGGACGAGCTCGTCGGGCTGATCGCCGACGTCGCCGCCGCGGGCGGGGCCCCGGTCGATCGCGAGGCGCGCAACTTCCTCGCGGTGCTCGCCCACGGCCACCGGCTCGGCTACCTGCCGCAGATCGCCGCGCAGTTCGAGGCGCGCCGTGCCGAGGTCGAGAACACCATCGACGTCGAGGTCACGACCGCGATGGCGCTCGAGCCCGCGCAGCGCGCAGCGCTCGAGGCCGCGCTCGCGCGGCGCTTCGAGCGCAAGGTGCGCCTCGCCGAGACGGTCGATGGCTCGCTCGTCGGCGGCGCGATCGTGCGCGCCGGCGACCTGATCATCGACGGCTCGCTGCGCGGCCGGCTGGCGCGCCTCGAGCAGCAGATTTCCCAGCCGTGAGCGCCCGGGCGCGCGCGGCCGACAAGGTTTAGAAGGAAAGCAGCATGTCCATCAAGGCTTCCGAGATCAGCGATCTCATCAAGGCCCGCATCTCGCAGTTCGACGCCGCCGCCGAGGCCAGCAACGTCGGCACCGTCGTCAGCGTCACCGACGGCATCGTGCGCATCCACGGGCTCGCGGACGTCCGCTACGGCGAGATGATCGAGTTCCCGGAGAACACCTTCGGCCTCGCGCTCAACCTCGAGCAGGACTCGGTCGGCGCGGTCGTGCTCGGCGACTACGAGCACATCACCGAGGGCAACCAGGTCAAGACCACCGGCCGCATCCTCGAGGTGCCGGTCGGTCCCGAGCTCCTCGGCCGCGTCGTCGACTCGCTCGGCAACCCCATCGACGGCAAGGGCCCGGTCAAGGCCCAGAAGCGCTCGCCGATCGAGCGCGTGGCGCCCGGCGTCATCAACCGCCAGAGCGTGTCGCAGCCGGTGCAGACCGGCCTCAAGGCCATCGACTCGATGGTGCCGATCGGCCGCGGCCAGCGCGAGCTGATCATCGGCGACCGCCAGACCGGCAAGACCGCGGTCGCCGTCGACACGATCATCAACCAGAAGGGCACCGGCGTTAAGTGCATCTACGTCGCGATCGGCCAGAAGCAGAGCTCGATCGCCAACGTCGTCCGCAAGCTCGAGGAGCACGGCGCGATGGCGCACACGATCATCGTGGCCGCCTCCGCCTCGACGCCGGCCGCGATGCAGTACCTCGCCCCGTACTCCGGCTGCGCGATGGGCGAGTACTTCATGGACGAGGGCCAGGATGCGCTGATCATCTATGACGACCTGACGAAGCAGGCCTGGGCCTACCGCCAGATCTCGCTGCTGCTCAGGCGCCCGCCGGGCCGCGAGGCCTACCCGGGCGACGTCTTCTACCTGCACTCGCGCCTCCTCGAGCGCTCGGCGCGCGTCAACGCCGAGTACGTCGAGCGGGTCACGAAGGGCCGCATCAAGGGCCGGACCGGCTCGCTCACGGGGCTGCCGATCATCGAGACGCAGGCCGGCGACGTCACGGCGTTCGTGCCGACGAACGTCATCTCGATCACCGACGGCCAGATCTTCCTCGAGACCGACCTCTTCAACGCCGGCATCCGCCCGGCCATCAACGCCGGCATCTCGGTGTCGCGCGTCGGCGGCGCCGCGCAGACCGGCATCATCAAGAAGCTCGGCGGCGGCGTGCGCCTCGCGCTCGCCCAGTACCGCGAGCTCGCGGCGTTCTCGCAGTTCGCCTCCGACCTCGACGAGGCGACCCGCCGGCAGCTCGAGCGCGGCCAGCGCGTCACCGAGCTCATGAAGCAGAAGCAGTACTCGCCGATGTCGGTCGCCGAGATGGCGCTGTCGCTGTACGCGGTCAACGGCGGCCACTTCGACAAGGTGCCGCGCGAGAAGATGGTGGCGGCCGAGGCGCAGCTGCAGAGCTTCGCGAAGACCAACGCCGGCGAGCTCCTGAAGTCGATCAACGACAAGCCCGACCTCTCGAAGGACGTCGACGCAGGCCTGAAGAAGGTCTGCGAGGACTTCTTCGCGACCGCGAGCTTCTAAGGCACAGCCATGGCCGGCGCCAAAGAAATCCGCACCAAGATCGCGAGCATCAAGAGCACGCAGAAGATCACCAAGGCCATGGAGATGGTCGCGGCGAGCAAGATGCGCAAGGCCCAGGACCGCATGCGCGCCGCGCGTCCCTACGCCGAGAAGATCCGCACCGTGATCGGGCACCTCAGGCTCGCGAACCCCGACCACCGCCACCCGTACCTCATCGAGCGCGAGATCAAGGCCGTCGGGCTGATCGTCGTCAGCACCGACCGCGGCCTGTGCGGCGCGCTCAACGTCAACGTCTTCAAGCAGGCGCTCGGCGCGATCCGCGAGTGGCAGGGCAAGGGCGTCGAGGTGCAGCTGTGCCTCGTGGGCTCCAAGGCCGTGCAGTTCTTCAGGCGCCTGAGGCTCCCGATCGCGGCGACCGTGACGCACCTCGGCGACCGGCCGCACGTCGCGAGCTTCATCGGCACCGTCAAGGTCATGCTCGACGGCTACGTCGAGGGCAGGATCGACCGGCTCTACCTCGTCAACGCCGAGTTCGTGAACACGATGAGCCAGCGCCCGGTCGTGCGCCAGCTCCTGCCCGCCGAGCCCGTCAAGAGCAGCGAGCTGCAGGACCTGTGGGAGTACATCTACGAGCCCTCGGCCGCGGAGCTCCTCGAGGGCCTGATGACCCGCTACATCGAGTCCCAGGTCTACCAGGGCGCGGTCGAGAACGTCGCCTGCGAGATGGCGGCGCGCATGGTCGCGATGAAGAGCGCGACCGACAACGCCGGCAAGCTGATCGACGAGCTGCAGCTGATCTACAACAAGGCGCGGCAGGCGGCGATTACCAAGGAAATTTCCGAGATCGTCGGCGGCGCGGCCGCCGTTTGATAAAAGGCTTCAAGACATGAGCACCACCCCTGCCGCCACCGGCAAGATCGTCCAGATCATCGGCGCCGTCATCGACGTCGAGTTCCCGCGCGAGTCGATCCCCAAGGTCTACGAGGCGCTGAAGCTCGAGGACAGCGGCCGCACGCTGACCCTCGAGGTGCAGCAGCAGCTCGGCGACGGCGTCGTGCGCTGCATCGCGATGGGCGTCTCGGAGGGGCTGAAGCGCGGCATCACGGTGCGCGCGACCGGCAAGGGCATCGCGGTGCCGGTCGGCAAGGCGACGCTCGGCCGCATCATGGACGTGCTCGGCGACCCGCAGGACGAGAAGGGCCCGGTCGCGGCCAAGGAGTACTGGGAGATCCACCGCCCGGCGCCGTCCTACGACGACCAGGCCGGCGGCCAGGACCTGCTCGAGACCGGCATCAAGGTCATCGACCTCCTCGTGCCGTTCGCGAAGGGCGGCAAGATCGGCCTCTTTGGCGGCGCCGGCGTCGGCAAGACCGTCAACATGCTCGAGCTCATCAACAACATCGCCAAGGCACACTCGGGCCTGTCGGTGTTCGCCGGCGTCGGCGAGCGCACCCGCGAGGGCAACGACTTCTACCACGAGATGATGGAGTCGGGCGTCATCGTCAAGGACAACCTGCAGGAGTCGAAGGTCGCGATGGTCTACGGCCAGATGAACGAGCCGCCGGGCAACCGCCTGCGCGTCGCGCTCACCGGCCTCACGATGGCCGAGTACTTCCGCGACGAGAAGCAGGCCTCCGGCAAGGGCCGCGACGTGCTGCTGTTCATCGACAACATCTACCGCTACACGCTCGCGGGCACCGAGGTGTCGGCGCTCCTCGGCCGCATGCCCTCGGCGGTCGGCTACCAGCCGACGCTGGCCGAGGAGATGGGCGTGCTGCAGGAGCGCATCACCTCGACGAAGACGGGCTCGATCACCTCGATCCAGGCCGTCTACGTCCCGGCCGACGACCTCACCGACCCCTCGCCCGCGACGACCTTCGCGCACCTCGACGCCACCGTCGTGCTGTCGCGCCAGATCGCGGCGCTCGGCATCTACCCCGCGGTCGACCCGCTCGACTCGACCTCGCGCCAGCTCGACCCGCTGGTCATCGGCGAGGAGCACTACCAGACGGCGCGCGGCGTGCAGGCGATCCTGCAGCGCTACAAGGAGCTGCAGGACATCATCGCGATCCTCGGCATGGACGAGCTCTCGGCCGAGGACAAGCTCACCGTCTATCGCGCGCGCAAGATCCAGCGCTTCCTGTCGCAGCCCTTCCACGTCGCCGAGGTGTTCACCGGCCAGAAGGGCAAGTACGTGTCGCTGAAGGACACGATCCGCGGCTTCAAGGCGATCATCTCGGGCGAGTACGACAGCCTCCCGGAGCAGGCCTTCTACATGGTCGGCACGATCGAGGAAGCGGTCGAGAAGGCGAAGTCGATCACCTGAGGATTGAGCGATGGCCCACACGATCAACGTCGACATCGTCAGCGCCGAAGGCGAGATCTTCTCGGGCCAGGCGGCGATGGTGTTCGTGCCGGCGACCCAGGGCGAGATCGGCATCGCGCCCAGGCACGCGCCGCTGCTGACAACGCTGAAGGCGGGCGAGGTGCGGGTGCAGACGCCGGACGGCGAGGAGCACGGCTTCTACGTCGGCGGCGGCGCGCTCGAGATCCAGCCGCAGCGCGTGACGGTGCTCGCCGACACCGCGCTGCGGGCGCGCGACCTGGACGAGGCCGCGGTGCTCGCCGCCAAGCAGCGCGCCGAGGAGGCGCTGCGCGAGAAGGGCGACGAGGTCTCGATCGCCGAGGCCCAGGCCGAGCTGGTGCGCGCGATCGCGCAGATCAAGATGCTCGAGCGGATCCGCAAGCTGCGCAAGTAGCGCCGTGCGGCGCCGGCGCCGCTCAGCAGACCTTCACCTCGACGAGCTCGCCCTTCTCGGGGTCGGTCACGTGCACCGCGCACGCGAGGCACGGGTCGAAGCTGTGGATCGTGCGCAGGATCTCGATCGGCTTCTTGACGTCGGCGAGCCGGTGGCCCGCGAGCGCCGCCTCGTAGGCACCCGGCTGTCCCTTCGCGTCGCGCGGCCCGGCATTCCAGGTGCTCGGCACGACCGCCTGGTAGTTCGCGATCTTGCCGTTGTCGATGACGATGAAGTGCGCCAGGCCGCCGCGCGGCGCCTCCATGTAGCCGACGCCCCGGGCCCGGGCCGGCCAGGTGCGCGGCTCCCACCGGCCCTCGTTGAAAGTCTTGGTGTCGCCGGCCTTGATGCTGGCGATGAGGCCGTCGTACATGCCCTGCATCATGTCGGCGATGATCTTGGTCTCGAGCGTGCGCGCGGCCGTGCGGCCGAGCGTCGAGAAGAGCGCGGTGACCGGCACGTCGAGCACGTGCAGCGTCGAGTCGACGAGTTCCTTGGTCTGCGCGTGGCCCTTGGCGTACAGCATCAGCACCCGCGCCAGCGGCCCGACCTCCATCGCCTTGCCGCGCCAGCGCGGCGACTTCAGCCAGGAATAGGGCTTGTCGAGGTCGAGGTATTCGTACGGCGGCTCGGGGCCGGTGTAGTTGAAGGTCGTCTCGCCGTCCCACGGATGCAGGCCCGAGTCCTTGCCGCCGGAGTAGTCGTACCAGGAGTGGCTGACGAACTCCTGGACCTGGGCCGCGTCCGTCAGGTCGAGCTCCTGGACCTCGCTCAGGTTTCGATTGAGGATGACGCCGCGCGGAATTGCGAGCTTGGAGACGTCGCCGGCCTGCGTCGCCGGGAAGTCGCCGAAGGTCATGAAGTTGCCCAGCCCCTCGCCCTGCGCGCCCCAGTCCTTGTAGAAGCCCGCGATCGCGAGCGTATCCGGGACGTAGACCTCGTCGACGAACTTGCGCATCTGCGCGACGATCGACCCGACCTGCGTGAGGCGCTTGGCGTTGAGCGCGGAGTCGGAATTGAGGTCGATCGCGCACGGCACGCCGCCGACCACGAAGTTCGGGTGCGGGTTCTTGCCGCCGAAGATCGCCAGCAGCTGCGCGACCTCGCGCTGCCAGACGAGCGCGTCGAGGTAGTGGGCCACCGCCATCAGGTTGGCCTCGGGCGGCAGCTTGTAGGCCGGGTGGCCCCAGTAGGCGTTCGCGAAGATGCCGAGCTGGCCGGAGTCGACCAGCGCCTTGACGCGCTTCTGGACGTCGGCGAAGTGTCCGGGCGAGGAGCGCGCGTAGGGGCTGATCGACTGGGCCAGCGTCGCGGTGGCGGCCGGGCTCGCGCCCAGGGCGCTGACGACGTCGACCCAGTCGAGTGCGTGCAGATGGTAGAAGTGCATCACGTGGTCGTGCACGTACTGCGCCGCGATCATCAGGTTCCTGATCAGCTGCGCGTTCGGCGGGATCTCGATCTTGAGCGCATCCTCGACCGAGCGGATCGACGCCATGCCGTGCACCAGCGTGCAGACGCCGCAGATCCGCTGCGCGAAGGCCCAGGCCTCGCGCGGATCGCGGCCGCGCAGGATGATCTCGATCCCGCGCACCATCGTCCCCGACGAGTAGGCGGCGGCGATCGTGTCGCCATCCATCTTCGCTTCGATGCGCAGATGGCCCTCGATGCGCGTGACCGGGTCGACGACGATGCGGGATGGTGCGGGCATGGCGGTTCTCCGCTCAGTCGGCGAGGTGGGCGGCGACGTGCTCGACGAGGCTTTCGACCGACGTGTGCCAGTTCGCCTCGGCGGCGCCGTTCTGGTAGTTGAGGCGGCAGCTGTTGCAGGCGGTCAGCACCTTCGGTGCACCAGTGTCGTCCACCTCGCGCATCTTGATCTCGAAGGCCCGCTGCCTGAGCGGCGCCGCGCGGCCGATCATGAACTGGCCGCCGCCGCCGCCGCAGCAGTAGTTGGTACGGCCGTGCGACTCCATCTCCCTGAGCTCGAGGCCGAGCGCGCGGATCGCAGCGCGCGGCTCCTCGAACACGCCCCCGTGGCGGCCGAGCTTGCAGGGATCGTGGTAGGTCACCGCGCCGCCGCCCGCCTCGGGCTTGACCTTGAGGCGCCCGTCCAGGATCTCGCGGCCGACGAACTCTGCGATCGAGTACACCGTGAACGGC
>Ga0335083_10012458_pt1 | contig 10175 bp, 10 predicted proteins | sample Lox_Sample_42_FD_206716 | JGI IMG/M metagenome (GOLD analysis project Ga0335083, IMG submission 206716) | Soil microbial communities from Loxahatchee National Wildlife Refuge, Florida, United States - Lox_Sample_4.2 | ecosystem: Environmental > Terrestrial > Soil > Wetlands | place: USA...
AACTGTTCCCTGATCCGACCGGCACCGATGGTTTCTATTACGCTCTATTGCGCAAGCTCCATGATCAATAGGGGGCACGCCGTGGCGTGCCCCTACGATGCGTTTCCCTAGCGGTAAGCGGCCAAGCTGTTCTCGATAGCCAAGCGTGGCGAGCGGATCGCGCCAAGTAGGAGCGGAAGCGACGGATGCGCGATCCGGGAGCGCAAGCGCTTGGCTTACCACTGAGCTCCAACAGCCGCTTACTGCAACAAATCAATAAGGCGGCAACACCCCATCAGGCTGCCGCTTGAACCGCTTGTACTCCCACTGATACTGCTCCGGCACCGCAACAGCCGCCATCTCCACCGTCTTGTTCATTGCGGCAAGAGCGACGGCAAGATCATCGCTCAGAATGCCCTCGGCCGGCTCGCGAAACACGATGCGGAAACCACCGGCGATGCGCTGCACGTAACCCATCACCACTTGCGCCCCGGTTTTCTGCTGCAAGCGATTCAGCAAGGTCATCGTCAACGCGGGATGACCGAAGAACGGCGCGAATTCGCCGCCGCTATCAGGCGGCACCTGATCGGGCAGAATGCCGACGATCTCACCGCGGCGCAGCGTCTTCAATAATTCGGCCACGCCCTTGGCATCGGTGTTGACCATGTGCGCGCCGGAGCGGCTGCGGGCGTCGTAGATGATTTTGCCTACGCGCGGTGCCGCGCGCGGCGCCTGGTACAACTGGCTGCTGGGCCCGCAGCCGCACACGCCGAGATAGAGGCCGATCACTTCCCAGTTGCCGACGTGTGGGCCGAGCACGATCACGCCCTTGCCCATGGCCAGCTTGGTTTGCAGCAGACCGAGGCCTTCGACTTCCGTCACCAGTGCCAGCGTTTTTGCCGCCGGCCACAACCACACGGCACCGGCTTCGAAGATGGCTTGCACGGTGTTGCTCAAGCTGGCCTTGGCCAAACGCTCTCGCTCGGTCTGGGTCATCGTGGGAAAACACAGCGCAAGATTGGTCTGTGTCGTTTGCGCCATGCGGGTATTGAGCACCCAGCACAACCAGCCGCAACCCTTGCCCAGCGCGCGCGCCCAGCCCAGCGGCAACAGCGCCAGCATGCGCATAAACAGGATCAGTGCGGCTTCCTTCATGGGGGGGCTTTCTGGATAATTGCGGCCTTCTTTTCAGACGCAAATGGTACCCCAAGGGGTACTGCCGGAGTTACCTTGAGCGCTTCCTTCGACGTCACCACGTTCCAGGGCCTGATCCTGGCGCTACAGCAGTTCTGGGCCGAGCAGGGGTGCGTGATCATTCAGCCGCTGGACATGGAAGTGGGTGCCGGCACCTTTCACACGCAAACCTTTTTACGCGCGATCGGTCCGGAAAGCTGGAACACCGCCTACGTGCAACCGTGCCGTCGCCCGACTGACAGCCGCTACGGCGAAAACCCGATGCGCTTGCAGCATTACTACCAGTTCCAGGTCATCCTGAAACCGTCGCCGTTGAACATCCAGGATCTGTATCTCAAATCGCTGCAGCATCTCGGCATCGATACTTCCATTCACGACATCCGCTTCGTCGAAGACAACTGGGAATCGCCGACGCTCGGCGCCTGGGGTCTTGGTTGGGAGGTATGGCTCAACGGCATGGAAGTGACGCAGTTCACCTACTTCCAGCAGGTCGGCGGCCTCGAGTGTTACCCGGTCAGCGGCGAGATCACCTATGGCCTCGAGCGCATCGCCATGTACCTGCAAGGCAAGAACAGCATCTTCGACATCGTGTGGGCCCACACGCCGAATGGCACCGTCACCTACGGCGACGTGTTCAAGCAGAACGAAGTGGAGCAGAGCGGTTACAACTTCGAGCAGGCCAACACCGAGTTCCTGTTCCGCCTGTTCGATGAATGTGAAGCACAGTGCCAGAAGCTGCTCGACGTCAAGCTGGTGCTGCCTGCGTACGAGCAAGTCATCAAGGCCTCGCACGCGTTCAACCTGCTCGATGCGCGTTCGGCGATTTCGGTGACCGAACGCCAACGCTACATCCTGCGCGTGCGCACGCTGGCCCGCGCCGTGGCGCAGGGCTATTACGATTCGCGCGCTCGGCTGGGCTTCCCGCTTGCGTCCGAAGCACTGCGCAAAGAATGCCTGGAGAAAGCAGCCAATGGCTAACCGTGATTTATTGATCGAAATCGGCACCGAAGAACTGCCGCCGAAAGCCTTGCTGCCGTTGTCGGAAGCGTTCCGCGACGAGTTCGCCGCGCAGTTGCAGAAAGCCGGACTCGTGCATGGCGAAGTTGAAGTATTCGCAACGCCTCGCCGCCTCGCATTGATCGTGCACGCATTGCCGGAACAGCAGGCAGATCGCACCGTCGAGAAATGGGGCCCTGCCGTGCAGTCCGCCTTCGCCGCGGATGGCACGCCGAGCAAGGCGGCGGAAGGATTTGCCCGCGGCTGCGGCGTGACGGTGGCCGCGCTGCAACAGAAATCGGATGGCAAAGTCACCAAGCTGTTGTTCGTCTCCACGCAGGCTGGCGATAAGACCGCGAACCTCGTGCCCGACATGGTGCGCGCTGCGCTCGCGGCATTGCCGATTCCGAAGCGCATGAGGTGGGGCAGTACGCGCGACGAATTCGTGCGGCCGGTGCACTGGGTCGTGCTGCTGTTCGGCAGCGAAGTCATCAACGCCACGATCATGGGTGTGCAGACCGGCGCCGAAACCCGCGGCCATCGCTTCCATCATCCAAACGGCATCCATCTCAATTCGCCGGAGTTCTATGCGCGCTTGTTGCGCGGGCAGGGCAAGGTCATCGCCAGTTTTGCCGAGCGGCGCGATGAAGTGCGCAAGCAGGTCGAAGCCGAAGGGCAGAAACTTGGCGCGCGTGCTGTTATCGAAGACGCGCTGCTCGACGAAGTGACTTCGCTGGTCGAATGGCCGGTGGCGCTGACGGGCAACTTCGACAAGAACTTTCTCGACGTGCCGCAGGAAGCGCTGATCTCGGCGATGAAGGGGCATCAGAAGTGTTTCCACCTGCTGGACGCGAACGGCAACATCCTGCCGAACTTCATCACGCTCAGTAACCTCGTCAGCAAGGATCCGGCGCAAGTGATCGCCGGCAATGAGAAGGTGATACGTCCGCGTTTGGCCGATGCCGCGTTCTTCTACGCACAGGACAAGAAGCTCAAGCTGGCTGATCGCATCGAGAAACTGAAGACGGTCGTGTTCCAGCAAGAGCTCGGCACCGTGTACGACAAGTCGCAACGCGTGAAGGCGCTGGCACTGCATATTGCGGAACTGCTGGGCACCGACAAGCATCTCGCCGGCCGCGCCGCCGAACTTGGCAAATGCGACCTGATGACCAAGATGGTGTACGAGTTCGCGGAGCTGCAAGGCATCATGGGTTATTACTACGCGCTCAACGACGGCGAGAACAAAGAAGTCGCCTTGGCGTTGAATGAACAATACATGCCGCGCTTCGCTGGCGATGAACTGCCTACCACGGCCACCGGCCGCGTGCTGGCAATGGCCGAACGCCTCGACACTATTGCCGGCCTGTTCGCCATTGGCCAGCCGCCAACTGGTTCGAAAGACCCGTTCGCACTGCGCCGCGCTGCGCTCGGCGTGCTGCGCATCATCATCGAGAAGCAACTGCCACTCGATCTGGACCTGTGCGTGGATTTCGCCACGCGGCCGTTCCTGAATTTGCCAAAAGCCCATGGCGTGAAACAGGCCGTGCTCGACTTCGTGTTCGAGCGTTTGCGTGCGCTGTACAGCGACCAGGGCATCAGCGCCGATGTGTTCCTAGCAGTTGATGCCGTACGTCCATCCAGCCCACTACTGTTTGATGCACGCATCAAGGCGGTCAGCCACTTCGTCAAATTGCCTGCCGCGCAGGCGTTGGCCGCCGCCAACAAGCGTGTGTCCAACATCCTGCAGAAATCGGACCCTGCCTCGGTAAATGCGATGTCTACCGCTCTGCTGAAGGAGCCTGCCGAGCGAGCGCTATATAACTCTCTCAGTGAGCTTTTGACTGTCACAAGCCCGCTGCTGGTATCCCATCGCTACACCGAAGCTTTGGCGGCGATGGCCTCGCTGCAATCGCCCGTTGATGCTTTCTTCAACGAAGTGATGGTGAATGTAGATGATGTGGCACTTCGCAATAATCGTCTCGGTATGCTGAACCAATTGCGCCAGCTGTTCCTGCGCGTCGCCGACATCTCGCTGCTGCAGAATGTCTGAGCCCACGCCCAAGCTGGTGATCCTCGACCGCGACGGCGTCATCAATGCCGACAGCGACGACTACATCAAAACGGTCGATGAGTGGACGCCGTTGCCCGGCAGCATTGCGGCGATCGCCAAGCTGTCGCAAGCCGGCTATCGCATCGCGGTGGCCACCAACCAGAGCGGCTTGGCGCGCGGCTACTTCGACGAAATCACGCTGGCCAACATGCACAACCTGATGTGCGCACTGGTGGAGCAGGCCGGCGGCGAGATCGACGTGATCTGCTACTGTCCGCACCTGCCCACCGACGACTGCTATTGCCGCAAGCCGAAGACCGGCTTGCTCGAGCAGATCGGCGATGCGCTCAATCAACCGGTGCAAGGCGCGTGGCTGGTGGGTGATCACGAAAAAGATCTGCAGATGGCGCTCGCAGCCGGCTGCAAGCCGCTGCTGGTGCGCACCGGCAAGGGCGCCAAAACCGAAGCGGCGTTATCGCCGGACTTGCGTACGCAAGTGCGCGTGGTGGACGATCTCGCCGAAGCCGCGCGCGTGATCCTGCACGCCGACGCCACGAGTGCCTGACATGCTGACGCTGCGTTCCATCCTGTTCTACCTGGTTTATGCCGCGTCGCTGGCGCTGTGGTCGTCGCTGTGCGTGTTGACCGGCTGGCTGCTGCCGCTGAAGGCGCGCTATCCGTTTTTCGTGCAGTGGAACCGCTTCGCCGTGTGGTGGGTGGGCGTGTGCTGCGGCGTCAAATACGAAATCGTTGGCCACGACAACATACCGCGCGAACCGTTCGTGCTGCTCAGCAATCATCAGAGCCCGTGGGAAACGGTGTTCCTTTATTACCAATTCCGACCGCTGTGTGCGGTGCTGAAACGCGAACTGCTGAGGATTCCGTTTTTCGGCTGGGCGCTGTGGTTGCTGGATCCTATCGCCATCGATCGCAGCAAGCGGCGCGATGCGCGCGAATCGATGATGGCGCAGGGCAGGAAGCAGCTCGACCACGGCATCAACATCCTGGTGTTTCCGGAAGGGACGCGCGGCGCTCCCGGTGCCGATCGCAAGTACTACACCGGTGGCGCCGAGCTGGCGATCGCCAATGGCGCCCGCGTATTGCCGGTGGCGCACGATGCCGGGGTTTACTGGCCGGCGCACAAGCTGGTGAAGAAGCCCGGCACCATCCGGGTGATCATCGGCAAGCCCATCGATACCGCGGGGCGCGAGCCGCGCGAACTCACCGAGCAGGTGAAGCAGTGGGTGGCGTCGGTGCAGGCATCTCCTTAGCCGGTTCCGCCGCACCTGACTTCCGGTTGCGTGGCTGCACGCTGTCGATGAACGCCTTGGCCTCTTCGTCGAATTTGACGCGCACCGCAAGGCCTCGATACGAATACCCCGCCACGAACATGACACCGCTGTAGTACGGATGCAGGCAGTACAGCGAGTGCGATTGCAGTTTCAGCGTGCCGGTTATCTTGTCGGCCATTTTGGCCTGCCTGTCTTCGTGCAGGGCTTTGTAGCGCGCGCACTGGTAGCCGCGATCGTCTTCGTAGGTCAGGCTCGATTCCAGTTCGCGAAAGCGCGTGCTCGGGGTTTCGTTGTCGATGCCCCGACGTATTTGCTCGAGAAAATCTTCCTTGTCTTTCGGCGGCGCCACCTTGAACGAGCTGGCAACGGCAACCAGCGACGAACTGGGTTCTTCGTCGGCATGCGCGAGCGTGATGGTGGCGGTGGTTTTTTTCTCAATGGCCCAGCCATCCGGCTTGGTGGGCACCTTGAGCGAGAGCAGGTTCGTCATCAGCGTCTCGCCTGCCGTCGCCGGCTTCGGTCGTTCCGGGGTCGATGCCGAGGGCTGCCCGTATGCGGCGAATGTCAGCAATGAACCAAGCAGGAGCAGATGTCGTCGTTGCATGGCGTCTCCGTCAGCTGTGTTGCTGCAATAGTTGATACATGCCGGGGTTGGCGCAATCCTTGGCGAGATCGAGCGCGGATAGTCCGCGCTTGTTGGTGACCGCCACGCTGGCGCCGGCGTCGATCAGGATTTTTGCCGCACCGATCTGATCGCGTTTTTCTCTCGGTCCTTGCGGGCTGTAGCCGTGCACGGCCCAGTACAGCGGAGTCGACGCGAACTCCGTGTCGCATACGTCGATGCGTGCGCCGCGTGCGATCAGCAATTCCACGGTCGAGCGCAATCCCATCCACGCCGCCCAATGCAGCGCCCGTGCGCCAAATACCGAGGTCGCTTCCAGATCGGCACCGGCGTCGATCAATACCTTGGCCACTTTTTCGGCGCCCAGCGACGCTGCGCCGATCAAGGGCGTTTCGCGTCCATGGCTGCCGTCGAGCGCAGCGCCGTGGTCCAGCAACAGCTGTGCGATTTCGCCTTCGTTGCCGTTGAACAGCCAGCCGTTGAAGACGCAATCGGACACGTAATGCAGCGGATCGGACTGGTTTTCCTGATTCACGACCCAGTGGATCGTGCTGTTGGCCAGCGAAGAGTCGGCTTCGAGCGCGAGCCGGACGGCGATGACATCGCCACGCTCGATGGCCTGGCGGAATTCGTCATTCACACCGCATCCCTGACGATCTGCGTTACCTTGATTTCGACGTCCTGTGCGATGTGCAGCAACATCGACGCCTGCGACAGTTCGGCCAGCATCGGCACCGGCTTGATTACGCCTATCCGGGTGCGGCCGTGTTCGGTAAACACGGAAATGCGGCAGGGCAGCACCATGCTTAGGCGCATATCGACCGACAGCACCTTGGCTGCCTGCAACGGATTGCAGATCTCGAATACCTGGCATTGTTCCTTGAACTCCAAGCCCTTGGCGCGCAGTGTGGCGCCAAGGTCATGGATGTGCAAAACCCCAAAGCCGTGGTTCGTGACCGCGGTCGCAAGATCGCGGGTGGCATCCTCAAATGACTTGTTGCTATCGAGAATAAAGTACAAGACGCAATCCTACTTGCCCGCGTTGGAACTTTGCCCGGCGTTGGTGCTTTGGCCCGCGTTGTTACCGCGGAAGCTGGCTTGCAGCAAATGCGTCAACGTATGCACGTACCGCAGTTTGCCTTTTTCCACATGGAAGAAGTGCGTGTCGGCCGCGCCGCTGCCGCCGTTGGCCGAACCGGCGCCGAAGGTGCAGATCGCCACGATGTTGCCGGTGACTTCATCCACTACGTAGTGACGATTGGCGATGTTGACGCCGGACGGCACGCCGACATCGCAACTGTCGTCGGCCTGGCCCTTGCCGGTGTAGGCGCCGCCTTCGGTGCGCTGGCATGGATAGCCCCACGGCACCAGGTCCTTCTTGCCTTCGAGGAAGGCGTCGAGATAGGCGTTGGCCGCGGCTTCCAGGTCGCCGCGCGAGGTGCGGCTTTCCACCGCCAGCGGGCCCCAGTTTTCGGTGGTGGCGTATTTCAGGTAGGCCTCGGCGTTGAACAGCCAGTAGCCGGTAGTGGTCCACACGGTTTCGATTTCAGCGATCTTGTCGTGGTTGACGCGCAAGCGGGTGCCGAGCACGTAAGGTGCAGCCTTGTCGGTGACGATCACTTGCGTGAAGGTCTGGCAGGTGCTGGTGTCAGCGATGGTGAATTCATTGTCGACTTTCAGCGGCTTCATGATGATGCCTTGCTTGATGTCCACCGGTGCGTTGTTTTCGTAATAGCCAAGACCGTTGGCCAGCGGCAGGCCGGCCGTGCTGCCCTTGGTCTGCGCGGCAACGTAAGCCTTGGCGGCATTCTGCAATCCGACGCGCGAGCAATTGATCTGGGTGGCGACGGGGTCGTTGGTCACCGCCGGTGGCTGTTGCTGGGCAACGGTGAGCACGGGGGCAAGCAGGGCGCCGGCAAGCGCGAGGCCAAGCAAGGTGGTGCGTTTCATATAAAAGCTCCTGATGGTTGTTGTTGTCTTTGCCGCCGGATTATAGGCGCGAACATGGTGGAGCGTGTATGGCATCATTGTGCGTCTTGTAAAACCCGTCCAAACTGACTGCCATGACACGGATGTTGCGAAAATTGTTGGTGCGATTTGCGTGGCTGTTCCGCGCAATCAACGCTACGTTGCCGGCTCCATTACTGAGGGTATTGCGGCGCACTGCCGAAAAGCTCAAGTACCGTGACATCAGTGCCGTGCACGAGCTGCCGCCGATCTTTCACTATTGGAGCAATCGCTACGTATTGCCAATATTGCGGGAAGCCGGCTACGACGGCGTCGATGACTTCTTTGTGCAACACATCGCACGCTTTCGGGATAAACCGTTGCTTCGTGTTGTCAGTATCGGCAGCGGCAACTGCGAACAGGACCTCCGATTGGTCCGCACACTGCTCGACATGGGAGTGACCAACCTCCGCTATGAGTGCCTGGAATTCAATGACGCGATGCTGGCTCGTGCGCGAGCAGAGGCGCACAGGCTTGCGGTGGCGCAAACGATGCTGTTCAGCGAGATTGACCTCGCGCAATGGCGCCCACAAACACAGTATGAAGTAGTACTGGCCAGCCAGTTCCTGCATCACGTCCCCGGATTGGAAGTTTTGTTCGACACCATCCGGGATGCCCTGACCGACGACGGCCTGTTTCTGGTGGACGACATGATCGGCCGCAATGGCCACATGCGTTGGCCGGAAGCGTTGGAACTGGTAAATGCGCTGTGGTCGGAACTGGACGACGCGCACAAGTTCAACCACCTGCATGGCATTACCAACAGGCGGTTCGTCAATTGGGATTGTTCCCTGACCGGCTTTGAAGGCATCCGCGCGCAGGACATACTGCCATTATTGATGGAGCGTTTCGGTTTCGAGAGCTTTATCGTATTCGCCAACTTGATCGATGTGTTCGTCGAACGGCCCTATGGCCCCAACTTTGACGTCAATAACCCCGCGGATCTGGCCTTCATCGACAAGGTGCAGGCGCTCGACCAAGCCAACATCGAGTCGGGGCGCATCAAGCCTACCCACATGATCGCCGCGCTGTGCAAGGCGGCGCCGGCACGGACCACCACGATTCGTCACCTGACGCCGCAGTTTTGCCTGCGCAGCCCCTTATCCAACCTGTAGCGGCCGGCGGCGCGCGTATAATTTTCATCCTCCCGGCCAGCCTCGGCACTCAAACAACAGGATCGCCCATGATCATTCGTCCCCGCCCCAATCTGCTGCAGCTGTTCTTCATACTGCGCGGTTCCATCGTGCCGCGCATTGCGCCGCAGATTCTGGGCCTGGCGGCCTATGCGGTGCTCGTGGTGTGGCTGTCGCGCCGGTTCGGCATCGACTTCGGCACCGGTGGCCTGGCACCGTTTACGCTGCTCGGCGTCACGCTGTCGATCTACCTTGGCTTTCGCAACAACGCGGCGTTCGATCGCTGGTGGGAAGCGCGCAAGCTGTGGGGGCAGATGGTGTTTGACGTCCGCAATCTGGCGCGCGCCGCGACCGGATTGATTCCCGCCGGCAGCAGCCACACGCGACCGCTGTTGATGGAGGCGCTGGCGTTCTGCCATTTCCTGCGCGGATCGCTGCGTGCGGTGGACGTGAGCAAGGATGTGGTCGGCTTTCTCGGCGACGAATTGGCGAGCGTTGCCGGTTACCAGAACAAGAGCGACGCCATGCTGCGCCGCATGGGTCAGCGCCTTGGCGAACTGAAAACTTCCGGCCGCATCGATGCCATGGACTATCGCATTCTCGACGAGCGTCTTTCCACGTTGGCCGCGCTGCAGGCAGGCTGCGAACGCATTGCCAACACCCCGCTGCCGTTTGCGTACATGCTACTGCTGCATCGCTCGGCGTATCTTTACTGCTTTCTGTTGCCGTTCGGACTCGCCACGTCACTCGGCTGGCTGACACCGTTGTTCACCGCGGTGATCGCCTATTCGTTCTTTGGGTTGGATGCGTTGTCGGAAGAACTGGAAGATCCGTTCGGCATGGAGGCCAACGACCTGCCGCTCGACCGCATGTGCCGCATCTGTGAAATTTCGGTATTCGAA
>Ga0335083_10012463_pt1 | contig 10172 bp, 13 predicted proteins | sample Lox_Sample_42_FD_206716 | JGI IMG/M metagenome (GOLD analysis project Ga0335083, IMG submission 206716) | Soil microbial communities from Loxahatchee National Wildlife Refuge, Florida, United States - Lox_Sample_4.2 | ecosystem: Environmental > Terrestrial > Soil > Wetlands | place: USA...
ACTTGTCCTCGGTGAAACGCTCGCGAATCGCCGGATCGTTTGCGTTCGCCTCCTTCGCGATCCGCGCGGGCGGCTCGTAGTACTCCTCCTCCCGCCAGTGAACAGCGATCTGCGCCTCGGAAACCTGTGCGTCCTCGACGGCTCCCATGTCCTCAACCTCCTCTCGACTAGCGCGATCGTCGGCCATGCCGATTACTTCGCTTCGAGGCCGGGTCGCTCGACCTCGAGCGTGAGCGGACCGATGTAGCCGACAGGCAGGAAGCTCTTGCCGAACGTACCGGCGACCAGGCCTCCCAACGCGTGGTACCAGGCGATCACGGCGAAGGCGATGGTCACGTATCCACCGACATGGGTGACGTTCATGTTCCCCTTCCCAGCGCCGTATGCCAGGAGGATGAGAGCTACGTCGATGAGAATGAAGACGACGACGAGCACCCAGTCGGTGCGAAACGACGCGATGACGAAAAAGAACGTCATTACGGCAAACATGGCGAGGAATAGCGCCACCGCGGTTCCCGCGCTGCCAGCGCTCACGTTGCTCGAGAAGAACGGGACGTACAGTCCGTAGATGATCCAAAACGGACCGTAAGTTCCGAACACGCAAGCCCCGAACGTATTACCGCGTACCACTTCGAGAATCGCAACAATGAGCTGCACCAATCCACCGAAGATCAAGGCGACCGGTACGACGATCCAGACCGCCGAGGCGTTGATGAAGTTGGAGTTCACATACCCCAGCATGAACGACGTCGTTGCAAAGGCGAACACCGCCCAATGGCCAGGATCGCACCAATTCTCTCTCGCAGACATCGATTCTCTTCCTCTCAGTTTGACTGCTCGATTCCCAACGAAGAGCGCAGTGCCGGTCTGCCGCCGACCACTACGCAGCGGCCGTCACGTAACCAATGCACGCACTGGAGATTGGGGGCGGCCGGCGCTCCAGAGTCAGACGTCGGTGACCCAGATGCGGTCCCTCGGGACCACCGCACGGCGCACGACCCCGACCCGTTAGAGACGCGACTTCACCGTTCGGGATTACGTCGACGACCAAGGTCCCGCTTGCTGCGTGGGACCTGGCAGACGTTTCATCCAGCCGCCGCGCAGCTCCTACCGTCATATGCCCCTCCTTTTAGAGGTATGTCGGTAGAAGTCATCAGCCCTATCTGGCCGGGCGGTTTAAGCGGACTTCATCGCCTCACGAGACACTATCAGGCGCCTCTACCTGACGCTTGTGTTCACCGAGACTGCGTCCTACGAGAGCTTCGGGGAGTGGGAGCCGCGCGATGCCTGCCCGTGATCAAGATCGGTGGTGGCTCGTGCCCTCGAGACGCTCGCCGCGTCGTAGGTGGACGACGTTTCGCACGGTGGGGATACCCCCGATCACATGCTGGTTGTGGTATTCGATGATCCACGCGTACGGCTTCCAGCGGTCGTCGAGCTCCCGGAAGCCGCTCAACGCAGCAGTGAGTGACGCGAACCAGCGGTCGTCGGGCTCATCGTCTGAGCCCGAATCGACGAAGAGACGAAGGTTTCTCTGCCGCTTGAGTCTTGGAAGGTGCATGTCGGTCGTGACATAGGCACGGATAGCCGATCAAGGCTATTACGGGTTGCCAGTGCTCCATCCAAGGAGCTCACGAACGTGCCGTGGTCGAAGCGCCTGTCGAGGCTGCCCAGGGCCAGCCAATCGATCATCTAACGCGGCAGACCGGAACGGCATGTGGATAGAGTCGCGTGATGATGCGCGGTACGGCTCCGCGCGGACTGCCAAGGGCTAATGGCGTCTATCGAACCCGGAGCGAGTGCTTCGAGGAGGCGGAATGGAGAAGCGGCAACAGGTCTGCGCGAGAACGCTGCCCGACCTCAACCGGGGCTCCTCCAGTCGACACACTCCTCTTGGTGGGCTGCCGTGATGCCGAAGTGGCGGCGAGCCCTGGTGCTCGCGCCGCACACGGACGACGGCGAGTTCGGTTGCGGCGGCACCATGACGCGCCTCGTCGACGCAGGGTGCGAGGTTCGCTACCACGCGTTCTCGATAGCCACCCGATCGCTGCCGCCGGGCTTTCCGCCGGACACGCTCGCTCACGAAGTGCGCGCGGCCACAACTGAGCTCGGCATCCCGGAGCGTCAACTCACGGTCCATGACTTCGACGTGCGTACGTTCCCCGACCGCCGCCAAGACATCCTCGAGCTGCTCGTCGCGCTCTGGGACGAGTGGCAGCCGGACGTCGTATTCCAGCCAAGCCTGCACGACATCCACCAGGATCACCAAACGATCGCGCAGGAAGGCCTCCGCGCATTCAAGCGCACGACGATTCTCGGCTACGAGATCCCGTGGAACAATTTCGATTTCTCGTACCAGTGGTACGTCTCGCTCGACGAGCACCACGTCGAACGGAAGATCGCGGCGCTGGAGCACTATGCGTCGCAGCGCCACCGCCGCTACGCAAACCAGGAGTACGTGCGCAACCTAGCCCGCATGCACGGGACAAACGTGAACCGCGAGTACGCCGAGGTATTCCAGATCTATCGCGTCGTCTCCTGACGACTGCCCGTTGCTGTGCAGCCGCGGAGAGCATGAGCAGCGTCACCACCAGCGCCGGTCACGTCGCCCCAGCCACTCGGTTGAGCGATGAGGCGAATACCTACGCGATGCGCAACACCAACCGGTCAGCTGCGACGAGCTGGTCAATGCTGTGAACAACGGCTCCGGTGTTCTCGATCGCCTCTACCAACCCCTGGTGGTCGAGGCCCTCGCCTTCGATGGTGACGTCCGTCCGACTGTCTCGATGTCGATCTCGGTGACGGTCACGTTGAACGCCTCGACGCCGTCGACTCCATCGATCGCTTCGGCGATCGCGACGAGGTCGGGTCGGCTGACGGCCTTGTCGACGTCGAGAACGAGCCGGCGGATATTCACCGCGGGGCCGCGAAGCGCTCGCGGAACGTCCAGCCTTCGTACCGGGCCTCAGCTGCGATCGCGCGCCTCACGCCACAGCCCTCACGCTGCGACGCGCGACCGCTCGCACCGCTGACGGGCTGTACCGCGACCTCGATCGTCGGCTTTCCGCGCGAGTCGCGAATCCCACGCGCTGCAACGGACATGACCGCCGTCATGCCGCCGCCTTCTCGCGGAAGCAGGGACATGGGTCCATCGTGTTCGGGTCACGCCGCTTGAACATGAACAGATCCATGCCGATCCGCGGATTGAGACAGAAGCCGACGATCTCGTAGCCGACGTCGTCACGCACCGGCGGCTCGACCCGCTCGAAAGAGCGGCAGCGCGGGCACTCCTTCGGGCTGTATGGCCAACTCACGGAACCCCCTCACGTCGGAGACCGAGCTAGAGGCCATCAGCCCTGGAGGGCGGTTCGGCGCGGCGCCTCATCGCGCTTCGCCACACCGTAGCTGGCTTCCTGGACGGTAGGAGGTCGAGTCGCGCGGCCAAGAGTAACGCTGGCGGGGCGGCTCGCCCGCCCCGCCAGCGGCCGCACCGGCTACCCCTTAGGTGACGTCGAAACGGTCGAGGTTCATAACCTTGCCCCAGGCGGCAACGAAGTCCCGGACAAACTTCTCCTTCGCGTCGTCCGCCGCGTAGACCTCCGCGAGTGCTCGCAGCTGCGAGTGCGAGCCGAAGACGAGGTCAACGGCGGTGGCGGTCCATCTGGGCTCGCCCGTCATGCGGTCGCGGCCCTCGTAGAGACCGCCGTCCGCGCCGGTTGGTCGCCACTCGGTACTCATGTCGAGCAGATTGACGAAGAAGTCGTTCGTCAGTATCTCGGGCCGGTCGGTGAAGACACCGTGCGCGGCGCCGCCGTGGTTCGCGTTCAAGACCCGCAGGCCCCCGACCAGGACGGTCATCTGTGGTGCAGTCAGCGTCAACATGTATGCGCGGTCAAGGAGTCCGTGCTCGAGCAGCATCGTCTCCCCCGAGCGGGAGTAGTTGCGGAAACCGTCCACCTTAGGCTCGAGAACGGCGAACGAGTCGACGTCTGTCTGCTCCTGCGAGGTGTCGGTGCGCCCGGGCATAAACGGCACGGTGATGTCGTAGCCGGCGCCCCTCGCCGCCTGCTCAACAGCCGCGCACCCGCCGAGAACGATCAGATCGGCGACGGAGACTCTCTTCCCGTTCGACTGTCTGTCGTTGAAACCACGCTGGATCTGCTCGAGAGACTCGAGTGCCTGCGCCAGCTCCGCGGGCTCGTTCACCTCCCAATCTCTCTGCGGCGCGAGCCGCAGACGAGCGCCGTTCGCGCCGCCGCGCATGTCCGTGCCGCGGAACGACGCGGCAGCCGACCAGGCGGTGGCGACCAGGCGCGGGATCGAGGGTCCCAGGGTCAGGATTTCTTCCTTCAGCGCTGCGATGTCCGCCTCATCGATCAGTTCGTGCTCGACCCGAGGGACGGGGTCCTGCCATAGCTGCGGTTCTGCAACCCACGGGCCTAGGTAGCGCGACGCCGGGCCCATGTCGCGGTGCAGAAGCTTGTACCACGCCTTTGCGAACGCATTCTCGAGCTCGACCGGATGGTCGTGGAACCGCTTGGTGATCGGCCCGTACATTGGGTCCAGCTTGAGAGCCAAGTCGGTTGTCAGCATCATCGGCGCGTGCCGCCTGGAGGAGTCGTGGGCGTCCGGCACCGTTCCCTCGGCCTCCGGGTTCTTCGGCTTCCACTGCTTTGCGCCGGCGGGGCTCTCGCTCAGCTCCCACTCGTAGGCGAACAGGTTGTCGAGGAAGCCGTTGTCCCACTTCGTCGGCTCGTTCGTCCACGCACCCTCGAGTCCGCTTGTGAGCGCATGCGCGCCGACACCGCCGTCGACGCTGTTCTTCCACCCGAGACCTTGCTGCTCGATGGGCGCCGCTTCGGGCTCCGGGCCGATGGACTCCGGACTGACAGCGCCGTGCGTCTTGCCGAACGTGTGGCCGCCGACGATCAGCGCCACCGTCTCCTCGTCGTTCATCGCCATCCGGCCGAAGGTCTCTCGGATGTCGCGGGCGGCGGAGAGTGGATCTGGGTTGCCGTTCGGCCCCTCCGGATTGACGTAGATCAGGCCCATCTGCACGGCGGCGAGAGGGTTGTCGAGGTCACGGTCATCGCTGTAGCGCTCGTCGCCTAGCCAGGTGTCCTCCGCTCCCCAGTAGATCGCGTCCGGCTCCCAGATGTCCTCGCGACCGAACCCAAAGCCGAACGTCCTAAACCCCATGGACTCCATGGCCACGTTGCCGGTGAAGATCAGAAGGTCAGCCCACGAGAGCTTGCGACCGTACTTCTGCTTGATGGGCCAGAGCAATCGTCGCGCCTTGTCAAGGCTTGCGTTGTCCGGCCAGCTGTTGAGCGGCGCGAAGCGCTGCGCACCCTTGCCGCCGCCGCCGCGCCCGTCGGCGATCCGATACGTGCCCGCCGCATGCCAGCTCATCCGGATGAAGAGCGGCCCGTAGTGGCCGTAGTCGGCAGGCCACCAATCCTGCGAGTTCGTCATCAACTCGACAAGGTCGCGCTTCAGAGCCCCGAGATCCAGGCTCTCGAACTCCTTGCGGTAGTCGTAGTCCTCGTCCATTGGATTAGAGACGGGCGAGTGCTGATGAAGGACGCCAAGGTCGAGCTGGTCGGGCCACCAATCGCGGTTCGTCCTCGGGCGTCGCGCCTGCGGCGTGGGGCTCGGGATTGCGGGGCTCTCGCTTTCGCTGATGCTCTGGGTCACGGCCTTCCTTTCTGCGTCAAGACATATCCGGACAGCGGCCTGAGTGCGGTGACCTCGCGTCCTCCTCCCGTAGGCGAAGTCGGCGGCTCACGAGGCATGGCGTCGTGTCGGACCGCGCCTACGCCCACCATCGACTGTACCCAGCACCGGAGTGAGTCCATGAAGCGATGCACTACTGCGTCTCATCTCAGCGGGGCCCACAAGACCGCGAGGTAAAGAACGGTGCCAAGAACAAGGGCGGTCAGCCAGAGCGCATCCACCACCGAAGGCAGATCCGCCTCGGGGTCGGCGCACATCAACCCGCGGCTGGGGAGTTCGCCTGGCACGCGACAGATGCCGCGCTCGCCACTTCGATCTGGTCCGCCCATGATCACGGCCTGTCGAATCGCGGCGCCCCACGCCGTGGCTTGACTTCGGGTCTCCAGTCCTCGGGGACAGCCTCAGGTATACGGAGGATTCCCCTGCCGCCGCAAGCCGTACAGCTCCAGGCCACAGTGCCGTTTGTGTCATAGCCCCGGCCCGAGCACGCCGGACACCAGTTGACGAGCAAGAGCCGCAAGACGGCGAACATCCCCGTCCCGACAACAAACGCGCCGAAGAGTCGGGTCCCGATGGCGCCCGTCAAGGTCATGGCGTCAGTCGACCTCCACATGCCGCTGCCAAGGCTTCGAGCAGAGCAGGGGTGGCCCCATATGCAACAACCTGCGTGGGCACGCCGTACTCGGTCAAGCCCGCTGCAACAGCGTCTGCCTCGCGCCGGCCGCAGGCGCCGGGCGCAGCCGGGACATAGAGCTTCAATGGGTACGCTCGCGACGCTCGCCATCCTTGCTTTGACTCGGCCACCCTTCCCCAGAGAGCGACACGGCCGACCACGCGCCGCAGGGAGTCCCGCACCGGATAGCCGCTCAGGTACGACCGAAGCCCGGTCGGATCTTCGAGCGCGTAGATTCCGCACCGGCACGGCTGGTTGGGGGCGGCGTGAGTCCGGCACTGCGTCCGCCACGGCCTCTTCCACAAGCGCCGGCCGTGCAGACACTCGGCGACAAGCGCCTCGCCGGGGATCCACTCGGCGTGGTAAATCACACTCCTGAGCCGGAGGAGGTCGCCGCGCTGAACGACGAGCCATAGGCGCCAGGCCTCGACCGCCTCGGCGTAGTCCGGTGCGCGCGCATCACGCACCGGCCGGGACCCTCTCCGGTTCACGTGGAGCCCCGGGCGCGGGCTCCCCAGGTGCGTCCTCCTTCGCCGGACGCGTCTGCGGCACGGGGTCCTCGATCGGTTCGACCGTGTAAATGCGGTCGGGCTTGCCGATATCCATCAGCCCTCCCCCCTCGTGTGGTCGAGCTCGTGTTCGAGCTCGAGGCCGGTAGCGAGGAGCCACGGCTCATCCGGACCTGGGCCCACATCGCTGCCCCTCAACCCTGAGCCTCCCGCAGGTCGGGCTCGGCGCTGCCGCTGGAGATCTCGGTTTCGACAGCCCTGATCCAGGTGGAGTCCGGCTCCTCCCCCGTTGCGGCAGCGAGCGCGAGCCCAAGACGGCGCGACTCGAACCAGTCGCCGCAGCCTTCGCATTTGACCTCCCAGCGCTCATGGCGTGCGAGCCAGCGGATCGTTAGTCGGCCGCCGTCGGGTGCGACGCGCCAGTAGATCACGGGCGACCACCGCCGAACAGATTCCGCACACTCATCAAGACCCGAACCTGGTCCTCCATCGCCTTCTACCAATCTCCGTGGTAGAAGCCATTAGCCCGGAGGCGGTTCAGGCGGGCTTCATCGCCTGCTATGAGTCTACCGATCCGACCGCGGGCCAGGCTGGGGCTTCAGAGCGCAGGCCGCGTTGCAGATAAATCGCGTAGCGCGACGAATAGCTCGCGCGCCGCCGCAATGCCAAGCGGGATGTGCTCGACGAGAAGGCGTTCGTTGGGCGCGTGGATGTTGCCGCCGGGTACGTCGAAGCCCGTCACGATCGTCGGCACGCCGCGCTGCTGCAGGGCGGCCACGATCGGCAACGAGCCTCCGGAGCGGACGAGTCGCGGGCGCACGCCGAGCGCCCGCTCGAATGCGGCAAGGCCGAGCTCGATCGCCGGAGCGTCCGGCGCCATGGTCGCAGGCGGCGTCGCTGCGAGGAGATCCAGCTCGACTCGTGCCCCGGAAGGGGCCGCCTCGCGCAACAGCCGTTCCACCTCCTGGGCGACGACCTGCACCTGCTGATCGGGGACGAGGCGCATGGAAAACACCGCTTCCGCGACGGCCGGAACGATCGTCTTCTGGGCGAGGGAGCCGGCCACCACGCCGTGGAGGTCGAGCGACGGCTCTGCCCACGTCCGGAGATAGAACTCTTCCGCGGCCGCGGAGTCAGCGGGCCGCGCGCCGGCCTCGTCAAGTGCGGCGGCGGCCGGAGGCAGCGCCTCCCAGTCTGCGACCTCGGCGGCCGACGGCGGTACTACACCGGCCCGCAGCGGCTCGCGTAACCGGCCGTAGTGCGGGACGATCGCCTCCAACGATTCGGTGAGCACGTGCAGGGCGTTCAGCGCGGCGCCGCCGTAGACACCGGAGTGCAGATCTCGGTCACCCGCCCGGACGCGAAAACGGAAGAAGGCTAGGCCCCGGGTCGTGACCACGAACGCAGGGACTCCCTGTGCGGGCATCGCCGTGTCGAAGATCACGCAGGCGTCGGCCGGTCGAGTGTCGATCCCGAGGAAGTCAACGATCGAGTGGCCGCCGGTCTCCTCCTCTCCGTCGCAGCAGAAGCGGACATTGACGGGCAACGCTCGCTCGGCGGCGAGCTCCGCCGCGGCGCGGAGCAGCAGGTAGAGCTGCCCCTTGTCGTCGGCGGTGCCGCGCCCGTAGAGCCAGCCGTCGCGTACAGCCGCCTCGAATGGCGGACTATCCCATTCGTCAAGGGGCTCTGGTGACTGAACATCGAAGTGTCCGTAGACGAGGACGGTCGGCGCTTCCTCCGGCGCGGTTGAGGCCGGGATCTCGCCGATCGCGAGCGGCTGCCCCTCCCAGTCGACCAGCTCCGCCGTCCCGCCGGCGCGCCGCAGGTAGGAGCAGATCCAACAACCAGCGGCGCGAACATCACTTGCGTGTGACTGCTCCGAGCTGACGCTTGGGATCGCAAGAAGTTCGCCGAGCTCTTCCCTCAGCGCCGGGTCGAGAACGGTTGAGCTGTTGGCAGAGTCGTAGGTCATGAGCTGTCCCTTCACCGGTAGCGGTCGATCCACGCGTCCCCGACCAGCGCGAGCACGAGGAGGGCTAGCACGACGTAGATCGCAGCGGATGCAGTCATCACGTCACCACCACTCCCCACCCGATCCGGGTCGACGTGGCAGTCGACGCGATTGGCTCCAGGCCACGACCACCGCAGCCGGAAGACTCGCGAACGCAGAGGCAATCAACACCAGCCGGAGCGGGGCGGCGGTGGGCGCCGCTAGCTCGCCGAGGAAACCGACCGTTCCAACCAGCATCCCACCGAGTGCGATCTTGCCGGCGAGCCCGCTACCGACTCGCTGCTCTGACTCCCGCTCGGCGACTCTTCGGCGATCCTGCGAACGGCCAGCGCGCTGAGGGCTCGGCCGCTGCAGCTTCGGCATCGCGACCGCGAACGCAGCGACGAGGACAAGGAGAGCAAGTTCGTTCCGCACGGAACCTCCCGTGGCTGATGTCACTGGTAGAGGCCATCAGCCCCGGAGGGCGGTTCGCGCGGGACCTCATCGCGCTCCAGAGAGTCTATTCACTACACCAAGCGCGTCGCTCGGCACATCGACCATCGACCGACACGACGGCCCGACGCTATCGCGACGTCTCTTGACAAGGCTCGGCGCGGTTCGAGTTGAAGTCCGGTTCGACTACCTGGTCGCACCACCGCGACGACGACGCTGAGCTAACTGCTGATGTCGGCTGCGATCGCCGGGCCGTTGGGCGCCGGCCAACTGCACTCGCGACCACCTGCAGATGGCTGTGCGACGAGGTCGCACCAGGGTCGCACGGCCATGCAAGACGCGACGACGTCCGGCTATTCGCGACAGGCACCGACCCGCGCCACTGCGCAGAAACCCGCATGGGTCGGCCCCCTCCTCACGTTCATGGTAAGGAGGGGGTCGACGGTTCGAGTCCGTCAGAGGGCTCTAAAAGCCCTGCAAATAGCGATTTTGTGTTGTCTGTGTTGAATCGCGAGTAAGGAGGGGGTCAGCTCCGAGGCGCAGAAGCGCCCCATTTGCAGGCATTTCGCCAGGCACGTCTCTCTCGTTTCACCGCCTTACGGCCGCCGAAGGTCGCACCAGGGTCGCACGCGACTTCGCGACCGGTCGGGTCAAAAGACTCAGGCGTAAGGACGCTGGCCTAGCTGTAGTTCCTAAGCACGTTGGTTCATCCGGGCCTCCTTGGAGGCTGAGCGCTGTCCAAGGCAGCTCAGTCCCAAGGAGGAGTCCGGATGAAGCTTCACGCTAACGCGGCGCTCAGCTGGAGTGGTCG
>Ga0335083_10012464_pt1 | contig 10172 bp, 9 predicted proteins | sample Lox_Sample_42_FD_206716 | JGI IMG/M metagenome (GOLD analysis project Ga0335083, IMG submission 206716) | Soil microbial communities from Loxahatchee National Wildlife Refuge, Florida, United States - Lox_Sample_4.2 | ecosystem: Environmental > Terrestrial > Soil > Wetlands | place: USA: Florida...
TCAGCCGCCCCTTGCGATAGCGCCCCAGCGCCTCTTCGAACTTCAGCGCAAATACCTCCCATAACACGCTCGTCCGCCGCATCGCCCCCTCCAGAACGGGAGGCGAACATGGCGGACAACTCACGCGCTACGAAAGGCGGACAACTGACGCGTCACTGGCAAGATGAATGGGACCGTTTGACAGCCCTTGGCCTGCGGTGCAGGCTATGAAGGCGATCGCGTTTCCCTGCCGCGCCTGCTGCTGTGCTCATGAAGCTCGGCGCCGAATAGCCAAGCCCGAAGCGCGAATTCAAAGTCCGACGCAATCAACGCTGACCGCGTTGTGTCGCAAGGGAGGAAGAAGATGGTCGACTTGCTCTTTCCGGCTGGTTTGCGGTTCTCCAAATCCCGTCGCCGTTTCTTGAAAGGTTCGGCGGCGGTTGGCGTCATCGGCGCATTTCCCGCCATCATTACAAGGCGGGCCTTGGCGGCCGACAATCCTACGGTCGTCAATTCCATCCGCTCGCTCTCCAATCCCTATCACGCCACCTGGAACAAGGGCGGCGCCGCTTTCGCGAAGTCGGTCGGCGCGCACTATGTGACTCTGGTGACCGAAGGCAACAGCGAGAAGGGAATCGCCGACATCAAGGCGATTCTCGCGAAGACCGGCGGCAATTGCGTCCTCAACGTCGATCCGAACGACAGCCCCGACGCGCGGCCCATCGTCGAGGCCTGCAAGGACGCCGGCGCCTATGTCGTGACCCAGTGGAACAAGCCCAAGGATTTGCACCCTTGGGATTTCAACCCCAATTATGTCGCCCACATTTCCTTTAGCGGCGTTCCTTATGGCAAGGCGATGGCGGAAGCGCTCATCAAGGCGATGGGCGGCAAGGGCGGGATTGTCGCCCTCGGAGGCATTGAATCCAATGTCCCCGCGATCGAACGCAAGGCCGGGCTCATGCAGGCACTGAAGGCCAACCCCGGAGTCGAGCTCCTCGACTTTCAGGTCGCCAACTGGTCGGCGACCGAAGCGTTGCAAAAGACGAACGCCTGGCTTACTCAGTTCGGCGACAAGATCGGAGGAATCTGGGCCGCCAACGACGACATGGGCCTCGCGGCGGTTGAGGCGCTTAGGAGCGACGGCCGGGCCGGCAAGGTGCCCGTGACGGGCATCGACGGCATCAAACTCGCGGTCGAGGCGATCCTCAAAGGCGAGATGGCAGGCACGGTCGCTTGGGATCCCTACTGGCAGGGCGGCATGGGCCTGTCGATCGGCTATCACGCCAAGACGGGCAAGTTCGACCCGGCGAAGGAGCCGAAGGACCACCGCGAATTCTACGGCAAGGGTGTCATCATCACGGCCGAGAACGCGAAGACATACTACGAAGACAATATCAAGGCGGAGCCCAAGCTCGACTGGAACGACATCTGGGGGCGCGTGAACGGCCAGATCCAGTACGACTAAAACCTGACGGGATTGCGGGCGCGTTTCTTGCGCCCGCAATCGAGAAGCGGACGCGCGGCCGCGTCTCCGCCGAAGCCGGACGGAATCGCGAAAGGTCATGTCCTGAGCGCATCGCTGAAACTTGCGCCTCGGGCCGTCGCGTCGGCGCAATGGGGTAGATTGAGCTTGGCGGCCTGGGCGCCGGCGATGGTGCTCGTGCTCTTGTGCCTGATCATCGCGGCCATCAATCGCAACTTTCTCACTTTCGGCAATTTCGTGCGCGTGAGCCAGGACACGGCAATCCCGCTTGTCCTCGGCCTGGGTGAAACCTTCATCATCCTGATGGGATCGATCGACCTGTCGGTCGAGGGCGTGCTGACGCTCGCCGCCGTGATCCTGTCGATGACGGTCCTCAACGGCATGAACGACAACGATTTCGGCGTCTTCGCCGTGCTGCTCGTGCTGGCGGTCGGCGCGCTCGTCGGTTTCGCGAATGGCCTCGTTCACGTCCGCCTCAGGGTGCCGTCCTTCATGGCGACGCTCGGCTCCTGGTTCATCGGCGTCGGCATCGCCAATGCTCTTCTTGGCGGGATGGCGATCAGGATCAACGATCCCTGGATACGCGGGCTCGCCATCCAGCGGGTGTTTGGCTTCCCTTGGGGCGTCTGGCTCGCCCTCGCTTGCCTCGGGATCGCATACGTCATCCAGAGCCATACGCGGCTCGGCCGCTACATCTACGCCCTCGGCGGCGGCGAGGAGCTTGCGGCGCTTTCCGGCATCTCGGCGCCGTCGGTGCGCATCGCCGCCTTCACGCTCGCCGGCGTCTTCTACGCCGTCGGAGGCGTGCTGGCGGCTGCGCAGCTTGGCCTCGGCAACGCCCAGATCGGCGCCGGCCGACTGTTCACGACGGTGACGGCCGTCGTCGTCGGGGGAACGGCCCTTTCAGGCGGAGAGGGCGGCGTATTGCAGACTTTCGTCGGCGTGCTGATCGTCTCCGTGCTGTCGAACGGGATGGTGCTCATGGGCGTGCCGCCAAGCGTGCAGATCGGGCTGCAAGGCCTGATGATCATCGGCGCCGTCGCGCTGTCCATCGATCGCAAGCGCATGCGGATCGTGAAATGAACGAGAGCGCCGACGCCGCGATCTCGATGATCGGGATCGAGAAGCGGTTTCCCGGCGTCCATGCGCTCAAGGGCGTTTCGATCGAAATCAGGCGGCGAGAGGTCGTCGGCCTCATCGGCGAGAACGGGGCCGGCAAGTCCACGCTTATGAAAATCCTGAGCGGCGTTTATCAACCGGACTCCGGCCAGATTTTCATCGCCGGACAAAGGACGCGCATCGACAACGCCGCGGACGCCAACCGCAAGGGGATCGGGATGGTGTTCCAGGAACAGTCCCTGCTTACCAACCTGACGGTTGGCGAGAATATTTATCTCGGCGCCGAGGCGCAGTTCACCAAATTCGGCCTTGTTCGCTGGCGCGAGCTTTACGCGGCCGCCGCTCGGCAGTTGGAAAAGGTGAAGGTCGATGTCGACCCGCGCACGCCTGCGGACGAACTGAGCTTCGTCGCCCGTCAGATGGTTGAGCTCGCCAAGGCCCTGACCCTCGAGGAGCATGCCGAGGGCCATCTCGTGATTCTGCTCGACGAGCCAACGTCGGTCCTCGAACGTGGGGAGATCGATATCTTGTTCGCGCGAGTGCGCGCGCTGAAGTCTCGTGCCTCCTTCGTTTTCGTCTCCCACCGTCTGGACGAGGTGCTGCAGCTCGCCGATCGACTCTACGTCATGAAGGACGGGGAGGTGGTCGCCGAATTGACGTCCGCTGAAGCGGATGTCGCAAAGCTGCACCGGCTGATGGTCGGAAGGACCCTGCATGCGGACTACTACTACGAACCCTTGCAGAAGCCCTTTCAGGACCGAGTGGTGCTTGAAGCCAGCGGGCTCGCTTTCGACAAGGCCTACAGGGACGTCAGCTTCACGCTCCATGCCGGCGAGATTTTGGGGGTCGCGGGCGTCATCGGCTCGGGGCGGGAGGAGCTGACGCGCACGCTCGCGGGTTTTGCTCCGCAAACCGCGGGAACGCTCCGGGTCGGGGACCGCGAAGTGTCGCTGAAGACGCCAGCCGACGCCGTCGATCACGGCATCGGCTACATTCCGCGCGAACGGCGCGTGGAAGGGCTTGTGCTGTTCCTGCCGGTTTCCGCCAACATCACTCTGGCCGATTTGGCGAGCCTCACCCATTACGGACTGATCGACGCGAGCGAGGAGCGGCGGCTCGCGAAAGAATGGGTTTCCCGGCTTCAGGTCCGCACGCCGACCATCCAAACGCTCTGCCTCAACCTCTCGGGCGGCAACCAGCAGAAGGTCGTGCTGGCGAAATGGCTGAACGCGAAGGCCAGAATTCTCATTCTCGATCATCCCACCCGCGGCCTGGACGTCGGCGCCAAGCAGGAAGTCTACGAGCTCATTCGCGCACTGACCGGGGAAGGCCTCGCCATCATCCTCACTTCCGACACTTTGGAGGAAACGATCGGAATGAGTCACACCCTCCTCGTCATGCGCGACGGTGTGATCACGCACCGAGCCGCCGCAAGCCGGGGCGCGAAGCCGCAGCAGATCGACCTGATCGGATACATGGTCTAGCGCCCGATGGAACAGACGGCGAAGAGCTTCCGCCCGGACAATTTGCGAACGTGGCTGCCGCTCGCGACGCTTGTGGCGCTCGTGGCCCTGGTCGGCGTCGCCCAGCCCGGCTTCCTTGAGCCTGGCACGCTCATCGATCTCGCCAGCGACACCGCGGTCCTTTTTGTTCTTGCGACCGGGGTCACTTTCGTCATCATGCTTGGCGGCATCGATCTCTCCATCCAATCGATGGCTTCTCTCGCCAGCGTCATTGTCGCGCTTACAGTCCCCCGCCTGGGGTATGGCTCTTTCCTGCTGGCGATCGCCGTCGGGGCGTTCGCCGGGCTCATCTCGGCCGTCATCCACGTGCGGCTGAAGATACCCTCCTTCATCGCGACGCTTGCGATGGGCGGCGTGCTTTTCAGCGCCGCGCTGATGATTTCAAAAGAACGCTCGATCACTCTGAACGAAAGCGGGCGCGCCTATCAGTCCTGGATCACCGGCGAATGGTTTGGTTTGCCGAACGTGATCGTCGTTGGATTGGTCGTGCTCGCCGCCGCGCATGTGCTGCAGGCGCATACGCGGTTCGGCCGTTATAGCGCTGCGATCGGCGCGGGCGAACCGGCGGCTTACGCCTCCGGCGTCAAGGTGAGCCGGCAGAAGATTTACGCCTTCGTCCTGTCGGCCGCTTTTGCCGCCCTCGCGGGCGTGATTCTCGCAGGCCGCCTGGCGAGCGGATCGCCAACGCTGGCTGCTGAACTCTTGCTTCCCTCGATCGCCGCCGTCGTCGTGGGCGGGACGGCGATCACGGGCGGCGTCGGCAGCATCTGGCGCACGCTCGTGGGCGCGCTCATCATTTCCGTGGTGCGCATCGGCATGACGTTTCTGGGCGTGAATATCTTCGCCCAGAACATCGTCTTCGGCGCTGTTTTGACCGCCGCCGTCGCGATTACGATCGACCGAACGAAGATACCGATCGTGAAATGATCTGGGGACACCCAGTGACGCTCAAAGCGCGCCGCTTAACTGAAGTTCAGACAAGCGTCGTCTAAAGTCGGCCGCGCCGGCGACGATGAAGTTGTTGGCGTGCTCGTAGAGAAAGCGGCAGCCGGCGGCGACGAACTCCGCAGCTGTCTCGCCGATCACGAGCGTTCCAGATATTTTGCCGGCGGCGCGGATTGCGGCGCTCGTCTTCTTCACCACCGATTTCACATCGGGATGATGCATTTGAGCCGGGTATCCCATGGAATGGGAGAGATCATTGGGCCCGATGAAGAAGACGTCGACGCCTTCTACATTCAGCAGATCGGGCAGATTGGCGATGGCGGTCATCGACTCGATCATCGCGACGACGACCTTTTCTTCGTAATCTTTGGGCCGCGCATAGCGCACGGTCTCAACGATCCTGCGCGCGACCTCCGCCGTTTCGACATGCGGCACCATGATTCCGCCCGCGCCGGCGTCAAGATAGCGCGTGATAAGAAAAGACGCGTCGCTTTCCGGCCGGACGATCGACTGGACGCCTGCGGCCCGCGCGGCGCGGCACATGTCCTGCACCCGTTCGAGGCCGGCGACGCCATGCTCGCAATCGATGAAGACGCCGTCGAAGCCGAGGCCGGCGATGAATTCCGTCAGCGACGCCGAGGGGTGGTCCGGGTTGAGGACGACGACGACTTCGTCCCGCTTCAGCTTCTCCTTGAAGGCGTTCGACATCAAAGGCCGCCTCAGCCGAGGCCGAGCGAGAAGACGTGACCGGCGCCGCGAGGCAGAGGCGCATAGGTCCAGCTTTCGCCGCCGTCCATGGAGGAGAAGACGCCGCCGTTTTTCGTCGCGCAGTGGACTTGCTGGGGCAAACGTGAATTGATCGCGATGGCGAAAACCGTGCTCTTCAGCGGTCCGGGAAGATTGGCCGGTCTCCACGTTGCGCCGTTGTCGCCGCTGACGAAGAGAGCGCCCTTGTCCCCGTCGAAGTCGTTGCCGGCTCCCAGAAACAGCGTCTGCGGCCGTCCCGGGGCATAGGCGATCGCACGGCAATAGGAGCCCTTCTCTCTCAGCGCCGGAACCGGCAGCTTTCGCCAATGGTCACCATGATCGTCGCTTCGAAAAGCTCCGATGCGAGTGGTGACGGTCACCTGCTCGCGACGGGTCGGACTCACAACGACGCCGTGCAGGTCGACCGCGTCCTCGACGACATACAGGCCGTCGATGGCGGCGCCCCAGTGCTTTCCGCCCTCAAGACTGCGCAGAAGGCCGCCAACCTCCACGCTCAGGTAGATTTCGCCGCGGCTTGCTCCGGCGACAGCGATGCCCGTGATGCGCTTGGGCATCTCCGGTCCCGCCGTCACGTGCGGATACGTTGCCGGCAGATAGATAGAGGTCCAGGTCTTCCCGTCATCGGGGCTGCGATAGAGCGTCGCCGGTTCGTAGCCCGCGAAGATGACGTCGGGGTCGCTCGGGTCGCGGACGAGAGACCAGACCGAGAGCTCAGGCCGCGGAGCGGAAAGGTGCCGCCAGCTGTCGCCGCGATCGTCGCTCAAGAATATTCCGCTTTGCGAACCGATGACCGCTCGGTCGGGCTGCCTGGCGTCCGTCAGGATAGCGCGGACCTCTTGCCGCTCCTCGAATCCGCCGTCGATCCGCGTCCACGCGCCGCCGTCAACGCTGCGGTAGAGGCCGGCGCTGACGAAGCGGCCGTCGTCGGTGTCGCCGGCCAAGCCGGCGTACAAAGTCTGCGTCATCCGCGCCCCCGTCTAAGCGCCTCACTCCGACGAATAGTCGATTGCCGGCGCGTCCTTCACCGCGACCGCGAAGGCGAGACAGCGGATCGAGGCGTTCGGGCTGACCGGCTTCAGGCTGTGGACCGCGTTGGGTGGAATCTTCACAAGATCGCCCTGGCGGATTTCCCGGCTCTCTCCCTTGATCGTCATCAGGCCCCGGCCGGTGAGCACGTAATAGAATTCGAAGGTCGGATGGCTGTGCGGATGAACTTCGCCGCCGCCCATCACTTCGAATTCGCTCACGAGTTCGAGGTGTCCGCCGAGCGTCTCGTCGCGCATTTCGCGCGGCTTAAAGAGCCACCACACCGGCACGGTTCCCTGGTGTTCGGGCGAGGCCGGAACGTCTTCGATCGAGCGCACATCCATGGCGGGTTCCTCGTTCATCTATTGGAGCGCCCAGCGCGGGGGCGAGTCCGCGCCGGACGCTTTCCCGTCACTTCACGTACACGCGGTCCGCAATCGCAACGAAGTTGTCGACATTGTCCGGCGTGACCAAAGTGAACGGGATGAGCAGGTCCTTGGGCAGCTTCACGCCCTTGACCGCGAGGTAGCAGCCCCAGACGCCGCCGCCGCCTTGCCCCTCGGGATCCTGGAACACGGTCGCGGCGAGCTGGCCCTTCTTGATCGCGGCGAGCGCCTCTGGCAGGCCGTCAACGCCCGCCATCGGGATCTTCAGGCCGAACTGGTTCGCCGTCTGCAGCGCGCCAAGGATCATGTCGTCGTTATTGGCGACGATGAAGTCGTAATTCTTGTCCTTGGTGAGCAGGCTCTCCGTGACGGCCTGACCCTTGCCGCGATCGTAGTCCGCGTATTGCTCGACAAACTCGATCTTGTCGCCGAGCCCAGCGCTGTTGAGATAGTTCTTGAGCCCGTCGTTGCGCGCGATGTCAGTGACCTGCCCCGCCACGCCCCGCAAATAGACGCCGCGCAACTTCGGCTTGCCGGCCCTCTTGTAGAGGCCCTCGAGAAACTGACCCAGCTTGACCCCAGAGTCGGTTTGGGCCGAGCCGATGAAGGTCACGTAATCGCCGCCGCCCGCCTTGCCGTTGAACTGGACCACCGGCACGCCTTTCTTGTTCGCCGCATTGATGGATGCGACCGACGCCTCGAGACTCGCGGCTTCGAAGGCAAGGCAATTGATGCCTTTGGCCATCATGCTCTCGACGTTGTTGAGCTCCTTGTTGGTGTCGTTGACGGCGTCGGTCTCGACGCAGTCGACGCCGAGCGCCTTGCATGCGTTCTCAGCCGCCTTCTGCAAGGCCGCGACATAAGGAAATGCGAGGTTCTGGTACGAGATCCCGATCGTCATCTTCTCCTGCGCCGACGCGGGCCCGAAGCCGGCGGAGACGGACGCGCACGCGATCAGCAAGATGGACAGGCGCTTATTCATTCTCATCCTCCCTGTTCAAGACCGGACGCCGACGCCGGTCCATTCGCTTGGGGCGTCACCGCCCGTGAAGTCTTCGCTTGCGGCGCCGCTGGCGCAGGAAGCCGTCGAGCCAGACGGAAACGATGATAATGACGCCGACCGCCATCTGCTGGATCGGCTGAGACACGTCGAGCATGACGAAGCCGTTGAACAGCACGCCCATGATGAGCGCGCCGACGATTGTGTTGCTGATCTTGCCGCGCCCGCCGAACAGCGAAGCCCCGCCGACCACCGCGGCGGCGATCGCCTGAAGCTCGAAACCTTGTCCGGAGATCGCCTGCGCCGCCATGAGCCGCGAGGTGAAGACGAGCGCCGCAATCCCAACGCAAAGGCCGCTGATCACGTACACGCAGAAGATCACGAGCTCGACGTTGACGCCGGCCGCGCGCGCCGCCTCGCGATTGCCGCCGACCGCGTAGACGTAGCGTCCGAAGCGCGTGAAGCTCAGCACGATCCACGCCGCCGTCGCGACAAGCGCGAGAATGAGGACCGGGACTGGAACCCCGAGCAGCGTCCCCTGCCCGACCACCCGATAATAGGGTTGAAGATTGTAGATCGGGTTCACGCGATACCAGACGACCAATCCGCGATAGGCCGTGAGCGTCCCGAGGGTGACGATCAGCGGATTGACCCCTGCGCCTGCGATGATGGCGCCGTTGAGCGCGCCGCCCGCGGCGCCGACGATCACTGGCGCGGTGAATGCGAGGATCATGTTGGCGAGCGTCGGGTCCTTCTGGGCGAACTGGCCTGAGAGTATTCCGGCGAGCGCCAGCAGCGATCCGACGGAAAGGTCGATGCCGGCGGTGATGATCGTGAAGGTCATGCCGACCGCGATGACGCCGATCACCGACACCTGCAGGAGGATGAGCGCCGCATTGTCCCACGTGCGAAACTCCGGCACGCGGATCGAGAAATAGGCGATCAGGACGATCAGCGCGAAATTGATGCCGTAGTCGCGCAGCGCTGGGACGCTGAACCCCGACATACGGCTCGAGCGGACGGCTGCCTCATCCGACATGATGGGCTCCGGCAGCCAAGCCGACCAAGAGCTCCTCGGTCGCTTCGGCGCGAGGGGTCTCGCCGACGATTCTGCCCTCGCGCATGACGAGGATGCGGTCGCTCATTCCCATGATCTCGGGAAGCTCGGATGAGATGAGCAGCACGCTGAGACCCTGGCGCGCCAGACTGTCGATGGCGGCGTGCACCTCGGCCTTAGCGACGACGTCGATGCCGCGCGTCGGTTCGTCCAGAATGAGGATTTTTGGGCCCGGCATCAGCGAGCGGCCGAGGACGACCTTCTGCTGATTGCCTCCGGACAGGGAGCTTACCTCCTGGGCGGGCGTGTGCGCGCGCACAAGCAGGCGCTTGAGCAGCGTCGCAACGCTCGCCTGTTCCGACGCGCGCTTGACGAAGCCGAGCGTGGTCAGCATCGGCAGGGCGCTCAGCGACATGTTCGTCGAGACGGACAGCATCGGCGCAAGCCCCATCCGATGCCGGTCCTCGGGCACGAACCCGACGCCCGATTTGAGCGCCGCCGAGGCGGAACGGATCGCGGCCGTCTTTCCGTCGATGAGGATCGCGCCTCCGTCAATCGGGGCCAGCCCGAACAGGGACTCCGCGAGTTCGGACCGCCCTGCCCCGATGATGCCGTAGAGACCGACGATCTCGCCGGCGCGCAGCGCAAAAGACAAAGGCCCGAAGGCGCCGTCCCGGAAGAGATCGCGGACTTCGAGCCGAACCGGTCCGGGAGTCGCGGGCTCATGCGGGAACAGAGCCGAGAGGTCCCGCCCCACCATGGCCCGGACGAGCGCAGGTTCCGTCCATTCGGCCGTCCGAGCGGTCGCGACCTTGCGTCCGTCGCGCAGCACCGTGACGCGGTCCGTGACGGCGAAGATTTCGTCGAGCTTGTGCGAGATGTAGAC
>Ga0335083_10012466_pt1 | contig 10172 bp, 6 predicted proteins | sample Lox_Sample_42_FD_206716 | JGI IMG/M metagenome (GOLD analysis project Ga0335083, IMG submission 206716) | Soil microbial communities from Loxahatchee National Wildlife Refuge, Florida, United States - Lox_Sample_4.2 | ecosystem: Environmental > Terrestrial > Soil > Wetlands | place: USA: Florida...
CGAGCAGCAGCAGGTGTACGACGCTGCGCTGCGCGAAAGCGGCCGCAATCCTGACAACTTCTTCATCGCGCAGCCGCGCACGGTCTTCGTCGCTTCGCGGCGCGAAAAGGCTTGGGACGCTGCCGAAGCCGGCGCGCACTACATGATGAGCTGCTACGGGAAATGGTTCGCGGAGGCGAACGATCTTCCGGGCGACCAGGGAGTTGCCGGCCTGCCGCCTGTCGGGAAGCTGCGCGAATCCGATACCGCAAGCTTCTTCGGAGAACCGCTCATAATTGGAACGCCGGATGATGCCATTGAGATGATCGAGCATTACCAGCGCCTCACGCGGCTCACTCATTTAGTCATGATAACGGCGCTGCCGGGCACCGATCCGGGCAAGGTTGCGGCGAGTATGAAGCTGTTCGCGAAGGAAGTGCTGCCGCATTTTCGTCGCAAGGGTCGTGCGCAGCGCAAGCGGAGCTAGCCCCGGTTCAGTGGCGGATTCCGCCGCGGCGCGGTTGCCTGCGAATGATTACGTCCGAAACGGACAGGCAGGCCGGTCCATCTGGACGTGCTGCAGATTCCGCAAGATGTAAAATGCGGGCTCATACATGCTCGCCGCCAATGCCGACACGCGCACAGAATATGACTGGTACGCATTTGACTTCGCGCAGTTCACTGCTCCACCCGTCCCGGTCGCGTCCAGGTTCACGAGCGTCATGCCCGGTCGCGTGCGATTCCGAGGAATGCCGAATGCGCGCTGGTGGGATTTTGAAACTTGCGTGACTGATTTCGGGGCAATCGTGCCTAACACGCGCGATTTGGCAAAGCTGCTGTTCATGGACTTTATGCTGATTCACGGGGTTGACTGGTTCCTCGCCCCGTTGGAGGTCGATGCTGGGTCGCTATGCTTCATCGACTCTTTGACGATAACCGATGTGTTCGGTGTCACTACCACCATCACGCGTGCGGACGCTCCAAGTTCGAAGGATATACTTGGGCGCGTGTTTTCTATTGCATGCAGATCTCGGAGCAGTAGTATTGATCGCCCATCCTCACGTACTTTATGGCGCAGGACAAATCTTTTCCGCATTTGCCGCAGCGCTGCTCACCCTCTAGCCTTTTTTGTATTTCGTCGTTGGCCTTGTTAACTTTCTCCCTGACGGCTGCTCGGCTTCGCAGCCAACCCTCTACCTCTTCCTTGGTCCCGCCCACCGCGGCGGCAACTTCAAGCACGGGTATCCCTTTGTCATGATGTTGGAGTGCCACTAGTTGTCGCGTGTAGTCGATCCAGGCCTCCGCCGACGACGACCCCCGACTAATCCAGGCCAGGGCCTGCGACGTAGAGTCCGCCTGATCGTCGTACTTGGAGTGCGGAAATATGGTCAGCTCATGCAGGTATTCGCCCAGCCACGGCGCCTCGCGCGGCAGGAAGACGAACCCATTCTCGATGGCTGCCGTTTGCGCATGCAGGCGCATGATTTTGTCGTGCTCCGATTTGCACTTCTTGACCCCGTAGAGACCCTCCCTGATCAATTCCTGCGCCAGCTGCGTGCCGGAAGCTTTATCTTCGATCAGGATGACCTTAGCCCTATAAGCCTGCGCCTGAGCATGCACCGCGCGTTTAAGGTCCGGATACTCAAGGCGCTTGCGGAAAACGTGCAGCAGATAAATGTTTTTGCCGCGGATGCCCCAAGTCGTGCAGACGCTATAGTCGCTCAGTTCCGATACCTTGTTTGCAGTATCCCAGCTTTGCACAACCCGGTCGAAGCGATCGGGCAGATCGCCCGGCTCATATCTTTTGAACCATTCCTCTTTGATGAGCCCTCCGCCGGCGGGCGCCGGGGCTTGCTGATATTGGCCGGCCCAATGATATTCGCCCATCGTGCGGCGAATGTTGTCCAAGGTCTCGTGCGATTCCCGCTCCGGGTGCAGCACCTCGCCTGCTCGGCGCGTGAATCGACAGATGCCGTACGGCGTGTCGATCGTGTGGCTCTCGTCTTGCTCGGCAATTGCCGGAAACGACACAACCTCCCAATTCTCCTGCCCTAACACATGACCTACCAGGTCGTCTTCGTGCAGCCGCTGCATTATCAAAATGATGCAACCGTTTTGTTTGTCGTTAAGGCGGCTATACAGAGTGTTATCGTACCAGTTGTTGACCGCCTTCCGCTGGCTGTCGGATAGAGCCTCGTCCGGTTTAAGGGGATCGTCGATAATGATCAGGTCTGCGCCTCGACCGGTCAGAACACCACCGACCGAGGTGGCAAGCCGGAACCCTTGCTTGGTTGTAACGAACTCCTGAATCGACTGCCTTTGACCCGCCGGACGCGTTGGGAACAGCGCATTGTACCAGTCGCTCATCATCACGCTGCGGAAATCGCGGGCAAGCTTATCAGAAAGGTCCTGCGCGTAACTGACGCATAGGATCTGCGCCGCTGGGTTATGACCAAGGTGCCAAGCCGGCAGCGCTATCGAGGCGCAGAGCGATTTCAGATGGCGGGGCGGGATGTTGATGATGAGCCGTCGGATCTTTCCCTGGCGGCAAGCCTCGAGCTTCGCGGTCATCACCTCGATGTGCCAGTTCATATAGAGGGGCGTCTGCGGGTTAAGCTGATGGAAGCAGCGCTGAGAGAAGCCGCAAAGGTCCTGCCGCAGTAATGCTCGATATTCAGTTGGGGTCAGTATCATCGTCATCTCCTTCTGTTTTGACCAGCCGCCGGATTCGTTCCTGCAGCTGGAGGATTACTTGTCGGTCTGCTTCGTCGAAAATTCCGCTATCTGATCCAGGCGACGAGGTTCTGGATTCGATCAGCCGAATTTCCTCGAGCAGCAGTTGCATAAGCCGTTTGTCACCGGATACGGCCTTGTTGACCAGGTGCTTCACCATGGCCTCGCGCTTGCTGATCGTCCTGCGCCGGCCGTTTTCGCTGACCAGGAGGCGCTCGTCGAGCTCTTTTTCAAAAAGGCTTGCCAGATTCTTGACGCTCTTTGGGCGGCCCTTGGGGTTCCCCGACTCGCCCTTCTTGAACTGGGTTCGCTGCGGTGGTTTGCCGTAGCCCACTTCGTAGTTAGTGTCCTTTTCAGTCGGCATCCTGGCCCTCTCTTTCCTTTTGGAGCTCGTTGAAAGTTCGACCACTCGACGCGTGATGCGCATCACCGCCGGTAAAGTTCTGCCAGCGTCGCACGATCGCATCGACGTAACGTGGATCGAGTTCCAGCCCATAGCAGCGGCGTCCGGTGCGCTCTGCGGCAATGACGCCGGTGCCGCCGCCGAGGTAGCTGTCGATCACGATTTCGCCGCGAGCCGAGCAGTCTAAAATGGCGTCGCGACCAATTGGACCGGCTTGACCGTGGGATGAATCTGCAACAGGTTGCCCTCATCGCTGTGCTTGGCGAATGAATTTGCGCCGGGATAGCGCCAAACATTGGTACGATTGCGACCGAACTGCCCCAGCTGGACGTTGTTGCGATGCGGCCCGCGGCCATTCCTGAAGACGAAGACCAACTCGTGCTGGCTCCTGTAGAAGGACCCCATTCCCGCGTTGTCCTTGGCCCACACGCATACATTGAGCAATTGGGCGTAGGTCTGTCGGCCGGCGCCCAGGATTTCCTGAAGATGCCTCCAGTCCATGCACACGAAATGAACCGAACCATTGACGGTATGGCGCACGAGTTGCACAAATGCTCGGCGGAGAAACTCCGTAAATTCGGCCTCGCTCATCTCGCCGGAGGCCATGATGAATTCGCGATGGTGAATCGCGCCAAGTCTACTAACGTTTCCTTCGATGCGGACGTTGTAGGGCGGATCGATGAAAGCCATCGCCGCCTTGCTGCCACGCATGAGAAAAGAGAAAGCGGCCTGCTCGAGTGCGCTCCCGCAGTAAACGCGGTGTTTGTCTAGCAACCACAAGTCGCGTGGTTGAGTTACGGCCGGCCCGGCTTGCGGCGTCGGCAGAACATCGGCGTGATCTTCGCGCGGTTGCAGTTCTTCAAGCCCCTCGATTCGTAGATCGATCTCGCCCATGTGGAAGCCGGTAACCGCGAGATCGAAGTCGAGCTCCAGCAGCGACAGCTCCTTCAACTGTTCCGCAAGCAACCGGTCGTTCCATACGGAAATCTCGGTCAGCCGGTTATCGGCGATCATGAAGGCCTTGAGCTGCGCGTCGTTCAAATGCTCGACGCAGATGGTGGGTACCTCGGCGAGGCCAAGAAGGGGCACCTTAGAGCGATTGGGTTCCCGCCTACCCTAACTCAAAACAGGGTTAGAGGGTTGCTGCCGAAGAATGCGGTCCGCTGTGAGAGCTCGCTCTCAGCTCGGTTAGTCTTTTGCTCCGAGGACTTTGTGGACCGAGTTCATCATCTAGGCAGCGGCCCTCGACGCGCCAAGCATTGCCCACCCGGATTTCGGCCGGCCGGCTTAGCGAGAAGATTGCCATTGGAACGAAGCATCGGAAGATGGTCAGACGGCCAAGGCCTTACCGATGCAAGGGGCGCATTCGATGACTGGTTACTCCCACGCGGGGGAAACACGATTGCACTTAGAATTTTGAGGGTCAAGGATTCGGAACGGACAACGTGTAGCGTATCCGCATGAAGATCGAGCTGATCACTCCCGAGTCTGGGCCGTCACGGCGGTTGCGCAAATGGCGATTGATCCGGTTTCCACAGCTCACGATGCCCTTGCTCGCAGCCTACACGCCGCCGGGCGTGGAGCTGCACCATACCGACGAGATCGTTGAGCCGGTCGACCTGGACCGCGAAGCAGATCTGGTTGCGATCACCTGTAACACCCCGGCGGCGGCGCACGCGTATCGGCTGGCCAGGGAGCTGCGCGCCCGTGGCCGGCGCGTCGTTTTGGGCGGACCGCACGTCACCGCCATGCCTTCGGATGCCCTGCGCCACGCCGACGCGTTGGTGATCGGCGAAGGGGAGCTCGTCTGGCCGGAGGTCGTCAATGACTTCGCACGCGGCCGGTGGCAGGAGATCTATCGCGGTCGGCCCGCCGACTTACGCGGCATGAAAGCGCCACGCTGGGATCTCATTCGCGGTCGACGCTATGGACGCGCGGTTACGATCGCTACCCGTGGATGCGTGCACCGCTGCGGCTACTGCTCGATCCCCTTCCTGTACGGGCGCGGGCAGCGTCGGCGTCCAGTCGGGGAGGTGGCACGGGAGGTGGCGCTGATGCCCGGCAAATCGGTGGTCTTCTGGGACGACTACCTGATGGCCGACCGAGCCTATGCGCTCGCGTTATGCCGCGCCATCGCTCCTTATCGCAAGTGGTGGACGACGCAGACCACGATGCGCGTGGCCTTCGACGAGGAGTTGATGGCTGTCGCGGCAGAGAGCGGATGCAAGGCAGTATTCGTGGGGCTGGAGACAGTCTCTCAGCGCAGCCTCGACCTGCAAGCGAAGCGCTTCAATCAGGTGCGTCTATACGAGCGGGCGGTGGCCAACCTTCACCGGCACGGCATCGCCATTCAGGCGGGCACCATGTTCGGCCTCGATGGCGACGACTCGGGGATCTTCGAGCGCACTTTACGATTCTATCGAGAGATCGGCATCGACAGCGCAACGGTAGGCATCGTCGTGCCGATGCCCGGCACGCCGTTCTTCGACCAGATGGTCCGTACCGGACGCCTGCTGACGACGGATTGGGACCGCTACAACGGCAAGGTCGACGCGGTCTTTCGACCACGCAACATGTCCCCGCGCGAGTTGGAGCAAGGGGTCGCGTGGTTCGCCGACCAGTTCTACTCGCTGCCGTCGATCTTCGATCGGCTCCTTTGCAAGTCGCGCGTCGGTATCTGGTGGAACGTCCCGCGCAATCTTGGCTACCGCCTCGCACTCGAGTGGCGCGCGGGCGTCCGTTTCGACGACGGGAGAGCGACGGCAGACTTGAGGAGCACCTGACGCGCGCTCCACAAGAAGCATGTTTCGATTACGTGTCATACGGGAGGCAAGCATCGGTTGCCGAGGTTAGCTCCTCGCTGTGAAGGAGACACTTAAGTGCCGGCTGGAACGAATTTCCATAAAACCTTCAACGAAGGCGATGTTCAGGCGAACTCCATGGACAAGATTAGGGCGGATACGTGTCGTAATCGATCAATTTAGCGCGTGCGGCGGTCGTTCTCCTGTCTGTGATCACAAAACGCACGCGCACGTGCGGATGTAGATGGGGACCACGGAAATCGTCGCCGGATAAGTTTGCGCAATTTCGGACGGAACCCGCAAATTCGCCCGCTCTCTGGATCCACCCAAACTCAAAAATACCCGCGTGTATGCGGGTTTTCCGACCGATTCTCTGTAAATATCAAATCCGAGAGACTGGGGTGTGGATGACCCAGTCTGATTCGAACTGCTCTCCGCTCGAAATTTAGCTCCGCTTATGGATGCAACCGGTCATCCGGTTGATGCTATGGGGCGGTTGAAAACTGTCATTTTTCGGGCGATTTGAGGAGGCCTATTCCAGTTACTTTATTAGGATATCTTATCAACTTTTTTCGAGGACGAGCGATTTCTGGCGATGGCGACCCTCTTATATTGCAGTCGTCTTATCGCGCGATTTTTCTCTGGATGAGCCTTACGCCACCTCCGGGTTCGGATGGCCTGCGAACAGCGTGACGAGCAATATCTCTGGCGACTAACAGGAACGGCACCGACGTGGTTTCCGCGCTTATTGGCGCCGGAAGTCCCGCCACGTCGGTGGCCGTCCAAGGATCGATTCCGATATTCGAGCGTTGATCCGGCGGATGAGCCGCGAGAACCCGCTGTGGGGCGCACCGCGGATCCACGGCGAATTGTTGATGCTTGGCATCGAAGTCGCTGAATCAACCGTCAGCAGGTATATGGTCCGGCGCCGCCGGCCACCGTCCCAAGGTTGGAAGACTTTCCTGCGCAATCACGCTGCTGGCATCGCTTCGCTGCATCTGTTCGTGGTGCGTACCATCTCGTTCAAGCTGCTCTATAGCCTAGCGATCCTGCGTCACGCCCGCAGGCGGCTCGTAACAATCAGCGTCAACTTCCAATCCGACCGCCGAGTGGATCGCGGGCCAGGTGACCGATGCCTTTCCCTGGGACGAAGCGCCGCGTCACCTGATTCGCGACCGCGACGGCGCATCCGAGATCATCCAACCGCACCGCGGTCGCCGTGATGGGCAGAACGGCCACGTCGAGCGCCTCATCGGATCTATCCGTCGCGAATCTCTCGACCATCTCATCGTGTTCGACGAAGCGCAGTTGCGTCGCGTTCTGAAGAATTACGCCTCCTATTACAACGAGATCCGGAGACATCTCTCATTGGACAAGAATGCGCCGAATTTTCGGCGTCCGCAGAAGCTCGGCCCCATCGCAGCCATTTCAATGCTAGGCGGGCTGCATCACCAATATGTCAGAGTTTAGATTTTGACTAAGCACACCCTGCCCATCCTGTCCTGGCTTGACGGCTATTCCTGAAGTCGTCCCAGCCGGCTGCGAGATTTTGCTCCGCCCTATTTAGTGTTGCGTTTCCGTCACGCGTCCGTGCACGCGGATTTGCCTTCCGGAACACATAGATTCACGCTGAATAAAGGTGGTTGTATAAGCGATTTTGTTGATTGTGGCATGAAGGTTGCTATCTCCCTCGCGAGCGTGGCAGGAGCGGCGGGGAGGGCGTGGAAGCTTCAGGGCAAAGAGGACGGTGCGGGTGCTTCATGAGGACGGGGCGGGCAGTCGGGTTTTCCGAGCCGGAAATGGACATGGATCGCGCGATGCGGGATGCAGGATGCTTTGGGATGTGGCGGGTTATCGCAGCGCGCAGACGGTTGACCCCCAGGCTTCCGTGCAGTCGAGAGTCCTAAGCGCTCGGTTGACCGGGAACTCCAGGAAGTTCTTTCGCCCTGGCGGTAACGGCTGTGGCTCTGGTGCTCGGCGCCGTGTTCTCGGCGCTGGCACCCGAGCCATAGTCGGGTCTGGTGGATGCGGTCTTCCTTAGAATCACCTAGCTCATGATCCGGTAGCCGGCAGGGATAGAGGCCTTGTCCGACCGAGCGTTAGCGCTCCTCTTGGAGAAGTTCGAACAACAACCCTACGGAAACCCTTGCGAGACTCGATTCCCACTTTAGGTACTACATTGAGGCCTTGATCAAACCAAGCATACTGACGAGACCTGCTATAGAACAGTAGAACCACAGGTTGATATTCAGGCGCGTCAGTCAAATAGCCAGTCGGGGGAATGGCTATGAAACGACGAGTTAAATTGGCGTTTTTATTAGTGATCTTGTTTCCTTTATGCAAAGCACCGACAGTACAAGCCCAGGGGGCATTCTCAGCTGGAACGTATGTGATCGGTGCGCCGTACGTCATCGACGGCGGATTCTACACCGCATATTGGGGCTTTCCGCCAGCAGCGGAAGCGTATCCGAATAATCAGCCGAATTCTTGGCAGCAGTTCAATTTCGCGCCTTCTGGCGGGGCGTTCACCATCTGCAACGTTAAGAGCGGCGCATGCCTGACTGATGGCGGGAGCGTGGTGGACATTGGCCAAGGTACTGATACTTGGCTGGTGACCTCGTCGGGTTCAGGCTGGACCTTGAACGACACCCGCACTGGTAAATACATGGGAGCGGTCCCATCCGTCTCGCGGGCTAGTATCCCGATGTCTTCTAGCCCCGTATCGCTCACTCTCACATCCTCAACAAACCCGACACCAGCGCCAACCCCGACCCCAACGCCTTCACCAAAGGGAACCCCAACCCCGACGCCAACACCCGCGCCTAGTCCCGGTCCGACCCCGGGCGGGATTGCGCCCATAAGGACTAACGATTTCTTGAACAGCCTGGGGGTCACCACTTTGATCATCGAGGGCGTCGATTCTACGGCGCAGGTGATCGCGGGTCTTAAGTACACTGGAATACGTAACATTCGGGCGGACGCGACCCACGACCCCGCGATGTTCGCGAACCTGTGTAACGTTCACGCGGCAACGGGAGCAATGGTCGCTGAGCTACCGATCATCGACTCGGACCCGAACGATATCCAAGGCAGTCTCACCGAATATGAATCGCTGGCCGCATGTGGAGCTATGCTGGCCGCGGAAGGCCCTAACGAACCCAATAATTTCAGCTTCAAATACAACGGCAATCTTTGCTCTACTAGCACCAGCTTTGCTCCGTGCGCTCAGTACCAGAGGGATCTGTACAAGGCCATCAAAAACGATCCAAAACTAGCCGGAAAGCCGGTCTGGTCCCTCACCGAGCCAGGCTCAGAGCCGGACAATCAAGGTCTGCAGTACCTGACCATCCCCAGCGGTGCCGGTGCACTGCAGCCGAGCGGCACCGTCTATGCCGACGCCGCGAACCTGCACAACTACGTACTGGGCAACGGTCAGAATGCCATCCAGGACAACCAAGCCTGGTTCGCAGAGTCTGATGGGGTCTCTCAAGGACCTTGGGATGGACTAGGCGGTGAGTTCCTCAATCAAACCTGGAATAAGCGCTTTCCAGCTCTACCATACTCAGCGGGTCCGGGGCTACCCAGGGTCACCACCGAAACAGGTTGGCCCACGAACGGATCCATAACCCCGGACCAGCAGGGCAAGCTGCTGGTCAACGTGTATCTGTCAGCCGCTAAGCGGAATTGGTCATACACCTTCATCTACAAGATGTTTGACGATACGTATGATCTCTATGGATTGTTTGCTCACAATCCCACAACATTGAGCCCGAAGTTGTCCGCGACTTACATCCACAACATGACTAGGATCCTAAGTGATACTTCGTCAGGATTCACTCCCGCTGCGCTCGGTTATTCGATCCCAGGTGAGCCCGCCACAGTTCATGATCTGCTTATGCAGAAGAGTGACGGCACCTACGAGCTGGCGGTCTGGGGTGACCAGATCGCTGGAGAGTCAGCTACCCTTACAATCAACCTGGGAGGAACGCTCCCAACGGTCAACATTTACGATGTGACAAGTGGTACGAGTCCGATTCAGACTCTCCGCAACGTCAGCTCGGTGCCGCTGACCCTTACTGACCATGCGTTTTTTATCGAATTCGGGGGAACTCCCGGTGCGTTCCAAACGTTCTCAGCTGGAACGTATGTGATCGGTGCGCCGTACGTCATCGACGGCGGATTCTACACCGCATATTGGGGCTTTCCGCCAGCAGCGGAAGCGTATCCGAATAATCAGCCGAATTCTTGGCAGCAGT
>Ga0335083_10012467_pt1 | contig 10171 bp, 13 predicted proteins | sample Lox_Sample_42_FD_206716 | JGI IMG/M metagenome (GOLD analysis project Ga0335083, IMG submission 206716) | Soil microbial communities from Loxahatchee National Wildlife Refuge, Florida, United States - Lox_Sample_4.2 | ecosystem: Environmental > Terrestrial > Soil > Wetlands | place: USA...
CCTTTGCGCTGGCTGTGGTTGGGAAGCTCACCGATTGGATACCAAGTGTCGCTATCCAGTTCGACGGCCTTGAGTTCGTTGTCCAGGCCATGGCTGGGGGCCTGGGCGACTTGTGTGCTTGTGTCGGGCTGGTCGGACGCATCGTCCCAGCCAAAGTTGAGGGGATATGTGCTCATGCGCGCACACTAGGCGCAGCCGGGCCCAAACCTTCATTATGATCAATGGACCTGAGGAACTGCCGCCCTGACGGCGAAACGGCGACTCAACTGCGCACAGAATGACGGAGAGGCAACGTCCGCCTTCCACCTGCGGTCCTCACCGCGTGTAGTAATCCCGGTCGATGAAAGCCGTCGCTGCCCCGGCAGCAGGCCTTGAAACCGGTGGCCGGAGCCGCAAGGGCACGGGTCGTTGCGGCCGAGCTTCTCGACCAGCTCCTTGTCGCCGTGGACGACCCTGAGACCGCGCTTAACGCGGGTTTCGGAATTGAAAGCCCTTCCGGCGCTTGCTCATCGTCTCGGTGCCGCCGTCGAGTTCGTGCTTGCGTGACATGACACCCTCCTTTCGCTCCGAAGGACGGCGCGTTTACCTGCCTTGCCGTCACTACGCAAGGGGCAAGCCAACGTCGGCGCCCGCCCTGCGCTCTACCGCGCGAAGGAAACGCCCCGTGACGCATACCGACACTTCTGAGCGGCTGTCGCCCGAGACGGCGCTGCACGCGCGCTACGGCTTCATGGAACGCCCGCACATCCCGCGCCTGCTGGAAAAGGCCAAGGCGGACGGTTGCTCGCTCGATCTCGACGAGGTCGTCTTCTATGTCGGCCACAATCGCGTGCTGCGCGCCGAGACGGGCTCGACGCTGCCGGCCTGGCAGCAGAGCCTGTTCACCGTGATGGAGCGCAACGCCGCCCACGTGAGCGATGTGCTGGCGCTTCCCGGCGACCCGGTGGTCGAGATCGGGCGGCAGATCAGGATTTGACCGTCGCCCTACCACATATAGAGGAGCCTCATGTTTTGGGTACGGAATTTAAGGGGCCTCTTGTGGTTGCTGACAGGACTGAAGGGGGCCATCGCCGAATGTCGGCGCACCATAACCCTCGCGCCGTCCGCTCCCGCATTCTGATCAATGGAAGGGTATGTCGGCTACGCGGCACGGCGCGGCGCGATCTTGTGGATCGCCTTGCTGTCGGCGGCCGCAAGGTCGAAGGCCGTCTGCAGGTTCATCCAGAACTCAGGCCCGGTGCCGAAGTAGCGGCCGAGCCGCAGGGCCGTGTCGGCCGTGACAGGCGTCTCCTCCCGCGCCAGGCGCTCGAACCGCGTGCGCGGCACGTAGCAGGACGCCGCCAGGGCATAGGGCGTGAGGCCGAGCGGGACCAGGAATTCCTCGCGCAGGATTTCGCCCGGATGAACGGATGGCTTGGGGCCGATCATAGGGATGCTCCTTCAGTGGTAGTCAGCGCTGGTACCTTCCTCCAATCAAGCCGCCGACATAGATCAGTGGCTCACGATCTAGCGGCGCGGAGAAGCGCCCGATCCGTGTTTCCAGCACCCCTTTGCATCATAGTTTATCGAATCGGCGAAACCAAAAGCCTGTGCGAATTGGTCGAATGAGGGCTTCAGAACAGCAGGAATATTGGTCGCTTCTGACTCGACCAAGCATTCAAGCAAATCGTATCTATCCTGTGGGGATTTCAACCCACCCTGTCTATGCATGACGACTCCGGCCCCCTCCGGACGCGAAAAGCCCAGTACATAGTCCTTGCACTTCACCACGGACACAGCAACGTAGAAGGGGTAAGGGACATCTAGCGCACGTAGCTGCTTAACAGATTGATCTACGGCGGCTACGACATGTCGCGCGAACAAATCCTCCTCGAATAGTAGACGATCTTCGTCAGTACCTCCTTGATAGGGAGGCGATCGACGCACCCAGACGATTTCTCGAAACCCATTTCTGAACCACTGCGCGTAGCCCAAGAAAGGCGGCCGCGAAATTGAGCCTATGGCCATATAGCACCCGTCGAAGTTCATCGCCGCGAACGCATTCCGGAAACCAGGAGGATCGTCGCCCAACAGAACATCCTTATCCCGGATCACATCAACCACGACGCGACGAGATGCGCCAACCACTGGCAGCACGTGCAAAACGACTAGTGGTCCACCACCAGCCAGTGGCAAAGGCGGCGCACTTTCAATCAAGCTAACTCGTTTATTGCGGAACGCCTCGAGTTGAGACTCAAGTCCCGCGCTGTTGAGGAATGCCTCACGTACCTGATCTACGTTCATTGGGTCTCTGCCCGAATTGGTTCTGTAATAGAAACCCTTACCGCTACCGATGCTGTGCGGCGCGCGAAAACTCTGGGGAACGCGCACCAAAAACACGTGTCGTCCTGCGCTGACTTCCTGATGGATGATCTGATAGCCAGTAAGTCGCGGCTGCAGATCGAGCAGAACTTGATCCAGCATCTCCTTTGTCTGATGCGCAGACAGTCCGTCGGCTAGTTCAACGCCCAGAACAGACACAGGGCTGCCACCTTTTTCGACAACACCAATAACTAAGTCGCCACCTTCAGTATTCGCAAAAGCCGACACGTCCTTTCTGAAGGTATCTCTGTCAAGTCCGTTCTTCTTATCGTCCCTGAATTGGCTCTTGTATTCGACGCGCCTAGACTCGCTTGGTCCGTGAGACGGGAGTCCAATCAGGTAGGCGGCGTCGATCGAGTTCACATCTCTGGGCAACATCTTCTGTTCTTCAGGTTAACGCCAAGAATTTGGCTTTTAATCCTACGTAATTTTGTAGCTCCCCAGCAGCTCATCTAGGGAATAATAGATACGATCGCCGGAGAAGTAGATTTTTCCTCCTGGTTCTTGGAGCTTCCAGACAACAAGACCATTTACTTCGAGCGATTGGTCAACCGGCAACAGCAGAAAGCGTTGCCGCCAGCTCTCGGGATTTACCTCTGAAACGGATGGAGTATCAGCAACTCCCGCTACGGCCTCATGCAGTTCGGACACAGACGTATTGGCGCTGGAGCGAGGGTAAGCGCGCTCGAGTACTTCCAAGAGGCGCTGCTGCAGAACAACCATTTTCTCCGATTGATCGTTCAAGGAAATGAGCAGGTGCACGATCCCAAAAATCCAAGAGGCGACAACAAACCCAACGCCGCCTCCTACAAGAAAGCCGATAATCGCGCCTGCGCTTGATCGCGTGCCGTAGTCGAGCAATCGCCCAATGGCCAGCCCCTGAAGAGCCGATCCAATGACGACGAGAAAGAAGATCAGTCCGCCGACAGTCCTGAACACGCCGATTGTGAGTTCAAGCATCGGTCCCCCGGTAGTGCCATCGGAGGATAGGCTACACGGGTTGTTTAGGAAAAAATAGTTCTACCGATACTGCTGGACCGGGATTGCTCGTGCTCTCAGCATCGAGGCATGACCCACCTCTCCTAGCCTCTCCCCCCACTGCGTGGGCGGAGAGGGACATGAGGGCTTTCGCTAAGGCAACACCTTCTTCATCCACGCCGCCGTCGCCTGCGCATCGTCGCTCTCCGCCGCCTCGAGCTTGGCGATCACGCGATGCCGGTCCTCCAGCTCGCGATTTTGGCTCAGCTTGGTCTTGCTCTCGATGCGGTCGAGCTTCATGCGGAAGCAGACGATGTGCTTGGTCTGCTCGGCGGCGTTGCCGGGCGGCAGGCGGCCCAGGCCCCAGGCGTCGGCGCCGCTGCCCTCGTAGATCGCGGCGAGCTTGGTCAGCACCATCAGCGCCTGCGGCGTCGCCTCCAGGATCTCGGGGCGGCCGTAGGCGTGGACGGTCACGTAGTTCCAGGTCGGCACCTTGGGGCCGGGCGTGTACCAGGTCGGCGAGACATAGGCGTGCGGGCCCCAGAAGATCGCGAGCGACGGCGCCTTGCTGGCGAACAGCCGCCAATGCTGGTTGGCGCGCGCGATGTGGCCCAGCAGGCTGCCGTGCGGGGTGCCGTCATCCTCCCAGACCAGCGCGAGATGGGTGCAGAAGGGCGCGCCGTCGCCGTCGGCCGTGACCAGCAGCGCCCAGCCATGGGCCTTCATGATCTCGCGGCCGGTCGCCTCGGTCGCCTTGAAGTGCTCGGGAATGTACATGGTCTCGCTCTGCAGGCGTCAGGGTTGAATGGGCCCGCATTACCATGTTCACTGCCGCCCGCAACCGGGAGGTTTCTCATGGGCGAGGATATCCGTCTTAAGTCTAAGGCCGGCGAGATCGGCGCGTACCTGGCCATGCCGAAGGGCTCGCCCAAGGGCGGCATCGTCGTCATCCAGGAGATTTTCGGCGTCAACCATCACATCCGCGCCGTGACCGACACGTTCGCCGCCGACGGCTACCTGGCGCTGGCCCCGAAGTTCTTCGACCACCTCAAGCCCGGCATCGAGCTCGGCTACACGCCCGACACGATCGCCGAGGGCCGGGGCTACGTGATGACGCCGGGCTTCACCGACAAGGCGGTGCAGGACGTCGAGGCCGCGATCGAGGAGCTGAAGAGGCGCGGCGTGAAGAAGGTCGCCGTCACCGGCTATTGCTGGGGCGGCACGATCTCGTGGCTGGCCGCGACCCGGCTCAAGCCCGATGCGGTGTCGGGCTATTACGGCGGCGGCATCCACGGCGCCAAGAACGAGAAGCCCGGCGTGCCGACGCAACTCCATTTCGGCGACAAGGACATGCACATCCCGATGGCGCATGTGAACGAGCTGCGGTCGCTCCATCCCGGCGTCGAGATCTTCGACTATCCCGCCGACCACGGCTTCCATTGCGACGAGCGCGGCTCCTACGACGCCGCGGCCTCGAAGAAGGCGATGGAGCGGACCTTGGCGCACTTCAAGAAGCATGTCGGGTAGTCTTCCGGACCGCGAGCCTCCGGCTCGCTCATGTCACGAAGAGCGAGCCGGAGGCTCGCGGTCCAAAAGACCATGAAGAAGCCCGCAAAGAAAGCCTTCACCCCCGACGCGCGCGGGCCCCTGAACGGGGTGCGCGTCGTCGATCTGTCGCGCCTCGTGGCCGGCAACATCCTGACCTTGCAGCTCGCCGACTTCGGCGCCGAGGTGATCAAGGTCGAGCCGCCGGAAGGCGACACGCTGCGCGGCTGGAAGGTGAAGGGCGTCGACACGGCGTGGCGCGTCTACAGCCGCAACAAGAAGAGCGTGGCGCTCGACCTGCGCTCCGACGCCGGCCGCGCCATCGTGCGTGAACTCGCCAAGACCGCCGCCATCCTGGTCGAGAGCTTCCGGCCGGGCGTGCTGGAGGACATGCAGCTCTCGCCGGCCGAGCTGCACAAGATCAATCCCAAGCTGATCGTCGTGCGCATCTCGGGCTGGGGCCAGGATGGGCGCTATCGCCACAAGCCGGGCTTCGGCACGTTGATCGAGGGCTATTCCGGCTTCGCGTCCATGAACGGCTTCGGCGACCGCGAGCCCGTGCTGCCGCCGATGTATCTCGCCGACTGCATGGCGGCGCTCAACGGCTATGGCGCAGTACTAGTTGCGTTGCGCGAAATAGAGATGAACGGCGGCCAGGGCCAGGTGATGGACCTGCCGCTGTTCGACCCGCTCTATTCGATGCTGGGCCCGCAGGCCGCCAACTACAAGCTGACCGGCGAGGTGAAGGTGCGCACCGGCAGCCGCTCGACCAACGCCGCCCCGCGCAACGTCTACCGGACCAAGGACGGAAGCTATGTCTGCCTCTCCGCCTCGACACAGGGCATGGCCGAGAGGGTGCTCGTGAAGATCGGCCGCCCCGAGCTGGTGAAGGATCCGCGCTTCGCCACCAACATCGAGCGGGTGAAGAACGGCCTCGAGCTCGACCGCCTGATCGGCGAGTTCGTGGGCGCGCGGACCTTGGCCGAGAACCTGAAATACTTCGACGAGGCCGGCGTCACCATCGGGCCGGTCTACGACATCAGCCAGATCGTGCAGGACGACTACGTGCTGGAGCGCGAGGCGCTGATCGAGATCCCCGACGACCAGATGGGCGAGCTGCCGACGCATCCCGTGGTGCCGCGCATGTCCGGCACGCCGGGTGCGCTGAAGGCGCCGGCGCCGAAGGTCGGCGAGCACAACGAGGCGCTGCTGAAGCCGCTGCTGGGCGAGGCGGAGTACGCGAAGCTCTGCGCCGCGGGCACGATCGCGACGGGAAAGAAGTGACACGCCCGACATCCGTGTGAACGCGAGGAGGAGCAGGCCGATGGTTGCCTATATGGTGTTCACCCGCGAGAAGATGCGAAACCCGGCGGAATACGAGCGCTATCGCCAGAAGGCCCGGCCCGCCGCCGAGGGCCATCCCCTGACGCCGCTCGCTCTGTACGGAAAGCACGAGGTTCTCGAGGGGCCGGCCATCGAGGGCGCGGTGATCCTGCAGTTCCCGACTGTCGACGCCGCGAAGGCCTACTATGGGAGCCCGGCATATCAGGAGGCGGTCCAGCATCGCTTCCTCGGCGCCGACTACAGGGTCTTCGTCGTCGAAGGCCTATGATGAGCAAATTCTGATGAGCAAACTCCGCCCCACCCCGCCCGTCTGGCGTTCCCTCCTGTACGTGCCGGGCAATGTGCCCAAGTTCATCGACAAGGCGCATGAGCGCGGCGCGGATTGCGTGCTGGTGGATCTGGAAGACTCCGTGCAGCCGGCGCAGAAGCCCGAGGCGCGGGCGATGTTGCCCGAGACGCTGAAGAAGGTCGCAGCGAACGGCGCCGATGTCGCGGTGCGCATCAACCGGCCGATGCGGATGGCGATTCCCGATCTGGAAGCGGCGGTGCGGCCGGGCGTGTCGGCGCTGTTCGTCACCAAGACCGAGGGCGTGCAGCATCTGCGCCTGCTCGACGAGGCCGTGAGCGAACTGGAGAAGGAGCGCGGGCTGCCGGTGGGCGGCATCGGCTTCGGCGCCATGATCGAGCATCCGCGCGCGCTGCCGGAGATCCACGACATCGCCGAGCACGGGCCGCGTCTCATCTCCATGATGCTGGGCGGCGAGGATTTCGCCATGGAGACGGGCTCGGTGCCGGGCGACGAGACGCTCGAATTGCCCAAGCGCCTGGTCGCGTTCGCAGCCCTCGCGCACGGGCTCAACATGTTCGGCATCCTGGGCACCGTCGCCGACTATTCCGACAAGGACGCCTATCGAAAGAGCGCCGAGCGGGCGCAGCGCTTCGGTTTCACTGGTGGAACGTGCATCCATCCCGGCCTGGTCGCGGCACTGAACGAGGCCTTCACGCCCCGGGCCGACGAGGTCGCTCATGCACAGCGACTGATACAGGCGGACGCGCAGGCGGCGGCGGAAGGTCGCGGCTCGTTTTCCGTCGACGGCAAGATGATCGATATTCCAGTGATCGAACGGGCTCGCAAGCTGATCGCCCGCCACGAAGCCATCCAGCGGCGCGCGGCAAAATCGGCTGGCCGCGCCTAGACCAGCCGGTATAGACAGGATGCGAAGCGCGTGCCTTTTTTGGGGACGCCGTCGGGCGTGGGGCAGCGACGGCAGGGATGCGCAGGGGTGTGGATGCGTCATCTCTTCATTGGCGCCGTGATGGTACTTGCGGCCCTGCTCGCGACGGTGACGCTCGCGAGCTGGCTCGAGACCATGGCCGTTCGCCGCACCGCGCCGCGCGCCGACGATTCGGCCTTTCCGGCCGCGCCGCCGCTGATGCCCTTCTCCAAGCCCAACCCGAGCGAGCAGTCGCGCAGCGTCAACCTCGTCTATCGCCGCGGCGGCAAGTCGGAATAGTGCTCATGCGGACCGCGGGCTCCAGACCCGCTCGTGATTCTCGAGCGGGCCTGGAGGCCCGCGGTGCGAATGAAAAAGGCCGGGACAATGCCCGGCCTTTTGCTTCGATCGACGTGCGATCGGGTCAGTGCTTGTCGGCCCACACGGCGCGCTTCACGGCGTACATGAAGCCCGAGAGCACCAGCAGGAAGAGGACGACGCGCACACCGGTGCGGTTGCGGTCCTCGAGATGCGGTTCCGAGGCGAAGGCCAGGAACTCGACCACGTCGGAGGCTTCCTGCTCCAGCGTCGCCTTGGTGTTGTCGACATACTGCACCTTGTCCGGCGTCAGCGGCGGCGGCATGGCGATGCGGTGGCCGGCGAAGTACTTGTTGTAGTTGTCGTCCTTGGTGAGGCTCGCCTTCTTGATCTGCTCGGGCGTCAGCTTGTCGAACGGCACATAGCCCTGCATCAGCGAATAGACGTAGTCCGGACCGCCCTCGCGCGCCTTGACGATGACGCTGAGGTCGGGCGGCGCCTTGCCGCCGTTGGCGGCCGCCGCGGCGAGCTCGTTGGCGAACGGCTTCCTGAAATGGTCCGACGGGCGCGCCGGCCGGTCGATGGCCGAGCCGTCGTCGCCGATATCGGGCACCTGCACCTCGGCCGCGATGCCCTTCACCTGGTTCTCGGAGAGGCCGAGCTCCATCAGGTTGCGGTAGGCCATCAGGTTCATCGAATGGCAGGCCGCGCAGACGGTCTGGTAGATCTGGAAGCCGCGCTGGGCGGCCGCGCGATCATAGGTGCCGAACGGGCCCTGGAAGCCCCAGGACTTGTGCAGCAGCGGCGCCGTGGGCTCGGGCTCGTTCTCGCTCTGGGCGAACGCCGCGGTGCCCGAGGCAAGAGCGGCGGCGATGAGAGCGCCGGTGACGATCAACTTACGCATCGGGTCAGGCCTTCTTCGCGAGCACCGCGTCGGCGATGCTGGGCGGCAGGGGCAGCGGCCGTTCGATCTTGCCCAGGATCGGCAGCAGCAGGAGGAAGTGGAAGAAGTAGTAGGCAGTGCAGAGCCGCGCCACGACGAGCAGCGGGATCTTGATGCCGATGTCGAGCGCGGCATCCGGCGAGTGCGCGCCGCAATAGCCCAGGATCAGCATGTTGATCACGAGCGCGAACACGAACCACTTGTAGATCGGGCGGAAGGTGCAGGAGCGCACGCGGCTGGTGTCGAGCCAGGGCAGCACGAACAGGAGCGCGATCGATCCGAACATGGCGAGCACGCCCAAGAGCTTGTCCGGGATCGAGCGCAGGATGGCGTAGAACGGCAGCAGGTACCATTCCGGCACGATCTCGTTCGGCGTCACCAGCGGATTGGCCGGCACGTAGTTGACCGGCTCGCCCAGCGAGTTGGGCGCGAAGAAGACGAAGCAGGCATAGACGACCAGGAAGACCGTGAGGCCGAAGCCGTCCTTCATCGTGTAGTAGGGATGGAACGGCACGGTGTCCTGCGGACCCTTCGGGTCGATGCCCAGCGGATTGTTCGAGCCGTGGACGTGCAGCGCCACGACGTGCAGCGCCACGACGGCCACGATGATGAACGGCAGCAGGTAGTGCAGCGCGAAGAAGCGGTTGAGCGTCGGGTTGTCGACGGCGAAGCCGCCCCACAGCCAGGTGACGATCGAGTCGCCGACCACCGGGATGGCCGAGAACAGGTTGGTGATGACGGTGGCGCCCCAGAAGCTCATCTGGCCCCACGGCAGCACGTAGCCCATGAAGGCCGTCGCCATCATCAGGAGCAGGATGACCACGCCCAGGATCCAGAGCAGCTCGCGCGGCGCCTTGTAGGAGCCGTAGTAGAGGCCGCGGAAGATGTGGACGTAGACGGCGGCGAAGAAGAAGGACGCGCCGGTCATGTGCATGTAGCGGATCAGCCAGCCCGACGGCACGTCGCGCATGATGCGCTCGACCGAGTTGAAGGCGAGATCGGCGTTGGGCTGGTAGTTCATCGCCAGCACGATGCCGGTGGCGATCATCAGCACCAGCATCACCGAGGCGATGGCGCCGAAGTTCCAGAAGTAGTTGAAATTCCGCGGCGTCGGGAAGGTGTGATATTCCTTCTCGATGTAGCTGAAGATCGGCAGGCGGTGATCGATCCAGGCGATCACCTTGTTGTTGAAGACCGGCTGGGCGCCGTGCTGCGAAGCCATGCTGCGTAACTCCAGAAGCGAAGCGGCGTTCAGCCGATCTTGACCAGGGTGTCGGACGAGAAGAGGTAGTCCGGAACCGCGAGGTTCTTGGGCGCCGGACCTTTGCGGATGCGGCCGGACGTGTCGTATTGCGAGCCGTGGCAGGGGCAGAACCAGCCGCCGTACTCGCCGCGCGGATCGCCCTGCTTGGTGCCGAGCGGCACGCAGCCGAGATGCGTGCAGACGCCGACCACGATCAGCCACTCG
>Ga0335083_10012469_pt1 | contig 10169 bp, 9 predicted proteins | sample Lox_Sample_42_FD_206716 | JGI IMG/M metagenome (GOLD analysis project Ga0335083, IMG submission 206716) | Soil microbial communities from Loxahatchee National Wildlife Refuge, Florida, United States - Lox_Sample_4.2 | ecosystem: Environmental > Terrestrial > Soil > Wetlands | place: USA: Florida...
CTCATTGCGTCTTGGCTCCCGCGAACCAGGGGAAGGCGTAGCGCTGCACCAGGCGAAGCGCGACGTCGAAGAGAAAGGCTAGCAGGGTAATCCAGATCACATACGGAATGATGATGTTCATGGCGAAATAGCGGCGCACCAGGAAGATGCGGTAGCCGAGCCCGTCCTGTGCCGCGATCGCCTCGGCGGAGATCAGATAGATCCACGCCGGGCCAAGGGAAAGGCGAAGGCTGTCGATGAGGCGGGGCAGCATTTGCGGCACCACGACGCGCAGTGCCATCTGCCAGGAAGAGGCGCCGAGCGTCTGCGCCTTGATGAGCTGCGCCTTCGGCATCTCCTCCACACGCATGATCAGGTCGCGGATCATGAAGGGCGCAGTGCCGATGACGATGAGCGTTACCTTCGCCGTTTCGCCGATGCCGGCGATGATGAACAGGATCGGCAAAATGGCGAGTGGCGGCACCATAGAGAACGCGGCGATGAATGGCACGAACAGCTTGCGCAAGTACGGGACCATCCCCACCGCGATGCCAATGACGAAGGAAATGCCGACGGAGATCGCCAGGCCCTCGATCAGCCTTTGCAGGCTGGAAAGCGTATCCGTCAGCATCAGGTAGTCGCCGGTGGCCATGTCCTGGGTGAAGGCCATGAGGTTCATGGCAGCGGCCATCTGGGCGATGCCGGGCAGCAACTTGTCGTCAGGATTTGCCGCATACCTGACCGCCGAGGCGGTCAGGTACAGCACGGCGAGGGCGACGAACGGCACAACGGCGAGCAGCCGTGCGCCGCGCTTTCCCGGATGCCGGTTGATGAGGCGCATTACAGCGTCTTCGCGGCAGCCATTGCCATATAGTCTGCGTTGAAGCGGAAGGTGACGTTCTTCGCATCGCCGAGGATGTGCCCGCCGGGGAATTCGATGCCGACCACATCCGGCGAGGTCGCGCCCTGGCCCATCATGCCCCAGGCGAACAGGAACTGGCGCACATGGTCCATGGTGGCGATGAGCTGGCTGCCCTTGGTGAACTCGGCGGCGCCGGCCGGGTCAGAGAACAGATGCGTGGTCTTCAGCTGGCTGACGAAGCCGGCGTAGTCGGTGCCGGAGAGCTTGCCCATCTCCGTCTGCGCGGCCTTTGCCTCCGGCGTGTCCGCCAGCATGATGCCCAGCGTCTCGTACCAGATGCCGCACAGCGCCTTGGCGAAATCGGGGTTGGCTTCCAGCGTCTTGGTGTTGACGATCACGAGGTCGAGAATCTCGCCAGGAATAGCCGAGGAGTTGAACACGTTATGCGCCCCGGCATCGGCGTCGATCTGCTCGACGATCGGGTTCCACGTCACCACGGCGGTGACGTCCGGCGTGAGGAAGGCGGCGGCCATGTCGGCGTCCGAGGTGTTGACGATCTTGATATCGCGCTCAGTCATGCCATGCATCTGCAGCCCGCGGTCCAGCAGATATTGCGAGACGGAATACTGCACGATGTTGACGTTCTGGCCCTTGATGTCCTCGAACTTCGTCTTGTTCTTGAGGATCACGGCGTCGTTGCCGTTGGAGTAGTCGCCGGTGATGATCGAGGTGGAGTCCACGCCGCCAACGGCGGGCACGGCCAGCGTGTCCATGTTGGTGATGGTCAGCGCGTCGAACGCGCCGGCGGTATACTGGTTGATCGAGGTGGAGTAGTCGTTCACCTCGACCACGTCGATCTCGATGCCGTATTTATCTGCCCATTTCTTCACGAGGCCTTTTTCCGCCGCCCAGGGCCAGGGCATCCAGCCGACATAGATCGTCCAGGCCAGCGTGAACTTCTTCTTGGTCGCGGCGCGTGCCGGAGCACCCCCCGCCATCGTGGCCGCAGCCGTCAGCGCGGCGCCGGATTTCAGGAAGTCTTTACGTGTCAGCATCTAAGAACCCTCTCTTCGTTGATCAACCTCACCGAATTCGAGGGTACGCTGAGAGCCGATGCGCACCCCCGCATCCTTAGCTCTCCCGGGCTTTTGTCCCGCCGTGCATCATGCGGATGTCTCCCCGCATGACCGCCGCTCTCGGACCAGCACCGGGACATACCCGGCCGGAACCCTAGCGGCCTTCATAGGCTACGTAGCAAAGTATGTGCCAGCCCGAAGAGCGCAGAAAAATGACGGAATCCTGCCTGTCTGGTCTACAGTTGAGCCAAAAACAGGCAAAAGTGGTGAAAATCGCGCCATGCGGGGTGAGTTGCTGCTGGTTTCGTGGACACGAGGATAAGATCGTGACCCAGGAACCGGAGAGAGGACATGACGAGACGGAAGTTTGGCGGCGAGTTTAAGACTGAGGCTGCGAAGCTGGTTACGGAACGGGGCGTATTTGTTGCCCAGGCGGCGCGTGATCTGGATCTGGCCGAGAGTGTTTTGCGGCGCTGGATGCGTGAACTGGCGGCCGCCCCGACAACGGCGTTTCCTGGCCATGGCCAGCAGCGCGCCGACCTGGCCGAGATTGCTGCACTCAAGAAGGAGGTCGCCAAGCTCAAGGCGGAGCGTGACATCCTAAAAAAGGCTGCGGCGACCTTCGACTTGAGGATTGTGCGTGACACGGCGGCATCCTCGGCGATGAGCCCGCGTATTGTTCGGTTTTCGTTCCGATTGGCGGTGAGGGCCGCGCAGTCACGGGTGAATTCGCGCTGCAATTCGTCCAGACATTCGGACGTTACGTCGAACTCGACCGTGCCTGCGCGGGTTTCGATGTCGGCGCAGAGCTGCGCAAGCTGCCGCGCGCCGAGATTGGCAGCGCTCCCTTTGATCGCATGCGCAATTCTGGCGACGGCGGGAAGGTCCGCACGTTGGACCGCGTCGCGGAGGTCCTCAAGGCGCATTCCGATGTCTTGCACGAAAAGCTCGACCAGTTTGGCTTTGAGCTCACTTCCCATGCCCTCGAGCTCGGGCCGGCGATCGAACATGATTGGGTCGATCGGGCCCGGCATCTCCCCTTCGCGCTCGGCAGATGTCTCGACAGGTTCGGCTGGCGCTGGCGCCGCATGGGCCGGGGGCACGGACGCCGCCGGCTGCGCGGGGCTCGACCGGCCGGGGCTGCCGTGCCGTGCCAGGGCCTCGAACATCTTTGGCCAGTCGTTGCCCACCCAGTCGGTCTCGCGCAGGCCCATCAATGCCACAAACCCAAACGCCGCGCAGATCTGGTTGCGGTTTGTGTGCGCAACGAGTTTTGGCAGGCCCGTGGTGCCGCCGGTATGGAAATAGGCTACAATCGAATCCGGTAGGTTTCGGCGTTCGAATGCGAGCGCATCGCCACGGTGCCGGGCCAGGCCGGCCTCGAAGGAAATGCACTCTACCTCCGGATTCGCTGGCGCGCTGATGCAGACCAGCACAACATCCGGCAGAGACTGCTTGACGTGAACGCTCTTTTCCCAGATCTGCGCATTGATCCCCGGCCCCACGGTGACAAGAATTTTGGCGCCAGACGATTGCACCAGTTCCAGAATATGTTCCGCCGTCAGCAGCGGATTGACCGGCACGGCATAGCCTGATGTCTCGGCACCCCACAGGACAAAATTGGTTTCGATGAGTGACGGCAGCAGATAAGCGATGCCAGCCTCGGGACCGGCCAGAACGGCAAATAAATTTGCACTGCGCGTAATGCCCTCGAGCAGGTCGCGGTAGCTGACGCGCCTGGCGGTTTCGTCCGCATCACCGGTCAGCACGAGGCTGAGCGCGGACCGCTCGCCGTACCGCGCGGCGCTGGCCTGAAAGACGCCGTATATGGTCTGCGCGGGCAGCATGCGCTCTAGCTCAAAACGATTTTCAAAGGTCTCGATGTCGCGCAGGTTGGTGAGTGAGATTGTCTGATCGCCGATATTCATCCTTGCCTCCCTCTATTCGCCGTCTCGTATGCATTGAAATCGAAATGTTTTATCGTTCCAACCCTTGGTGCCTCGCCGCCACACAGACGGCGAGAAATGCGAAGGATCAGCCGGCGAGTTTTGAAAAAACTGGTGGACGGCGCTCGGCAAAAGCGGTGAAGGCTTCCCTCGCTTCCGCGGTGCGCAGCCGTTCGTGGAAATGCGCGCTCTCCTCGTCGATGCGGGCCGACAATGTTGCCGCGTCGCGCATCAGCTGTTTGGTCGTGACCAAGGCTCCGAGCGGCTGTCTGGCAAGTTGCTCAGCGGTTTGGCGCGCCTTGGCCCGCAAGGCGTTGGCCGGAACGGCATGGTTCGCGAGCCCCCAGGCAACGGCTGACCCGGCGTCGATCGTTTCCCCGAGCGCGAACATTGCATAAGCACGCACATGGCCAATGCGCGCCGGGAGCAACAGGCTCGAAGCCGCCTCAGGCACCAGAGCCAGGTTGACGAAGGGCGTCGAGAGCAGGGCATCCTCGGCCAGCAGCACCAGATCGCAGTGCAGCAGCATCGTCGTGCCGACACCAACGGCGCGCCCTTGCACGGCGGCCACAAGCGGGCGGGTGGCACGCGCAAGAGCGTGCAGGAAGCGGATCACCTGCAACTCGCCCTTAAACGCGCCAGTCGCCTGGGCGGCAAACTCCCCGATGTCGTTCCCGGCGGTAAAGCTATCTCCCTCGGCCTGGAAGAGGACGACGCGAATCGCTGGATCGGTCTCGGCTTGTTCCAGCGCATCAGCCAACGCGCCGTACATGTCGTTTGTCAGGGAGTTCTTCTTCTCCTGACGGGTGAGTGTTAGCGTCAATATTCCCGCATCGACTTCAGACTTTACGTGCTGGCTCATTCGTCATTTCCTTCCAAGATATTAGTTTTGCTTGCAAAGCGGCACGTCACCCGAGGCCGGCGCATAACCGCTGGCGTGCCGTCTGGTATTCCTCGGCGAGTCTTGCCACCAGTTCGGCCGCGCTTGCCACGTTGCGAATCTGGCCGGTGCCCTGACCCGCACCCCATATGTCGCGCCAAGCCTTGGCCTTCTGGCTGCCGCCCGAGCCGAAATTCATCGCGCTCTTGTCGGCGACCGGCAGATTCTCCGGATCGAGCCCGGCATTGATGATGCTTTTCTTCAGATAGTTGCCGTGCACGCCCGTAAAGAGATTCGTGTAGACAATATCGGCGGCGGTGCTTTCGGTCAGGGCCTGCTTGTATTCTGGCGTGGCATTGGCTTCCTTCGCGGCAATGAAATACGTGCCCATATAGGCAAGGTCCGCGCCGACGGCCTGCGCCGCCAGGATCGCACCGCCATTGGCGATTGAACCCGACAGAATGATCGTGCCGTCGTAAAATGCACGCACTTCGGGCACCAGGGCAAAAGGCGACAGGACCCCGGCATGGCCGCCGGCGCCGGTGCACACCAGTATCAACCCATCCACGCCGGCTTCCAGCGCACGTTTGGCATGGGTAATGTTGGTGACGTCATGAAACACCAGCCCGCCATAGCTATGCGCCGCCTCCACCACCGCATCGGGCGCACGCAGCGAGGTGATCTGGATCGGCACTTTGTACTTCACGCACATATCGATATCGTGCTGAAGGCGGTTGTTCGAGGAGTGCACAATCTGGTTGACCGCGAAGGGAGCCACTTTTTTCTCAGGGTTCGCCTTTTTGTAGGCCGCTAGTTCTGTGGTGATGCGCTCCAGCCACTGCTCCAGCACCTCGGCCGGCCGAGCGTTAAGTGCGGGGAATGAGCCGACGATACCGGCTTTGCACTGTTCGATGACCAGGTCGGGGGTGGAGACAATGAACATTGGTGAACCGATGACCGGCAGAGCCAGATTGTCACGCAGCAAGGGGGGCAAGGACATTCGTGAAGTGCCTTTCAGTTTCTAATTGGTCGTTGTCGCAATCTGGGCGTGTGCACAATCACCCATTTCCTTGTCGTGGGGTTTAGTCATGTTCATGGTGGGCCAAGAGCGGCAGGGCCGATGCGGTCGCACCGGGTCCCTCCTCGGGCGTTACCTCGCGCGCGTTCAAAGGTTCGCCGCAAACCGAACAAACCATCACGGGCTCGAACAGCGCACCGCAGTTGTTGTGCCGGTGCAGCAGCGGCGGCCCCTCGGGGGTGACCATGTAGCGGTCGCCCCAATGCACCAGCGCCAGCAGCACCGGGTAGAGATCGATGCCCTTCTCTGTCAGGCGGTATTCATACCGGGCGGGGCGATCCACATAGCGTTGGCGGCGCAGCACACCGAGATCGACCAGCTTTTTCAGCCGATCAGCCAGGACATGGCGGGTAATACCCAGCCGCGCCTGGAAATCGTCGAAGCGGCGGATCCGCAGGAAGCAGTCGCGCAGGATCAGCAACGACCAACGGTCGCCAATCACCGCTACTGTGCGTGCGACCGAGCATACTTCTTGGTCCAATTCATTCCAGCGCATCGCGACGTCTCCTTTGTCACGGAGGTTCCTATTTGGAATGCACTGCGTCAAGGTTCTTTTTTGGAACGCCTTTATGCACGCTCCCGCCGCGCCATTCCTGCCCGAAACGGCGAAGCTGGGCCAAGACGTACCTGAAGCAGGCCGGTCTGGTTGAGCAGCCCAAGCGCGGCTTCGTCCAGATCAGCGGGGCGGGGCGCGCCGTGCTGGCCCGGAATCCTGAACGGATCGACAATGCGCTTCTCCAGGCGAAGCGCTACCAGCCCGGCAACACGATCGGCAGCGAGACCGTGCAGGCGTTCATCGGCGCGCTGATCGGGAAGGGGGCGCAGAAGGGCGTTCTGATCACCACCTCTTCTTTTTCCCGGCAGGCGCTGGTGGCGGCCGGCCAATCTGGCGCGTTCAGGCTCGTGCTCATCGACGGGACCGAGCTGACGCGGCTGATGGTCCGCTTCAACGTCGGGGTGCGGGTCGCCAGGACCGTCGAGATCAAGCGGATCGACCTGGACTATTTCGACGAGACCGAGACCGAGTAGCGGAGCCCGCAGCGCTGGGCGTCTCTGGGCCCGGGCTTCATTCCGGCGGGGCCGTACGCATCCCACTGGGTGATCGGCGGCGAAATGAGTCCAGCAGGGGGGAATGTGGTGGGCAGCGGCAACGACACTGCGCGGCGTGCTCACGGCCCGGCCAAAAAACTCTTAGGTTTCAAGGATAAAATGGCGTGCCAGGTGCCATGATAGTAATAACTGGAATGCATTGAGTTTATTGTAAATTTCTCTGGGCGACGGGGCGGTTACAGTCGGTCCGCACTTCACGTCCGAGGTGCTAGTTGTCCGCAGGCAGCGGCCAATCGATGGTCAGAACGCACAGCATGGCGGAGCCGATGAAGATGCCAAGCAGGCGGTCCAATCCGGGTGTCACAGAGGTGATTTCGCCCGGTCCTTGAACCAGGGTGATCAGCAAGCCCAGTGTGAACTGCGTTCCGAGATAGCCAATTCCCTCCTGCCCAATCTGGATTGAATAGCCGATCCAGACACCAACAGCGAGAGTGAGCGCCATTGTGCCAAACCCTGTACCGAAGAAGTTGATGCACAGTAGGGCAACGATGCTCCCGAGCAGGCAGCCCAGCGTTCGATGCGTCATTCGCTCGTAGATGGTCAGATGCCGGCGTTCCCGCACCACGGTCGACGAAACGATCATGACGATGTACGACGTGACCGCGGTCTGTGCAAAGTCCCGGATGCCGAACCATCGCCAGGCAAGTGGAAGCAGGGCGACCGCCAGCGCGCCGCGCGTGCTATGTGCGAGCAGTGGCCAGTGTTTCCGCAGCCATTCTTCATTCAAGACGTCACGCACACCTCCGAACCAAAACGCCGCAAGGGCGCCTTGCCCTTTGTTGATCGGCTCATTCGAAAACAGACTCGAAACAACAAGGCACGAACAAGCCCCCACCGTTATTTCCGCCACGCGTGTGGCGGCGAAATGCACGACCGCATCAGGCGCGGCGAGCGCCTCTGTAAGAACCATCCCGGCCGTGAACCCAAAGAACAGCCATGCGTAGCTGTATTTGGTCGCCAGCGATTGGAAGATGCCGATCCACGATACGGCGAAGAGGAAGAGCATCAGCAGCATGGGGCTGTTCGCGGCCCCAGGCGCAAGCAGCAGGCCAAGCAACGCGCCTCCGATCGTGCCGCCTATGCGCATCAGCCCGCGTGGAATCGTTTCCGCCACACTCCCGCGCATGACCATGAAGCCGCTAAACGCCGCCCAGGAGAGATCATCCAGATTGAGAATGGCTGCAGCCGTGACGGCAACGAGCACCGACAGTACGGGCCGCAGGGCTTCCTTTGCGCGCGGGCCATGCAGCCTCAACGATTGCAGCTCGCGGAGGAGCGCACCTGGTATGGGGCGGAACGCAGAGATCAGGAGCGCTATGCCCACCGCACCACGCCACGCTTAGTAAATGACAAGGACGCGGGCATCCGCGCCCATGAAGAGCTGGTCGCTGCCCGGTGAGTCGAGCAGTATGAATCGAACGGGAATCCGTCGTTCCAGGCGAATCCAATTCACCGTCGGGGACACATAAGGCACCAGTGTCTCAGCCTTATTCTGGCGGCTGATGCCGTGTGCCAGGCCCTGGATGCGCGCCCGGTAAAAATGCCACGGATGGCTATCGAGCCAGATCCAGGCAATGTGGCCGGGCGGGAGATGGCGCAAATAGTATTCCTTGTAATTTGCGATCACGCGCCAAGCGTTGCCGTCCACGATCGCAACGGCCGGATGGCCCGAAGAAACCATGTCGCCAGGCTGAACGGCAAGATCCGTCACGTAACCGTCCACAGGCGCCACGACGTTCGTTCGGCTCAAGCGCCATTCGGCAAAAAGCCGCGCCGCATGGGCCGAGGCAACGGCCGCCTGATCCAGGCTCAGGGTCTCGGTTGCTTTTTGCACGGCGGCTTTGGCGGCAAGTTGCTGTGCGACGCTCTGTTCCTGTGAGGTCCGCGCCAAATCGAGGGATTGCAGTGGGATGGCGCCCTCCGGACCGAGCGGCGTATCGCGATGCAAATTCATCGTAGCGAGCTTCACTGCGTCATCCGCTGCGTCCATCTGCGCTTGCAGCACCTGTACCTGGGCCAGATCAACCGGTAGTTGCGCCTCCGCGCGCGCTTCCTCCGCGCGTGCTTGCTCCACGGCGATCTGAAAGGGCTCCGGATCGATTGTGAAGATTTGCGTCCCTTGTTTCACCCACTCGTTGTCAGTCACGTGAACGGCTTCGATCGGCCCCGATACCTCGGGCGTGATGGAGACGATATCTGACGTCAAGTACGCGTCATCCGTGTAGGCGAACAAATAGCCTGAGGCCCACCAGACGACGACAACAGCGGCGATGGAGAGGAGGACAAGTAGAGCCCGCTTGCGATGAGAAGGCACACGCGGCCGGTCAAGCGGCGGTTTCTTTGGGGGCGCGGCGGCGTCAACCGGAAGGCTGTGCACCTTGTTTTCGATCATCGGCTCCGGAGCTTGCCTTTCAAGCTGAGCGCTCATGTTCGAGGTCAATTTCTACTGTCCATATCAATATCCGGCGGCCCCGCAGGCTGCCTGAGCGGGTAATTGACATCGTGGGGCTATGCAGTCCAATATATCAGGAAGTCATTCTCGATTGCTTTTGTGAATAGACAATGGAATTACGTCACGTTCGATACTTCCTTGCGGTTGCGGAAGAGAAAAACTTCACGCGTGCGGCTGCCCGCGTCGGAATTGGGCAGCCGCCGCTTAGCCAGCAGATCAAGGATCTGGAAGCTGAAGTCGGAGCGCCTCTGTTCCACCGCATTCCTCAGGGGGCAGAACTGACAGAGGCCGGACATGCCTTTTTTGAAAGCGTGCGACTCATTCCCAGCCAGGCGGAGCGCGCAATTCGAGCCGCGCAAAGAGCGGCCCGCGGCGAGATCGGCTCGCTCCGCGTCGGCTTCACAAGCTCGGCGCCGTTCAATCCCGTCGTGACCTCGACCATCCGGTCATTCCGGTGGGCTTATCCCGACGTGGATCTGACATTGGAGGAGGCTAATACGACCCGGCTTGTTGCCGGCCTCCGGGGCGGTGAGTTGGACGCCGTATTTCTGCGCTCTGACGCTGGCGGTGATGATCTGCAGATCCGGCACGTATCGGAGGAGCCGATGCTCGTCGTCCTTCCTGCCAGCCATCCTGTGGCAACGTCGGTTGAAGTTGATCTTGCCCGGCTGCGGGGCGATGCTCTTATTCTTACGCCGCGAGACGTTGGGCCGGCTTTGTTCGACACTGTGATCCAGGCCTGCTGGCAAGCGGGCTTTGAGCCAACTCTTGGGCAGTCCGCGCCAC
>Ga0335083_10012470_pt1 | contig 10169 bp, 9 predicted proteins | sample Lox_Sample_42_FD_206716 | JGI IMG/M metagenome (GOLD analysis project Ga0335083, IMG submission 206716) | Soil microbial communities from Loxahatchee National Wildlife Refuge, Florida, United States - Lox_Sample_4.2 | ecosystem: Environmental > Terrestrial > Soil > Wetlands | place: USA: Florida...
CTCCCAACGGTTCCGATGCCGAGCAGGTCAAAAGCGCGCTCGCCAGGCTTCCCAGTGCGGCCGCTTCCACCACACCGAACACACAATGAGCGGCTTGCCTAAGCTTCGTCGTCTTGCGGTTCGTACGTCTGCAGACGGATTCGTCTTGCAGCCTTCAGACGAAGCTGCTACAAGGAGGCAACGAGCAACTCCGCTCGTATTGGTTGAAGCTGCCGTTGCCTGAGGTCACCTTGGAAGTTAATTCGAATATCGAGTATGCGCAGCGTGTGCATGAGTCGGCGCACGAGGAACATTTCGAACCGCTGGACCAGCGTCATCAGTGGGTGGCAATCACTGAAGCGATTGTGCTCGCCATTGTGGCTGTAGCGACGGCCTGGAGCGGCTATCAGGCTGCGAAGTGGGACGCATACTCGGCGCAACAGTACTCCTTGAACGCCAACACGATGATTCAGTCGCAGGAGCGGCTGACGGAATCAGGACAGTATCGCCTGTTTGATGTGCTCACGTTCAATGGCTGGATGTTTGCTAAGACAAAAAACGATCAGTCTCTGACGGATTTTTACGAGCGCCGCTTCCGGCCGGAGTTTCGTACTGCGTTCAATGACTGGATGAAGCTCGACCCGTTCCACAATGAGCAGGCTCCAGCAGGGCCGGGCTTGATGCCGAGCTTCAAAGATCCGCTAGCGGACGAAGCAGCGCAGCTCTCGAAGCAGGCGAAGGTGTATTTCCAGCAAGCGGTGACGGCGCGCGATACGGGCGACCAGTATGTAAAGGTCACGGTGCTGCTGGCGACTGTACTTCTGTTGACTGCGCTAAGCCAGCGCTTCAAGTCGCTCAGCCCGCGAGTCGTGGTTGTTTCTGTAGCGCTGGTGTTGCTGCTGATAAGCGCCTTTCAACTGCTGAAACTTCCGAGAACGTGAGGCCGATGACATAACCCAAGGCACGCCGAGAACTTGGCTGATTTGTGACCAAAGTCATATCGCGGGAACAGGTCGCGCAGCTAGCCTCTTGTTTGGAGAGTTGCGTGGTCGCACAACCGCTTATCAGTCAGCCCAGTTTTCGTCCCGAGCACCAGGCCAACGGGGGCGCAGCACCGAAGAAGAAGCTGGTTCGGCGGCAGGATCGCGATTACTCGCAGCAACTGCGGCTCGGATTTCAGCTTGCCTTTCTGCTTCTCAATGTCTGGGTCGGATTTCAGTTTTATCTATGGGTGCGATGGGCAGAGAGCGGAGGCCAGACGCTTGCAGTATCGCGGCCCGCAGGAGTCGAAGGATGGCTGCCGATCCAGGGCCTCATGCAGCTGCGGTACGTCGTGGGCTCCGGACAACTGCCCGATGTGCATGCCGCGAGCTTCTTCCTGTTTGTCGCGTTCCTGCTGATGTCGTGGTTGCTGCGGAAAGCGTTCTGCTCCTGGTTGTGTCCGGTGGGAACGCTGTCGGAATATCTGTGGAAGCTGGGGCACTTTATCTTTCGCCGCAACTTCCCCCTGCCACGCTGGCTCGATCTTCCGCTGCGTTCGCTGAAATACATACTGCTGGGGTTCTTCGCTTACTTCGTGGCTGCAATGTCGGCGGCTGCCATCGCGGATTTCATCTCCAGTCCCTATGGGCTCGTGGTCGATGTCCGCATGCTGAACTTCTTCCGCTACCTTGGCGGAGCAGCCGCCTACACAATACTCGGCATGTTCATCGCATCATTATTCGTTCAGAACTTCTGGTGCCGTTATCTCTGCCCGTACGGCGCGTTGATGGGATTGGCAGCTCTGCTCAGCCCAACTCGCGTCGTTCGCAGCGAGTCCGCTTGCATAGATTGCGCCAAATGCGCCAAGGCATGCCCGGCAGCGTTACCCGTCGACAAGCTGGTGCAGATACGATCTGCGGAATGCACGAGTTGCCTTGAGTGCGTCGCAGTCTGCCCGGTGCAGGATGGCCTCGAAGTGCGAATCAGCGCTCCACAAATTGGCCGCGCGAAACTCATTCCAGCCTGGGCCGTTGCCGCTGGCATCGCAATCATCTTCATGGGTCTGGTCGGCTACGCCAAGCTGAGTAGCCATTGGGAGACACATCTGCCGAACCAAGTGTACTTCCAACTGGTGCCTGCGGCGAGCGAGCAGCAACATCCGTAGGCACGAACTCCGAGCGGCGAGCGCAAGACGGAATCGGAATATGAGCACCCGCCTGTCAGATCCGATCCGCCATCTGCCCCGACGCTTTCACTGGATGCTATCCTCCTCCTGAAAGCTCATGCGGATTACCACCCGTACCACCACCATCGCGTTCTTTATCACGCTCGGCGTGCTCATCGCCGCAGTCGCGGCGGTGCTTAACATCGGCTGGGTCATTCTTAACTGGCGCGAAGTAGTTCCGCTGGTGCTCGGAGTGATCTTTTTCCCGGTCATCATTGCGGGCGTAATCCTGAACACAATCTTTCTGGTGCGCGAAGTACGCAGAAACGAGCAACAGGATAGTTTCCTCAACGCCATCACTCACGAGTTAAAAACCCCCATCACCTCGATACGGCTGTACCTGGAAACTCTGCAACGCCGGCCAATCGAAGAACAGCAACGCCAGGAGTTCTACAGCGTGATGCTGGCTGACACGCAGCGGCTGATGGGAACGGTCGAGCAGGTGCTTCGGGCAGCGCGCGTAACCCAGAAAAACGCAGTGCTCAACCGGACGGAAGTGGAGGTCGGGCCGCTGGTGCAGGATGCGGTAGAGTTGGCGCGGGCGCGGCATCACCTTTCGCCGCAAGCGCTGGCGTGGGATCTGGACGGCCAACCTGCCGAGCGGCTAGTCACGTATGGAGATCGCGAGGCGTTGTCGAGTGCGCTTTCCAACGTTCTCGACAATGCGGTCAAGTATTCGTCGCCCGATCCGAAGATCCGCGTCGAAGTAGTGACTCCGGACCTGGAACATGTGCGCATCTGTGTAAAGGACAATGGCGTCGGCATCCCTCGCGGAGAACTGAAGCGAATCTTCAAGCGCTTTTATCGTGTCGTCGCGTCTCCTGCCCTGCAGGTGAAGGGCAGCGGCCTCGGGCTGTTCATCGTGCGCACTATTGCGCAGCGCCACGGCGGACGTGCCTATGCAGAAAGTGAAGGCGCGGGTAAAGGTGCAACTGTTACCATCGAGCTTCCCAGGCACCTCGCATGAGCGCTCGCATCCTGCTGGTTGAAGACGAAGAACACCTTGCCGCGGGGCTGAAGTTCAACCTTGAAGCAGAGGGCTACAAGACCCAGGTCGCCGGAGACGGTGAGTCGGCACTGGATCTGCTGCTGAACAAACGCGAGAATTTCGACCTGCTGGTGCTCGACGTCATGCTTCCCGGCAAAGACGGCTTCACCGTCGCGTCAGAGTTGCGGAAAGGCAACGAGTACATTCCGCTGCTAATGTTGACCGCACGCGGCCAGCCCCAAGACGTGCTGAAGGGATTCGCCTCCGGCGCCGATGATTACCTGCCCAAACCGTTCGATCTGGCGATTCTCCTGGCGCGGATTCGCAGCCTGCTGCGGCGCCGCGAGTGGGCAGGGACGCTTTTATCTGATCCGCCGACGGATGCGCGCATCGCTGAAGCCAAGCACCGGACTGAGCCACGCGAGTTCGATGTCTATCGCTTCAGCGGCAAGGAAGTGGATTTCGGAACGCTTGAATTGCACAGTGAAGACAAGACCTTCCGCCTCACACTGATGGAAGCTGAACTGCTTCGTTTCCTGATTGCAAACGCGGGAAAGAACGTCTCGCGCAAGCAAATCCTGGAACAGGTCTGGGGACTGCACGAGGATACCGACACGCGCGCCATCGACAATTTCATCGTGCGATTGCGCAAGTACATCGAGCCCGATCCCTCCAAGCCGCGCCATTTGCTGACGGTACGGGGGGTCGGATATCGCTTCCTTCCCGATCCGCAACCGTTGCTGAAAATCTGAGCGATCTTGCTGCACGCCAACTTCGCCTTACCAATTCATGCTGCTCGTTCCCGCAGCTCCGCTTCTCAGCAACCGCGCTATGATTGCGGCTCAGGTACGGGGCGAGAAGGAGGCTGTATGAAATCCCGAACAATGATGTTGATCACGCTACTCTGCTTGTGTGTCACCTTAACCGCCTTTGCCCAGCAATCACCAACGAACCAGGATCGAGAAGGTTGGAATCAGTTCAAAGTGACGAGCACGACCTTCTCTGATGGCGGCAACATTCCTCTAATCATGGTTTACAACCAGTGCTCGTACTATCCAGGCGGCGGAGACCAATCACCTCAGCTTTCGTGGAGCAATGCCCCACGCGGCACGAGGAGTTTTGTTGTCGTGGCGTACGATCCCACGGCGTCGTTCACCCACTGGGGCATGTACAACATCTCCGGACGAGCGACCGGACTTCCTCGGAATGCAGGTGTTCCGAACAGTCCCTATGGTTTACAGATCTCTAACGACTTTGGCGACCTGAACTATGACGGGCCATGTCCGCCACCGCAATACAACCCTCCAAACCACACGTATGTTTTCACGGTTTACGCTCTGGATATGGTGTTGCCGACACTGCCAACGCATGGTGATTTTCCTCCCGGAGCGGAGGCGCTCTATCACGCACTGATTGCTGCGGGTCGAGGCGACCACGTTCTCGACAGCGCGAGTATTGTGGGCTATTTCCCGGGTAAGTAGCGGGTGAAGAAAAGCAAACTCGAAGCCGAGCGGTCCGGCCTCAACGTGCGCGCGCAAGCACCAGCGTGACGTCGTCGGGCTGCTCGGCGCCACCAATCCAGTCGGCCACTGCAGTGGTCACTACTTCGCTGATGCGAGACAGTGGCTGGTCACGGTGCAGTTGGATGAGCTCGATCAGGCGCTCCTCACCGAACTCGCCAAACTCGTTCTCGGGCTCGGTCACGCCGTCGCTGAATGCGATGAAGATGTCACCCGGCTGCATGGGGACACGCGCCTCGGGATAAGACATCCCGTCAAACAGGCCGACAACGGTTCCAGATGCGTCGAGCCGAGTGATGCTGTGATTATGTCCCAGCAGAATCGGCGGCAGATGTCCGCCATTGGAATACACCAGCGCTTGCGCATTGGGGTCGTAACAACCCAAGAACATGGTCGCGTACTTCTCCGGAGGCGTAGCGCGAAAAAGCTGGTAGTTCAGCGTAGTCATCAGGCGGCCAGGCGCGAGTTCCTCATCGCGAGATCCGTTGCCGCGGTAGTACAGATCGGCACCCCCCGAAGCCGCTGCTCCCGCCATCAGCATAGGAGCGAGCGCCAGATCAGGCTCCAGCGAGTAGGCACGAACGAACGCGTGTACCGTCGCCATCAACAGCGCGGCAGAAATTCCCTTGCCGCTGATATCGCCTACCGCCAGCACCATGCGTTCGTCGGGAAGCCGAATGAAGTCGTAGTAGTCTCCGCTGACGGTGCGCGCAGGCCGGCAAACGCCGTGAACCTCCAACGTTGGCAAGTCGCTTACATCCCGCGGAAAGAGCAACTCCTGCACTTCGTGCGCAATGGCAAGTTCGTTCTCCAGCCGTTGCTTGTCCTTCTGGTCTGCCATAAGGCGGGCAAGCGACGTTGTCATGGAGTTGAATGATTGCTCGAGCGCCGCCATCTGGTCGCGTGACTCAACCTTGATGCGATGGGTGAGGTCACCCCGGTTGACGCTCTCCGTCGCCTTGTACAGCTCGGCGACCGATTTCGTCATGCTGCGTGTGAGGCGTACGCCGATGAACAATGCAATCAGCTCGATCACCCCGAAGAAGATTGCTATGGCGACAAGGGCGTTGATAAAGATGGTGGACTTCTCTCCCAGCTTTCCGAAGAGCACGTTATAAAGCAGCGAGGGCCGGGTGCTGACCATGACAGCACCAGTTTCCTGTGAGCCGGTCAGCCAGTCAGTCGCATTGAACAGCGTCCAGAAGTTGAATTCGCGGTCGAAGCTGTTGATGGGAGGCGGCACTTTACCGGCCTCAACATTTGTCGAAGCCCCGCTGAGATTCTGCCCTGCAATCGTCACCGTCGAGTGCGAACCGCCCAGATCGATGGTGACGCTGTCTTCCGGGGCCTTCTGGCGCGTCTCGGCGCGTTTTGCGGCGGTTGAGTCCGTGCTTTCAACCTTGGGCGGGTAGAGGTAAATGGCGCCCACCATTGAGGCGGCCCGTTGCAGCAACCCAGCGTTCACCGGGACGTTGGAGATCACCACCAGATTCTTGCCGCCGGCATCGGCGTGCTTCACTGTGCGCAGGAACAAATGGCCCTGTTCCATGGTGAAGCTGCTGAAGTCGTCCTTGATCGTACCAGGCAGTTTCACTTGGGTTTCCTGGATGCGGCCGCCCGGGCTGATGAGGTATCCCTTGTCGCCCTCCAGCACTGTGACCGTGCGCTGACGGAAGTTTTCCTCCGAGGCGCTGGCGATCTCGGCCGCAAGCTGCGGGGTCAGCGTATTGTTGCGGGCAAGCGAGCGGAACTGTGCCGTCAGCGCACTGTTGGCTGATTGCAGGTGATCCAACTCGGTCTGCAGATCGGAGAGCGCGATGTAGGTTGCGAATTGGCCGGCAAACAAGTATCCCGCCAGCAACCCCATCGCGACCAGCAGAAGAACAGGGATAACGCCAATGAAGACGTAGGTGACGATCAGCCGGTTCCGCAGCCGCCACAGCAGTTGCTGGCGAACCCAGCGGAGTCCAATCAGCAGAAGAAAGAACAGGAAGAGGGACGACAGGAACTGGGACCACCCGCTGAGCATGGTGCCAGATGCGGGGCGAACAATCAGTTGCAAGATCTCCGCGATGCCGGCGAGAACGCCAAACCAAAGGGTGGTTTTGCCCAGTTTGGTTTGCGGGCGCAGAACGCTCCGTAAGCGAGTTTTGATCTGATCTGCGTCTGGCAGCTTCATGGGTTCAGCGCAAGTGTCGCGCCCGAGCGCGGCAGTCGTAACGCTATGTTATATCGAACGGCACGCGGCCTAAGTGTCCGCGCTTCGCGCGGGGCCGGTCAGATCTCGGGGTAGAGGTCGAAAAACGCGTCGACGCTCTGACGCAACTGCTTTTCGATTTCTTCTTTTGAGCCTTCGATGAGGTGGAGCGTGACGTGGGCGTCGCGACCGTTCTTCAACTTCACGGCGCCCTCCCCGACCTCTTCCACTTCCTCTGCGGGTAGCAGACGCATTCCGTACACCAACGTGAGCTTAGCCATAGGAAGATTCTAGTCGAAAGGCGGCTTTTGGCTCTTGGCCGTCAGCTTTTCGCTTTGGATTTTAGCGATTACCCATAAGCTTCGAGCGTTGCATCCGCTCCTGATCTGCTTTCATTGTCTGGCCAAAAGCTAAGAGCCAACAGCCGCAAGCGTCTTTGTTAGAATCCGATGTGCTTCCTACTGCTGTAAATTGTTGAACTTGTAGCCGCTGCATCTTCGGCCGATTACAGGAATCTATCTTCTTTCGTATGCCAGAAAACATACACAATGTAGTCATCATTGGCTCCGGATGTTCCGGGCTGACGGCCGCAATCTACGCGGCACGTGCGAACCTGAAACCTATCGTTATTGACGGCCATGAACCTGGCGGCCAGCTCGCCATCACTACTCTGGTCGAAAACTTTCCCGGATTCCCCGAGGGCATCCAGGGCCCAGAGCTGATCGAGAACATGCGCAAACAGGCGGAGCGCTTCGGCACAGAATTCCGCTACGGGCATGTCTCCAGAGTCGACATGAGTCAGAAGAAGCTCGATATCGGCAAGCACCCGATCGAAGTTGACGTGGGCAACGAGAGGTTGCTGACGCGTACGCTTATTATCGCCAGTGGGGCCTCGGCTCGGTGGCTGGGGCTGCCCAGCGAACAGGCGCTCATCGGACATGGTGTCACGTCGTGCGCGACGTGCGACGGCTTCTTCTTTGCGGGTAAGGAGATTACCGTCATCGGCGGCGGAGACTCAGCGATGGAAGAGGCCTTGTTCCTGACGCGATTCGCAACCAAGGTGACACTCATCCATCGACGCAGTGAGTTTCGTGCCTCGAAGATCATGCTCGATCGTGCGCGCCAGCACAAACAAATTGAGTTCATGACCGACACAGTGGTCGAAGAGGTTTACGATGTAGCGGCCAAAGAGGTCACCGGCCTGCGCCTGCGGAATGTGAAGACGGGCAAGGTATTCGATTTTCCGACTAGCGCTATGTTCCTGGGAATCGGCCATACGCCAAACGCGGATTTCGTCGGCAGTCAGCTCAGGCGCGATGGCGAAGGCTATATCGTTCCCGACGGCTACGTTTGTACCAATGTTCCCGGCGTCTTCGTCTCCGGAGATGTCGCGGACCGGCATTATCGCCAGGCAATTACGGCGGCGGGGACCGGCTGTATGGCTGCGCTGGAAGCGGAGAAGTACCTGGAAGAGATCGGCAAGTAAGGCTCTGTTCGATTCATAATCGCTCTGTAGCGGAGGCGAGTCCCATGAACACCATCACCATGAGGATGCTGCGCGATTTCATTGGGAGCGCTCGTGGCCAGACGCAGTCCGAGATTCTCAAGTCGTTTCTCCGCTGGGTGGTTTTCAAGAGCGGATTGTCGGAGTCGGGCTCGATCATGATCTGGGACCGAACCGACGGCAAGCTGCACCTCTTCAATGAAGACAACTTCCTTTTTACCGAGGGATATCTCGACTCCAGCAAAGAGTGGAAAACCGTATTCGAGAATTGGGAAGGGCTGGCGGGACATGCGTTCGGGTCGGAGCGCTTGCAGTACAGCGACGATGTCTCGAAGGATCCACGGTTCGCGTTCTTCAGCGGACACGATCCGATCAGGAGCATGGTCTGTGTACCGATCCTGGTTCGTTCTCTGGAACGGCGGTTTGGCGTAGCCTCGTTTCACAATGCGTCCGACGTAGTGCTGGATGAGGAGAAGCGAGACGTCATCGAGGTGGCTGTCGGCGCCCTTGGTCTCGCGCTGGATGCCTCAGCCGCTAGCTTGACCAACCGAAGCGTCTTCATCGTGCATGGCAGAGACCTGGGAGCGCTGGCCATACTTCAGAAGATCCTCAGCGAACGCGGAATTGATGCATTGACGCTTGGCGAGCAGGCTAGGACGGGCGAAACCATCTCGCAAAAGTTGGACAAGGTGGTTCAGTCCTGCTGCGCCGGATTCATCCTGGTCACTCCCGACGATCGCGGACGATTCAAAGACGAGAAGAAGATGCAGAATCGCGCGCGCCAGAACGTTGTCCTGGAGGCCGGACTGCTGCTCGGGCGCTTTGGGGCACAGCGAATCTGCTTCGTAAGAACAGCCCTAAGATTGAAATGCCATCGGATATACGGGACATATTGCCGGTAGACCTCGATGTGAAAGACTTAGCTCTAAATACTACGGGGATTGAGAAGACCCTGAAAGAGTGGGGCTTCAAGTGGAAGACAGAATCGAACCCCTAGCGCGTCAAGTGGCGATGCTGATTGATTGAGCCACTCGGCGGTGCCAGTATCTCTGCTTCGTGGATTGCTCCTGTGAAAACTACCATGAGACTCTGCTCTTGTATTTGCCTCGCATGCTGTTTGCTTACCGTTTGCTTGTTCGGCCAGTCTGAAGTTGAGAAATCCAACGCGAAGCAGATTGACCTTTCTACCAGCAAGCAGCTGCAGCAGCCGATCATCGGCCAGCCACAGCGCACAAACAGCTTCCCTACGGCACTCGCGTTGAGTCCGGATGCGAAGTATCTCGCCATTCTGAACAACGGACGTGGCACAGCGGAATCGCAATACCAGCAGTCCATCGCCATTCTTGACCTCGCCACCAACCAGCTTCGCGATTTCCCCGATCCGCGTCTCAAGGTGAATGCGCGGCAAACATACTTTCTGGGCCTCGCCTGGAGCAGCGATGGCAAGGAACTCTACGCCTCCATAGCTTCGCTCAGCGATCCCGAAGGAAAAGCAGTCGATGCCAAGGGCGTGAAGCTGGGTGGCATCGGCAACGGAATCGCGGTTTACAAGTTTGCTGATGGCACGCTTACGGCAGATCGTTTCTTGAAGCTTCCACTGGCGCCTGTCCAAGCCGGGAAGGAATTCACCTATAGTAGTGAGAACGTTCCCGCCGGATCCGCAGTCCCCTACCCTGCCGGGCTGGCTGTAGTGAAAACCGATGCCAAGGGCGACGAACTGCTGATCGCCGAGAACCTCGCGGATGACGCGGTGCTCATCAGCGCTCTTGACGGTA
>Ga0335083_10012471_pt1 | contig 10168 bp, 7 predicted proteins | sample Lox_Sample_42_FD_206716 | JGI IMG/M metagenome (GOLD analysis project Ga0335083, IMG submission 206716) | Soil microbial communities from Loxahatchee National Wildlife Refuge, Florida, United States - Lox_Sample_4.2 | ecosystem: Environmental > Terrestrial > Soil > Wetlands | place: USA: Florida...
AAAACTGATTTCTCCCAAGGAATCGAGTGGATTCACGTTCCCCGGCGGCATCAATTGCCGGTAGTGCTCCAAAGCACTCCGCGCTCCATTTAAATCGCCGGCATATGCTCGCGCATATCCTATTTCGTTCCATACCTGCGCTTCCTCGGGTTCCAGCCGGTTCACCGTTTCGTAACTTCGCACCGCATCCGGAAATTTTCGCTCGGCCAGCTCCAGGTCCCCCAGATCGCCGAAAATTTTCGCGTCCGCTGGCGTCCATCGCGTCAGGGACTCGAGAGCTTTCTCTCGCGCTGCCGCATCGCCTCGCGCCAAGGCATCCAGATACTCGAGTTGGGCGCCGTCAATAGTGTCGATCTGCTGGTGCTTGGCCACCTCAATTACTTTGAGTGCGCCTGCGCGGTCGCCCTGGCTCAGCAAGAGCCTCGTCCAGTCCAGGTACGCCAGCGGAAATCGCGGATCTTCTTTCGCCGCTGCCTCCATCCCTTCGAGAGCCGATGCTCGATCCCTGGCGTTGATCGCCTCACCATACGCACGAAACGCATGCTCACTCTGAGTCGGAAACACCCGCGCCGCTGGATTAACGCTTTTCGCAAGCTGGTTCGCCAATGGAATTGCGCCACTCGCAACCGGCCCGTTGACGTCAAAACTCTGCACTGTCTTTCTGCTTTCCAGGTCCAAAACAGTGGCACGAATCTCGAGCCGCCCATTCGTTTCGACGAAATAGCCTTCCAACACCTGCGATGCCCGCGCCCCATAAGCGCCGTTGAATGAATCTACAGGCTGCGCATACAGGCTTGTCAGGCCAGCCAGGTCGCTGCTGACCGCCTCGCTCAACGCCAGACGCATCCAATCGAATTGCTTGCTTGAACTGAGGTTTTCAAAAGGCGTCACGGCCAGCCGTTCCACTGCGGCCGGCTTTCGGCCTGCACATCCGGCTAAGCAAGCGGTGAGCAGAACGGTCCCCAACAGCCAGACCAGGGACCAGTAAGAACGAAAAGGGCGGGAAGGCAACGTGATTACAGAACCCGCGGCTCGGAGGCGAGCAGCTCTTTGAACTCCGGCAAATCCTTGATCGCCACAAACGCCGGGTCCTCCGCGATCTTCTTGCGTTCCTTGAAGCCTTCTTCCAGAGCCTTGCGAATATATTGCAGCGCGCGGTCGTTCATGCCCTTTTTGGCGTATTCTTCCGCCATCATGTAGTGGAACTTCCCGCGCTCCTCCACGCTGCGCTCCTGCAGCAGCACGCCCTGCGTGCCGCGGCTCTCGAAAACCTCCGGATCGATGGCCAGCGCTTCTTGCCACGCTTCCGCCGCCCGTTTGTAATCCTTGCGTGCGAAATATCCGGTTCCCAGGTTGCTCAAAACCGAAGCTGATTGCGGGTTAATCCTTAGCGCCCGCTTGTACTCGTTGACCGCCCGGCGATAGCTTTTGCGAGCGTAATAAATCGTCCCTAGATTATTGACCGCCTCGGCGTAGTGTGGATTTGCGCGAACCGACAATCGGTAATACTTCTCGGCCGTGGTTAAATCCAGCATCTGGTGATACGCGATGCCCGTCTTATTCAGCAATACCGCCGAATCCTTAGGGCCTTCTTTGTACGCCTCCGCCGCCTCGCGGTACATTTTTCTCGCCATGAAGATGTCGCCGCGTATCTCGGGCGTTACCTGCGAGGCCGAGGACTTCTGTGCCGTGGACGCGGCTTGCGGCGTCCGCGAACTATCGCGAAAATTACTCTCAGTTGGCGTGCTTTGGGCGGTCGCAGTGACAGCTTGCGCCCCTGCCATGCTGATTGAAACTAACCAGAGTTTGGAAAACACGGCCAGCCTCCTTGAACAACAATCGGCTGCGTTGGAAGGAACATGTATGCCCTACCCGAATGCTTGTTCTATAGACTAGCAGTTCTGAAGGAACCCTAGTGGAAGATCCCGCGGAGCCTCTCGAAGAAGCCCTTCTTCTTCTTGGGTTGGGCCTCTGGAGGCGCCTCGGTGTCAGGCGTCGCGGAGGGTGCAACAGCAACCACGCGCTGCTGGCTGGAGGGAACCGCTTGCGCCGGCGTGGCAGCTTCCCCGGATCGCGTCCCCGGTGTCGTTTCCCAACTGGCTACCTGTGTTGCGCCTCCGCCGTGCAACTTGCATAGCTCCACCGGCTGAGACCCTTCGATAAAGTACTCGGTTCGCACTTTAGGACAAGCCGCGGTGGCAATCTGTCCCGAGAGCGGATCGATCGGCACGCTCACCACACCCGCCGGCGCCTCAAAATCGCTGACGTTGCGGTACTCGCGGTGCTCGTGCGCCCGCTTCATGAATTCTGTCCACACCGGCAGCGCCGATTTGGCGCCTTCCAGGTCCAACTGCCGATTGTCGTCGAAACCCACCCACACCACGCACAACAATTTCGAAGTGAACCCGGCGAACCACCCGTCGTGCGACGTGCCGGTTTTTCCCGCGACTGGAAAATTGATCCCCCGGCCCCACACGCTGGCTCCGGTTCCGCTTCGCACCACTTCTTCCAGCATTTGATCCATCAGGAACGCCACGCGCGGATCCAGCACGGTCCGGTGCTCCGGCGCGCTGTCATAAATCTGAGAACCGCCTCCGTTAGCGATGGTGTTGATGAAATGCGGCCTGGTATAAATGCCATGGTTGACGAAAATCGTGTAGGCGCCGGCGATCTCAAGCGGCGTTACCTCGTACGCGCCCAGCGCCACGGCCGGAGTCGGCTGGATATCCATATTCAAGCCCGCGCGCCGCGCCAGATCCACCACCGCGCCATACCCGGCTTCTTCGGCCACTTTCACCGTCGCGACGTTTAACGAGTGCGCCATCGCGTCGCGCAACGTCACCGCACCGTAAAACTTGTGCTCGAAATTGCTGGGCTCGTAAGGTTTGCCATCGAACCAGAATGTTGTCGCTTCGTCCTGCACCATGCTCGCCGGCGTGAGCACTTGACTCCCTCCGGAGAGCGCGCTATTCAACGCCGTCGTGTACACGAAAGGTTTGAATGACGACCCCGGTTGCCGCTTCGCCAGGATTCGATTGAGCTGGCTCGCCCCATAATTTCGCCCGCCCACCGCCGCCCGAACCTCTCCGGTGTACGGATCCAGCGCGATCAGCGCACACTGCGGGTCCGGATACTTGGGGTCCCGCTTCTTGCGGTTCTTCATGTGCTGGTCCACTTCCTCCATCCCGATGCGGACCGCTTCCGCCGCATCGCGCTGCAGGTTCATGTCCAGCGTGGTGTAGACGCGATAAGTGTTGGACTGAAAATTGTAATCCGGGAATTTTTCCAGCAGCTGATCGTTCACCAGGTCGACGAAATATGGCGCTTCCGCCGATTCGCCCCCACCCTTGGCCAGCGTCATCGGCGACGCACTCGCTCGCTCCAGCTCCGCCTCGCCAATGTACTTGTTCTCCCACATCTGCTTGAGCACAATGTTGCGGCGCACCTTAGCGCGGTCCGGCCAACGGTATGGATTAATGTAGCTGGGCTGCTGGATCAGTCCGGCCAGAGTCGCCGCCTCGGGCAACGTCAGCTGCGAGACGTCTTTCCCGAAATAAACCTCCGCCGCTTCTCCGAACCCGCGAATCCCGAAGCTTCCCCGATTCCCTAGCGGCACCTGGTTGGCGTAGTACTCGAAAATCTGCTCCTTGCTGAGCTTCTGTTCCAGATGCAGCGTAATCAGAACTTCAGGAATCTTGCGCCGCCACGAACGATCGCTGCGGTTGAGCAGCAACATGCCCGCAAGCTGCATGCTGAGCGTCGAGGCGCCTTGCGCGTTCTGCCCCTTCTTCACGTCCACGTATGCCGACTTGATGATGCGAACCGGATCGAACCCCGAGTGCTGGAAAAATCTCTTGTCCTCCGCCGAAACCACCGCGTGCACCAGCACCGGCGGAATATCCTCGTATTTCACCAGCCGCCGCTTCTCGCGATTCTTGTCGAAAAGATTCGAGATCAGTTCCGGCTCCAGCGTGTACTCGGTGCGATCCGTATTGTCGGCCAGCGAAATGATCCGCGCCACTTTCCCCGCGCGAAACTTGATCACACCGTCGTCGCGCTTGAAGTAAGAGTCCGGGCCCGGATAGACATCGATCTCGTCGGGCTTCAACGCGAAGTACCCCATGCGGTTGTTGCGCGACTCGCTATATCCGCTGTGGCGCAGCTCGCCCGCGATCTCCAGCGGCCCCGCCACGTCGCCTACCGCCAGCGTTCGCGGCGCTGCAAACAGCATCGAAGTGTTCGCATACGGCCCCGCCGCCAGTTTGGCTTCGATCCGGTGAGAGTAATACGAGTAATAGTAAGTGAAGACTCCCAGTCCGGCGGTGATTACCAGCGCCAGGATAGCAATGAGGACTTTTCCCCCGGGACGCAGGAAAAAACGGACGGCGGAAGCTTTCTTGGGGACCTGAACTTTTACTGCCACGCCACTACCATCTTCTCATGCCTCCCAGGCGCGCGCATTCTCCGTGGACGCGGCACAGTATCAGCTAACCTTCATTCCCAATGACTAGACGAGTTGCAGTGCTTTATGGTTCCAGCTCTAGAGCCTGAGTTCGCGGCGGCCAGAGCAGCACGGTGCTATTCGAACCTTATCGATGTCAGAACTTTTTCGAACGTTTCTTGAGCCCGATCGAACTCGCTCTCCGGCGCGACAAAAACGACATAAAACAGCCCCTCCGGTCTCCCCACAGTTACCAGCACGTCCACTTCGCGCTCGTCGTGATGGAGCGACCTGGAGTACAGCGTCGACAGCAGCGCCGGCTCGCCACCCACCTGAATGCCGCGTGCTTCGCGCCCCGCGTGCATTTCGGTATTGCTCCGCTCCAGCCGCCCGATCAACGCCTCGGTATCGCGCTGAAGTTCAGCCCGGCGACCTTCGGGAACATAGTAATTCACTTCCATGCCGTACCCGATCGAAGACTGCCCGCCGGCTCCTGCCACCATCCCTTCCCGCGGTGCAATGGTTACAGCCTCGCCTCGTGCGCCAGCCTGCACCTGCCAATTGGCCGGATAGGCCAGCGAAAACGTCGCTCCCGTGAATGTCCGGAACGCGCCGCTCGGTGCGACGTTCGGCCGCTCCGGCTGCCCCGCCTCTCTGTGCTCTGGAGCGGCCGCCGGAAGACGTCGCACTAACTCACGGATTCTCGAAAATTGTCCAGTCTCATCGGCCGCGTAGCTTCTCCGCGGCAGCTCACGAATCTCGTCCGCAATCGCCGCGGCCCGATTGCCCGGATTCGGATGATCCGACAAAAACTGAACCAGACCGCCCTGCCGCCCGGTCTTCGCCTCCAGTTGCCCGAAAAAACGCGCCAACTCCATCGGGTTGTATCCGGCATCCGCCATAATTTCCGCGCCATTGTAATCCGCTTCCGCTTCGTCCGTCCGCGAAAATTTCAGCAGCGCCGAATTGGCCGTGAATCCGATCCCGATCTGCGCCAGTTGTCCCAACAGGCTGTTGCCCGCCAGCGCGCTAGCCAACAACGCTGGAAGAGCCACCAGGTTCCGTTTGGACGCCTGATTGGTTGGATGCCGCAGCACGATATGCGACATTTCGTGCGCAATCACCCCTGCCAACTGTGCTTCGTTCTCCGCCGCCGCAATCGCCGCGGTATTCACGAAAATCGGACCGCCCGGCAGCGAAAACGCGTTGATATTCTTGTCTGCCAGCACGCGAATCTGGAAAGGAAACATCCCGGCGCGCGATCCGTCGCTCTCGAGCGAACGCGCATAGCGCGATTGCTCCAGCTTCCCCAGCAGAACATTCAGGTAACGGTCCAATTCCGGATTACGCACCACCGGCGCCTGCCGCGCCAGCTCGGCCGCTGCTTCTTTTCCCAGCTCGACGTCTTGCTCGGGTGTAAACAGATTGAATCCCGGCCGCAGCTGCCTGAGCTCCGCCCTCGAGCTCCCAGCCGCCATCAGCCCGAGCAAAATCGCTGTACCGGCCGCTGTCATGCGCTTCTGTTCTCTATTCTTTCGCTGTATCACAACGCTATAATTACGGTATGTTGAAGCCCACGGAAAAGATCTGGCATAACGGCCGCTTTATAGCCTGGGATGACGCCAAGATTCACGTTCTCTCTCACGTCACCAGCTACGGCAGCTCGGTATTCGAAGGCGTCCGTTGCTACTCCACGCCCACCGGCCCGGCCATCTTCCGCGTGCGCGAACATCTCCGGCGACTGCTCGACTCCGCCAAGATCTATCGTATCGAACTCAAGTACTCCATCGACCAGATGGCCGACGCCATGGCCGAGCTGGTGCGCGTGAATCGTATGGACTCCTGCTATTTCAGGCCGCTGGTGCTGCGCGGCTACGGCGATGTTGGGGTGCTTCCCGCGCAAAATCCCACCGAGGTCTACATCGCCTGCTGGGAGTGGGGAAAATACTTGGGCGAAGACGCGCTCGCCAAAGGCGTGGATGTCTGCGTCTCCAGTTGGACCCGCATCGCTCCCAACACCCTCCCCGCCCTCGCCAAGGCGGGCGCGAATTACATGAACTCCCAGCTCATCCGCATGGAAGCTAACCAGAACGGCTACGCCGAAGGCATCGCGCTCGATTCCGCAGGTTACGTCAGCGAAGGTTCCGGCGAAAATATCTTCCTGGTGCGCGATGGCAAGCTGCTCACCCCTCCGCTGGGCGCTTCGGTGCTGCCCGGAATCACGCGCGAGACGATCATCCAACTCGCCGAGACCCTGGGCATTCCAGTCGTCGAAACCCTCATCCCGCGCGAATTGCTCTACATCGCCGATGAGGTCTTCTTCACCGGCACCGCGGCCGAGATTACCCCCATCCGCTCGGTGGATCGCATTGTAGTGGGCAAGGGCGCGCGCGGTCCCGTCGCCGAAAAACTGCAGAAGGCTTTCTTCGACATCGTGGATGGCAAGGCATCCGACCGTTTCGGATGGCTCACGCCCGTCGCAAAAAATGAACCCGTGACCGTTTAAGATCACGGGTTATGAAGGTTCGAGAGAACCCTACAATTGGACGTTGCGGAAGGACGATCCGCAAGTGCGATTCCGACGATCACCTCCCCCGAGATTAACCGCCAGAACCGCACTCGCAGGGGATCATGCATTCCTTTTTAGCAGGGCTTCTCGCAAAGCGCCAGATAATTTTGTACTTAGTCGTGCCCTTTTCAACAAATTTCTTCTAGGTGCATCGTCTTGCACTTAGCTTCCACAGCCTGTGGGAAACTTGTGAATAAATCGACACCCGAATGAAATGTAACGGCATCAATGTTGCTACAGGCGAACAGATCGAAATCTCTTTCGATAATTTGATCCACAACGTCGACCCTCTGCTCTCGCCGGTGTCTTCTGACGTCTACCTGTCTCCGGGCTGGATCGACTTGCAGGTCAATGGCTTCGCCGGTGTCGATTACAACTCGCCCGATGCGACGCTGGAACAAATCGGACATTCGATACGCGAAATGTTTCGGACTGGCGTCACGCGTTTCTTCCCCACCGTGATCACCGGCTCGCCGGACGACATGGCCGCCGCGCTTCGCAATCTCGCCGCAGCCAAAGAACAGCTTCCGGAAGGCGTAGCGATGGAGGCGTTTCATCTGGAAGGTCCCTACATCTCGCCCGAAGATGGACCGCGTGGCGCGCATCCGGCCCGCTGGGTTCGCCCGCCTGATCTCGACGAGTTCGGCCGATTTCAAGACGCCGCCCGCGGCTGCATTCGCCTGCTGACGCTCTCGCCGGAATGGCCCCAAGCGCCGCGCTTTATCGAGGCCATCGTCCGACAAGGCGTGGTCGCCGGCATCGGCCATACCAAAGCCAGCGCGGACGAAATCGCCGCCGCGGTCAGCGCGGGCGCCACTCTTTCCACCCACCTCGGCAATGCCGCTCATAAGATCCTCCCGCGCTGGAACTATCTTTGGGACCAACTCGCCGACGACCGCCTGGCCGCCAGCTTCATCGTGGATGGCTTCCATCTGAGCAATTCATTTCTGAACGTCGCACTGCGCGCCAAAGGCCTCGAGCGCTCGGTGCTGATCACTGACGCCGTAATGCCGGCCGGCTGCGCTCCGGGCCGCTACCGGCTGGGCGAAGTGGACGTCGAGCTGCATGCCGATGGTAGCGTGCGTCTCACGGGCGGCACTCGCTTGGCCGGCTCCGCCCTGACGATGAATCGCGCTATCCAAAACGTCATCCAGCAAGCCGGTCTCAGCCTGCGCGACGCCGTCTCGCTCGCCACTCGCAATCCCGCCCGTCTGGGACGCATCTCCTCCCGCCAGCGCGGCCTCATGCCCGGCGAACGCGCGGACCTGGTGCGCTTCCGCTTCGACCACTCCACGCAACAAATCGAAATTCTAGAAACCTACCTGAACGGCACACGCGTTTTCGGCTAAATGCTACGAACCCGGCCCGGCCGCCGGAGGATCCAGATTCAGCGTGGCAACATACTTCAAATTGCGGTACAGCTGCTTGTAGTCCAAGCCGAATCCCACCACAAACCGGTCCGGAATCTCGAAACACCGGTAATCGATGGGAATCTGGACGATCCTCCGCGGCGTCCGGTCGAGCAGCGTGCAAATCGCCAGCGAGTTTGGCTCCCGCGCCGCCAGGTGCTGCATCAGATATCGCGTCGTGAATCCGGTGTCGACAATGTCCTCCACCAGGATCACGTCCTCGCCCTCGATGCTCTCGTCCAGATCCTTGGCGATGCGCACCATCCCCGGCGCGCCTCTCTGGTTGGCAAAACTTGAAACCGCCAGAAAATCCACTTTCACCGGCACGCTCAATTCGCGCGCCAGCGCCGTCAGGAAAAACACCGAACCCTTCAACACCCCAATCAGCTTCACCTCGCGCCCGGCGTACCTGGTGGAGATCTCGCCCGCCACTTCCCGAATCCGCTGATCGATCTGCTCACTGGTGAACAGAATCCGCTCGATGGCTGGCTCGCTCATTCCTGGCCGCTCATTGCGCCAGCCGCTCCGGCAGCCCGTACTTAATCACCAGATCCTGGACGTCTTTTTGGTAGAACACCTGAATGTTCACGTGCGGATAAATGGCGCGCAACAAGCGAATCTTGCGGTTCTTCTTGGTCACGTGCGCCTGCTTCATGGTGGTCAGCTCCACGTACATATCGAATTCCGGCAAATAAAAATCCGGCGTGAACGCCTCCTGCACCTTGCCGTCTTTATCCCATTGCAGTGGAAAACTGCGCGGCTCGTAATCCCAGGCGATGCGGTAAAAATCCAGCAGATTGGCGAAAACTTCCTCGCTGGGATGCCCAAATTCCTTGCGCCGCACCTGCAGCCGGTCCGGCGGCACGATACCGTAGCGCGCCAGCTTCAAACGCACCTGGAATTGAATCTGCGCCTCAGCCGCCCCCGTCAGCAGCCCGCCCTCCAGCAGCCCTTTGGCCCGCACCGCCGTCTCCAACACCTCTGACATCTGCTCGATCGCCAGCCCCTCGGCATTCATTACCAGGTCGAAGCTCTGCACCCGGCTCCCGGCTCGTCCGAATCGCTTCTTACGCGTGAGCGCCGTTTCGTTCTCCATCTCGCGCAGCCGTTGCTTGGCCTCGGCCCGTTCCAGCCTGCCATCCACCATGGTATTGCCCAGACGTCGCGATTCCGCCGCCACCACGTGCGCTCGCAGCACTCCCGGAATATTGCGCAACAGCAGCTCCGAGCCAACGCTCGAAATCACCAGGTGCTGTTGCGAGCCCAACTTTGCCACAATCGACGTCGCTAAATGCGGCCACGCTTTGTCGGGAATTCCCTCTTGCGCTCCAAACTCCGACGCAATCGTATCGCTGAGCTTGGCCTCCGTCACCAGTTCCCATTCCAGCCGCTGCGCCACTATGCGCGCTAATTCCTCGTGCCGGCATCCTGGTTCACCGGAGACGCTGATGAATGCCATCAAGAGAATCGTAACTCAGGGCTCGTCTTCAGCTTCATCGAAGTTGAAGATTCCTCCCCGTTCTGCCGATCGAGAGAACAGCAGCCATCATTGTATGTAAGGTGTCTTACTACCACCTAAGGGAAGATAGCACTTGACCCTAGGCCCTCGGCTATTATAAAGTCTTAGAGTTTTACATTGATGAACCGACTAGTTCAAGTCTGATGACATCACGTCACCGCTGTTCGGTCCTGATCTGCGTCCTTGTTTGCTTGACCGCGCTGTTGCTAACCAGCTGCATGTCCAGCAAG
>Ga0335083_10012472_pt1 | contig 10167 bp, 11 predicted proteins | sample Lox_Sample_42_FD_206716 | JGI IMG/M metagenome (GOLD analysis project Ga0335083, IMG submission 206716) | Soil microbial communities from Loxahatchee National Wildlife Refuge, Florida, United States - Lox_Sample_4.2 | ecosystem: Environmental > Terrestrial > Soil > Wetlands | place: USA...
GCCGGGCCACCCAATCCACCGCAGCCGGGGCTTTCAGCGACGGCACGAACAGCCCGTAAGCGTTGAACCCGGCCTCGATCAAAGCGGCAATTAGCGCGTCGATGGGCCCGGTGTCGGCGGCGGTGAGGTAGGAACGGTAGAAGATCACCGGCACCTCCGGCCCCGGCCCCGCAGGCAAGGTGGCCACGGCGCCAGCGCCCGGCAGATACAGCCCGCATTCGGGCGGAGGGGGCGGGCTGGGCACCGCCGCCACGTTAAGCCCGGCTTCCTGGGCCAGGCGGGCCAGCATTGCCTCGGCCGCCGCCGCGCCGCCCATCTCGCAGAGCCGGGCGAGTTCGCGCAGCGCGGGGATAGGTAGGGTAGAAAGCGCGTCCAGCGCCGGGTCGGGCCGGCCGTCACCGGGCAGGATAGCGAGGCGCAGCCCCGTCTCCCGCGCCAGTGTTTGCAGGGTGGTGAGCCCGTAGGCCCAATAGGCCTCGCCGCCGATCAGCCGCGCCAGCACCGCCTTGGCGCCGCGCAACGTCTTCTCAGCGTAATTGTCCACCGAGACCGGGTGGCGCAGCGCGGCCAGATTGACGAGCCGCAGCGAGGGCAGCGCCCGCCCCGCCGCCCGCGCCTGCTGCCAGCCCGCCGCGAAGGCGCCGAGATCGCTGTCCGAGAAGGAAAGCACCACGAGATCCGCCGGGTCCTGGCCGGGGTCGAAGGGTGTCTCCGTCTCCTCCAGCCCGTGGCTCTCGCGGAAGACGATGTGCATGGCCGCGCTGTCAGCCGCCCTGAGCGTGATGACCGGAGGCGGAATCGCCGGTGGTCTGAATCACGCGATCAGTCAACCCGGCGCGGATCACCGTCTCGTCGACATCGCCAATCTCAGCGATCACCACCAGTTGCGAGGCGCGGGGCTGCGCGCCCCAGGGGCGGTCATACTGGCTGCGCACGCGCGGGCCCACGGCCTGCACCAGCAGGCGCATCGGCTTGCCCGCGATGGCAATATGCCCCTTCACGCGCAGGATGTTCTGCTCTCGCGCCAGGCGCTCAATGGCGGCCAGCAAGGGCTCCGGCGACGCCAGTTCCGGCAGTTCCACCACCATGGTCGCAAAGTCGTTATGCTCGTGGCCGTCCTCCGCATCGTGGTGCGAGGGGCGTTGGGCCAGATCGGCCTCAGCCGCCGCGCCCAGCCCCAGCAGCACGGCGGGGTCGATGATCCCCTCCGTCACCGGCAGCATCGGCACGGGGCGGGGCAGCTCGGCGGTGATGGTCGCGCGCGCCGCCGCCAGCCCGTCCGCCCCGGCAAGGTCCGCCTTGCTGAGCAGGATGAGGTCAGCGCAGGCCATCTGGTCCTCGAATACCTCGGAAAGCGGCGTCTCATGCTCGGTGGGCGTGGCGGCTTCGGCGGGCAGCGGGGCGAAGCGGCCATCGGCCACGGCCTCGGCATCGGCGAGCGCGATCACGCCATCCACCGTCACGCGCGAGCGGATGGCGGGCCAGTCGAACGCCTTCAAGAGCGGCTTGGGCAGAGCCAAGCCGGAGGTCTCGATGAGGATATGGTCCGGCCTGTTCGGCAGGGCCAGCAGGCGCTCCATGGTGGGGATGAACTCGTCCGCCACCGTGCAGCAGATGCAGCCATTGGCGAGTTCCAGAATAGCGTCCTCCGGGCAATTTTCGTCCGCGCAGCCGCGCAGAATGTCGCCATCCACGCCCACCGTGCCGAACTCGTTCACCAGCACAGCCAAGCGCCGCCCGCCGGGGTTGCGCAGCAAATGGCGGATTAGCGTGGTCTTGCCCGCGCCGAGAAAGCCGGTGACGACGGTGACGGGGATTTTGGCGAGATCGGTCATTCACAGGTCTCCTGAGGAGGAAGGCGGGCAATTACGTGCTTGCGGAACAAGGCGGGACGCTCGCGCCAGGGCACGATGCCATCCGGCGTGGCGGCATAGGCGGCGGCAAAGGCGAGAATAGCGGCGGAATCCTCCGGCTGCATGGGGCCGTGGATATAGGACCAGCTTCCAGGGGCGGAGAGCGCGATGGCCGGGCCCTTGCCGCAGGCGGAGAGACATTCCACCGGGCGGATGCGCACGCCTTCAGGCGCGGCCTCCTGGCTCAGCGCTGCGTGCAGCCGCGCGCCGGGACAGGGCTGGCCTTCCTCCGGCACCGTGCCGGCCCGGCAGGTGATGCAGACATGCAGCGTCGCGCCCATTGGCATCCTTCAGTCTCCGGCGGGCGGGGCGCGCGAAACCGGAGGCGCGCCTTTGGTAGGCATCACCCTTTACCCGGCAGCGGCACACCCCGTCCGCCCGTTGCAATCCTCGGCTGGCAGGTCTCCCGGCTTACGGATAGGGGCGGTTGGGCCCTGTGGCCATCCGCCTTCCCGGCTGCTGCCAGTGGCGATGGATGGCCTCTCCGGTCACGGTCGCGGGGGCGGCTACGCCTCGGGGCCGGAGCCCCTATCGTATTCCCTTTTGGCCTGACATAAGCCAGGCACCAGCACAGCCGCATGACAGGCCGCATGCGGGAGCGATTGTCAAGCAGCATTGCCGAGGATGAAGCCATGCCCCTACCCCCAGAGGACGCCGCCAGCCACGCCGCCAAGATGGTGCGCATCAAGGCCGCGCGGGACAGGATGATGGCGGGCAAGACCGGGGAGAAGGGGTTGCTCATCGTGCATACCGGGGCGGGCAAGGGAAAATCCTCCGCCGCCTTTGGCATGGTGCTGCGCTGCATTGCTCACAACATGCCCTGCGCCGTGGTGCAGTTTATCAAAGGCGGGTGGGATACGGGCGAGCGCCGCCTGCTGACTGAACATTTCTCGGAGCTGTGCCAGTTCTACGCCATGGGCGAGGGCTTTACCTGGGAGACGCAGGACAAGGAGCGCGACATCGCCGCCGCGCGCGCCGGGTGGGAGAAGGCCAAGGACCTGATCCGCGACGAAACCCTGCGCCTGGTGTTGCTGGACGAGATCAACATCGCACTGCGCTACGGCTATCTCGACCTCGGCGAGGTGCTCACCTTTCTGCGCGAGGAGAAGCCGCCCATGACGCATGTGGTGCTCACCGGCCGCAACGCCGCGCCGGAGCTGGTTGAGGCGGCGGATCTGGTGACCGAGATGACGCAGGTGAAGCATCCGTTCCGCGCCGGGATCAAGGCTCAGCCGGGGGTGGAGTTCTGATGCCGGCGCTGATGATCCAGGGCACCGGCTCGAATGTCGGCAAATCTCTGCTGGTGGCCGGGCTGTGCCGGGCTTTGCTGCGGCGCGGGCTGAGCGTGGCGCCGTTCAAGCCGCAGAACATGTCCAACAACGCGGCGGTGACGGCGGATGGCGGCGAGATTGGCCGGGCCCAGGCGTTGCAGGCCCTGGCCGCCGGGCTGGCGCCCGTGGTGGACATGAACCCGGTGCTGCTGAAGCCGGAGGCCGAGACCGGGGCGCAGATCATCGTGCAGGGGCGGCGCCTGGCCACGCTGCGGGCACGGGACTACGCGGCGCTGAAGCCGAGCCTGATGCCGCGCGTGCTGGAAAGCTTCGAACGGCTGAAGGCGCGGCACGATCTTGTCATCGTGGAAGGCGCGGGCAGCCCGGCAGAGGTGAATCTGCGCGCAGGAGATATCGCCAATATGGGCTTCGCCCGCACTGCCAATGTGCCTGTGGTGCTGGCGGGGGATATCGACCGGGGCGGGGTGATCGCGCAGATGGTCGGCACCCAGGCGGTGCTGGACCCAGCTGACGCGGCGATGGTGCAAGGCTTCATCATCAACAAATTCCGCGGCGATCCGCGTTTGTTCGACGATGGCTACGCGCTGATCGCGGCGCGCACCGGCTGGCGGGGCTTTGGCGTGCTGCCCTATTTTCCCGGCGCGGCGCGTTTGCCTGCGGAGGATGCGCAGGATTTGTACAGGCCGCGGGCGCGCGGCGGGGCGTTGCGCATCGCCTGCCTCGCTCTGCCGCGCGTCGCCAATTTCGACGATCTCGACCCGCTGGCCGCCGAGCCGGGGGTGGAACTGGTGATGGTGCGGCCGGGCCAGCCGGTCCCCGGCGATGCGGCGTTGGTCATCCTGCCCGGCAGCAAATCCACGCGCGGCGATCTCGCGGCGTTGCTCGAGCAAGGCTGGGATATCGACCTGCGGGCGCATGTCCGGCGCGGCGGGGCCGTGCTGGGATTATGTGGGGGCTACCAGATGCTGGGGCGGGTGATCCGCGACCCCGAGGGGCTGGAAGGCCCGCCCGGCGAAGTCGAGGGGCTGGGGCTGCTGGAGGTTGAGACTGAGATGCGCCCGCAGAAGCGCCTGGGGCTGGTGCAGGCCGTGCATGAAGCCAGCGGCGAGGTGTTCTCGGGTTACGAGATTCATATTGGCGAGAGCACCGGCCCGGCGCGGGCACGGCCCTTTGCGCGCATTGGCGGACAAGGAGAAGGCGCCGTATCGCCCGATGGGCTGGTGATGGGCAGCTATCTGCACGGGCTGTTCGCGGCGGATGGCTTCCGTGCGGGTTTCCTGCGCGCCCTGGGCGGCCAGGCAAGTGGGCTGAACTACGCCGCCGGAGTGGAAGACGCGCTGGACGCGCTGGCCGCGCATATGGAGGCGCATATGGACATCTCCGCCCTGCTGGCGCTGGCGGCCTAGCGTATCTGCCAGGGCGTGGCGGTGTTCTTCTGCCAATCGGCACGGTGGAGCAACGGCGTGTCATCGGTGAATTCCGGCCAGCCGAGGCAGAGATAGGCAGAGAAGCGCCAGCACGGCGGCGCCGCGAACAGCGCCTCCATGGCGGCGGGCTCCAGGATGGAGACCATGCCCATACCCAGATTCTCCGCCCGCGCCGTCAGCCAGAGCGTGTGGATGGCCATGGCGGTGGATTGCTCAAGTGTCTCCGGCATGGTCTGGCGGCCAAGCCCGTGCCCGGCCTGGGGGGTAAGATCGGTGAACACGGCGAGCTGCACCGGGGCGTTGTCCAACCCGGCAAGCTTGAGCTGGGCATAGGCCGCCGCCTGTTCGCCCTCGTAAATTCCGGCGGCCTGAGCGTTGCAGCGGACAAACTCCGCCCGCACGGCGGCGCGCAGGGCCGGGCTTTCCACCACCAGCACCCGCCAGGGGCGGGCATTGCCCACCGAGGGGGCAAGCTCCATGGCCTGTTGCAGCCTCGCCAGCACCGGGGCGGGCACGGGGTCTGTGCGGAAATGCCGGACATCGCGCCGCCAGCGCATCAGCGTCTCCAGCATCTCCGCCGCGCCGGGGCTAAATTGCATGGGGCGCCTCCGTCAGGACCTGGGCGAGCCGGGCCCATTCGGCCTCGCTGCCGGGCAGGCCAAGCCGCAGCCAATGCGCGGAATAGGGGAAGATGCGCGACCAGATGCGCGCGTGCGCCAAGCGCCGTTGGGCTTGCGCTGCGTCCGGCGTCTCGTAGAGGCGGAACAAGGCGGTGCCACCGGCCAGATGCCAACCCGCTTCAGCCGCCAGCGCGTCCATGCGTCCGGTTTCGGCCCGCAACCGTAGGCGGGTTGCCGCCACCCAGGCAGTGTCGGCGAGGGCTGAGGCGCCGATCTGCAGCGCCGGGCCGTTCACCGGCCAGGGGCCAGCCAGCTGGGCGAGTGCCGCCGCATCCGCCGCCGAAGCCAGCGCGAACCCCAGCCGGAGGCCCGCCAGCCCGAAAAACTTGCCGAAAGAGCGCAGCACGATCAACCCGTCGCGCCCGGCCTGCGGGGCCAGTGACAACGCGGGCGTGGGGTCGACGAAGCTTTCATCCACCACCAGCCGGCCGACCAGCGGCAGCAGCGCCAGTAGCCGGTTGGGCTCCACCTGCCGCCCATCCGGGTTGTTCGGGTTGACGATGACAGCCAGATCGGCCCCTGCCAGCGCTTCCGGCGTGGACACCTCCTCGACCTGCCAGCCCATATCGCGCAGCGCCGCCGCATGCTCGTTATAGGTGGGCGCCACGATGCGCGCCCGGCCCGGCGCGGCAAGGCGTGGGATCATCTGGATGGCGGCTTGCGCCCCTGCCAGTGGCAGCACCCGCCCCTGCGTGCCATAGGCCGCGCGCGCCGCGCCGATGAGCGCGGCCAGCGCGCCGCTGGTGGGCAGCGCCGTCCAGGCCGCCGGCTCTATGGACGGCACCTTGTAGGGCTGGCGGTTGATGCCGGTAGAGAGATCGATCCATTCATCCGGTGTGCCGCCGTAATGCCGCATCGCCACGTCCAGATTGCCTCCATGGTCACGCATTAGGTCTTCCTCACCACATCGCCAGGGCCAGGAGTGCTGCCCCGGCGGCCAGTGCGCGCCGGTACAGGGCCAGCCCCGCGAAGATTGTCTTGGCGTCAGGGTCCTGTCCGGACGCGTTTATCCAGGGTTCGTTCGCGATCCGGTTGTCATAAACGCGCGGTCCAGACAAGCGTGTGCCCAACGCGCCGGCCATGGCCGCTTCGGGCCAGCCGGCATTGGGCGAGCGATGATGGCTGGCATCCTGCCACATGCAGGCCAATGCCGCGCTGGGGCGGGCGGAGACGCAGGCGAACATGAGTCCAGTGAGCCGTGCGGGGATAAGATTGGCGAGGTCGTCGATGCGGGCGGAAGCCCAGCCGAAAGCCTCATGCCGTGGGGTGCGGTGGCCGATCATCGAGTCCAGCGTGTTGATGGCCTTGTAAGCGGCGATGCCGGGCAGGCCGAACAGCGCGCCCCAGAACAGCGGAGCGATGACGCCGTCCGAGCCGTTCTCTGCCAGGCTTTCCAGCGCCGCGCGCACCACCCCGGCGCCGTCCAGCTTTTCAGGATCGCGACCCACGATCATCGACACGGCCTTCCTGGCGCCCGCCAGGTCGCCGCGCGTCAGCGGGGTGGCCACGGCGGTCACATGCTCGTGCAACGAGCGCGCCGCCACCAGCGGCCAGGCCAGCGCCCCGGCGAGTAGCGCGCCACACCAGCCTTTGGGCAGCATGGCTTGCACCGCCCAGGCCACGGCGGCGCTGAGCCCGATGAGCAGCAGCGCCGTCCCCACCCCCGCCAAGCGGCGCAAAGCGGGGGCGCCGCGATTGGCGTGGCGGTCCAGCCACGAGATCAGCCCGCCGGCCCAGGTGACGGGGTGGCCGATGCGGTTGAACAGCGGCGCGGGCCAGCCGAGCGCGGCATCAATGGCCAGGGCCGCCAACATGGCGGCGGGAGCAGTGTGAGACATGGGTCAGGCAATGAGGCTGAGATTGACGAAGCCAGCGGACCATTGCCCATCCGGCAAGGCGCGCAGCAATGTGGCGGAGAGGGGCGCGACCTCGAAGGCCAAGCCCAGAGGCGCATGGCCCAGGGCCAGCCCCAGCCCCGCCCGCACCGTGCCCGCATGGGCGAAGATGAGGGCCGGGCCGGCGGCGGCGATCTCGGTCAGCGCCGCCCCGGCGCGCGCGGCGAGGTCCAGGAAGCTCTCGCCCTCTGGCGGGCGGAAGGCGGCGGTTTCCTCCCGGCTCAGCGGGCCGAGATCGGGCAAACTGGCGCTCTCCAGCCCCTCCCATTCGCCGAAATCCTGCTCCCAGAGCCGTGCATCCTGCATGACAGCCGCACCGGGGCACAAAGCGGCGGCACTCTCGCGGCAGCGCCGCGCTGGGCTGGAGACCACCCGCCCCGGAACGCCCGCCAACGCCGTCAGGCGGCGCCGCGCCAGGGCCAGGGCCTCACCTTCCGGCAATTGCGCCGGAATATCCAGCCGCCCGGCCAGCCGCCCCGCACCGCATGAGGGGGCGTGGCGGATGAGGATGATATTGGCGGCGACAGGGTGCACCATATTCGGCCAGGCTCTTCTCAAGGAGGGAAAATGATGTTTGGTCTGGCCCTGGAAAAGGGGCAGCATGATCGTACTCATTACAGGCGGCGCCCGCTCGGGCAAGAGCACCTACGCCGAAGCCAGGATGCTGGGTCTGCCCGGTGTGCCGCATTACATCGCCACCGCCGAGGCGGGGGACGAGGAGATGGCGGCGCGGATTGCCGAGCATCGCGCCCGGCGCGGCCCGCCCTGGCAGGACCGGGAGGCGCCGCTGGACCTTGCCGGGGCGCTGGCGGCGACGGATGGCGCCGGACCGCGCCTGGTGGATTGCCTGACACTGTGGCTCTCCAACCTGATGTTCGCGGAATGCGATGTGGAGGCCGAGACGCAACGCCTCTGCGCGGCGCTGGCGGCCCAGGCATCACCCGTGCTGCTGGTGACCAACGAGGTGGGCATGGGTATCGTGCCAGAAAATGCGCTGGCCCGCGCCTTCCGCGACGCGGCGGGGCGGTTGAACCAGAGCGTTGCCCGCCTGGCCGATGAGGTGCAGCTCGTCGTCTCCGGCTATCCGCTGCGGGTGAAATAAACGTTTTACTGCCAAAGGATGACCATGACCGAACCGCTTTTCCCCGCCGACTCGCTGGCCGCGCTGCGCGCCCGCTTGGCAGACCTGCCCGGCCCGGACGAGACCGCCGCGGAGGCCGCCAGCACCCGCCAGGCAAACCTGACCAAGCCGCCCGGCGCGCTGGGGCGGTTGGAGGATCTAGCCATCTTCATGGCCGGATGGCAGGGCACGGAACGCCCGCACATCCGCAAGGCGCAGGCGGTAGTGTTCGCCGGGAACCATGGCGTCTGCGCCCAGGGGGTGAACCCGTATCCGCAGGAGGTGACGGTGCAGATGGTGGCGAATTTCCGCGCGGGCGGGGCGGCCATCAACCAGCTCTGCCGGGCCAGCGAGGCGGAACTTTCCGTGGTGGAACTGGAGCTCAGCCGCCCGACCGGAGATTTCACCCAGGGGCTGGCGCTGAGCGAGGCGGAGCTGCTGGAGGCCATGGCGCGCGGGGCTGAAGCCCTCGACCCCACGGCGGATGTACTGTTGCTGGGCGAGATGGGCATTGGCAACTCCACCGTGGCCGCGGCCTTGGCCTACGCTACCTTTGGCGGCACAGCCGCAGATTGGGTGGGGCGGGGAACCGGCTCCGATGATGCGGGCGTCCAGCGTAAGATTACGGCGATCGAGGCGGGGGCAAAACGTCATGCAGCCCTGCTGGATGATCCATTCACCACGCTGATGGCCTTTGGCGGGCGCGAACAGGCCGCAATCTGCGGCGCGGTGCTGGCGGCGCGGGCGCTGCGTATTCCTGTGCTTCTGGATGGCTTCATCTGCACGGCGGCGGCCGCAGTGCTGGTGCGGCTGGAGGGCGACGCGCTGGCGCATTGCATCGTCAGCCATGCCAGCGCCGAGCCAGGGCAGCGCGGCCTGCTCACGCATCTGGGTAAGGCGCCGATCCTGGATCTGGGCATGCGCCTGGGCGAGGGCTCTGGTGCTGCGGTGGCGCTCGGCGTGCTGCGCGCGGCGCTGGAGGCGCATAATGGCATGGCCACCTTCGCCGAGGCGGGTGTTTCCGGCGCATGACGGTGCCTGCCCGCTCTTGGCTGCCGGCCCGGCTGGACGAGGTCCGGCTGGCGCTGATGCTGCTCACCCGCCTGCCAGTTGGGCGGCTGGGCGCGCCTCGGCCGTTATCTTCTGCCATCTGGGCCTATCCGCTAGCAGGAGCGCTGGTGGGAGGGCTGACCGGGGCGACACTGCATCTGGCCTTGCGGGCCGGGCTGCCCCCTCTGCCTGCCGCGCTGCTGGCGCTGGCGGTCAGCGTGCTGCTGACCGGGGCGATGCACGAGGACGGGCTAGCCGATGTGGCAGACGGGTTTGGCGGCGGAGCCACGCGTGAGCGCAAGCTGGAGATCATGCGCGACAGCCGGATTGGCTCTTATGGCGTGGTGGCGCTGGTGCTGGCGCTAGGGCTGCGGGCGGCGTTTCTTTCGGAGTTACCGGAGGCGGGGGGGACGGCGCATCTGGCCGGGCTAAGCGCGCTCAGCCGAGGGCTGCTGCCAGGGCTCATACTCACCCTGCCGCCAGCCCGCGCCGGAGGATTGGGGCAGAGCGCCGGGGCGAATGCGCGCCCTGCCCAGGTGCTGGCAGGGCTAGGGCTGGCGGGGGCAATCGGCCTTGCCACCCTCCCCTGTTTTCTGTCCATCGCCGCAATCATGACCCTGGCGACGGCGGGAATCGGCTTGCTGGCATGGCGGCAGATCGGCGGTTTTACGGGCGATGTGCTCGGTGCGGCGCAAATTACCGCGGAAGTGGCAGGACTTGGGGGGCTCTCCTGCTGCTAAGCTGAACTAAGCGCTCTTCGCCCCGACAGGCGGGCTTGGCAGTTATACCA
>Ga0335083_10012473_pt1 | contig 10167 bp, 10 predicted proteins | sample Lox_Sample_42_FD_206716 | JGI IMG/M metagenome (GOLD analysis project Ga0335083, IMG submission 206716) | Soil microbial communities from Loxahatchee National Wildlife Refuge, Florida, United States - Lox_Sample_4.2 | ecosystem: Environmental > Terrestrial > Soil > Wetlands | place: USA...
CTCGCGCTACCTGCTCGACGCCGTGATCACGCTGGTCGACGCCAAGCACGCCCACCTCCAGCTCGACAAGCAGGAAGAGGCGCAGCGCCAGGTCGGCTTTGCCGACGCCATCTTCATCACCAAGTCTGACCTCGTCAGCGCCGACGACGTGGCCGAACTGCGCCACCGCCTGGTCCACATGAACCCGCGCGCGCCGATCCGTACCGCCAATTTCGGCGAGACCCCGATCGACACGATCTTCGACCTGCGCGGCTTCAACCTGAACGCCAAGCTGGAGATCGACCCCGACTTCCTGCGCGCCGAGGATGACGACCACGACCATGCGCATGACCACGAGCACGGCGAGCAGTGCGGCGCCGACTGCGGTCACGACCATGACCACGATCACGCCCGCGCCCACGGCCACGCGCACGACCACCACCATCACCACCACCACGCCGACCGCATCAACTCCTTCGTCTTCCGCAGCGACAAGCCCTTCCACTACGGCAAGCTGGAAGAGTTCCTGTCGGGCATCCTGCAGGTGTACGGCGAAAAACTGCTGCGCTACAAGGGCGTGCTCTTCATGCAGGGTGTCGACCGCAAGGTCGTGTTCCAGGGCGTGCACCAGCTCATGGGCAGCGACGTGGGCGCCAATTGGGACGACGAGACGCCCGGCACGCGCATGGTCTTCATCGGCGTGGACCTGCCGCGCGAAGCCATCCTGAAGGGCCTGGCCGCCTGCCTCGCCTGAGTCTGGCCGCCGCCACTCGCTCCTCTCCTCCCGCCGCCCTGTCAATGGGGCGGCGCGGCACCCCCGGGCCGGGAAAACACCGAAGCTTTTGTCCGGCTTTCTCCCATATCTCGGAAAAATTTGTTCAAGTACAATAGTCCGGATTTGATGCGGCTGGCGCACCTTTTTCCCGCCTGACGCATCCGGCCCGCCTGTCAGGGGGCCTGCAGGGCGGCGGACTGTCGTCAGCACGAGGCGGCCGCCGGCAGGCGCGGTCGCAGGGCTTTCGTGCGGAGACCGCCCTCCGCTCGGGCACTTCGGCCAGCGCCGTCGTCACAGACCGACGCGAGAGAGGTGTCCCATGACAGCCGCAACGAAGACGAAAGAAAGCCGCAGCAAGACCGGTAGTGCCGCGGCCGAGACGCTCGCGGCGCAGTCGGCCAAGGCTGCGCCCACTCCCCGCGGCGGTACGGCACACGCCGGCGCGGGCGAGCCCAAGGGAGGCAAGCGTAGCAGCAAGACTGCAGCCAGCCAGAGTGAAACGTCCACCCCGCACAAGCAGGCGGACAGCGCATCAGAGCGGCCCGAGACGCCGCCGATCGCTTCAACAAGAGAATCAGCAGCAACCATGAGCAGCAACAAACTTCTGACTGAAGCTGAAATCCTGAAGATGAGCGACAAGGATTACATGAACGAGGCGCAACTCGCCTTTTTCAAGCATCGCCTTGAGCAGCTGCGCGACGACATCCTGAAGAACGCCGACCAGACCACGGAACACCTGCGCGAGACGGTGATCGTGCCCGATCCGGCCGACCGCGCCACCATCGAGGAAGAGCACGCCCTGGAGCTGCGCACCCGCGACCGCGAGCGCAAGCTGCTGAAGAAGGTCGAGCAGTCGCTGACCCGCATCGAGTCGGGCGACTACGGCTGGTGCGAGGAAACCGGCGAGCCGATCGGCGTGCCGCGCCTGCTGGCGCGCCCGACCGCCACGCTGTCGCTGGAAGCCCAGCAGCGCCGCGAACTGCGCCAGAAGCTGTTCGGCGACTGAGCCGCGGCGCCCTCCTGCCTGCCTCGAACGGCCCGGGTTTCCGGGCCGTTTTCGTTTCGTGGCTTGTCGCAACGGCAAGTGCCCCCGTTTTTGCAAACCCGTCACTGCTTTTGAGAATCGTCTGCCTTGTCGCACGGCAGCCACGGCCTACCATACGAGGAACGCGGCAACTGTCGCCGCCGCCACAACGGCTGTCCCGGCGGGCGGCTTTCTGCTACAGTCGCAACTTTGTTGCAATAACGAACCTCAAGCACTTTCCACCATGGCCCATCGCCTCCCCGTCACCGTGCTGACCGGCTATGCAGGTGCCGGCAAGTCCACCCTGCTGGAATACCTGCGGGCCAACGGCGGCATGCGCGTGGGCGTGGCGTCCGACGTGGCCGGGCTGGCGGCGCTGGCCGAGGCCGGGGACGTCGACTGCCTGCTGATGGAAGCGCCCGCGCTCGACGACCCGCTCGCCGTGGCCGAGGACTTCGCCTTCGAGGAAGGCCTGTCGAGCCCCGCCGGCAAGGCGCTGCGGCTCGATACTGTCGCCACCGTGGTCGATGCCTCCACCTTCCTTGCCGGGCTGCGCGATGCCGACTTCCTGGCGGACGAGGAAGGCGACGACCGCACCATCGCCGACGTGCTGATCGCGCAGGTCGAACTGTGCGACGTCATCGTCCTCAACAAGACCGACCTCGTCGGCTCCGACGAGACGGCCCATGTCCGCCGGGCGCTGCACGCGCTCAACCCGCGCGCCGACCTGCTGGAAGCGAGCTTCGGCAACGTGCCGGCCGAGCGGCTGCTCGACACCGGCCTGTTCGACTTCGAGGCCACCGGCTCGGGTCCGGGCTGGATGGCGGCGCTGCGCGGCGAGCCGGTGGGCGCCAGCGGGGACATCGGCGTCCTGGTCTACCGCCGCCGCCGCCCCTTCCATCCGCAGCGCTTTGCCGACCTGATCCACACCGAATGGCTGCGCCAGCATGGCAACGTGCTGCGCTCGAAGGGCCTGTTCTGGCTGGCGAGCCGCATGCACATCGCGGGCGACTGGAGCCAGGCGGGCGGCGTCTGCCGCCCGGCCGCCGCCGGCGCCTGGTGGGCAGCGCTCGACGAGGCCGACTGGCCGCGCGATGCCGCCGACCGCGCCGAGGTCGAGGCCGACATGCTCGACGAAGGCCAGCCCTCGTCCTGGGGCGACCGTCGCCAGGAACTGGTGCTGATCGGCGAGCAGCTCGACGCGCCCGCGCTGGAGGCCCTGCTCGACGCCTGCCTGCTGACCGACGCCGAAATGGCGGCCGGCCCCGACGCCTGGGCCGCCTATCCCGACCCCTTCCCGGCCTGGGAAGAGGACTTCGACGACGACCACGACCACGATCACGACCATCACGACCACGATGGCGACTGCGGCGATCCCGGCCACCATGGCACTGATGGCGGGCACGCGCACTGAATCCGGCCTGTCGCTGACGCACCTGCGCGCGCGTGGCCTGCGCGGGTGGCAGGCCGCATGGCTCTGCCTGTGCCTGCTGCTCGCGCAGCACGTCGGCCTCGCGCACCGCGTGGAGCATGGCGGCCTCGCGGGCTTCGGCTTGCCGGGACTGCTCGCCGCCACCGTCGATTCGCAGGCGGACGACGACGCGCCGCGCGCCCAGAATACCTCCGGCCACTCCTGCGTGCTGTTCGACAGCGCCACCATGGCCGACCTGCATTGCGGCGCACCGCCGCCGGTGCTTGCCTACGGCAAACCCGTCAACCCGGCCGCCCTCGCCTGGCGCTGGCCAGACCTGCCGCCACGCCATCCCTTCCGCTCGCGCGCACCTCCGGCGCAGGCCATCGCTGCCTGATAGCCGGGCGGGTTGCGCCCCTCTCCCGCTTGCGGGACAGGGGCGCAGCCACCATCGCCCCCATAGCCTTCCGCCGCTGACCGTCCCGTCGCCATGACCCGCACCTGATATGCCGGCATGGTGGCGGCGGTCGCGCCGTCATTGCCCCGACATCGCGAGCCATGTCCCTGTCATCCGCTTCACCCCTGCGGCGCACGCCGCTGGCGGCCTTCGCCGCCCTTGCCGTCTCCACCGGCGCTTTCGGCCAGACCGCTCCTGCCAACCCGATCACAGGAGCCCCTGTCGCGCCCGCTTCCGCGCGGGCCGCAGCTCCTGCCACCGTCCCCGACACAACGCTGAACGAAGTCGTCGTCACCGCCAATCCGCTCGGCAGCTCGCTGAACGAGATGGTCGCCCCGGCTTCGTCGCTCGGGGGCGACGCGCTGACGCTGCGCCAGGAAAGCACGCTGGGCGAGACACTCGGCAAGCTGCCCGGTGTCTCGTCCAGCTACTTCGGCCCCAACGCCAGCCGCCCCGTGATCCGCGGCCTCGACGGGGACCGCGTCAAGATACTCGCCAACGGCGGCACGTCGCTCGATGCATCGACGCTGTCCTACGACCACGCGGTGCCCATCGACCCGCTCGCGGCCGAGCGCATCGAAGTGGTGCGCGGGCCGGCCGCGCTGATGTACGGCGGCACTGCCATCGGCGGCGTGGTGAACGTGATCGACAACCGCATCCCCAAGGAACCCATCGAGGGCGTGAGCGGCGCGGTGGATGCCAGCGCGACGATGGGCGGCGACGTGGCGCGCAATGCCAGCACGATGGTCGAGGCCGGCAACGGCCAGTTCGCCATCCACGCCGACGCCTTTGCGCGCAAGACCAGCGACCTGCATATTCCCGGCTTCGCCCGCAGCGCCGACCTGCGCGCCACCAGCCCGCTGCCGCCCGGCGAAAGCGAGCCGCAAGGCCGCCTGCCCAACAGCAGCGCGCAGCAGGACGGTGGCGCGGTAGGCGGCTCCTATACGTGGGTGGACGGCTATGTCGGCGCCGACTACAGCGCCTACCGCAACGAGTACGGCACGCCGGCCGAGGACGACGTGCGGCTGCGCATGAAACAGGACCGCTTCGCCCTCGAAGGCGAGGCGCGCAACCTCGCGGGCAACACCGGCGGCTTCATCGAGTCGGTGAAAGGCAAGTTCGCGTACAACGACTACGAGCACAAGGAGATCGAAGACGGCGAGACCGGCACGATCTTCAAGAACCACGGCTGGGACGCGCGCTTCGAGGCGACGCACGCCAAGATCGGCAACATGAGCGGCGTGATCGGCACGCAGTTCGGCCAGAACACTTTCTCCGCGCTCGGCGAGGAAGCCTTCGTGCCGAGTACCGACACCGACAACGCCGCGCTCTTCGTCTTCGAGGAACTGCCGCTCGACTCCGTCGGCCGCTTCAAGCTCAACATGGGCGGCCGCGTAGACCACACCAGCGTCACCGCCAGCGCCGGCGGCAACGACCGCTTCAGCGATGCCAGCCGCACCTTCAACGCCCCCAGCGCCGCGGCGGGCCTGCTCTACAAGCTGAACCCGCTCTGGTCGCTGACCAGCAACCTCTCCTACACCGAGCGGGCGCCGACCTTCTACGAGTTGTACGCCAACGGCCCCCACGTGGCCACCGGCTCATGGGAACAGGGCGACCCCAACGCGAACAAGGAACGCGCGACCTCGCTCGACCTCGGCATGCGCTACGAGCACGGCACCACCAAGGCGAGCGTGTCGGGCTACTACAGCCGCTTCGCCAACTACCTCGCGCTGCTGTCCACCGGCCAGTCGCGCGACGAGTCGGGCAACTTCGTCACGCCGGGCAGCGAAGGCGCGCTGCCGGTAATGCAGTACACCGGCGTGCCGGCCACGCTGTACGGCTTCGAGTTCGAGGGCAAGACGCGCCTGCTGCAGAAGATGCTGACCACGAGCGATACGCTCGACTTCGAGGGCCGGGCCGACTACGTGCACGGCGAGAACCGCGCCACCGGCGAACCGCTGCCGCGGCTGTCGCCCCTGCGGGTGGGTGGGTCGTTGGTGTATGGGGCCGGGCCGTGGGGGGCACGCGTGGACGTGAACTGGTCGGCGCGGCAGACGCGCGTGCCCGCCAATGATACGCCGACCGATGCCTACACCATGCTTGGGGTGTCGCTGACGTACAAGCTGAAGATCGCGGGGACGCAGACGTTGCTGTACCTGCGCGGAGATAACCTGACTAACGAGGAGGCGCGGAATTCGGCGTCGATCCTGCGGGATATCGCGCCGTTGCCGGGGAGGAGTGTGAGGGTGGGGTTCAGGACGTTGTTCTGAGGGGTGGCCGGAGATCCGGCAGGTCTTGCGATAAGGCCTGCTGGTGGCACAACTCAATCCCGATTCACCACCACCCCATCCTCCACCACCAGCGCCCGCGCCTTCTCCAACGCCCTCACCGTCTCATCGAATATCTCATCCATCGCCCGCCCCGGCATGAAGCGCGCCCGCATGCGCTGCATCAACGGCGTCTCCGCCATCCACGCCAGCAGCATCTGCCGCTCCGCACGCTGCAGCTCAAGCAGCTTGAATTTCAGCAGCACCCGGATAGCGTGCGTGGCATTGCGCAGCGGATCGGCCCCGAGATAGTCGAGCCGACTGCGGGCGCGGGCGACAGCCCCCGCCACATCGGTGAAGCAACGCCCGTGGCCGGGAATCACAAGCCCCACGTCCAGTTGCGCGATACGGTCCAGCGCCGCGGCCTGTTCAGTGAATCCGCTCTCTCCGTCCAGCTCGGGAAAAATCACGCCAAAGCCGTTTTCCCATAGCGCATCGCCAGAAATCAGGATGCGCTCGCCCGGCGCATACAGCATGAACATGTGCGGGTCATGCCCCGGCGCGGCGATGACCTGCCAGTCGATGGCACCGAGGCGAACCACGTCGCCGTCATGCAGCACGCCATCGAAGGTAAAGCGGGGACACTCCTGACCGGTGGCGTCGAAGGTCAGCGCCTCCCTGTCCCAGTCACGCACCTTCGCCGCTTCGGCTGCGGGGATGAACGTCTGCGGTTGCCACCGCGCCTGCAGCGCCGCGTTGCCGCCGCAGTGATCGGAATGCAGGTGAGTATTGATGATGCGACGAAGGGGGCGATCAGCCAACGCCGCGGCAACCAGTGCGACCGTCTGGCCGGCGTGCGTGCAATAGCCGGTGTCGACCAGCGCCGTGTCATCGCCATCGACGAACAACACATTGTTGGCCGACAGCCAACCACGCTCGAACACGCGCACAGTCGGCGGCAACACGGGCAAGGAATCAGTCAGGCTCACAGCAGCTCCCCGGCACGCAGCGGCAGTTGCGCCCACACGCGTCGCTTGTCGGCGTCAGGCAGCGAGGACCACGCCGCAATCTCGTCGATGGTGCGCAGGCAGCCCTCGCAATAGCCGGTCACGGCATCCATTCGGCAGACATTGCGGCAAGGCGACGGCACCGGCGTGGCCGTCTGGGCCACCCGTGCCAGCCGGGCCAGTTCTCCGGCCAGCGAGAAAGAGGAGGCGGCGCCAGTCGGCATCAGCCCTCCATCCTCGCCCGCTTGGCGGCGATCTTGTCGTTGAAGCGCACCGCGTCGATCACCGTGCGCTCGTGCCGGCCCTCGGCGATCTTGTCCTCGCCGTCCCACGCCGTCAGCGAGAAGCGCAGGCGCCGGCCATCGACCTCGTCCAGCCGGCCCCTCACGGTCACCGCCATGCCCGCCGGCGTGGCCGCCATGTGCGTGAAGCTGACCAGCGTGCCGAGCGACTGCTCGCGCGGCCAGTCGAGGTGGTCGAGCAGCATCTGCACGCAGGCGCATTCCATGATGCCGACGAGGTAGCCGGTGGCGAGCACGTCGGGCATCTCGCGGCAGCCGGGGATGTCCTCGTACAGGTTCGGCACCGTGGCCCGGACCGGCACGGTGTACTGCCATTCGAACTCGACGCCGGGCTTCAGTTCGGGACTCACGGCGCCGCGTCCTGGGCCACGTCGGCCACTTCGGCGCCGGTCATCTGCTGCAGCTGGCCCGGGGTCAGGTTGAAGACCGCGTGCGGGTGGCCGGCGGCGGCCCACAGGCTCTCGTAGTTGAAGAGGTCGCGGTCCAGCAGCATCACCGGCGGCACGGCGTGCCCGATGGGGCAGACGCCGCCGATGGCGTAGCCGGTCTTCTCGCGCACGAACCTGGCGTCGGCCTTGCCGAGCGCGCCCACGCGGGCGGCTACCTTGGCCTCGTCCACGCGGTTGCTGCCGCTGGCGATGACCAGCACCGGCGCGTCGTCTTCCACGCGGCGGAAGATGATCGACTTGGCGATCTCCGCCACGCTGCAGCCGAGGCCGGCGGCGGCTTCGGCGGAGGTCTTGCCGGTGGCGGGCAGCATCACGACGGGACGGTCGTGGCCGATGTCGGCGAGGAGGTCGGCCACGCGCTTGGCGGCCTCGGGGAGCGTTTCCTGGTCCATGTGGCTCATCTGGTTTCTGGTGCCCGTCGTCCCCGCGCACGCGGGGACCCAGTGACTTTCAAAGACGCTGGGCCCCCGCCTACGCGGAGGCGACGGAGCGGTAGTTCAAACGCAAGTCGCCGGCGCGCTGGCCGCCCACTTCGCCAGCAGCGCCTTGCCGACGCGCGAGCTGTTGGGCCGGCCGATGGCCTGCGAGATGAAGTCGCCGGCATGCACCACGGCCTCGAGGTCGACGCCGGTATGCAGGCCCATGCCGTGCAGCAGGTACAGCACGTCCTCCGTGGCCACATTGCCGGTGGCACCCTTCGCGTAGGGGCAGCCGCCGAGGCCCGCCACCGAGGCGTGGAAGATCGAGATGCCGACTTCCAGGCTGGCGAGGATGTTCGACAGCGCCTGGCCGTAGGTGTCGTGGAAATGGCCGGAGAGCCTGTCGAGAGGGAATTCCGCCGCCGCCGCGCGCATCACGGCCTGCACCTTGAGCGGGGTGCCGACGCCGATGGTGTCGGCAATGTCGATCTCGTCGCAGCCCAGTTCGCGGAAGCGGCGCACCACGTCGACCACGTCATGCACCGGCACGTCGCCCTGGTACGGGCAGCCGAGCGAGCACGAGATGCTGCCGCGCACGCGGATGCCCTTCTCCTTCGCGGCGGCGGCCACCGGCTCGAAGCGCGCGATGGACTCGGCGATCGAGCAGTTGATGTTCTTCTGCGAGAACGCCTCGCTGGCGGCGCTGAACACCACCACCTCGTCCGCGCCGGCCGCCACCGCGCCCTCGAAGCCCTTCATGTTGGGCGTGAGGACCGAGTACAGCGTGCCGGGGCGGCGCTGGATGCGCGCCATCACTTCCGCGCCGTCGGCCATCTGCGGCACCCATTTCGGCGAGACGAAGGACGCGGCCTCGATGTTGACGAAGCCGGCGTCGGTCAGCTTGTCGATCAGGGCGACCTTGGTGTCGGCAGGCACCATCGTCTTCTCGTTCTGCAGCCCGTCGCGCGGGCCGACCTCGACGATCTTCACGTAGTTGGGGAGGTTCACTGTGTCTCCTTCGATTCCCTGGATTCAGTATCCGCGATCCAGGTCGACCACGCCCGCGATGGGCTGGCCGGCCTGCAGGGCGCGGATCTTGCCGGCGATCTGGGCGACGCTGTCATCGCGCAGCGTGAGCGCCGAGATGTGCGGCGTGATGGTGATGCGGGGCTCGGACCAGAACGGGTGGTCGGCGGGCAACGGCTCGGTGCGGAACACGTCGAGTGTGGCGCCGGCGAGCTGGCCGGACTGCACGGCGGCGAGCAGGTCTTCCTCGACGACGTGCGAGCCCCGGGCGACGTTGATGAAATACGCGCCGTCGGCAAGCTGGCCAAGCAGCCGCGCGTTGACGATGTTCTCCGTCTGCGAGGTCAGCGGCAGCACGTTGACGAGGACGCGCAGGCCGTCGAGAAAGCGCTCCAGGCCGGCGGCGCCGTGGAAGCCGGTCACGCCGTCGATGTCGCGCGGCGTGCGGCTCCAGCCGCGCACCGGGAAGCCGAAGGCGGCCAGCGTCTTCGCGATGTGCGTGCCGAGCGTGCCGATGCCCATGACGCCGATATGGAAGTCCGCGCGGCGGTGCGGCTTGATGAACTTCCAGTTGCCGTCGCGCTGCTGGGTGTCGTAGCGGTCGAACTGGCGGAAACCGCGCAGCACGGCGTAGGTGACGTACTCGGCCATCTGCGCGGCCATGCCGGCGTCGTCCAGCCGCACCACGGGCACGCCGGCAGGCAGGGCGTCAGGATCATCGTCGCGCAGGCGCAGGATGCCGTCGACGCCGGCGCCGAGGTTGAAGATCGCCTTCAGGTCGGTGCGGCCCCGCAGCATTTCGGGCGGCGGGCGCCAGACCACGGCGTAGTCGGCCTGTGCGGCCCGGCTGTCGACCCACGTCAGGCATTCGGCCTCGGGCAGGCACGCGGCGAAGGCGTCGATCCACGGCTGGTAGCGGCCGTCAGGCACGTACAACTGCAACTTCATGGGGACTCCGGGGAGGGCTCTGGCCAGATTCTCGCAGAGATCGGCGGGGGATGCCCTCCCCCGCCGCGCGCGGCCCCGTCAGGACTGCCCGGTCGCGAACGCC
>Ga0335083_10012474_pt1 | contig 10166 bp, 7 predicted proteins | sample Lox_Sample_42_FD_206716 | JGI IMG/M metagenome (GOLD analysis project Ga0335083, IMG submission 206716) | Soil microbial communities from Loxahatchee National Wildlife Refuge, Florida, United States - Lox_Sample_4.2 | ecosystem: Environmental > Terrestrial > Soil > Wetlands | place: USA: Florida...
ACCGCCGAGTCCCTCGCGGCGCGCGTGCTCGCGGTCGAGCACGAGCTGCTGCCGGCGGTCGTGGCGGCGTTCGCGCGCCGCGGCGGCGCCGCCCCCTGCTCGCTCTCGGCCGAGGCGTTCGGGCCTCTGCCCGTGCTGCCCCCCGCCCTCGACGATGCGCTGGTCGCAGGCCTCTCGAACTCCATCGCGGAGACACCGTAATGCCTCGTGCGCTGCTGTCCGTTTCCGACAAGCGCGGCATCGTGGAGTTCGCCCGGGAGCTCCTTGGGCTCGGCTGGGAGATCGTCTCGACCGGCGGCACCGCCAAGACGCTCGCGGGCGCCGGGGTCGCCGTGACGCCGGTCGAGAAGGTCACCGGCTTCCCCGAGATGATGGACGGGCGCGTGAAGACGCTGCACCCGGCGGTGCACGGCGGGTTGCTCGCGCGCCGCGGCGTGAAGGGCGACCTGATGGCGCTCGAGCGCCACGGCATCGCGCCCATCGACCTCGTCGCCGTGAACCTCTACCCGTTCCGCGAGACCGTGGCGCGCGGCGGCGTGAAGCTGGAGGAGGCGGTCGAGCAGATCGACATCGGCGGCCCCTCGATGCTCCGCTCGGCCGCCAAGAACCACGAGTCGGTCACCGTGGTGGTGGACCCCGCGGACTACGCGCGCGTCCTGGACGCGCTCAAGGCGGGCGCCGTGAGCCCCGAGCTCAAGCGCGAGCTGGCGGTGAAGGTGTTCCGCGAGACGGCGACGTACGACGCCGCCATCGCGCAGTGGCTCGGCGGGCAGTCGGCCCCGGCCGACGGCGGCCTGCCGCCGTTCCTCCTCCTGGCGCTCGAGCGGCGCCAGGCGCTCCGCTACGGCGAGAACCCCGACCAGCAGGCCGCCTTCTACGTGACGGGGGAGAGCGGCGGCCTGGCCGACCTCTCGCAGCTCGGCGGGAAGGAGCTCTCGTTCAACAACATCCTCGACCTCGACGCCGCGTACCTCGCGCTCGAGCCGTGGCCCGACACCACCGCCTGCGTGATCATCAAGCACACGACGCCGTGCGGCCTCGCGATCGGCCGGACGACGCTGGAGGCCTACCGCCGCGCGCTCGCGACCGATCCGGTCTCCGCGTACGGCTCCGTGGTGGGCTTCAACACCGTGCTCGACGCCGAGACGGCGACCGCGATGGCGGACCTGTTCGTCGAGGCGGTGGTGGCGCCGAGCTTCCATCCCGAGGCGCTCGCGGTGCTGCGGAAGAAGAAGAACCTGCGCATCGTCGAGGTGCCGCGCCGCCGCGCCGAGGACTCGCTCGACTTCAAGCGGGTGCGCGCCGGCTTCCTCGCCGAGTCGCACATGCGCTTCGACCACGACGAGTCGGCGTGGAAGACCGCCACCGGGCGCGCGCCCACGGCCGAGGAGCTCGACGACCTGCGCTTCGCGTGGGCGGCCGTGATGAGCGTCAAGTCGAACGCGATCCTGATCGCGCGCGGCGGCCAGGTGCTCGGCATCGGGGCCGGGCAGATGAGCCGCGTGGACAGCTCGATGCTGGCCGTCCACAAGGCGCGGGCCGCGGGACACGACATCGCCGGCGCGGCGCTCGCCTCCGACGCGTTCTTCCCGTTCCGCGACGGCGTGGACGAGGCGGCGAAGGCCGGCATCCGCGCCATCATCCAGCCGGGCGGCTCGGTGCGCGACGCCGAGGTGATCGCCGCCGCCGACGAGCACGGCCTTGCGATGATCCTCACCGGCAAGCGACAGTTCCGGCACTGATGCGCCGCCTCGCGCTGGTCCTTGCCGCCGCCGCGTCCGCCTGCACCTCCGAGCTGCCGCGCGGCTCCACGTCGTTCACGCTGGGCCACACCACCGTGCGGGTGGATTCGACGCTCGACCTGGTGGGCCTGGTCTTCCGCCTCTCCGACACCGCCGACATCCCGCCGCTGGGGCCCTTGAAGAAGTGGAACCTGGCGCTGGGCACGGAGCGGAACGACTCCGCCTTCGCGCTGGCGCGCGCGCTCGGCCCGACCCCGGTGGGGCCGGTGCTCGAGGCGTACGCGTCGCCCGTGGGGCCGGACACCGCCTGCGGCTGGATCGCGCCCGGCGTGCACCGCTGCTTCACGGGCGACGGCGCGCAGCGCCGCGCGCTTGCGCGCTTCATCGCCGCCGCCCGCGCCTTCGGGCCGCGCGCCGCGCCGCTCACGTTCGAGGGGATGAACGCGGACGCGCGCCAGCAGGACCTCTCCGACGCGTACGTCGCCCTATCGGAAGCCAAGGCGCCCGACAGCCTCTTCGCCGCGTACTCCGGCTACGGCGACATGCACTACGACATCACGCTCGGGCGCACCTTCTGGACGCGGGCGCTGAGCCCGACGGTGGATCCCGTGAGCTGGTCCCACGCGCTGGGCGACCGGATCTTCCTGACGCCGGACCCGTCGTTCCCCGACCGCTCGTACCGCTCGCCGAGCTACGTGTGGCTGGCGGCCGGCCACCAGATGGCGCACGCGGTCGTGCGCCGGCTGTTCGCCGAGCACCCCGAGATCCTCGAGCGCACGGTGAAGCTCCGGCCCACGGTCGAGGCCGCGATGGCCCGGGCGGGCTACGCCCCGGTGTTCTGGGACGAGGACCTCGGCGAGCAGCTCGCGCGCGCCATCACGGTCCGCGCGCTGGTCGCGGCCAAGCCCACGCTCGCCTGGCCCATCCGCATCGAGGCGATGAACGCCAACATGGCGCTGGTGCCCTGGCTCGAGGACGCGCTGGCGCGCTACGAGAAGGACCGCGCGAAGTACCGGACGCTGTCGGACTTCGCGGGCGAGCTGGCCGACGCCGTCGCCGCCATCCCGCTCGACTCCTGCCGCGCCGCGGCCAGCCCCGACGTGGCGCTGGTGGGCGTCGCGCGCGACCGCGCGGTCGTGGGGTGGGTGGGGGACCGCTCGCCGTTCAAGGCGCACGGGCTGCTGGAAGGCGACACGGTGATCGCGGTGGACGACGACAGCGTGTCGGCCGGCGGCCTGCTGGTGCCCACGCGCCAGCTCTACCTCGACTTCTCGCAGCACCTGCCGGCCGAGCTGAGCGAGCTCACGATCCGGCGGGGCGGCCGCGTGTACGGCGTGGACGCCCCGATCATCTGGGGGGAGCGCTCCGTGACCCGCGTGGCCTCGCAGGCCCCCGGCACCGCCGATCGGATCTGCACCTGGGTGCAGCGGGCGGTGCGACAATAGGCGCGCAAACCCGAATCCCGTTTCGGCAAACGGCCCCCTAACGCAGCTTCGCTAGACTCCCGCCGTCATATCGCGGCGTCGCCCAACCCGCCCTGTCGCGCGGGAATCGACGGCGCCCGCACCATCTGCGACGGCGGCCTCGTGCGGGTTCCCACCACGCTACTGCTCACACTGCTGCCCGCCGCCCTGGCGGGTTGCCTGCTCCCACCCGGCCAGCGTCTCGAACCGGAGGGTGCGCGCGCCATCGCGGCCGCGCGCACCGAGATCGGGGCGGCAGTCGGCGCGGGCGACATGGACGCCTTGCTGCGGCACTTCGCGCCCGGCGCGAAGCTGATCGTCGGACGCGACACCCTGGACCTGCGGACCGCAGCCATCAGCATCTACAACAGGCTGGGGGCGGGGGCGGTCACCGATCTGTGGTTCACCGGGTCGAAGCTCAGCGGCTGCGACCGCTGGCTGGAGGAGTCCCGGGGGCAACTCGGGTTCAACGTCGCGGCCCCCGGGGCACCGCGCGCGCACCGCGAGTATCTCTACGCCGTGGCGTGGGTCCGCGACAGCGCCGGCGCCGCGCTCGTGGCGACCGCGGCGCTCGACGTGCTGCGTCCCGGGCCCACGATCGCCGGATGCCGCCCCACCGCGAAGGCGCTCTTCGAGTCGCGCCACCTCAGCATCGCCGTCCAGCCGGGTACCGGCTTCGCCGTCTCCAGCGCCGTCGGCGCGATGGAGTCCGCCCTGCGGGGTCGCTCCATGTCCACGATCAGCAGCTTCCCGGGCTTCGGCCGCAGTGGCCTCGTGACGCCCTTGCTCGCAGCTGGCTGGCTGCGGATCAACTCCCGCATCGCGCTGGAGGCCATCGCCACGCTCTCCACCGGTTCGTCCCGGACGGCCGCTGGCGACTCAGCCACCGGCACGGCGCTCGGCATGAGGCTCGACCAGAGGTGGGCGACCGTGCTCGCTTCTGCGCGGTGGCGCGACATCTACCTTGGCTTCGGTCCCGCGCTCGTGCGCGAGGCCTGGCACGTGGCGAGCGACAGCCTGCGCATGGACAGCGCCGGGACCTCTCTCACGCACCTCTCCGACGCCGGAAGCACGCGCAACGTCGTCGGCGTCTTCGCGCAGGGACGCCTGACGGCCCCCCTGTCCGCCCACGTCTTCGCGGAGCTCCGCGCCTGGCTGCTGGTGGAGCCCAGAACCGCCTCGCCACCTGGTTTCCGGGCACCGCCGCTTGGCATCACGCCCCGTCATTCCGGGGTCGGCGTCTTCTTCGGGATGGCCCTGTGAGCCGCCGCCTCGTGTGGACCGCCATCCTGCTCGCCGCGTGCGATCTGCCCACCGGCGATCTGCCCCCGCACGTCGGATTGTTCGGCTCCGCGCGGACGCCGCCTCAGCCCTACGCGACCATCGTACAGACCATCCTCACGACGACCGCGAACGGACGCCCGGTCTCGACGGCGGCGCTCCTCACCGTGGACAGCGCCTCGCGCTGGCTCGGCGTGCGCCTGGGCGCCACGCGGCTGTCCGCCACGTCCGACTCGATCACCATCACCAGCGACACGACCGGACTGGCAACTGTCGCCGTGGCCTTCGGGGCCCGCGAGGGCCGGGCGGTCATCCGGGTCACCGTCGCCGCACTCGGGCTCCGCGACTCGCTCGTCTACGACCTGAACAACGGCACCGTCAGCCGGGTGCGGGTCAACGCCATCACGCCGGCCTACGTTGGCGACACGCTGCTCGTCGCGTGGTCGACCTACGACCAGAGCTGGACACCCGTCTTCGGCAACCCATCCGTCACGATTGTCGACACCGGCATCGCGTCGCTGGTGACCCTCGACTACGCGATCGCGAAGCGCACCGGCATCACTTGGTTCCGCGTCATGCAAAACGGCGCCACCGACTCGGGGCAGGTCACCGTCGTCCCGCAAGGCAGCCTCGGCGCCCTGGAGAACGGCTCGCGGACCTGGATGCGATTCCCGCTGAACGGCGTGGGCGCGACGTCCGTGTTCCAGGCATCCGGCGCCTTCTCCGGCCCGCGCTCCTCGCCCTCCGGCGACACGCTGGCCTACGCCGACAGCGGGCACGTAAGGCTGAGGTTGCCGGGCCCGACGGTCGTCCGCCTGGTGCCCGCCGCGTTGGGCTTCGCCTCGGAGCAGGGGCCGGACTGGAGTGCGGACGGGTCATGGATCTACTTCAGCGGCTGGTTCGCGGATGGGCGGTCGGAGATCTGGCGCATCCATCCCGATGGCACGGGCGCCGTGCGCGTGGGTCCGGCCGCCGCGGCGGGGCAATACGACGGCGAGCCGTCGGTCAGCGCCGATGGGAGCCTCCTGGCGTTCACGACCAACCGCACGGGGGGGGCGCAGCCCACCTTGCAGGTCATCGCCTCGGCGAGCGGAACGACGACCTATGCCGGCCCGGACGCAGCCGCACCTCGCTTCGCACCGTCGAGCGCGCGGCTCGCCTTCATATCCGACGGGCGCCTCGTGCTCGTGAGCGCCGACGGAAGCGGGGCGAGAATGCTGACGGCCAACGCGCAGTACACGGGTCAGCTCGCCTGGTCGCCGGACGGCCAGTGGATCGCTGCCGACCTCCCCGGACCGCCGAGCGGGCTGTACCTGAACGTCGTGGACACGGTAGGAGACGTCGCGATCCGGCTTCCCTATGCCTTCGACTACGTGATGCCGGACTGGAGGTAGCCCCCCCGGCGCGTCGCACGGCCGCGCAGAGCGAGTCAGGGCATCCGCATCCCCGGCATCCCGCCCATCGCCCCCAACGCGTGCAGGTACGCCAGGTCGCGCGCGGTCTCGGGGTCGGCCGGGTCCAGGCGCGGCCACACCTGGCCGCTGTCCGGCTTGAACGCGCCGCCCAGCGTGCCCATCCCCTCGGCCACCAGCGTCCGCGCCCCCGGGTTGTCGTAGAACGCCGTCAGGCGGAACCGCTGGCCGCCGGTGATCTGGTAGCCGCCGCTGCGCCACAGCTGCCGGACCGGCAGCTGCTTCAGGCGTCCCAGCGAGTCCCGCGTGACCCGCGCGTCGTACACGGTGTCGCCCGTCGTGAGGTTCACGAGGAGGAGCCGCGTGCCGAAGTCGTGGATGTGCCCGCCGACCGCCAGGAGCAGGCCGGAGATCGGCACCGTGAACTCGTGGCTCGCGGACGAGCGGCCCGCCGGCACGTCGAAGTCCGACGGCGCGCCGACGGCGCCCGTCACGTCGGCCTCGATGCTGAACACGTCCTGGGGCGCGTCCTCCGCGCTCGCCGGCGTGTACGGGACGCTCACCCGCACGAACGCCGCGGGGTAGCTCGTGTCGGTGGGGTTCTCCAGCATCGGGTCGATGCCGATCGGCTCGCCCCGGCGCACCGGGTAGCCGATGAAGTCCGGCAGCTCGACCACCTGCGTCTCCTTCCCGACCGAGGCCATCCGCTGCACCTCGCCGTCCAGGAGCGCCCGGCGGTTCAGCTCGATCAGCTCGACGTGGTGGATCAGCTCGCGCGGGAGCACGTGCCCGAGCGAGTCCAGGACGTCCACCTGGTAGCCCTCGAGCCAGCCGTCCCGCGGCAGCTCGGCCTGCCGCACGCCGAGCTGCTGGACCATGTGATGGGTCGCGTGCGCGGGCAGGTCGACCGGCCCGAGCGTGAGGACGAACCGGTGGTGCGCGCTGTCGTCCACGAAGCGGCCGGCGGACGGAAAATCCGGGACCTGCCCGGCCCCAACGGCGCCGGCCGCGGCCAGGGCGAATACGCCGATCAGCATCCCCTGCGCTCCGAAGTATCGGTTTCCCGCAAAATATACCGAGGCTCTGGTCGGCGTCCCTGCCACGCCATATCATAGTCGGCCGGTTGGTAGGTCCCCTCACCTCGGAGGCGCCATGAACCGCAGGCAGGCAAGCAAGGCGATCGCGTCCATTCCCCTGGCGATGGCGGCGGGGTTGCTCGTTCCCAGAATGGCCGAGGCGCGGCAGGGCGGCCGGTATCCCCGCCTCGACGCGGCGATCACGGCCATCGGTGATGCCCTGGATTTCCTGCAGAAGGCGCCGGACGACTTCGGCGGCCACAAGGCGGCGGCGATTCAGGCGCTCCGCGCGGCGGACCGTCAGCTGCGCGCGGCGATCGCGTACCGGAACAGCAAGTAGGCGCGGGAGGCACGCGGGTCCCGGCGGACGCCCGCCGGGACCCCGTGTTCTTCAGGGCCGTGGCGGAGCGGCGGGCGCCTTCTCGAGCACGACCGGCGGGCCGTCGAGCACCTCTCGCACCTTCCGCAGCAGGTCCCCGATCGTCCAGGGTTTCGCGAGGAACGGCAGGCCCGGATCGAGCGCCGCCCGGTCGCTCGCGTCCCGCGCCGTGTAGCCGCTGGTGAAGAGGATGCGCTGCGACTTCCCGGACTCACGGAGCGCCTGCAGCAGCTGCGGGCCGCTCGCCTTCGGCATCACCACGTCGGTGATGATGAGGTCGGGGGCGCCGTCGAGCATGGCGAGGGTCGTGAGAGCCTCGGCGCCGTCTTCGGCCGCGACGACCTTGTAGCCGAAGCGCTGCAGGACGCGCAGCGCCGCGCGCCGCACCGAGGGATCGTCCTCGACGAGCAGGATGAACTCGGAGCCGCCGGTCACCTCCGCCGGGGCGGCCGCCGACACTTCCGCGCGGACCTCCGCGGCGGTGGGGAAGTAGATCCGCACGGTCGTGCCGCGGCCCGGCTCGCTCGCGACGTCCACGTAGGCGTCGTGCTGCTTCACGAGGCCGTACACCATCGCCATGCCGAGGCCCGTGCCGCGGTCCACGGGCTTGGTGGTGAAGAACGGCTCGAAGATGCGGCGGCGGGTCTCCGCGTCCATCCCCACGCCGCTGTCGCCCACCGTGAGCGCGACGTAGTCGCCCGGCCGGCCCCAGCCCCAGGCGCGGCAGCGCTCCTCGCTCACCGTCGCGGGCGCCGCCTCGAGGCGGAGCGTGCCGCCGGAGGGCATCGCGTCGCGCGCGTTGGTCACGAGATTCATCAGGATCTGCTCGACGGCCACCGGGTCGGCACGGATCGTGGTGCCGGCCGGGGCCGCCTCGACGGTGACCTCGACGTCCTCGGGCAGCACGCGGCGCGCGAGGCGCGCGAAGTCGGCGACCAGCGTGCCGAGGACGAGCGTGCGCGCCTCCACCGGCTGCTGGCGGCTGAAGGCGAGGAGCTGGCGCGCGAGGTCGGCGCCGCGCTTGGCGGCGCTGCGCACGGCTTCGGCGTCCTCGCGGGCCGGCGCCCCGGCCGGCAGCGACGCGGCCAGGAGCTCGTTCGACGCGAGCACCGCGGTGAGCAGGTTGTTGAAGTCGTGCGCCACGCCGCCGGCGAGCTGGCCCACGGCCTCCATCTTCTGCGCCTGGCGAAGCTGCTCCTCGAGGACGCGGCGCTCCGTGATGTCCTCGACGATCACGTCCATGCCCTGGAACGAGCCGTCCGCGCCGGTCAGGCGGCGCCCGGAGAGGCTCACCGTGATGGGCGTCCCGTCCTTCTTCTTCGACGCCACCTCCACGCCGGCGAAGTGGCCGGTCTGCCGTGCCTGGTCGACCAGCGACGCGCGCTGCTCCGGATTGCGCCAGAAGTGCCGCGCCACGTCGAGGCCGATCATCTCCTCGGCCCGGTCGTAGCCGAGGATCCGGGCGAGGGCCGGGTTGGCCCAGACCACCCTGCCCTCGGCGTCGCTCCGCGAGATCCCGAACACCGCGTGGCCGATGAAGTCCCGCAGCGCTCCCTCGGACGACCGCAGCGCCTCCTCGGAGCGCTTGCGCTCGATGGCCATCGCCACCTGCGTGGAGACGAACTGCAGCATCCGCTTGTCCGGCTCGCCGTAGCGCACGCCCTCGGTGTAGCTCTGCACGACGAGCGCGCCGATCGTGTCGTCGCCGCGCTTCAGGGGCACGCCGAGCCAGTCCACCGAGGGCGAGCCGATCAGCTCCACCTCGCCCCGCCGCTCGAGGTCGGCCGCCACCTCGGGCGTGGCGAGGAGCGCCTCGCCGGACCGCAGGACGTACTCCGTCATGCCGCGCCCCGGGCGCTTGGGCTCCGGCGCCCTATCCACCTCGTCCACGAAGTAGGGGAACGTGATCGTGTCGCTCGGCGCGTCGTAGAGGGCGATGTAGAAGTTCGCCGCGGGCATCAGGTCGCGGACGATGGCGTGGATGGCCTCGAACTGCTCGCGCAGCGTGGGCGCGGCGTGGACCGTCTGCGAGATCCGGTACGTGGCGGCCAGCGATTGTTCGGCGCGCGCGCGCTCCCAGGCGAGGGCGACGGCGAGCAGGCAGCCGGCAGCGACGACGGTGAGCCGGATGAGGTGGTCGCCCGTGAGGAAGATGCGGTCGTCGTAACCGAGGTAGAGCGCGCCGGCCAACGACAGGACGCTGATCCACGCCGTCTGTGCGGGCCGGGCGGCGATCGCGGTGACGAGGGGCGGCACGATGAGGAGGCCGACGAAGACCTTGGCCGGGGGCGTGGCGACGTCGAGCACCAGGACCGCCGCCCAGATGACGATGGCGATCCAGAGGATGCGTCTTTCAGAGTCTGTGGGCATGCTCGCCGCCATCGGGCCCCTGGGGGGTGCCGGTCGGCGCTAAACCCGCGCAATCCTCGTGCCGTAGTCGGGTTTGCCAGGGGCACCGGACGACCGTTGTGCGGAACCCACGCGGCGGCATAGCTTACGCCGTTCGGAGGGCTAGACCTAACTGGCAAGGCAGCGGTCTTGAAAACCGCCGGGCGCAAGCCCTTGGGGGTTCGAGTCCCCCGCCCTCCGCTCCCGCCTCAATCGCGCCCCAACCGCCTCAGGTCAAAATGGACCGTCCGGCGATCCAGGGTGCGCCGGACCGCTCCGGCGCGCCCTCGATCGGATGGGGAGGGCCCGCCGCCTACTCGTGCTCCAGGATGATGAACCGCGCGTCGTCCTTCGCCACCGTGCGCAGGAACGCGAGCAGATCGCCGACGCGGTCGGGCGCGTACAGGCCCCGCGCGCCGATCGTG
>Ga0335083_10012475_pt1 | contig 10166 bp, 9 predicted proteins | sample Lox_Sample_42_FD_206716 | JGI IMG/M metagenome (GOLD analysis project Ga0335083, IMG submission 206716) | Soil microbial communities from Loxahatchee National Wildlife Refuge, Florida, United States - Lox_Sample_4.2 | ecosystem: Environmental > Terrestrial > Soil > Wetlands | place: USA: Florida...
GCGATCAGTGCGACCGCGATGACCAGCGCCACGTCGCGGAAGAGCGGCGGCACCGGCAGCGTCGCGGTGAAGTTCGCGAGCCAGGCGAGCCCGCCGCCCAGGGTCAGCAACAACAGCACGATCGCGTCGACCAGTATCTCCACCATCGCGAATCGGCTGCGGGCGACCGTGTAGTTGGCGGCCTTTCGATGCGCGGCGAGACTGATCCGCTGGTCGAAGTGAGCAGGTACCGCATCGCGATGCGCCAGGACGTGGCGCCGCTGCCGCGCGGCGAGCCAGAGCTGCAGCCCGACAGAGACCGCGAGTGCGCCAAGGAAGAGCGTGGTGAACAGTTCGGGAGTCATCGGTCCGATAGGCGAGGCGCGCGAGCGAGTGTGCGAAAATAGCAGCACCACGCCATCGAGCCTCCATTTTACGCTTCCGCGATGCCCCAGGACCCCAACCGCCTCATCTGGATCGACATGGAGATGACGGGGCTCAAGCCGGAGACCGATCGCATCATCGAAGTGGCGCTCGTCATCACCGACAACGCGCTCGCGACGGTGGCCGAGGCGCCGGTGCGGGTCGTGCATCAGGACGACGTCACGCTCGCCGGGATGGACTCGTGGAACCAGTCGACGCACGCGCGCACCGGCCTGACCGACCGGGTGCGCGCGTCGACGCTCGACGAAGCAGGCGCAGAGCAGCAGCTACTGGCCTTCCTGCGTGAGCACGTGCCGCCGCGAGCTTCGCCAATGTGCGGCAACACGATCTGCCAGGATCGGCGCTTCCTCGCCCGCTGGATGCCCGCGCTCGAGGACTACTTCCACTACCGGAACCTCGACGTATCCTCGATCAAGGAGCTGTGCCGCCGCTGGAAGCCCGACATCGCGAAGAACTGGGTAAAGCAGGGCAAGCACGAAGCGCTCGCCGACATCTACGAATCGATCGACGAGCTGAAGTTCTATCGCGACAACTTCATCCGCCCGTGAAGTTCTGCAGCAACTGCGGGTCGTCCGCGCTCGAGCACCGCGTTCCGGAGGGAGATACGCTGCCCCGTTACGTCTGCTCGAATTGCGGCACCATCCACTACCAGAACCCGAAGGTCGTCGTCGGCTGCCTGCCGGTCTGGGGAGAGCAGGTGCTGCTGTGCAAGCGCGCGATCGAGCCGCGACTGGGCTTGTGGACGCTGCCGGCGGGTTTTCTCGAGAACGGCGAGACGATCTTCGCCGGCGCCGCGCGTGAGACCGAGGAGGAAGCCCGCGCGCGGGTCGAGGTCGGGTCCCTGTACACGATGATCAGCCTGCCGCACATCAATCAGATCTACGTGATGTTCCGGTCGCGGCTGCTCGATCTCGGCTTCGGTCCCGGACCGGAGAGCATCGAGGTGCGGCTCTTCGACGAGAACGAAGTGCCGTGGAGCGAGATCGCGTTCCGCACGATCACGCGGACGTTGCGCAACTTCTTCCTCGACCGCAAGCTCGGGGCATTCCCGACGCACGTGAGCGCGATCGAGCGGCGCGCGCCGCGCGACCCGAGACTCTCCGGAGCGGGTTGAGGCGGAGCAGCGCGCGAGGTTGAGGGCCGCGACGCACACGCCAGGCTATCGAGCGGTCGAGGCTGTGACGGCGCATGCCTTCAGCTCGACCCTTCGGTTCCCGACTGCGGATCCAAGCAAGCTCTCGAGCGGGGAACAGTGGCCGTTCCAGCATAGCTCGTAATCGCGCGTGTAATCCGAGGCCGCGAGTCGTAACACAGGCAGCGGTGCAAGCGCAGGGCGCCAACTCCACCGGCCGTTGGCGAAACGCGCGCCGGGTGCGGGGTCCATCCCGGCGCCACTACCCGCCACACTCGCCTCGACCAGTGCGAGCCGGTCGCCCTCAATGCGATAGCGCTCCTCCCAGCGCGTTTTCTCGACCGAGTGCTCCCACGCCAGCGTGAACTCGGACGCGGGCACGGTCGCTCGTATCACGCCGGCGACAAGGAGACAGATCGCTTCAGCATTCACGTGTCAGGCCGTCGTGGATGCCTTTGCCGGCCGCGTGCGCCAGAAGTGCCAGGCAATGAATGCGGCGGCGAGTGCGAATCCCGCTTCGTCGGTCCAGGGGATCGCCACGACGAGCAGAAACGCCGCGATCGTCGCGACGATGCGCTCCGCCCAGTTGAGCGGCGCGCGCAGGTAACCAGTCGCCGCCCCGCCCCAGAGCACGATCGCGACGATTGCCTTGAACACGACATAGGCCGTGTCGAGCAATGTCCCTGCCTGCAGCATTAGCGCCGGAGCGTAGACCGCCATGTACGGAATGACGAAGCCGGCGATCGCGATGTGGGTCGCCTTCCAGCCGATCCGCATCGGCGAAGCCTTGGCGATGGAGGCCGCGGCAAAGGCCGCCAGCGCGACCGGCGGCGTGAGATCCGCCATGATGCCGAAGTAGAACACGAACATGTGCGACACGATCAGCGGCACCTTGAGCGTGTAAAGAGCTGGCGCGGCAATGGCGCTGGTGATGATGTAATTTGGAATCGTCGGGATACCCATGCCGAGCACGAGGCACACCGCCATGGTGAGGAACAGCGACAGGAACAGGCTCTTCGACCCGACGTCGAGCACGAAGCTCGCGAAATTCGACGCCGCGCCGGTGAGCGTCAGCACGCCGATGATGACGCCGACGATGGCGCAGGCGAGACCGACCGCGACCGCCTGCCTGGCGCCATCGATCATGCTGTTGCGCATCACCGCGAGCGTCACGCGCCCGCCCTTGATCGCGAAGTTCACTCCGACGAGGATCGCGATCATGGCGATGATCGGCCAGATTCCGTATCGGAAGAAGCTCGCGGTGGCGAGGCCGAGCACGATCCAGAAGACGATGCGAAAGAGCATCGACCGGAATCCCGCGGCGATGCCCACGCCAAGGATGAGCGCCGCGGTGAGCGCCAGTCCGACGATGCCCGAAAACATAGGCGTGAAGCCGTCGAAGAGCATGAACACCAGCACCGCGAGCGGGAGCATCAGGTACCACTTGTCTCGGATCGCGCGCCATGGATTCGGGCACTGATCCTTCGGCAGCCCGTGCAGGCCCTTGCGCCCGGCTTCCAGGTGCACCATGGTGAACGCGGTGAGGTAGTACAGGATGGCCGGAATCACCGCTGCCTTGACGATGGTGACGTACGGCACGTTGAGCGTCTCCGCCATGATGAAGGCGACCGCGCCCATCACCGGCGGCATGATCTGCCCGCCCATGCTCGAGGTCGCTTCGACCGCGCCGGCGAAGATCGGCGTGTAGCCGAAACGCTTCATCAGCGGGATCGTGAACTGGCCGACGGTGAGCACGTTGGCGATACCGGATCCGCTGATCATGCCCATCATGCCGGAGGAGATCACCGCCACCTTCGCCGGTCCGCCGCGCGCGTGCCCGACGAAGCCGAGCGCGATGTTGTTGAAGAGGTTGATCATCCCCGCGTGCTCGAGAAACGACCCGAACAGGATGAAAAGAAATATGTAGGTCGCCGACACCAGTGTCGGGATGCCGTAGATGCCCTCGGTGCCGAGGTAGAGCTGGCCGACGATCTGATCGAAGCCATAGCCACGATGCGCGATCACGAGCGGCAGGTACTGGCCGAAGAGGCCGTAGGCGAGGAAGGCGCCACAGACGATCGGGAGCGCCAGCCCCAGCACGCGCCTCACCGCCTCGAAGACGAGCACGACGACGATCGTCCCTACGAGGAGATCGGCGATCGTCGGCTCGCCCGAGCGCTGGATGAGATCGGCCTCGAATATCCAGTGATAGAACGCGAGGGCAAAGCCGAGCGTAGCGAGGAGTGCGTCGTACCATGCAATGGCGTGACGGTTTGCGCGCCGGTTAACTGGGTAGACCAGGAAGGCGAGCAGCAGCAGAAAACCGACGTGGAGCGAGCGCGTGACAATGCTCGACAGCGGGCTCAAGCCCGCGATGACGAGCTGATAGGTCGAGAAGGCGAGCGCCGCGCCTGCGACGACCTTCCACGCGAAACCGGTCAGCTCGCGCTTGACGCCGGTCTCGTCGAACGCGGCTTCGGGCGCCTCCGGGCGGACTGCCGTTTCGTCATTCCCGCGTACGCGGGAATCCAGTGACTTTGGCATTCTTACGACGACACTGGATCCCGGGCCTCCCCCAGATCAAGTCCGGGGTCGCCCGGGATGACGCGGCTGTCTCCAATCGCCGCGACGCTTCGCGTCTTGCTCTTGGACATCCGCGTCACTTGATCAGCCCGACCTCCTTGTAGTACTTCTCGGCGCCCGGATGCAGCGGCACCGGCATCCCGTCAAGCGCATGCTTCAGCTCGATCGCCTTGGCGGCCGAGTGCGCGGCGACGAGCGAATCGAGCCCGGTCCACAGCGCCTTGGTCATGCCGTAGACGATGTCATTGCTCACCCCGTCGTGCGTGACGAGATAGTTCTGCACGATGGCGGCAGGCACGTCGGTTGTCTGCCCACGATAGGTATTAGCCGGGATCGGCGCCGACAGATACGCCGGATCGTTGGTTTTCTTGACCACATCCGGCGGAATCGGCACGACCACGATGTCGATCGAAGCCGCGAGATCGCGCAGGGAGGACACGCCGAGGCCGGCGGATTGCAGCGTCACGTCGATCTGCCGGTTCTTCATCAGCTCGACGCTCTCGCCGAAGGGCAGGTACTCGACCTTGGAGAAGTCCTTGTACGACAGTCCGGCCGCGGCGAAGATCGCGCGCGCGTTCAGTTCGGTGCCCGATTTCGGCGCACCCACCGACACGCTCTTGCCCTTGAGGTCGGCAAGCGTCTTGATCCCGGCATCGGCGCGGGCGACGATCTGGATGTAATTTGGGTAGATCGCCGCGATGCCGCGCAGCTTCTTGAGCGGAGTCTTGAAGCCAGCTTCCTCGTTGCCCTTCCACGCGTCGGAGAGCGAATCGCCGAGCGTGAAGGCGATCTCGCCGCGCCCAGCCTGCAGCAGGTTGAGGTTCTCGACCGAAGCCTTGGTCGCCTGCACCGAGGTCTTGACGTTAGGCATCGCCTTGCCGATGTTGTTGGCGAGCGCAACGCCGAGCGGATAGTAGACGCCACTCGTGCCTCCCGTCAGCACGTTGACGAATTGCGCGGCCGCCACTGCGGGCATCACGGTGAGCGCGAGCGTGGCGATACAGCGGACGAGAGACGAGGCGAGTTGGGTCATGGTTCCTCCGGAAGATCGGTAGCGGCTTGCGTGCCGCGGCACGTCGAAGAGGGGTTTGCCGGTTCGCGCGCAGCGGCCGAGAGTCGAATTCTGCGGGTTTTGGCAGCAAAGTATAGCGCAGGCGCTCGGCTGGACGGCTTCGCGCCGGCGTGACACCATGCAAGCCTGCAGCGGTGGGTCGCATCTATACGCCATGACGCGGACGATTACTCTGCTTTTCGAGCGCTACGAGGAATTTCATCGCCAGCGCGCAAACAAGGCGATCCACTGGATCTGCGTCCCGCTCATCGTGTGGAGCGTGCTTGGCGTGCTCTGGTGGCTTTCGCCGCTCGCGGCATATGTGGCGATCGCCGCGTCGGTCGCGTTCTACCTATGGCTGTCGGTGCCGCTGGCGCTGGGCATGCTGGCGGTGCTCGCTGCGATGCTCTATCCGCTGCCGCTACTCGGGTCGCAGGTCCTGATCGTTTCGGCAGCTGTTTTCGTCGCTGCCTGGATCGGGCAGTTCATCGGTCACGCGATCGAGGGACGTCGGCCGGCGTTCGTCGAAGACGTTCGCTTCTTCCTCGTCGGGCCGGCGTGGCTGCTTGGCTTCGTCTATCGCCGCCTCGGCATTGCCTATTGAGCAAGGGCTGATGGTGACTCCGACCTTCTCTGCTCGCACGGATGCACCGGTCGCACAGCGACCTGCCATCCTCGACCGCGTGAGCTTCGTCGTCGCCGGCGCGCAAAAGAGCGGTACTTCCACGCTCGACGCTTACCTGCGCGAGCACCGGGAGCTGTGCCTGCCGACCCTAAACTCATTGTTCTCGCCTTCGATGCAGAAGGAGATGCACTTCTTCGATACGGAACGGTTCTTCATGATCGAGCCGGTGGACTATGCGCCCTATCATGCGCGCTTCGATCCACATGCTCCGCAGCGCTTGCTGGGAGAGGCAACGCCTGCGTACATGTACTGGCCGCCGGCCGTGGAGCGGATAGCCCGTTACAACCCGGCGATGAAACTCATCATGGTGCTGCGCAACCCGATTACGCGCGCCTTTTCGCACTGGAACATGGTGCGCCAGGCCTGGGTCGAACCGCTGGCCTTCCGCGAAGCGCTTCGCGCCGAGCCGGAACGGCTGAGAAAGCGCCCCACGCAAGCGAAGCGTCATGCCTATGTCGAGCGCGGCTTCTACGCGCAGCAGCTCAAACGCGTGTGGCGCTACTTTCCGGTCGAGCAGACGCTGGTCTTCAAGAGCGAGGAGCTGCTCGTCGATCCGAATGAGGTTCTCGGCCGCATAGCGGCATTCCTTGACATTGACCCGTTTCCCTCGGTTACGCCGAAAACCCTCCACGCCCGCGAGTACGACACGACCATGAGCGACGAGGAGAAGAGCTATCTCGTCGAGGTGTACCGGGACGAGATCGTCGAGCTGGAGCGGCTCCTCGGGTGGGATTGCTCCGCGTGGCTGAAGTGATCAGAACGGCAGCTTGACAGCGGGCAGCGCCGCGGCGAACGCCCGGCGGAATTCGCCCTGGATGCGCTTGAGCGCCGGTTCGCTCTCCCCTTCGAAGCGCAGCACGATCACCGGCGTCGTGTTCGAGGCGCGCGCGAGGCCGAAGCCGTCGTCGTATTCGACGCGCAGGCCGTCGATGCGTATCACGTCGGCCGCGCCCGGGAATTGCGCATTCGCCGCGAGCTGCTCAATCAGGGCGTGCGGCGATTCGTCGCCGACGGCGACGTTGAGCTCGGGGGTCGATACGCTTTCGGGCAGCGCCGCGAGGGTCGCCGACGGATCGCGCTCGCGCGACAGGATCTCGAGCAGCCGCGCCCCTGCGTAGAGGCCGTCGTCAAAGCCGTACCATCGCTCCTTGAAGAACGCGTGCCCGCTCATTTCGCCGGCGAGAAGCGCGCCCGATTCCTTCATCTTACGCTTGATCAGCGAATGCCCCGTCTTCCACAACAGCGGCACGCCGCCGCGCTCGGCGATCCAGGGCTTCAAATTGCGCGTCGACTTGACGTCGTAGATGACGATCGCGCCGGGATTGCGCGCCAGCATGTCGGCGGCGAAGAGCATGAGCTGGCGGTCGGGATAGATGATGTGCCCGTCCTTGGTGACGACCCCGAGACGATCGCCGTCGCCGTCGAAGGCGAACCCGAGCTCGTTGTCGGTGGTGCGCAGGCACTCCATCAGATCCTGCAGGTTCTTCGGCTGAGAGGGGTCGGGATGGTGGTTCGGAAAATGTCCGTCGACCTCGCAGAAGAGCTCCGTGATTTCGCAACCGAGGCGGCGGAAAAGCTCCGGCGCGTACGCGCCGGCCACGCCGTTGCCGCAATCGACCGCGATCCTGAGCGGGCGAGCGAGCTTCACGTCGCCGACGATGCGTTTGTAATAAGCCGGAGCGATGTCCGTTGTGCGCGAGGCGCCGCTGCCGCTGCGCAGATTCCCCGCTTCGATGCGATGCTTCAGCGCCTGGATGTCGTCGCCTGAGAGCGTGTCCCCGGCGATCACCATCTTGAGCCCGTTGTAGTCGGGCGGATTATGGCTGCCGGTCACCATCGCCGCGCATTGGGTGCCGAGCTCGTGCGCCGCGAAGTAACTCATCGGTGTGGTCACCATGCCGATGTCGATCACGTTCGATCCGCTCGCACGGATCCCGTCGCCGAGCGCGCGCGCGAGCTCCGGCCCCGAGAGCCTGCCGTCGCGGCCGATCACGAGCGTATCGCGGCCGCGCTCCTGCGCGAGCGTACCGAGCGCCTGCCCGACCGCGCGCACGACCCCCGGTGTGAACGTCTTGCCGACGATGCCGCGGATGTCGTAGGCCTTGAAGATCTCGGCGGGAAGCATCACGAAGCCTGAAAGAATCTCAGTATGCGCTGCGGCAGCCAATCGAGGCGGCCGGCGACGTGCGGGAAGCCGGCGTGGCCGCCGTGCTCGGGCTGCTCAAGCGTGACCGCCGCGCTAGCCTCGGCGCGCGACGGCAGCGAGGACGCGGGGATGAACGGATCGTTGCGCGCGTTGAGCACGAGGGTGGGCACTGCGATCCCCGCGAGCCACGGCTTGCTGCTCGCACGTGTCCAGTAGTCGCTCGCTCCCGCGAAGCCGTGAAGAGGCGCAGTCACCGCCTCGTCGAAAGTGTACATCGATGCGACCCGGCCGATCGCCGCGGGATCGAGGAGATCGGGGAAGCGCGCTGCCATCTGCAGCGCCTTGGGGACCAGCGTCCGGAGAAAATAGCGCGAGTAGATGCGGTTCAGCCCGATGTCGATCGCGGTGCCTGCCGCCTTGAGATCGAGCGGGGTGGACACCGCCGCCGCAGCGGTGAGGATCGACGCCGCGCGCCCTTCCTCGCGACCGAGCCAGTTCAGGAGCGCGCTGCCGCCAAGCGAGACACCGACAGCGAAGAGCGGAGCGAAAGGCACGCGCGTGCGAACGGATGCGAGCATCCAGCCCACCTCGGCGTAGTCGCCCGAATGGTACGCGCGTGGCAGGCGGTTCGGCTCGCCGCTGCAGCCACGGAAATGAGGGACGACGCCGCGCCACCCGACCGCCGAAAGCTCGCTCATGAGCGCGAGCGCGTAGTGCGACCAGGAGCTGCCTTCGAGCCCGTGGAAGAGCACGACCACCGGCGTCGCGTCGCCGGCAGGACCGTCGACGTCGAGCCAGTCGAAGTCGACGAAATCGCCGTCGGGGGTGTCGATGCGCTGACGTCGGTAATGGATCTCGGGGCGGCGCCTGAGCGCGGCGTAGATCGTCTGCGCGTGTCCGCCCGGCAGCCAACCCGGCGCGAGGTAGATGCCGTTGACGCGCGTCATCGGAGCGCTTCCTTCAGACGGTTGACGATCGTTCTCAGCACCTTCACGCGCGCGAAATACTTGTCCTCGGCTTCGACCACGGTCCACGGGGCAATCTCGGTGCTTGTTCTATCGACCATGTCGCACACCGCGCGTTCATAGTCATTCCACTTCCTGCGGTTGCGCCAATCGTCGGGCGTGATCTTGAAGCGCTTGAACGACGTGCGCTCGCGCGCCTTGAAGCGCCTGAGCTGCTCCTCCTGGCTCACCTGTAGCCAGAACTTGACCACGATGGCGCCGTGATCGACGAGCTGTTCCTCGAACTGGTTGATCTCGCCGTAGGCGCGCATCCAGTCGGCGACGCTGCTGTAGCCTTCGACCCGCTCGACCAGCACGCGGCCGTACCAGGATCGATCGAAGATGACGATGCCGCCGCACCGCGGAGTCGCCTTCCAGAAGCGCCACAGGTACGGGTGCGCGCGCTCCTCGTCGCTCGGAGCGGCGATCGGCACCGTCAGGTACTGGCGCGCGTCGAGTGCGCCCGTCACCCGGCGGATCGCGCCACCCTTGCCGGCGGCGTCGACCCCCTCGAACACCAGCGCCAGCGAGTGCTTGGCGAAGCGCTTGTGCCGCGTGAGCTGGGCAAGCCGGCCCTGGTATTTTTCGAGGGCGGCATCGTATTGCTTGCGCGTAAGCCGCTGCGTCAAGTCGAGGTCGCGGATCAGCTTGACGTTGTCGATGACCGATGGCGCGGGCGGCGTCGACAGGTGCTTCACCGCGGTGGTCTTCGCGACGAGCGTGGCGCGCATCGCCTTGAGGAGGATCTTGCCGACAGTCAGATAGCGGTAGTGTTCGTCCGCTCCCTCGATGAGGTACCACGGCGCCTCGCCGGTCGAAGTCTCTCGCAGCAGGTGCTCCCAGAGGTCGTGCGAGCGGTTGTAGACGCGATACGCCTTCCAGTCCGCGCGAGTGACGCGCCAGCTCGTGCGCGGATCGCGGTCGAGCGCCTTCAATCGCTTCTTCTGCTCCTCGCGCGAGAGGTGGATCCAGAATTTGAGCAGCACGATGCCTTCGTCGGTCAGCATCTGCTCGTGCTGTCGGATCGATTGCAAGCGTGCATGCAGCTCAGCCCGGCTGCTATCCCCGCGCACGTGCCCGAGCGCCACCTCGTTGTACCAGGCGTTCATGAAGATGCCGAGCTTGCCCTTGGGCGGCAGCGC
>Ga0335083_10012477_pt1 | contig 10165 bp, 11 predicted proteins | sample Lox_Sample_42_FD_206716 | JGI IMG/M metagenome (GOLD analysis project Ga0335083, IMG submission 206716) | Soil microbial communities from Loxahatchee National Wildlife Refuge, Florida, United States - Lox_Sample_4.2 | ecosystem: Environmental > Terrestrial > Soil > Wetlands | place: USA...
GCCCGGGCGCCCACCCCTCGACCTAGCGTTTGCTTGGTCGCGAGCCTAACATGGCGCCATGCAGCCAGTCGACCAGCCCAGGGCCGTCGATCAACCCTTTCCCGAAGCTCGTGTCGTCGTAACCGGTGGCACCCGCGGCATCGGCGCGGGCATCGCGCGGGCCTTCCTGCACGCCGGGGCGCGCGTCCTGGTCTGCGGCCGGACCGAGCCCGCTGCCCTTCCTGCCGCCGATGACCGGTCAGCCGTCTTCACCCAGGCCGATGTGCGCGACCCGGAGCAGGCACGAGCCCTGATCGCGACCGTGAACAAGCGCTTCGGCGGGGTAGACGTGGTCATCAGCAACGCGGGCGGCTCGCCGGAAGCCGCCGCCGCCACCGCCTCGCCGCGGTTCCACGCCAAGATCATCGAGCTGAACCTGACCGCCCCGCTGCACGTCGCCCAGGCCGCCAACGAGGTCATGCAGGCCCAGCCCGGCGGCGGCTCGATCGTCATGATCGGCAGCGTGAGCGGCAGCCGTCCGTCCCCCGGCACCGCCGCCTACGGCGCGGCCAAGGCCGGCCTGCACCACCTGGTCACCAGCCTCGCCATCGAGTGGGGGCCCAAGGTCCGGATCAACACCGTGGTCCCCGGGTTCGTCGCCACCGAGTCTCCCGCCGAGGTCTACGGCGACGAGGAAACCGCCGCCGCCATCGCCGCCACCGTCCCGCTGCAAAGGATGGCGACCCCCGACGACGTGGCGGACGCGTGCCTGTTCCTGGCCTCCCCCCAGGCCGCCTACATCAGCGGCGCCAGCCTGACCCTGCACGGCGGCGGCGAGCGCCCCGCCTTCCACCGCGTCCGTCCGCCCAGCTAGGACACACCGGGCCGGGTCCAGGTGAGCAGGTAACGCCCCAGCAGCAGCCGCCGGATGCGAGCGCCCGGCAGGACCTCGCGGACGGCCTGGCGGAACTGCCGGAAGGTATCCGCGGGCGGCCACGCCTGCGGCGCGCTGTGTTCCCACTTGCCGTGCAACTGGATGACGACACCCCGCGCGATGAACGTCGTCACCCCCCAGGGCAAGTCTCGCCACTCGGTGCGGGTGAATCCCACGATGCCCAGCGTCCCGCCCGGCCGCACCAGCTCGCTCAGGCGGCGCAGCGCCGCCCGCGTATCGGGCAGGTGATGGAGCATCGCGTTGGAGAGCACGGCATCGAACGATCCAGTCTCCAGCGGGTGGGTCAGGATGTCGCCTTGGCGCCATGTCACCGGCGCGTCCGGGAACCGGGCCCGGGCCCGGGCGAGCACCGGGGCGTCGATATCAAGCGCGACTACGAGCGGGACGCGCCGCGCCAGCCGGGCGGCCAGGAAGCCGTCACCACAGCCCACGTCGAGCACGGCCTCAGCCGCAACGGGAACGCAGGCCGCCAGCCTCGCGTCGTAGTGGATATTGACGTTCCACAGTCCAGCCGGGCCCGCATCCGCCACCGGTCCATCGTCGCACCCAGCCGCCCACCGGGCCGCTTATTTCCAGGCGGTGCCGTTCCAGCGCAGGATGAGGGTCGTGCTCCGGCCGTGGTTGACGGTGCTGGTAGCTCCGACCGCCCAGGCGTTCCCGCTCGAGGTCACGGCGATGGCGTCGAGCGAGGCGCTGGCTCCCGGGCTCGGGGTGGACACCTGCTTCCACGCCGTGCCATTCCAGCGCAGGGCCACGGTCTTGGTCGGGCCGTCGCCGCTGCCGCTCTCGCCGACCGCCCAGGCGGCGTGATCGGAAACGACAGCCACGGTGGCCAGGTTGGTGCCGCCGCCGGGGCTGGGGCTGGCCACCTGCTTCCACACCGTGCCGTTCCACCACTCGGTCAAGCTGAAGCCAGGGCCGCACCCGCAGGAGATCTCGCCGGCTGCCCAGGCATGGCCGGCTGCGGTCACGGCCACGGTGCCGAGGTCAGCTCCCAGTCCGCGACTGACACCCGGACTGGGACTCGCCACCTGCTTCCAGACGGTGCCGTTCCACCGCTCGATCAGGGTCTTCTCGTCGGGGCCCGAGATAGTCGAGCCGACCGCCCAGGCGTTACCGGCGGACGTGACGGCAACGCCGGCCAGGCTGGCGGACGTCCCCGGGCTGGGACTGGGGACCTGCTTCCAGGCGGTGCCGTTCCACCGCTCGATCAGCGTCTTGCCCTTGCTGGTGGCACCGACCGCCCAGGCATTGGTGGCGGACGTGGCGGCCACGCCGGACAGGTTGCTGCCGGCCGGCCCGGGGTTGGCCACCCGCTTCCACACGGTCCCGTTCCACTGCAGGATCAGCGGCTCGGGAACACCGGTGCCACGGCAGCCGGAGCAGCCGACCGCCCAGGCGTTGCGGGCGGACGTGGCGGCTACCCGGAACAGCGTGCTGCCCGCCGGGCTCGGGCTGGGCACCCGCTTCCAGGCGGTGCCGTCCCAGTGAGCTATCAGCGTCCCGCCGCTGCCGGTGTCGCCGACTGCCCAGGCGTTGCTGGCCGACACCGCCGCCACGCCGGTGAGATCGCCGCTGACAGCGAAGGAGGCCGTTGGCGCCGGGTCCTGGCCGGCGGCCGACGCGGGCATGACCCGCGCGGCCGCGCCGGCCAGCACGAGCAGCAGGGTGAGCACTACCTGACGCACGGCGAGCAGCGGTACGCGCACTGGACCGCCACCTCCTTCTGGGCGAGCCTGATGGGTTTACCCGAGTTACAGCGGGACGGTCTTGAGCGTCCAGGCCTGGCCGTTCCACACCTCGGACACTGGCATTTCGACGTTCGAGCGGCCGGAATCGTCGCCAACGGCGACGCAGACGCCGTTCGCCGCGCACGACACGCTGTTGATGGAGGCGAAGGTGGCTCCCCGGGGGCCGGGGACCGCCCTGATCGCCCAGGCCCGGCCGTTCCACTGCTCGGCGAAGAGCGCGCTCCCGCCGGAACCGCCGACCGCCATGCAGCTGCTCGCCGTCCCGCACGACACCGTGGACAGGACGCCGCCCGCCGCCGGATCGGGCGTGGCGTGGATCGCCCAGCTGCGGCCGTTCCACACCTCGGCCAGGGTCAGGCTCCGCTGGCCGCCCGGAGTGCCGTAGCCGCCCACCGCGACGCAGGCGCCCGGCGAACTGCACGCCACGCCCGGGATGCCGTCCCCGTTGACGCCGTCGGCGGGGTTCGGTGTGGCCTTGATCGACCAGGCGCTGCCGTTCCATTCCTCGGCCAACGTCCTCGACTTAGCTGAGTTGCCGACCTGATAATCGCCCGTGGCCATGCAGAACGTCGCTGAGCGGCACGCAATGTCACCCAGATTGCTGTAGGTCGTGCGCGCGGGCGTGGGCGTGGCCTTCAGCGTCCAGGCGCTGCCGTTCCACCGCTCCGAGAACGCGTTGTTGTGACCGCCGACGATCCTGAACCCGACCGCGACGCAGGCCTTCGCCGAGACGCACGATACGCCGTTCAGGCTGGCGTCACTGCCGCCGGGGCTCGGGGGGATAATTACTGCCCAGGTCTTCCCGTTCCACGCCTCGGTGAAGGGCACTCCCGTGGGGGCGGCGGCGTATTCGTACGAGCCCACGGCCATGCAGGCACTCGCCGCACTGCACGACACGGCGAATAGGTTGCTATTCGTGGCGCCCTTGGGATGCGGCGTGGTCTTGACTGCCCAGGCCTTGCCGTTCCAGCTCTCGGCCAGCGGGAAGCCCGTGAAGCTAGGTGCGCCAGTCGAAACAGTGCCGACGGCCACACATGAATTCGCCGAACTGCACGACACTCCGATCAGGACTGCCTGCCTGGCCGCGGCCAGCGTCAGACCAGAACCGTCAGCGGCCTGAGCTGGTATACCCGCCAGCAGCAGGCTCGCCGATGCCAGCAGGGCAGCAGCTACCCCGCGGCGCACGATGAAAGACGCCGAGCCAGGCCTCCGCATCAATTCCCCCTCCACGCGATCCTTGCGGGAATGGTAACCCCGGAAAGCCAGATATTTCAACGGCGGAATCGCGTGTGCTGAGTTACTGATTTAATTTGCGTTAACGCATTGCCCAACCAGCAGACCAGGGCCTCTTATCATGTTGCGTCGCCGGTATACATTAAACGGCAGGACCTAGACGGCCTGTCGTGAATGGCCAATCATCTGAGAACCGCGGCGGGGCGCACTTCGGCCGCGTTCCGGAATGATTTCGCCATCTTTCACCACCCCGGGCGCCGGCTACCGCGTCGCCTAGAACCCGATCGTCTCGGTGGCCAGTTCCATCGTGTCCCCGCAGAAGAAGCCGACCTCGGGGGCCCGGTCCCGGTAGTCCGCCAGCGCGCCCTGCACCGCCTCCGGCGTCCACATCCCGTCAGCCGAACCGTGCTCGGCGGCGCGGAACACCTCCCGCACCCGCGGCGGCTCCAGCACCGCGATGACCCCGCCGTGCACCACGAACACCTCGCCGTTGAAAGCCTCGGCCTCCGGCCCGGCCAGGTACACCACCAGCGGCGCCACGTGCTCGGGGGCGATCGGGTCGGGCCCCTCGGCCGGGGGCGGGCTCATCATCGCGGCCGTCATCGCGGTCCGTGCCCGCGGGCAGATGGCATTCGCCCGCACCCCGTAGCGTGCGCACCCGCGCGCGGTCGCCACCGTCAGCGCGGCGATGCCCGCCTTGGCCGCCGCGTAGTTGGGCTGGCCGACCGCGCCGAGCAGGAACGCCTCCGAGGTGCTGTTCACGATCCGCGCGTACACCGGCCCGCCCAAAGCCTTGTGCCGGTCCCGCCAGTACGCCGTGGCCAGCCGCGTATTCACGAAGTGCCCGCGCAGGTGCACCCGGATGACCAGGTCCCACTCCTCGGGCGACATCGTGAAGATCATCCGGTCGCGCAGCACGCCCGCGTTGTTGACCAGGATGTCCAGCTGCCCGTACGAGCGCAGCGCGGTAGCCAGCATCGACTCGCCGGTCGCCCACTCGCCGACGTCCCCGGCCGCCACCACGGCTTCGCCGCCAAGCGATCTGATATCGGCCGCCACCGCCTCGACCGAGTCCCCTGACAGGTCGTTGAGCACCAGCCGCGCCCCGGCCCCGGCCAGCGCCAGCGCCTCCGCCCGCCCGAGCCCCTGCCCGGCCCCGGTGACAATCGCCACCCGGCCGTCCAGCGACCCCATCAGTACCCCGGCCCCGACAGCAGCCCGCCGTCGGCGACGAACTCGCTCCCGGTCGAGTACGACGACTCGTCCGAGGCCAGGTACGCCACCAGCCGCGAGATCTCCACCGGATCGGCGAACCGGTGCAGCGGCATGGCCTTCATGAACGCCTCGGCGCTGTCGGCCCGCGCGTCCTCCGACTCGAGCACCATCCGGGTCATCACCCCGCCCGGATGCACCGAGTTGACCCGGATGCCGAACTCCGCCAGTTCCTGCGCGGCCGCCTTCGTCATGCCGCGCACCGCGAACTTGCTCGCGCTGTAGGCGGAGAGCCCGGCCGCGCCGGTGAACCCCTCGACCGAGGAGATGTTGACGATCGACCCGCCGCCCGCCCGCTTCATCGGCTCGATCACCGACTTCATGCCGAGCCAGCAGCCCACCGCGTTCACCTCGAGCACCCGCCGGAAGCCGTCCAGGGGCATCTCGGCGATCGGCGCGAACGTCAGGATCCCGGCGTTGTTCACCAGCACGTCCAGGCGGCCGAACGTCTCCTCGGTGACCGCCACCGCCGCCGCCCAGTCGTCCTCGCTGGTGACGTCCAGGTGCACGTACCGGCAGTGCTCCGCGCCGAGCTTGTCCGCCACGTACTGGCCCTGCTCGTCCCGTACGTCGCCGAAGACCACCCGGGCGCCCTCCGCGGCGAAGTGCCGCAGATGAGACTTGCCCATGCCCCGCGCGCCGCCGGAGATCAGCGCGACCTTGCCCTGAAGTCGACCCATGGATAAAAACTAGAACATGTTCCTATTTCAGCTCAAGCCATGATCCCATCGAACAGCAGCCGCAGCAGCCCCTCGGCCACCTGCTCGGTCGTATAGCCCTCGGCCAGCCGCCACTGCGACGGGATCCACAGCACGTCCCGCAGCAGCCGGTAGGTGAGCCGGGCGTCCAGGTCGGCGCGGAAGATCCCCTCCGCCTGGCCCCGTTCGAGCTGGGTGACCCAGGCCCGCTCGATCTCGCCCACGGCCTTGCGCAGGTACCCGAACCTGGGCTGCCCGCTGAAGTAGCTCCAGTCGTTCTGGAGCATGGCCAGCGCGGGCCGGTGCCGGGCCAGCGTCTGGCTGGTCGACCGCACGATCTGCTCCAGCACCTCCCGCGCCGAGCCGCCCGACCGGGCCGCGGCCCGGTAGTCGGCGAGCACGTCGTTGATGAAGCCGGACAGAATCTCGTCGCCGATCGACTCCTTGGAGTCGAAGTGGTGGTACAGGCTGCCGGACAAGATGCCCGCGGCGTCCGCGATCTCGCGCACGGTGGTGGCCCGGTAACCCTTCTGCGCGAACAGCTCGCCCGCGAGCTGCACCACGTCGGCCCGCCGTCCGGACCCTCGCTCCCGCGTGCTGCTCACCCGGTAATTATCGCAGCTCCGCCGTCAGCCCCGAGAAACGCACGCCGACCTCCGCCGCACTGAGTCCGAAGTCCCGCAGGGTGTACTGATGAGCAGGCCTGGCCCCAGTAGCGCCGCGGTCGGCCGAAAGAGCCCGCATGGCGGCGCCGGCGGCGCCGGTAAAGGGCAGCCCGAAGTGGCCATAGGCCGCCTCAGCCGTCCCCACCGGATCAGCCACAAGATCTTCATAACGAACGTCGAAAAATCTCGCCCGGCTGTCCCGGTCTTGCTCGGCCCGGGCCCGGTCGGCCTGGAACCGCTCGAGCCCCGACGCCCACAGCTCCAGCTGGTCCCGGCCGATGACGTCGCCGGTGAACACCTCCGACCAGCCGGCCGAGGCCTGCGCGGCCAGGCTGCACACCGAGGCGATCGCGGTGCCCGGGTCGCGGTGCGTCTGGATGACCAGGGCGTCCGGGTAGACCGCGAGCAGCGCCCCGAGCGCGAACAGGTGGCTCGGGTTCTTCAGCACCCATCGCCGGCCGGCGTCGGGCAGGCCGATGAGCTGGAGGTTGCGCCGATGCCGCCGGTAAGGGCCGGTCCAGTCCTGGGTGCTCAGCCAGGCCGAGTAGGAGGGCAGGTGGGCCAGGCACTCCCAGGAGATCGACCGCATCGACTGGCGGAGCAGCTGCCAGCACTCCTCGACCTGGTCCGCCGCCATGTAGTGCACCCCCATGAACTCGGGGTGCGCGGTGTGGTGCTTCTCGCAGCCGGCCTGGATGTACCGGAAGACCGGGTCGTCCGCCCAGCTCTCCCGGGGCGGCCGCGGCTGCGGCACCTCGGCCAGCCACATCTCCAGGCCCTGGTGGGCCGGGTCGGCCACCAGCAGCCGGTGCAGCGCCGTGGTCCCGGTCCTGGGCAGCCCGGTGACGAACAGCGGCTGGGAGACCTCGACCCCGGCATACTCCGGGTGCGCCCGGAACGCGGACTCACTGATAAGCCGGGCGCCCAGCGCCCCCCGGACCATGGCTCGCGCCACCCGGACGCCCCGGGGAGTCAGCGCCGCCTCCCGGCTATAAGAGTCCAGCAGGACAGCGAGCCCGTCGGAGTAATCGTCCGGCCCGAAATCGCTGAGGCCGGTGGCCTTGGCCGCCAGCTCCCGCAGTTCCTCGACGGTGCCCAGTGTGCTCAAAGGGGGCTCAATGGTGGTACTCGCCGCAGTTGACGTCCAGGCACTGCCCGGTGATCGCCCGCGCCAGCGGCGAGGCCAGGAAGACCACCGCGTCGGCGATCTCGTCCGGCTCGGGCAGCCGCCGCAGGTCGATGTTCGCCGCGGTCTCGGCGTAGATGTCGTCCGGTTCGACCCCGCGCTTGTGCGCCAGGTAGCCGAAGTACCACTTCAGCGAGTCGCCCCAGATGTGCCCGGGCGCTACCGAGTTGACCCTGATGCCGCGCGGCCCGAACTCGGTGGCCAGGCTCTGCGCCGCCGCCAGCAGCGCCGCCTTGGTCAGCTTGTACGGACCCATCCCGAGCTGGGAGAACCGCACCACCATCGAGTTGACCATCGTCACCGAGCCCTTGCTCTCCTCCAGCAAGGGAGTAAACAGCCTGGTCAGCCGCAGGGCGGAGACCACGTTGCCGTCGAAGCTGGCGCTCAGCGCCTCCAGCGGCACCTTCTCCAGGCCCTTGATCGGCGGCATCGCCAGCGCGTTGTACACCAGCGCGTCGACCCGGCCGAACGCCTCCCGCGCGGCCGACGCCAGGTTCTCCTGGGAGCCGGCCTCGGACAGGTCGGTGGGCACCGGCAGGGCGCGCCGGCCAAGCCCGTCGACCTCCTTGGCCACCTCGTCGAGCCGCGCCACGGTGCGCGCGGCCAGCACCACGTCGGCGCCTTCCCTGGCGGCGGCCAGCGCGATCGAGCGGCCGAGCCCCGCCCCGACGCCGGCCACCACGACCACCTTGTCCTGGAGCATCATGGTTAACCCAGCATCCTTTCTGCCACGGCGGACTGCCGGGCCGCGATACGCGCTCGCCATTGCTCATGGTTCACGCGGGCCTCGCTGTAATAAGGAAGGCACCCGGGTACGTCGCTGAACGGCACCACCGCGACCCGCGGCCCGTCGTCCGCGGTGAGGTCCCGCCGCAGTTGCTGCCAGCGGATCTGCACGTAGCCGCGGCGGCGCCCGGTCAGCTCCAGCCAGTTGGCCACCCCCGGGTCGCGCTCGCTGATCACGAAGCGCAGCATGCCGTCCGGGTCGGCGCGGGCCTGGTCGGCGGTGAGGCTGGTCTGGTGGTTGATGTAGTCCAGCGAGATGTACCACCGGCTGCCGAGCTGGATGCCCTGGTAGGGCGCGACGTCCCGGCCGGCCGCGGGCACGGTCACGATCATCGCCTGGTCCTGGTCCAGGTCGAAGTGGCCGGCCGAGGAGAACTGGGTGGCGAGCCCGCCCGGGGTCAGCCGCGGCGGCGTCATCGTGTTGACCGGCTCGTTGAGGTAGAACCACTCGGGAAAGGCGATGAACGTCCGCAGCCGGGACAGCAGGATCTTGCCCGCCACCGCGTAGCGCTTGGCCAGCGCCTGGCTGTCGGGGACCGGCGGCGCGAGCCCAGCCCGGTCCTCCCGGCGGATGGTGATCGTGCCCCGCCGCTCGCGCGCCCAGTCCGAGTACACCTCCCGGACCAGCAGCATCGACGAGCCAGGGCCGAGCCTGAAGTAGTTGCGCCCTGGTTCTCCGGGCCCGAACCGCACCTCGAACGAGCCGTCCTTCTCGATCTCGATGGCCCGGTCGTCGAACGCGCTCAGGCTGTCAGGCACCTCGACCGGGGAGTAGTCCCCCTTCAGCACCTGGAAGTTCAGGTCGGCCGTGCTGCCCCGGTGCCCGCTGACCACGTACTCCGCGTCGTCGCGCAGGTAGGAGTGGAAGTACAGGGTGTCCGGGTTGTCCAGGCCCAGCTTGGTGTAGGGGCCGGTGGACATCACGAAATAGGGGAAGTCCTTCTGGTAGGCCCAGGCCAGCCGGAGCGAGGCCTGGATGCTGCCCGCCAGGTAGTCGTACCCCTCGGCGAGGTCCTGCTCGGTGTCGACGAACGGCGCCCCGGCGATGATCTTCTCGGCCTCCGCGATCGCCTCACTCAGCGGTTGCGTCAGCACTGTTCTTCCTGGTCACCACGGGTTCTCCAAGCCTCGCCGTGATCCGGAAGCTCGGCAGATCGTCCAGCGACATCATGGATTCATAGGTGCGCGTGTACCCGGTATGCGCGATCCGCCAGCGCCCGTCCGCGCCGCGCTCGTACCGGTCCCGGTAGAAGGCCGCGCCCGCGATCACCACCTTGTACTCGGTCGCGATCACGGTGTCCTCGAACGACCAGATGCCCTCGGCGGTGTCGCCCTCCACCGTGATCTCCGGCTGGCCCGCGCGGTGCACGGTGATCATGGTAGGCCCGAGGTTCTTGCGCAGGAAGCCGATGATCGCGTCCCGCCCGTCCAGTTTCAGCGGCTTGCCGTAGACCTGGGTGCCGTAGTCCACCGTGGCGTCCGGGGTGAACACCTCGATCATCTCGTCCCACAGCTTCAGGTCCACGCACCGCAGGTACCGGTATTTCACCTGGCGGATCTCTTCGATCGTAGCTAGGTCCATGGAGTCAAGCTTGGCCAAACGGTTGACCAGAAACAAGAACCTGTTCTAGTTTTTTCGA
>Ga0335083_10012478_pt1 | contig 10163 bp, 7 predicted proteins | sample Lox_Sample_42_FD_206716 | JGI IMG/M metagenome (GOLD analysis project Ga0335083, IMG submission 206716) | Soil microbial communities from Loxahatchee National Wildlife Refuge, Florida, United States - Lox_Sample_4.2 | ecosystem: Environmental > Terrestrial > Soil > Wetlands | place: USA: Florida...
TCCCGCTGACGCGCGCGGCCATGGCTGGACTGGCCATGGCCGCAGTCTGGCAGGCGCTGGGCCGGCGGTGGCGTGAGCTGGGAACGGTGGCAATCATGCTGGCGGTGCTGGCCGCGGCGACTTTCGGCGGAGAACTGTTGGCCCGGCGCCCGCTGGAACAGACCGAAGTGTATCGGGTGGCCGAATACGCCAGGTCGATCCTTGACCTCGACGCCAACGGAGCCGAACACAGCTATCCATCGGCCGGCAACACCAAGGGGCGGCCGGACGACAACAACCAGTTCCGGCTGGTCTGGTGGAAGACCATCGCGTCGGACACGCTGCGCGAACATCCTTTTTTCGGCGCCGGCTTCGGTTACGATCTCGCCGACCGGTTCGTGGAGGCATACGGCCTGGAAGCCGACACGGATTTCAATGTGCGCAGCCCGCACAGCATCGTGTTCACGATGTTTGGACGCATGGGCTTCGTCGGCCTGGCGCTGCTGGCGGCACTGGGTGCCTGCATGGCCTGGCGGACCTGGAAGGCCGCGCACCGCGCGGGTGAGGAGCTGGGCTTGTGGTGCTTTTGCTGGGTCGTGTTCATCAGCGCCTGCTTTGGCGTCGTGCTGGAGGGGCCGATGGGTGCGGTCGTGTTCTGGACCGTGCTGGGTCTGGCCAGCACCGCCGGCGCGGCCAAGCCGTTGGCCGGAGCGGAGAAAACGGCGGCTCCGGAGGAAGCCTTGCACGCCGCGGAGGAAAAGGTTTAACTGTCCGGTTTCGTGAATCCGCGCACACCGGTCGAATTTCTCAGCGTCTTCAAAACCACCACCCGCGAGCGGTGGGATGTGGTGACGCCGCTCGCCTTGCTCGGGCTGAGCACGTTCGGCGTCTGCTTCATTTACAGCGCGCAGTTTTCGTCGCATGGGAACGCCTGGCTCATGCAGCTGCTCTGGCTGGCGGCCGGCGCCGTGATCTACGTCGCGGTCTCGCTCATCGACTACCGCTTCTGGCTGAGCGTGTCGCACTGGTTTTACCTCGCCTGCCTGCTGCCGCTGTTTTTGGTCCTCATCCCCGGCATCGGCGACACCCAGTTTGGCGCGCAGCGCTGGATCGATCTGGGCGTCTTCAAGTTACAGCCGTCGGAGCCGGCCAAGGCCGCCGTGCTGCTCATCACCGCCAGCATTCTGGTCTGGTCGGAAATCGGCACGGTGCAGCAGTCTTTAAAAGTCCTTGGCAAATTGGCTCTTGCGGTGGGCCTGCCCATGGTCTTAATTCTGCGCCAGCCGGATCTGAAGTCGGCGATCGTCCTGCCCCCGATGGTCTTTTCCATGTTGTATGTTTCCAAGTTGTCCACGCGGTTTTTCGCGGCGGCGTTGGGGGCCTTTCTCCTCGTCGTCGGCATCGTGGCCTGGGACAGCTACCGCTACATCGCCTTCATGGATTCGCACGGCTATTCGTTCATCAACGACAAGGGCAAATACGAAAGCCACACCTGGGTGCCGCTGCACGATTATCAGCGCAATCGCATCGTCTCCTTCATCGACCCCGACAAGATCGACCCGATGGGCATCGGCTGGAACCAGCGCCAGTCCCTCATCTCCGTCGGCAGCGGCGGCCTCACCGGCAAGGGCTGGACCGACGGCACCCAGGCCCAGCTCGGCTACCTGCCCCGCGCGGTCGCGCACAACGATTTCATCTTCTCGGTCATCGCCGAGGAAAAAGGTTTTTTGGGAAGCCTCACCGTTCTCGGCCTGTTTGGTCTGGTTTTGTTCAACGGCATCCGCATCGCCGGTCTCGCGAGGGACCGCTTCGGCACGCTGCTCGCCATCGGCGTCACCGTGCTCTTTCTGGTGCATATGTTCGTGAACATCGCCATGACCATCGGCCTCGTGCCCATCACGGGCATACCGCTTCCCTTCATCAGCTACGGCGGCTCCTTCGTGCTCAGTTGCTGCATGCTGCAAGGACTGGTCCAGAGCGTCTATCGCTTCCGCAAGGACTTCATATGATTTCCCCTGCCTGCGATATTGACCGCCCTGCCGGAATCTCCTGCGCCGCAACTGCCGCGCCCGGGCGCCCCGTCACAACCCAAGGACACCCATACCATGAGCAGCAGCGCCACCCCGCAGCCGCCCGCCTCCGACAACTCCATCCCCCCGGCCGATCCGGCCCAGCGCTACGACGAGGAACTCGCCCAGCCGCCGGCTCAGCCTGACACGCCCGAACTCATCAATCCGGCCGAACTCAAGGCCGGCGCCCAGGACCGCGCCCGGCAGCGGCCGATCCTCCAGAAAATTCTCGGCATCTTCCAGAAACAGAAGACCACCTACCGGGAACTCATCATCAACTCCGAACCGCTCGAGAAACGCGTCGCCCTCCTGGTCGACGGCGTGCTCGAGAAGTTTGAAATCGAACGCGAGTCCGACGACCGCATGGTCGGCGGCATCTACAAGGGCCGGATCAAGAACCTCGATCCCGGCCTCAAGGCCGCTTTCGTCGACATCGGCTACTCGAAAAACGCCTTCCTCCATTACTGGGACATGCTCCCCGCCGCCGCCGACTCCTCCGTCGAGGTCGTCCGCGTCAACAAGAAGCGCAACGCCGCGCCGCGCTCCGCCGAGCCCACGGTCAAGGACATCCCCGGCCTCTATCCGCCCGGCACCGAGATCGTCATCCAGGTCACCAAGGGCCCGATCGGCACCAAGGGCCCGCGCACCACGACCAACCTCGCCATCCCCGGCCGCTACCTCGTGCTCATGCCCTACTCCGACCAGTGCGGCATCTCGCGCAAGATCGAGGACCAGCGCGAACGCCAGCGCCTCAAGCAGCTCGTCAACGAGCTCACCATTCCCGAAGGCATGGGCGTGATCGTCCGCACCGCCGGCGAGGGCAAGAAATCCCGCTACTTCGTCCGCGACCTCCACATCCTTCTCCACACCTGGCAGGACATCACCCGCAAGATGCAGGCGGAACGCGCGCCCGTCACCCTTTACCAGGAGCCCGACATCGTCGGCCGCACCGTGCGCGACTTCCTCACTGAGGAGGTCGACCGCGTCCTCCTCGACAGCCCGCAGGACTTCGAGCGCACCCAGGAGCTCGTCGCCCAGATTTCCCAGCGCTCGAAATCCAAGATCGCCCTCTACAAGGACAGCATCCCGATCTTCGAACGCTTCAACATCGAGCGCCAGATCGAGCAGACCTTCCAGCGCAAGGTGCCGCTGCCCTCCGGCGGCGAAATCATCATCGACGAAACCGAGGCCCTCATCGCCATCGACGTCAACACCGGCTCGCACCGCCAGAAGGCCGGCGACGAGAAGAACACCATCTACGCCGTCAACCTCGAGGCGGCCACGGAGATCGCCCGCCAGATCCGCCTCCGCAACCTCGGCGGCCTGATCATTCTCGACTTCATCGACATGAAGGAGCGCCGCCACCGCAACTCGATCTACGAGCGGATGGTCGACCTCATGTCGACCGACAAGGCCAAGACCCACATCCTGCCCATCTCGCAGCTCGGCATCATGCAGATGACCCGCCAGCGTCAGCAGGAGTCGCTCTCGTCCAACCTTTACACCGACTGCCCGTATTGCCGCGGCCGCGGCATCGTCAAGAGCGCCACAACCATGTCAGTCGAACTCCAGCGCAAGCTCTCCGCGGTCGTCCGCCGGCTGCAGGCGCGCAACGACGGCAAGGAATATTCGCTCCGCGTCCTCGTGCACCCGGGCATTCTCGAACGCCTCCGCAGCGAGGATGCCGAGCTGCTCGTGCGCATGGAAAAACTCTTCGGGGTGAAACTGGCCTTCCGCGCCGACCCGACCTACCACGTCGAAAACTTCAAGATCATCAACGCCCTCACCGGCGAGGAATACCGCTGAGATTGGCTGATGCTGACATGAATGCCGGCCGGGGCGGTGTTCCGATTCAACCGTCATCCTGAGCGCAACGAAGGATCCAGAGCGTGCTTCAGACCGAATCGGATCCCGTGGCTGAGCGATCAGCCGTCATCGCGTCGCGCCTGGTCTGGGGTCTGGCGGGGGCGAAACTGCTGCTCCATCTGCTCACCGCGGGACGGTACGGAATTTTTCGCGACGAGATGTACGGACTCGCCTGCGCCCGGCACCTGGACTGGGGGTATGTCGATCATCCACCGGGCGGGATCGTGATCGCCTGGATCGCGCACCATTTGTTCGGCGATTCCCTGCCGGGGTTGCGACTGCTGCCCGCGCTGGCAGGCGCCGGGCTCGTGCTGCTGACCGGTCGTCTCGTCCGGGAATTGGGTGGGCGGGAGTTTGCCCAGGTCGTGGCGGCGCTCGCGGTGTGCTTCGCGCCGGTCTACCTGATATTTGATCACTGGCTCATGATGAATGCATTCGAGCCGCTGATCTGGATGGGGTGCGTTTATTGTGTGATCCAGACCACCAGACCCGGTGGGGCGCGCTACTGGTTCGGCTTTGGCGTGCTGGCGGGAATCGGGCTCGAAACGAAATATTCGATCGCGTTTCTGGTCATCGGAGTGCTGGCGGGCCTGGCGGCCGGTCCGCAGCGCCGCCAATTTGCCAACTGGCGGTTGTGGGTTGGGCTGGCGGTTTGCGGTGCGATCGCGCTGCCGAATTTTCTTTGGCAATGGCGCCACGATTTCCCCTTCCTCGAATTCCGCCACAATGTCGCCCTCGTCCACCGCGACGTTATTCGCGGGCCCGTTGCGTTCGTCCTCGACCAGATGATCATCATGGGCCCGTTGGGAGCGCCGCTCTGGGTGGCCGGCGCCGTTTGGTTTCTCGTCGGACGCCAACGGGCTCAAAACGCCGTGTTCGGGTGGACATTCCTGGTCGTGCTCGGCTTGTTCATCGCGCTCAAAGGGAAAAATTATTATGTTTCGCCGGTCTACCCCATCCTCTTCGCCGGCGGCGCGGTGGCGCTCGAGCAATTCACCGAAGGCGGGAAGCGGCGCTGGCTGCGCATCGCGTGCCCCGTGCTCCTGGCAGCCTCGGGATTGGTCCTGTTGCCATTGTCCGTTCCGATCCTTTCACCGGAAGCATTGCTTCAGTACGAGCAACGACTGGGCATGAAGCCGCCAGAGTTTGAGCATACAAGGAACGGACCGCTGCCGCAGTACTTTGCCGACGAATTCGGCTGGGAGGAAATGGTCCGTGAAGTGGCGCGGGTGTACCACGCGCTGCCGCCGGCCGATCAGAAGCGGACGGTGATTTTCTCGAACAACTGGGGCGACGCCGCGGCGGTTGATTTCTTCGGACCGAAGTACGGGCTGCCGCATGCCATCAGCAAGAACAACAGCTACTGGCTCTGGGGACCCGGTGATCGTCTCGGTGACATTATGATTATCCTGCATACCGACGGCGTCGGCGACCGGCAATACTTTGCGACGGTGGAAAAAGCCGGTCACGTCGAGCATCCGTACTCCCGCCGCGATGAATGGTTCGATGTCTACGTGTGCCGCGGCCCGAAGTTCGATTTCCACGTTCTCTGGCCAAAGCTGAAGCGGTTCGACTAAATGTCGCCTTCCGCGCCGACCCGACCTACCACGTCGAAAATCTCAAAATCGTCAACACCCTCACCGGCAAGGAATATCGCTAAAGCTCTAGTTTATCTATTTTGCAGTCACACTGGAAATAAATGCGACAACTTCTTGGTGGACCTCACTTGAAGTCATAGCGCTCACAATTTGTGATGCGGATAGTGAAACTTTGTATTGGGTTTGCGCCCAACCACAGATATCGGATAGAAGCTGCTTGCCGGATACGGTAAACAACCCATTTGAAATGGCCCAGCTCTTGTTAAAGAGCGGTCTTGCAGCTTTATTGGCTCCGTCAGCGCCATGCTTGGGGTCAAGGCGGCGGTAAGTTTCTGCAAACGAATCGAAAGTTTCATCCTTCCTTGCTTGAACGAAAGAATCGATCGTGGTTTGCACTTCGACTGTGGTCAGATTGGCCGTCGTCTTTGCATTGATCATTCGAGTGATCGTGGCTGGGACTATAATGTAATTTTCAATTTCTTTGGCAGTCCAAACTGTCAATTCCACACCCATAACTTTGGCTTGGCTCAATCGTGATTCAATTTCATCTTCGGTATGATAATCGCGATCGAGCAAACAAAAGATCTTAATTTCATTGTGCGCGTTTCCCGACGCGCTGATCAACATCGTCAACCTGGCCCTTTTTCAGCCGGCTTCGTGCCTTCGTGGTGATAGTTCTCTCGGCGCGGCCGCCAGAAGCCATACGCGCCGCGCGAATCAGGGAAACCCTGAACACTTACTTCTTGGAGGGGGATGCCGTGGCATTATTCTCGCTCGCACGATTCGCATGAACCTTCGCCCCTTTTTCGTATTCGCAGCCATCCTGGCCGCCCTGCCCCCGCTCTCTCGTGGCAGCGCCATTTTCACGGTCACCGATCTCGGAACCCTCGGCGGATCCACTTCGTACGCCTGGGCGGTCAACGCTTCCGGCCAGGTGGTCGGCGAAGCGATGAATTCCGCCGGCAATTATCGCGCCTTCGCCTATTGGCAGGGCAAGATGATCGACTTGGGCACTCTCGGCGGCGATTTTTCCAGCGCCGCCTTCGGCATCAATGATAACGGTCAGATCGTCGGAACGGCGTCCACGGCGACGAACGCGGATCACGCTTTTCTCTTCTCCTTTGCCACCGGCACCATGACCGACCTGGGCACGCTGGGCGGCAATAACTCGAGCGCAGCAGCGATTAACAATCACGGAATTGTCGTGGGCGAGGCCGAATTGCCCAGCGGGTCCAACCGCGCCTTTTTCTATGCCAACGGCGTGATGCACGACCTGGGCACTCTCGGCGGCGATTTTTCCGCCGCTCGCGCGATCGACGACAACAATGTCATCGTCGGCAATTCCGAAACTTCTTCATTTAACCCAATGTTCTATCAAAGCGGTTTTATATTTTACAATGGCAGCATGTTCGACCTTTCGCTTTGGGGCATCAGTGGTGCAAATGCGCTCATTGACGCCAACGGGGTCAGCGACGCCGGTGTTGTCGGCGATGAAAACGGCGATCCGCTGGGAGGATTCGGGCCGACGGGCTTCATCATTGGCAACAACCCGACCCACATCGGCACGGGCGATGACATTTCCAGCGAGAGGGGAATAAACCAGGCCGGCCTGGCCGTGGGTTACGAGACAGACTTCTCGCAAGGCACCTTTGGCCTGCAATATGCATCGCTCTTTGCGGGCGGCGTAAATTACGATCTCAATACGCTGGTCGATCTTTCCGGCAGCAACTTTACCCAACTAACGGAGGCCTTGGCTATCAGCAATACCGACTATATTGTGGGATTTGGCACGACCAAGAGCGGCGCAACCCACGCCTTTTTGCTGACTCCCATTCCGACACCGTAGCGCGCAGAAGACGGGCCGACCGGAGGGAGCCATGTCTTGAATCTTGACCGATCCGGCAGCTAATGGGCGCGGGCGCCTCGTCGGCGGGCGAAAGGCCGGTTTCTTTTCGAAAGAGCTGCGCAAAAAACCCGGAAATAATTCCTGCCGCCGCGGCTCCCACTTCCATGACCGTCCGCTTGCGGGACGCCAATTGAAGGTTACGCTGCCAAACCCATCGCCATGCTCATCCGCTCCAAAAAAGACTGGGAACTGCCGGAATCGGCCGTGACGCCCGAGGCGGTTTACCGGGCGCGGACGCGGCGCGATTTTCTGCGCACGGCCGGAATGGGCATCGCGGGCGCGGTCCTGGCGCACAAGGGCTTCGCCGCCATGGCCGGACTGCCGGACAAGCTCAACCCGGCGTTTGACGGCTCGGCGCTCAAGATCACGCCCTACAATCTCATCACCAGCTACAACAATTTCTACGAATTCGGCACGGACAAGGGCGACCCGGTGGTGAATGCGAACCGCGGCTGGACGCCCGAGCCGGGCTGGACCGTCGAGCTCGCGGGGCTGGCCGGCAACACCGGAAAGTGGGACGTCGAGGACCTGGTCCGCAAACTGGGCGGCGTCGAGCAGCGCGTCTACCGCCACCGTTGCGTCGAGGCCTGGTCGATGGTCGTTCCATGGGACGGAATTCCGCTGGCGAAGCTCGTGGCCTTTGCGCAGCCGAAGGCCGGCGTCCGCTTCCTCAAGTTCACGTCGTTTCTGGACCCGAAACACGCGCCGGGGCAGGCGCGGGAGAATCTTGAATATCCTTACGTCGAGGGGCTGGTCCTGGCGGAGGCGATGAACGAGCTGGCCATGATCGCGACCGGGATTTACGGCAAGCCGCTTCCCAACCAGAACGGCGCGCCGCTGCGGCTCGTCGTGCCATGGAAGTACGGCTTCAAGGGCATCAAGTCGATCACGCGCATCGAATTCACCGACAAGCAGCCGCTCAACACCTGGCAGAAGATGAGCCCGGACGAATACGGATTTCTGGCGAACGTGAATCCCACCCATGACCACCCGCGCTGGTCGCAGGCCTCGGAGGAGGTCATCGGCAGCGGCTTTTTCAGCAAGCGGCAGGAGACCCTGATGTTCAACGGCTATGAGAAACAGGTGGCCGCGATGTACAAAGGGATGGACCTCGACAAATTTTTCTAGGCCAACGTGCGCTGGATGGAACGACTTCTCCGCTCGAAGGCCTTTGTCATTTGCGTGATCGTGCTGCCGGGCTTGTGGCCGGCCTGGCCGATCATGCGGCGGAATCCGACCGTGATGGCCGATCCGGGCAAGTACCTCCTGCACCATTTCGGGTTTGTCGCGTGCATCCTGCTGGCGACGGTTCTCAGCTTCACGCCGCTGCGCGTGCTTTTTCCGCAGTCGAAACTGGTGCAGGCGCTGAACCGGCACCGCCGGACGGTGGGCGTGAGCACCTTCGTTTACGCGGCGATCCATCTCACGTTCCAGTTTCTCCACGAGGACGGCTGGCCCACGTTCTGGAAGGACATGCGAAAGCCATTTCTGCTGGCCGGCATGGCGATTTTTTTGATCCTGCTGGCGCTCGCCGCGACAAGCTTCAATGCGGCGGTGCGCTGGCTGGGCGGGCGGCGCTGGAAAAACCTGCACCGGCTGGCTTACCTGGCCGCTCCGCTCGCGGCCTACCACCAGGCGGCGGCGCGGAAACTTTTTCCCGTGCAGGTGCTGTGGATCTTCGTGCCCTTGGCGCTGCTGGAAGCCGGTCGGATCGCAAAAAACGTATGGTCGCGGAAAAACAATGCGCCGGCGCCTCCCGCCGCCGGAACCTAGCCGGCGCGCCCGCCGCTTCGCTACCGCTCGCGCCGGTGGTCGGTGACGGCAAGATCGTCGACTGAATGGAAAAGGTCAGCGACGAACAATATGGCCGCTGATTCCGTCGCATCACCGTGAATCCGCCGGAATCGTCACGCTCGCGTGCAGTGGCAGGTCGCGCGAGGACGTGCCGGCGAGAATTTCGTGTTTTCCCGGAGCGACCATCCAGCGGCCGGCTTTTGTGTCCCAAATGGAAAACGCCCGCTGGTCGAGCATGAAGTTCACCCTCCGGGTCTCGCCGGGTTCGAGCTTCACTTTGTCAAAACCCTTCAACTGCTTCGGCGGCTCGCCGGCGCCGGACGGCGCCCCCACGTAGACCTGAACCACTTCCGCGCCGGCGCGCCGGCCGGTGTTGGTGACTTCCACCGAAACCCCGACTGTTCCATCGGCGGAAACCGGCGAGACGGAAAAGTTGCCCAAGGCGAAAGTCGTATAGCTCAGGCCGAAGCCAAATGGAAACAGCGGCGCGGCATTGTGCGCGTCATACCAGCGATAGCCGACCTCCAGCTTTTCGGAATAAACGGCGTTGCCATTGACGCCGGGATACTGCTCGGGCGTGGAGGCGGGAACGTCGGTTTCCGCTTTGGGAAATGTCATCGGCAGCTTGCCGGACGGGTTGGCGTCGCCGAAAAGGATGTTCGCGATGGCCCGCGCTCCCTGGGAGGCCGGCCAGTAGGCCATGAGGATTGCCGTGGCGCCCGGTTCAATCTCGCGGATGATGCGTCCCCTGCCCTCCACCATCACGAGGACGACCGGCTTGCCGGTGGCATAGATCTGTTTGGCCAGGTCCAACTGACCGCGCGGCAGCGTCAGGTCCGGGATGTCGCCCACGGCCTCGGCATAGGCATTTTCACCCAGACACAGAATCACCACATCGGCCTCCTTGGCGTTGGCGATGGTGCCCTCGATGTTGACCGGGTTGCCATCAAA
>Ga0335083_10012479_pt1 | contig 10163 bp, 8 predicted proteins | sample Lox_Sample_42_FD_206716 | JGI IMG/M metagenome (GOLD analysis project Ga0335083, IMG submission 206716) | Soil microbial communities from Loxahatchee National Wildlife Refuge, Florida, United States - Lox_Sample_4.2 | ecosystem: Environmental > Terrestrial > Soil > Wetlands | place: USA: Florida...
AATGCCAGCGGCGAGTTCTACCAGGTCCACGGCGCCGAGCGCGGACCCGCGCCCGCACACGAGATCCCGATCTGGCTCGGCGCCCACAAGCCGAGGATGCAGGACCTGGTGGGACGCAAGGCCGACGGCTGGCTGCCGTCGCTGCCGGTCATGGAGCCCGGCGGCCTGCCCAAGGGAAACGCGATCATCGACGACGCCGCACGGGCCGCGGGCCGCGACCCCCGCGAGATCACCCGCCTGCTCAACATCTTCCCGGACCAGCAGACCCCGGAAGCACTGGCCCAGATGACCCTCCAGGACGGCGTCAGCATCTTCATCCTGGCCAGCAACGACCCGGACGTGCTCGAACGCTTCGCCGCCGAAACGATACCCGCCGTACGCGAACACGTCGCCCGCGGACGCAAATAGCGCGTGCCCGCTTCGGCATCGGTCACGCGCTCGGGCCACTACAGGTACCGGAGTCGCCGTCGTGCAGCTAGCGGCCGCTCCGGCGTTCACCCCGCACAAGGTTGGCAAGCTGGCCTGCTCCATGAATTCCTTGGCCCGCCTGCGGGGGCGCGTGAAGCTTAATCCGGTGTCGGCGCTGGATTAGAGGCAGTACCCGGTCAGTGCGCGGGGGAGAGCGGGCCAGTCCATCGGATCGATGGGAACGCCGAAGTCCCACAGTTGAGCTGTCACTGTGGTCGTCGCCAGCACGATGACGACAACCCGCTCCCTGGTCTCTAGAGTCACGGCCTGGATTTGCCAGACATACTCGTTGTCCACCCAGACCGTGAACACGGCCGTGGTGCCACTGACGGTAGACGGCGATCTTGCGGCAGTTCGGATCGGTATCGTCTCGTCTTCCGCGTACCGGCCTGCGGTCACGGACCGCAGGCGCATGAGCAGTTCCAGCGGATCCTGCTGCGGATCGGCGAGGCGCTCGCTGTCCGTACCCGCTGCCACATCAACCGGGGGACCACCCTGCGGGTCCGCGAGCAGGTCAACCCGACCGCGCAGCTGCGGCCCCTCAAGTCTCGGGCCGAGGGACAGTTCCGCGACATCCCGCTGCCGCTCTACGTGTCCGAGGCAATCGACAAGCACATCACCGATCACGGCACCACCGAGGACGGGTACCTGTTCCAGGGCCGCCGGCACAAGCACGTGACCCGCCGCACCTACCAGCAGGACTTCGAGCGCGCCGCCGCCAAAGCCGGGCTGCCGCCAGAGTTCATCCCGCACACCCTGCGCCACTGCTATGCCTCCACCGCCCTGGCCTGCGGCATCCCGATCACCGAGGTCTCCCGCTGGCTCGGCCACAAGAGCATCGAGGTCACCCACCAGATCTGGGGCCACCTCGTCCTTGCCTCCTGGGACCGGGCCCGCACCGTCCTGGACGACGCCCGCCGCGCCGAACGGCGTCACCCGCCGCGCCCGGAAACCCCGCTGAACCCGGCCGCTTAAGCGTGACCCGCCCCGTCGGCGACGGAGCGGCTATGCCGGAATCCGCCATCCATCTCGAACCGCCCGTGCTGGATCCGTGCTGATAACACGGGGACCAGCAGGACGCTGACCTGGGAAAACTGCCCGTTCGTCCACGATCACCCAGATCTACGAAGGCACCAACCAGATCCAGCGCATGGTCATGGCCAGGCAGCTCCTGAAGTAGCGCTCGCCGGATCACTTAGCGACAATGAGCGCGTGACGGCGGGTGACTGGGACCGGATGGCCAGCGTCTTGCGGTACTGGCATGCGATAGAGATGTTCGACCCCCAGGGGATCCCGGCCCTGCTGTCGCGAAGGGAACTGGCCGAGCGGGAGCCTGGCAGCTGGTGTGTCGAGGCGGTTCGGTTCCTGGCCGGCGAGCCGGCCCCCAAGCTGCCCTGGCAGGTGGGGCATCCCCGGTACGCGGAACCGCCGAAGGATGCACTGTACGGCAGCGAGTGGCGGTACATCGTGTACGGCGGGGTGTTCTCCTTCGGTGTGGTGCGGAAGGTGATCGCCGAGCGACTCGGATTCACCGAACCTGAGGATTTCGCCGGAACCAGGAAAGAAGGTACGGAGAGCGCACTGTTCGCGTTCACCGTGGATCAGCGCGGGCTGCTGCTTGACGGTACGGGTGCGTTCTCCTCGTGCGCTTGGGCGAGCGGACGGCTCGACGGCGTCCGGCGCGGTCAGCGCACCGCGCTCGCAGGGTTCGAGCAGGTGTCGGGGAAGTGCCAGGCCGCGATGGAACGGCTGCTTGCTAAGCCGGTCCAGTACCCGCGGTCGCTCCCGGAGCGGGTGGCTGGCGTCCGCCACGAAGATCGTGAGGCTGCGCTCCACCAGAAGCACGGGGATGGCTGGCTGGCTTCCGTCGCGGACGTGCTCGGCGGTGCAGCGGAGGGTGCCGTCGCGGCCGTGCTCGCCGCGCTCGCCCCCGCGCTCGGGGCTCTGGGGGCTGGCGCGCTCACCGGCGCCGCTCACGCGGCGATCGCGACCGCGGTGGACCGGGCCAAGCGCGCCGTGCGGAGTGCCGATTCCGGCGCGGCCGATCCGGCTGCCAGTGAGCCTCCGCAGGCCGACGGTGCGCAGGAGCCATCAGATGCACCAGCGGACGGCTCCGGATCGCCACCCGCTAACGACGGTTCGCGGCCGGTCGAGGCGTTCGACGTCGCCTGGTTCGGCGCGGTGGTCGCGGACATCCTCAAGCTGCCGCCGGCGCTGCGGAACTATCTCAGCGTGCGGGTGGTCAGCTACCCGGTAGAGAAGCGGTGGGACGGTTCGCTCCCCGACCCGGAGCCGGTCTTCCTCAGCAGCATGATCGCCTCCGACCTCGAACGAGTAGCCGACACGGCTGGGCACGGGTACGGTGACGCGCTCAGGAGTTACCTGTCCGAGCCGGTGCCGCCGGACCAGCGGGTTGATCTGCGCGCGCCCGGCATCCGGCCTCAGCTCCGGGAAAGCGTGGCCCCCGCCTACTGCCCGCCAGGCCGCTGGCCCGCTGCCCCGGCCAAGGCACTGGTCCTGAGCCAGCAGTTCGCCGTCAATGCGATCATCGCCCAGCTGGCCGGCCGCAGCGGCCTGTTCGCGGTGAACGGCCCGCCGGGCACTGGCAAGACAACGCTGCTGCGCGACCTGGTCGCCGCGATCCTGGTGGCCAGGGCAGCCGAGCTGGCTAAGCTCGAGCAGCCGTCCCAGGCGTTCGTCCGGCGTGCCTACATACCCGCGAACAATGACACGACCCAGTGGGTTCTCGGCCCGCGTGACGAACTCACTGGATTCGAGATCGTCGTCGCTTCGTCCAACAATGCCGCGGTAGAGAACGTGACGCGGGAAATTCCCGCTCGCCGGACGCTCGGCGAGCCGTGGCAGGCAACGGCGGATTACTTTGCCGATCAGGCCTCGACGCTGCTGCGCAAGAAGCAGCGCTACGACGAGCCGGAGGCAGACCAAGAGCTAGGTCAGGAAGCCGACCTGGCCCTGGATCCGGCCCGGCCGAACCTGGAACTCGACCCCGCGCGGCGGGCCCTTGACGACGCCTGGGGCCTAGTTGCCGTCCCGCTCGGCAATTCGAAGAACCGGAAGCGGTTCTGCGGCTGGTTCTGGCGTGCCCGGACCGGGCTGCGCGCCCATCTGGAGTCGCTGCAAAAGAACGGAGGCGGCCAAGCCGGATGGGACGCCGCCAGGAAGCACTTCCAGGACGCGCTGCAGAAAGCGGGAGCACTTGCTCCCAGCTGTGCCGCTTTCGATCCCGCCACCTGGGCTGCCCTCGCGCAGTCAGAGCAGGAGCAGGAGCCGCTGTGGTCGTCAGGCGATGACTGGCTGGCCGCCCGTGCGGACGTCTTCCTCGCCGCCCTCGACCTGCATCGTGCCCTCGTAACGGCGCTGGCCAAGACTTTCAGGACCAACCTGGAACTGCTGGCCAGGACGCTGGCCCGTGAGCCGGGCGCGCCGCCGGCCGACGCCGAGTATGCGGCGTGGCAGACCCTGTTCCTGCTCATCCCCGTCGTCTCTACGACGTTTGCCTCGTGCGGTCGGCTGTTCGCCAGCCTCGGCTGCGAGTCACTCGGCTGGGCGCTCATAGACGAGGCCGGCCAGGCACTGCCGCAGGCCGCGGTCGGTACGCTCTGGCGGGTCGGGCGGGCGGTCGTGGTGGGTGACCCTCGCCAGCTTCAGCCCATCTCGCAGGTACCAGCCGAGGTACAAAAGAGGCTCACTCCCTCGTTCGGAGTCAGCGATGAGCTGTGGCGCCCGGCCAACGGCTCGACGCAAGCCCTAGCGGACCGTCGCAGTGTTCTCGGGACCATCGTGCCCACGACTGGCGAACCGGTGTGGGTGGGCGCGCCGTTGCGCGTGCACCGGCGTTGCGAGCAGCCGATGTTCGACATGAGCAACGCACTGGCCTACGGCGAGATGATGGTCTACGGCACCCGCGAGGAGCAGTTCCCCGCGCGGCCGCGGGACGCCTACCCGGTCAGTTGCTGGATTGACGTCACGCGGCGAGACGGCACCGGCAAGTGGGTACCCGCGCAGGGGGAAGCGCTGCTAGGGGTGCTGCGGAAGCTGCGTGATGGCAGGTTCGGGGTCGGCTTGGACCAGGTGTACGTGCTGAGCCCGTTCCGCGACGTGGTGACCGAGTGCAGGAAGAAGATCGGCGCGGCACTGCGCGACGAGCTTGTGCCGGGACGGACCCGCGTGTCCTTCACCAGGGAGCACATCGGCACCGTCCACAGCATGCAGGGCCGGGAAGCCGACGTAGTGATCTTCATCCTCGGCACCGACCGCTCGGCGTCGGGCCGGGCCCGCCAGTGGGTGGGGAACCCGCCGAACCTGCTCAACGTCGCGGTCAGCCGGGCCAGGCGGCGGCTGTTCGTCATCGGACGCTTCAGCGAGTGGACCGACGTCCCTAGCTTCGACGTGTTCGACGCCCCAGCCGGGTTTCCGCGAGTGCGCTTCGACTAACGTGACGGCCCCGGCGCGATCGCCGGTCATCCCAGGGATTTGGGCTTGAGGGCGCTGTCAGCCCGGAGCGCGCCGTTTTCGTCGAGGTCGTCGAGCACGGCGGGCAGGCCCGCGCTGAGCATCTTCCTGCGGACGTGCCCGAGGAGCAGTGACATGAAAGCACCGCCGATGCCGGTGAAGCCGGTGTGCTCGTAGGTGAAACGGGTGCCGTCGGCGCGAGGTTCGAGCCGGTAGGTGACCAGGGTCGTCTCGCCGCCGTTGCCGTCGGTCCATGACCACCGCAGGAGCCGGGGCTCGTCTACCCCGAGCACCTCGCAGTCGACGATGCCGTTCCAACCCGGCTTGGGCCGGGCGATCAGCCGGAATCTCGTGCCGACGACGGGGGTGAACCCGTCGGTGCGGCCGCCGGCGCCGGTGGCGGTCCAGAGCGGGATCAGGTCTGGGTCGGTCAGCGCCTGCCAGACCTTGGCGGGGGAATGGGGATAGTCACGCACGATGTGGATCTCGCTCACGAGAGCTCCTCGACTCGTAGGGATGCAGGCAGCAAAATATTCAGTCGCTAAAAATTTATAATAACAGAAAAAGTTTTGTCGCAGGATTATGCTGATGGCATGGATACGCGGACAGTGGAGTGGCCGGTGCCGCCCGCCCCGGGAGGCGAGGCCGCGGAGGCCGGAGGGCTTCGGGAACGCAAGAAGCGCTTGATGCGCCAGCAGCTGTCCGACACCGCGACGCGGATGTTCATGGAGCGGGGCTTCGATGCCGTCCGCGTGACGGAGATCGCCGAGGCGTGCAGCGTGTCGGAGAAGACCGTCTTCAACTACTTCCCGACCAAGGAATCGCTGATCCTGGACCGCCTGGAGTCCACGGTGGCCTCGCTGCAGGCTGGCCTGGCCGACCCGGCGGTCGCTCCGGTTCAGGCGGCACTACGGATTCTCGACGGTGAGCTGGGCGCTATGACATCCTGGCTCGCCCGTCAGGGTGACCTGGCCCAGGCCAGCGCGGCTATCCGGCGCTTCGGCGCGCTGATCCAGGCCACCCCCGCTCTGCGAGCCCATCAGAGCGACATGATGGACAAGTTCACTGCCGTGGCGGCCAACATCCTGGCCGGACGGGCCGGGGTGAGCCCGGAGACCCCAGAGCCTCAGATCGCGGCGGCCGCACTGCTCGGCCTGTGGCGCATCCAGTACCAGGCCCTGTCTAGATACCTCGACGGCGCCCGTCCTCCCGCCGAGGTGCATCAGGCCGTTTCCGCTGACGTCCGCCGCGCAGCCCGGCTCATCGACGAGGGACTGAGCTCATTCCCGGCCCGCACGTCCTAAGGTTCCGGTCGGTCTGCGCGCACCAGTGCTCCAGCGCATGGTCATGGTCAGGCAACTCCTGAAGTGAGTCGGCCAACCCCGCGGCGAGCTAATTCCGGGTGACTGCTGGCCGCCGGACGGCGGGGCGCCATCCTTAGGCGGTCCGGGCGCTGACCGGCCCGACGGTCGTGTCGCAGATCACCCGGGACGGGCCGTCTGCTCGGGCGGCGTGGACCCCGTTCGCGGCCAGGATGGCGGCGACCCGGTGGGCGATCCACCGGTCGCCCGCCGCGGTCGGGTGCAGGCCGCCGTGCGCGTGGCCGAACCGCCACCGGCCGGCCAGCGGGTCCATGATGACCGCCCCGGGGTCGGCCGCCCCGGCGGCGGCCACGATCGCGTGGTCGGTCGCCCGCAGCGCCGGGGTGCCGGTCACCGTGGCCGAGAACGTGGTCAGCAGCGCGATCCGGGCGTGCGGGACGGCCGCGTGGATCTGGCTGATGACCGCGCGGACCCGGTTGGCCTCGACCGCGGCCGGCACGCCCTCGTCGTCGTGTCCGGCCTGCACGATAACGAGCTCCGGGTTAAGGCTGCCCAGGTCTTCCGCTTCTAGCAGGCTGGACATCGACCTGGCTCCGCCCGGGCCGCCGTGCGCGTAGCCCGCCCCCGACACCCCGTAGACCACGGCGTTCCAGCGCAGCTCCTGGGCCAGCTGCACCGCCCAGGACTGCACCGGGTTGTCCGGGCCGACCCCGGCGGTGAACGACGCCCCCACAATGGCCGCCACCGGTGCCCGGCGTGCGGTTGCCTCGATATGGGTCTCGCAGCTACGGAGCGTATCGGCCGCCGCCAGCAGGGTGGGGTCCGAACCCGGCCGAGCCTGGACGAGCCGCACCGATGAGTAGAACGGCGCGGCCGGGCCTGCCCGGCTCCCCGTCACCCGAAACGACAACAGCAAGCTACAGACAAGAACAACTGCCCCGAAAACCGCGAGCCGGGTGTAACGCATGATCATCCCCCGATGACTTGCCGAGCGACCCGATGCACTCGCTCTTTCTGAGGCTGAAAACCGCGGCTTGATACGACGCTTTTGGGAATCGCCGGAACCTGATGTCAATACCCAGGCCGACGTAAGCAACGAGTTGCTGGTGAGGTAGGTACCGGTTGGCCCGGGAGCTTGCTGGTCGACGGCGGCGGACTGGCTCACGCCGGTTGCCTGGCTCATGTCTTCAGGGTCGCGACGGGCCGGTCCGGGCCGCATCGGTCCGATTACTCAGCCCGCCTGGCGGGCTACCCATCCGGGCCTGAGTACCTAAGCCGCAACGAGACCGGGAGCGCCGGAGTCTAGGAGGTCATCCCACGGGCCCGAGACTCAGTCGACTGTGCTCAGTGAAGCTTGACGGCCAGGACGATGCCCACGATGACGATGAGGGCGGCCAGGATCGTAAGAGTGATCTTGATCGCGCTGTAGGGGCGGTGGCCGACGACCTCGCTGGTGTGAGCGTTGACCATGACCTGGAACAGCTCGCCAGCGTGCCGGTAGCTCAGGAACCACACCGGAAGGAACAGGAGCTTGTAGGCCAGGTCGTAGTAGGCCGTGTTGACGGTGCGGACGCGCTGCTCGTCGCCGCCGATATCGGCCCGGCAGTCGTTCTCGATCACCGGGGCCATCTGCGCCTTCGCCGACTCCAGGCCCTGCTCGGGCTCGATGTCGTACCGGACGGCCTGGAAGCCGGCCAGGTAGCTCTGCTGGAAGGGTGCCGCCGTCTGGAGTTCCCATGGCTCGAGCTTGCCGATCAGGTTCGTCTCGACCTTGGTCGTACCGGGGACGAGCACGTCGTCGAAGAACCGGCTGACCCTGCCCTGCGCGTGGTGCCAACGGGTCTTCTGGACCTGCCGGGTCTGCGTGACCTGCTGGCCGTTGACCTGCTCGGTGTAGGTCTCGGTGACCCAGTAGTGCTCGCCGCGCTCGCCCGTGTAGTCGGAGACGGTATTGCTGTCGTAGGTCCAGAACGGCAGGTAGCTGCCGGTGAACGTCTCCGCGCTTGACACCTTCTTGAGGCTGCTGGGCGCGAACCAGCGCGACGACGTCCACTTCTTCAGCGCGTCGCTGGCCTGCTGCTTGTTGACGCCGAACGGCACGACCGCCTCGGGCGCGACCCGTTCGATGACAGCGGGATCAGCGACGAGCGGCGTCCCGCAGAACTGGCAGTTCGCCGACAGCAGGTCGCTTTCGGTCCGCGCGCCGCAGTTCGGGCAGATGAAGGCCGTGCCGAGCCTGGCGACCGGTTTGGCGGGCAGGCTGGCGAGTTCGGCGAACGCGTGTTCCCGCACGGCAGTGCCCGCGGGCGTCACGGCCTGCCGGTTCCCGCAGTGGCCGCACGCCATCACCCTGGCGGCCGGATCCCAGGCCATGGTGGACCCGCAATTCTGGCATGGGAATACTGTCGTCCCGCTCGTCATGGTGAACTCCCCGTTGCCGCCACGATTTTGTTGATGAACGATAGCAGCCAAGGGTATTTCTGGGCTTACAGAACATTTCGTTAACTGGGTGCAGGCGCTCCAGCCCGATTAGCCAACCTGTTGAACACTCAGCTACGCCTGCACCATATGTAACATGGGCAACTTGCCGCGCTGTGGCTTGGCCTGCCGGTCCGGCGAGCTTCCACTGCCCCGGCAGCAGGTCTCCCACCTCAGTTTTCTTGGGAAATGGGGAATGGTGGCGGGAGCTGAGCGGCCGGGGGCAAAATGGCCGGGTGACATCGGCTTGGCCCACAATGCCGGAGATGCTCGCCTTGCGGGAAACCGATCCGCGCCAGGTGGGTGGCTACCGGTTGCTCGGCCGCCTCGGGGAGGGCGGGCAGGGCGTTGTGTACCTGGCCGAGGGCCCCACCGGAGGCCCGGCGGCGGTCAAGCTGCTGCCGCCGACCACCGACCCGCAGGTCCGGAGCCGTTTCCTGAAGGAGGTCGCCGCGGCCCAGCGGGTCGCCCGGTTCTGCACCGCGCAAGTACTGGACGCGGGGATTTTCGAACGGCGGCCGTTCATCGTCAGTGAATATGTCAGCGGGCCGTCCCTGGTCGAGGTCGTCGAGGAGTTCGGGCCGCGCGCCGGCGCCGCGCTTGAGCGCATCGCGGTCGCCACGCTGACCGCGCTGGGCGCGGTGCACGCCGCGGGCATGGTGCATCGCGATTTCAAGCCCGGCAATGTCCTGCTCGGGCCCGACGGGCCAGTAGTGATCGACTTCGGGCTGGCGGCCGTCCCCGGGATGACCACGGTCTTTTCTGGCGAGGTCATGATGGGAACTCCCGCGTACATGGCCCCTGAGCAGCTGGCGGGCGACCGGGTGACCGCGGCGGCCGATATGTGGGCGTGGGCCGTGGCGATGGTTTTCGCCGGGACTGGCGAGCTGCCGTTCCCGGGTGACTCGCTGACCGCCAGGGCGTACGCCATTCTTCATGCCGAGCCACGGGTGGGCAGCCTTCCCGAGCCGCTGCGCTCGCTGGTTTACCGCTGCCTTAACAAGAACGCGGCCGGCCGGCCATCGGTCCGCGACGCGCTCGCCGACCTGGTGGCCGCCGGAGCGCGGCTCATGGGACCCATGCCGCCCATGGCCTCAGCCCTGGCCGGGGATGAGGAGACCTTCAGCTGGGAGCGTGCGCCGACCAGGCCGCCTGAGCCGCGGCCCGGCAGCGGCGAGGGCCTGATCGCCGGCCGGGCGGCGTCCGGGCCCCGGTCGGCGCGGCACCGGAGTCATCGCGTCCGGTGGCGTCGGCGGGCACCGGTGCTGCTGGCCGCGGGCCTGCTGGTCGCCGCGGTCGGCGTGCTCGCCTTCAATCTCCCTCACCACGGCGCGGCGCCTGAGCAGCTAGCAGGCAACCATACTCCGGTGAGCGGGGAACTCGCCGCCGAGAACGCGGCCAGGAAGCATGCTGTCACCTGGA
>Ga0335083_10012480_pt1 | contig 10163 bp, 8 predicted proteins | sample Lox_Sample_42_FD_206716 | JGI IMG/M metagenome (GOLD analysis project Ga0335083, IMG submission 206716) | Soil microbial communities from Loxahatchee National Wildlife Refuge, Florida, United States - Lox_Sample_4.2 | ecosystem: Environmental > Terrestrial > Soil > Wetlands | place: USA: Florida...
CTGTCGGAAACGACGTTCGTGCTGCCCGCTTCAGGCGACGCCAGTGCGCGCGTGCGCATCTTCACGCCGACGTTCGAGATGCCGTTCGCCGGGCATCCGACGCTGGGAACCGCATACGTCGTGGGCGAGCTGCGCGGCGCGAAAGACCGCGTCACGCTCGAGATGAAGGCGGGCACGATTCCGGTCAGCGCGGACGGCAACGTCTGGACGCTGTCGGCCAACGCGCCCAGGCATCGTGCGCCCGCCGCGCAGCCGTCCGATTTCGCGTCGATGCTCGGGATCGCGGCGAGCGACCTCGGCAGCCCGCCGCTGTGGATGGACACGGGCTCCGAACAGCTCGTCATCCCGCTCGCAAGCTTCGACGCCGTGCGCCGCGCCGCGCCGAGCGCGGCTGCCATGTTGACGCATGCGAGCAACGGCCAGCGCGCGTTGGCCTACATCTTCGCGCGCGAGGGCGACCGCGTGCTCGCGCGCTTCTTCTTCCTGAAGTACGGGTCGCTCGTCGAAGACCCCGGCACGGGCTCGGCCTGCGCCAACCTGGGCGGCTGGCTGCTCGCCACCGCGGCGCCGCTGCCGCAGCGCGTGTCGGTGGACCAGGGCGAGGCGGTCGGCCGGCCATGCCGGCTGGGCCTCGAAGTCACCTCGTCGCGCGAGATCCGGGTCTCGGGACGGGTGATCGAGATCGGGCGGGGCACGATCAGCCTGTAGTGAAAAGGGGCCAGGCCTTGTAATGGGGTCTGACCCCATTTTTACAGCCGGTTACAGCTTGCCTTCGCGGCGCCGTCAACAAGCGCGCAAACTGCCGCGTTGAAGGCTGGAGGATCACGGACAGGAGAAGCCATGCGGGCTTCGGGAGTCGCTTTCGCATTCCTCGCGCTCGCGGCCGGCGGCGCGGCGGCCGCCACCGGCGCGATGGGCTACGAGGACGCGCGCCACCTTCTGGCGCGCACCGGCTTCGGTCCGACCGATGCCGAGGTCCGGGCGTACGCAGCGCTCACCCGCGAGCAAGGGGTCAACCTCGTCCTGCGCGATGTCCGCAGCGAGGCGGTGACGCCGCCTCCGGCGTTCGCGGCCGACACGAGCCCCTTGCGCTACCCGCGCCCGGAGAACGCGACACCCGAAGAGCGCCGTGCGTTCCAGCAGCAACAGGTCCGCCAGGGGCTCGAGCTTCGCGCTTGGTGGATTCACGAGCTCCTGGTCACGCCGTCGCCGATCACCGAGCGGATGACGCTGTTCTGGCACAACCACTTCGTGTCGAGCCAGCAGAAGGTGCGCTTCGCGCGCCTCATGTATCAGCAGAACGCCACCCTGCGCGCCAACGCGCTCGGCAGCTTCGCCACGCTGCTGCACGCAGCGTCGAAGGATCCCGCGATGCTGATCTATCTCGACACCGCGCAAAGCCGCAAGGGGCAGCCCAACGAGAATTTCGCGCGCGAAGTGATGGAGCTCTTCACGCTGGGCGAGGGCCACTACACCGAGACCGACATCAAGGAAGCCGCGCGCGCCTTCACCGGCTGGAGCCTCGACCGCGAGACGGGCCGCTACCTCTTTCGCCCCGGCATCCACGACTTCGGCACGAAGACCGTGCTCGGCCGCACCGGTCAGTTCGACGGCGACGCGGTGCTCGACGTCATCTTGTCGAAGCCGCAGACGTCCGAGTTCATCACGGCGAAGCTGTGGCGCGAGTTCGTGTCGCCCGACCCCGATCCGCGCGAGGTCACGCGCATCGCGCAGATCTTTCGCGGGCGGGACTACGACATCAAGGCGGCGTTGCGCGCGCTTCTGCTGACCGACGCGTTCTGGGCCGCGAGCAACCGCGGCACGCTCGTGAAAAGCCCGGTCGAGCTCGTCGTCGGCACGTTGCGCCAGCTCGAGGTCGCGCCGGGCGCCGACATGCCGTTCGCCGTCGTGGCGGCGGGCATGGGACAGAACCTGTTCTCGCCGCCCAACGTGAAGGGTTGGCCGGGCGGCGAGCAATGGATCAACAGCAACACGCTCCTGGCGCGCAAGCAGTTCCTCGACCGCCTCGCGCGCGCGGACGACGCCCCCGCGGCGATGATGGCCGCCGCAACCGACGAGCGCGTCGACCGCGCCGCAAGCGGCGAGCCGATGCTCGCGCAGGCGCGCGTGCCGCGCGCGGCCGTCGCGGCGCAGGGCGTGGCCGACGACGACAAGCTGCGTGCGCAGCGATTCGCGCAGGCGATGGACCGTGGCGCGCGCAACGTGCAGTTCGACGCCGCGCGCTGGGTCGCGCGCCGCTCCGGCGACACGCCGGAGGCGAAGATGCAATCCGCGCAGGCGCTGCTCCTGCCGCTCGAGCCTGTCGTCGCCGACGCGCCGCACGCGGACACGGACGCGCTCGCGTTCGTGCGAGCCACGCTGCTCGACCCGACCTATCAGCTCAAGTAAAGCCACCGACATGGATCGCCGCTCGTTTCTTCGCATCGCCGCCACCACGGCGGCGGCGCCGCTGGCCACGTTCAGCCACGCAACCGTCGCCGCTGTTCCGGCACATGGCGACTATCGCAAGCTCCTCGTGCTCGTCGAGTTGAAGGGCGGCAACGACGGCCTCAACACCCTCGTGCCGTACACCGATGCCGCTTATTACGCGCTGCGGCCGAAGATCGCGATCGCGCGCGACGGCGTGGTGCAGCTGTCCGACCGCTTCGGGCTGCATCCGTCGCTCGCGCCGCTTCTGCCGCTGTGGAAGAACGGCAAGCTCGCCCTCCTGCAGAGTGTCGGCTATCCCGATCCCAACCTTTCCCACTTCCGCTCGATCGAGATCTGGGACACGGCGAGCAAGAGCGAGACTTACCTTACCGACGGTTGGCTCACGCGCGCCTTCGCCGCCGATCCGATACCGTCGTCGTTCGCCGCGGACGGCGTGATCATCGGGTCGAGCGAGCTCGGCCCGCTCGCCGGCGGCGGGACGCGCGCCATCGCGCTCGCCGATACCGCCCAGTTCCTGCGCCGTGCGCGCCTCGCCCAGCCCGGCGAGATCGCCGGCAACAAGGCGCTCGCCCACATCCTCAAGGTGCAAGGCGACATCGTGCAGGCGGCCTCGCATTTGTCGGGCCGCACGGATTTCGCCACGGAGTTTCCCGCCGGCGCGTTCGGCAACGCGGTGCGCACGGCTTGCCAGATCATCGCCAATCCGTCCGGCGTTGCAGTCGTGCGCGTCACGCTCTCGGGATTCGACACCCACGCGAACCAGCCGGGCACGCAGGGGCGGCTGCTGGGGGAGGTCGCGAATGGCCTCGTGGCGCTGCAGTCCGGTCTGGTCGAGCTCGGCAAGTGGGACGACGCCCTCGTCGTCACCTACGCGGAGTTCGGACGGCGTCCCAAGGAGAACCAGAACAACGGCACCGACCACGGCACCGCCAACGTCCACTTCGCGATGGGCGGCCGTGTGGCGGGGGGCTTCTACGGCGCCGCGCCGGACCTCACGCGGCTGTCCACCGACGGCAATCCGGCGCACGCGATCGATTTCCGCAGTGTCTATGCCACGGTGCTCGACCGCTGGTGGAACGTCGATTCGCGCAACGCGCTCGGCGGAAAGTTCGCGGCGATACCTTTCTTGGCTGCCTAGGCCGCGTCCCACGCGGCGACGAACGCCTTCCAGTGCGGCGCGTCGGAGGTCGCGAGCTTGTCGCGCACGAGCGCGACCTCCGTCGCGTACTCGCCGGCGGAGAGCTCGCCGCGCATGAGGCGGAACCGCTGGTACACGAGCATCGTGTTGACGACGTCGGCCTCGCAGTAGTTACGCACGTCGCGCAGGTCGCCGCGCGCGACCGCAGCGGCGACCTCGCTGCCGTCCATGCCGATCTTGCCCGGGAAGCCGCACAGCCTCGCGATCGCGTCGAGCGGCGCGCCGGCGCGCGGCTGGTACATCGCTAGCACGTCCATGAGGTCGAGATGTCGCGTGTGATAACGCCCGAGATAGCTGTTGTAGCGGAAATCCTTGTCCTGGTCGCCCCAGTCCCAATAGCGCTCGCCGGCCACGCCGAAGATGAGCGCGCGATGCTGCAGCACCGGCAGGTCGAAGCCGCCGCCGTTCCACGACACGAGCTGCGGCGTGAGCTTCTCGATGCCGTCGAAAAAGCGCCGGATCAGCTCCGGCTCGGGATCGTCGATCTCCCCGATCGACCACACGCGAAAGCCTGACTCGTTGCGCAGCGCGCACCCAATGGCCACCACACGCTGCAGGTAATGCGGCGCAAAATCGCTCCCCGACGCGCTGCGCCGCTTCTGGGCGTACCACTCGCAGACCGCAGCGTCGTCGAGGCCGGCCGGCAGGTCGGAAATGCGCCGGATGCCCGCGACATCGGGAACCGTCTCGATGTCGAAGGCGAGGATCGGCGTCGCCATCTAAGTGAACACGCCCGTCGACAGGTAGCGGTCGCCGCGGTCGCAGGCGACGAACACGATCGTCGCGTCGCGCACCTCGCGCGACACGCGCAACGCCACCGCGCACGCGCCCCCGGACGACACGCCGCCGAAGATGCCCTCCTCGCGCGCAAGCCTGCGCATCGTGTCCTCGGCCTCCTTCTGCTCGACGGGCTCGACGCGGTCGACGCGTTTCGCGTCGAAGATCTTGGGCAGGTATTCCGGCGGCCATTTGCGAATGCCCGGAATGCTGGCGCCTTCGGCGGGCTGGGCGCCGACGATCACCACCCCGGGCTTCTTCTCCTTGAGGAAGCGCGACACGCCCATGATCGTCCCCGTCGTGCCCATCGCCGAGACGAAGTGCGTGATGCGGCCTTCCGTGTCGCGCCACAGCTCGGGGCCCGTGGTGCGGTAATGCGAAAGCGGGTTGTCCGGGTTCGCGAACTGGTCGAGGACGATGCCCGTGCCTTCGCGGCGCATCTTGTCGGCGAGGTCGCGCGCCCCCTCCATCCCCTGCTCCTTGGTGACTAGGATCAGCTCCGCGCCGTAGGCCGTCATCGACTGCCGGCGCTCGAGCGACAGGTTGTCCGGCATGATCAGGATCATCCGGTAGCCCTTCATTGCCGCCACCATCGCGAGGGCGATGCCCGTGTTGCCCGACGTGGCTTCGATCAGCGTGTCGCCCCGCTTGATGTCGCCGCGCTTCTCCGCCTCGGAAATCATCGAGAACGCGGGACGGTCCTTGACCGACCCTGCCGGATTGTTGCCTTCGAGCTTGGCGAGCACGACATTGGTCGTGTCGCCGGGCATGCGCAGCAGCCGGACGAGCGGCGTGTTGCCGATCGTCGATTCGAGCGTGGGGTACATCGCCTGCGCTTTTGGAATTCAAAGATTCATTGTAACCGCGCAAACGAAACGCCCCGCCGGCCGCCAATCCCAACCGGACCGGCCGCAGGCGGGGCGTGTACGTCCCCTTGCGCGAGCTACTTCTTGGTCGCGTCGGTCGACTTGGCGTCGGTGGCCTTCGTCGTTGTCGTGCTGGCCCCCTTGGTGTCGGTGGACTTGGCATCGCCGGACTTCGTATCGGCCGACTTCGCGTCCTTCGACTTGGCGTCCTTGGCCGCCGCCTTGGCGTCCTTGTCGGCCTTGGCCTTGGCCTCCTTGTCGGCCTTCGCCTTGGCCTTGGCCTCCTTGTCGGCCTTGGCCTTGGCCTCCTTTTCTTCCTTCGCCTTGGCTTTGGCGTCCTTATCGGCCTTCGCCTTGGCGTCTTTGTCCGCCTTCGCTTTGGCCGCGGCGTCTTCCTTGGCGGCAGGCGCGGCAGGCGCCGCCGGAGCCGCGGCGGGAGCCGCCGTCTTGGCGGGGGCTGCCGGCGCCGGGGCCGCCTTGGCAGGCGCGGACGACGCTCCGCTCACGCCGATCTGATCCTTGATCTTGCCGAATTCGCCTTCCTTGATGCCCTTGACCTTCATGATGTCTTCGGGCGTCTTGAACGGACCGTTGGCGTTGCGGTAGTCGATGATGGCTTGCGCCTTCACGGGGCCTATGCCGGGAAGGGCGTCGAGCTCCTCCTTGGTGGCCGTGTTGATGTTGACGGCGGCAAGCGAAAGGCTCGCGAACAGCAAGGCCGCGAGGGCGAACAGCAGGCGTTTGATCATGGGTTCTCCGAAGTGGGCGCGGGTGTGTTATGGAAAAAACCGCCGCAATTCTAGGCGATTGCGGCGGGTCCATAACGCGCCGCGGCAAGTTCGGGTTGACCGGGATCAAAGCCGCCTTCGGCCCGCTTGGGGGAAGGGCGGCTGCCTAGGGCTTGGCCTCCGCCCCCGCGCGCACCTCGCCCTTGGCCGACGACGGCCGGCCGCGAGGGTCCGCCTTGGGCGCGGCCGCCGCGACCTTGGCCTGCACCGGCGCAACCGTGACCTCCGGACGCAGCTTCTCGAGGCGCTTGGCGCCGATCCCCTTGACGTTGCGAAGATCGTCCACCGACTTGAAGTTGCCGTTGAGCTTGCGGTAGTCGACGATCGCCTGCGCCTTGGCGGGACCGATGCCCGGCAGGCCGACGAGCTCGTCCTTGGTGGCGGTGTTGATGTTGACGACCGCCATGGCGGGCAGCGCGAGTCCCGCCGCGAGCGCCAGCACGAGCGCTGCGATCAAACTTCTCATGATGTGACCTCCGTTCGTGATTTGGGATGCGTCGCCCCCGCGCGCCAATCGGCGCGGCTTCACTGGGGGCGACGTCCGCTCACGTTACGGGCGGCGAGGATTGATGCGCCATCAGCCATTCGACGTAGCCCGCGACGCCGGTTGCCAGCTCCGTCATGGCCGCCCTGTAGCCGGCGCCGCGCAGCGCGGTCAGATCGGCCTGCGTGAAGCTCTGGTACTTCCCGACCAGCTGCGGCGGAAACTGCACGTATTCGATCGCGCCGGCCCGCACGAGGTCCGTCAGCGACGACGGCGCCTCGCCCGCCGCCTTGCGGCACGCGTTGATCACGGCAACCGCCACATCGTTGAACGTCCCGGCGCGGCCCGATCCCAGGTTGAAGATGCCCGAGCGCTCGCCCTGGTCGAGGAAGTCGAGGTTGGCCGCCACGACGTCGGCGACGTCCACGAAGTCGCGCCGCTGCTCGCCGGCGGCGTAGCCGCCCGAGCCTTCGAACAGGCGCACGACGCCGTTCGCGCGGTACTGGTTGAAGAAATGGAAGGCGACCGATGCCATGCGCCCCTTGTGCTGCTCGCGCGGGCCGTACACGTTGAAATAGCGAAAGCCGACGATCTGCGCCGTGCGCTCCGGCAGCACGCGCCGCACGTACTGGTCGAACAGGAACTTCGAGTAGCCGTACACGTTGAGCGGCGCCTCGTGCGCGCGCTTCTCGACGAACGTCGTGCCCGCGCCGTAGACCGACGCGCTCGACGCGTACAGGAGCGGGATGTCGTTGTTCTGGCAGTGGTCGAGCAGGCTCACCGAGTAGCGGTAGTTGTTGCGCATCATGTAGCGGCCGTCGGTCTCCATCGTGTCGGAGCACGCGCCCTGGTGCAGGATCGCCGCGATATCGTCCTCGAAGTCGCCGGCCGCCAGCCGCTCGAGAAACTCGGCCTTGTCGAGGTAGTCCGCGATCTCGCAGTCGGCCAAGTTGCGGAACTTGTCGGCGCGCGTGAGATTGTCGACCGCGATGATGTCGGTGTTGCCGCGCGCGTTCAGGCCGCGCACGAGGTTGGCGCCCACGAAGCCGGCCGCGCCGGTGACGACGGTGTACACGCGCTCGTTCCTCCTATAGCTCGAGATCGATGCCGCCGACTTCGCTCGTGACGTACGGCACGCGCGGCGCGACGGCGCACAGAAGCTCGTAGCCGACGGTCGACGCCGCGTTGGCGACGTCGTCGACCGGCAGCCCCTCGCCCCACAGCACGACCGGGCTGCCGACGCGCGCCTCCGGCACCTCGGTCAAGTCGACCGTCAGCATGTCCATCGACGGCCTTCCCGCGAGCCGCACCTTCTTGCCGCAGACCAGCGCGGGCGTGCCGTTCGGCGCGTGCCGCGGGTAGCCGTCGGCGTAGCCGCATGCGATGACGCCGATGCGATGCGGTCGCGACGCCGTATACGTCGCGCCGTAGCCCACGCTCTCGTTGGCTTTCAGGTCCTGCACCGCGATCAGCGCCGAGCGCAGCGTCATCACCGGCAGGAGGCCCAGCATATCGGCGGTGTCGTACGCGAAGGGTGTGGCGCCATAGAGCATGATGCCCGGACGGACGATGTCGCCGCCGACCTCGGGATAGCGGATGACGCCGGCCGAGTTCGCCATCGAGCGCGGGTACGTAAGACCTTTGCAGGCCGCTTCGAAACTCGCGAGCGGCTCCTTGAGGCCGTCGTCCTCGTCGGCGCGCGCGAAATGCATCATGAGCCGCAAAGCCGCGACGGAGGGCGACGACGAAAGCCGCTGGCAGACTCCGGCGACGTCCGCGGGGCGAAACCCGAGCCGGTTCATGCCGACGTTGACCTTCACGAACACCTCGAGCGGCCGCGCGAGCACCGCCTTCTCGAGCATGCGAACCTGCTCCATGTCGTGCACAACCGTCGCAAGCCGGCGCTGTGCGAGCTCCGGCAGCTCGGTCTCGCTGAAGAAGCCCTCGAGCAGCAGGATGCGTCGCGAGTAGCGGCGCTCTCGCAACTCGTACGCCGCATCCGGCTCGACGAGGGCCAGGCCGTCGGCCTCCTCGAGCGCGGGAAGCACCCGCATGAGCCCGTGGCCGTACGCGTTCGCCTTGACCACCGCGAGCACCTGCGCGCCCGGGGCCTTTTCGCGAACGCGCGCGAGATTGCCGCGCAGCGCCGCGAGGTTGATCTGGGCGTACAGGGGGCGAGCCATGCGTGGAAAGGAGGCGGCGCAGTCCGGGGCGCATAGGCCTGGGGCGGACGCGGCGACGGCAATCGCGCCCGCGTCCGCTTTCAGGCGTTGCGCGTAATCATGGTATAAAGCCCGGGCCGCGCGACGACAGCCATTATAACCACGCACGCCGGCGCATCCGACAAGGTCGCTCCCGGGGAGGCGGCGGGGAAACGAAAAGGATCCCCGCGCGCGCAGCATGCAACGACTTCGAGGACTATGAAGGCCGGCTTCTACACGATCATGGCGGCGCAGTTTTTCTCGTCGCTGGCCGACAACGCCCTCCTGATCGCCGCCATCAGGATGCTGCACGAGCTCGAAGCGCCGGAGTGGATGACCCCGGCGCTCAAGCAGAGCTTCGTCGTTTCCTACGTGGTGCTCGCGCCGCTCGTCGGCGCGTTCGCGGACTCGATGCCCAAGGGCCGTGTCATGCTCATCACCAATGCGATCAAGGTGCTGGGCTGCATGATCATGCTGTTCAGCGTGCACCCGCTCATCGCCTATGCCGTGGTCGGATTTGGCGCGGCGGCCTATTCGCCCGCCAAGTACGGCATCCTCACCGAGCTCCTGCCGGCCCGCCAGCTCGTCGCCGCCAACGGCTGGATCGAAGGAACGACCGTCGGCTCGATCGTGCTGGGCGTGCTGCTGGGCGGACTGCTCATCAGCAGCCGGGTGTCGACCGTGCTCCTGGGCTTCGACCTGCCGATGATCGACACGGGCATTTCCACGCCTCCCGAGGCGGCAATCTGCGTCATCGCCTTCATCTACGTGATCGCTGCGATCTTCAACTGGTTCATTCCCGACACCGGCGTCGACCGGCGCGTCCCGAGCAAGAACCCGATGTACCTCATCCGCGAGTTCTCGCACTGCGTGACGCTGCTCTGGCGCGACAAGCTCGGCCAGATTTCGCTCGCGACGACGACGCTGTTCTGGGGCGCCGGCGCAACGCTTCAGTTCATCGTGCTCGCGTGGGCCAACAAGGCGCTCGGCTTCGACCTGTCGCAGGCCTCCTACATGCAGGGCGTGGTCGCCGTGGGCATCGCCGTCGGCGCGGTGATCGCCGCGCGCACCGTGTCGCTGCGGCAATCGGTCAACGTGCTGCCGATCGGCGTGGCGATGGGCCTGGTCGTCATCACGATGATCTTCGTGACCAACCTCTACGTGGCGATCGTGCTGATGATCATCATCGGCGCCTGCGCGGGCTTCTTCGTGGTGCCCATGAACGCGCTCCTGCAGCACCGCGGCCACGTGCTGATGGGCGCCGGCCACTCGATCGCCGTGCAGAACTTCAACGAGAACATCGGCATCCTCGTGATGGTCGGCCTGTACGCTTACCTGCGCTACACCGGCGCGTCGGTCAACCGCGCGATCGTGGTCTTCGGGGTGTTCATGTCGGCG
>Ga0335083_10012481_pt1 | contig 10163 bp, 8 predicted proteins | sample Lox_Sample_42_FD_206716 | JGI IMG/M metagenome (GOLD analysis project Ga0335083, IMG submission 206716) | Soil microbial communities from Loxahatchee National Wildlife Refuge, Florida, United States - Lox_Sample_4.2 | ecosystem: Environmental > Terrestrial > Soil > Wetlands | place: USA: Florida...
TGGGATCTTTTTCACCAGTTGGTATACCAACTCCCACGACATGTCCGCTCTCCTTCCGGGCTTCCTCGCGTCGCGATCCAGCATCTAAATAGGTACGATAGAATTTTGCTTGCACGCGCCGCCCGGCGGTATCGGCAAGCCCCGTATTTGCAGCGTTTCCGCAGCTTCGGCGATTTCCTCGTGGGCATTAACCGATTCGCGCAACTTTGGCCCATCTTTTGCATCGTACCATTGACCGTGTAGTGGACGGCCCATACACTACGTCGCAGTTGGACGTGGTGCCCGGCTCGAAGGAGATAGTCGTGGCTTTCGTACGACGAAAAGGGAACACCTACTTTCTGGTGCACAACGTGCGCCGGCAAGGGAAAGTGCAGCAGCTCCAACTGGCGCGGCTGGGGGAACGGCCGCGAATCACCGATGAAGTGGTTCGGAGCGTGGCGAAAAACCACCCCTTCCTCGAGCTGGACTGGTCGGACTTGCGCGAGCGGGTCAGCAGCCGGGTCGAGCTGTTCAATATACGGTCGCTGTACGTGCAGAATCTGATGCATTCATTACGCAACCTTAACCTTGACCTGGCCGATCTATCGCCGCCGATGCTGGTGTTGACGGATCGGGCCAATTCGAGCCGGGACCTGGTCACGCAATTGCGATTGCTGCGGTCAACGGTGGACATCAAGCTCGATCAGTTCGAGCGTTCACAACCGCGGAATCAAGATGGCGGCAGAAAGTTCCGGTAGGGAGCACTACCATGGGCGCGCAAGCACTACAACTCGACCCGACCCTCCGCAGCGTGGAGTCGCGTGATTTCGAGGGAGGGCTGCGACGGAAGATCGTTGGGCAGGACGAAGCGGTGCAGGCCGTCGTCGACCTGTATCAGGTGTTTCGCGCCGGCTTGAATTCGCCCGGGCGCCCGGTGGGGAACTTGCTGTTCCTGGGACCGACCGGGGCGGGCAAGACGCGCGTGGTGGAAGCCACGGCCGAGGTGCTGTTCGGCGATCCGCGCGCGGTCATTAAGGTTGACTGCGCCGAATTCCAACACTCCCATGAGATCGCCAAGCTGATTGGTTCGCCCCCGGGATATCTGGGGCACCGCGAGACGCACCCGCTCATCACGCAGGAGGCGCTCGCCCAGTATCACACCGACAAATTGAAGATCAGCTTCCTGCTCTTCGACGAAATCGAAAAGGCCTCGGACGCCCTGTGGCAGCTGCTGCTCGGCATCCTGGACAAGGCCACGCTCACGCTGGGCGACAACCGCCGCGTCGATCTTTCGCAGACCATGATCTTCATGACCTCGAACCTCGGCGGCGGCGAAATCACGGAGCTGATGACCGGCGGTCTGGGCTTCGCGCCCCTGCTGCGGCCGGAAACGCAGACCGGACTCGACCAGAAGGTCGAGCGCACGGCGGCGGAGGCGGCCAAGCGCAAGTTCGCGCCGGAATTCATGAACCGCATCGATAAGGTCGTCGTCTTCCATCCGCTGCGCTCGCAGCAGCTCGAGCAGATTCTGGAAATCGAGCTGGGCATGGTGCAACAGCGCGTGCTGGAAACCGCCAAGGGCCGCTTTCTGTTCCGCGTCACGCAGCCCGCGCGCGATTTCCTGCTGCGCGAAGGAACGGACCTGAAATACGGCGCGCGCCATCTGAAGCGCGCCATCGAACGCAACGTGGTGTACCCGCTGGCCAGCCTGTTGGCGACGAACCAGGTGCAGCTCGGCGACGTGATCTCGATCGACTACCTCGGCGGAGAAAACGGCCTGACGTTCCTGAAGGAAGCCGAGGGAGCTCTGGTGCCGATGGCGTCACCTTCGCCCGAGCCTTTGTCGACAGCAGCCGCTGCGATTTCCGACGGACGCGAGCTGACCTTCCCGGCTTCGACGCCCGCGACGGCCACTTCGGAAATCAAGCCGACGGTGGCCGCACAGCGCGCTCTGCCGGTCGAAAAGGCACGCAACGAGAAACGTTAACCGGACGGCGCGGCTCTCCGCAGGGCCGCGCTTGTCTCGCGCGCTGCAGTCACCTAATATCGGGAGGCGGTCCCGGCTCCCGGCGGAAGGACACCATGGCGACCATCGTCGTTTGCGCGCAGTGCGACAAGACGGAACACAACTGCACCTGCGAGAAATACTGCTCCTTCTGCCAGTCCATGGAAAACATCCGTCTTTGCGATGACGGAATGTATTACTGCCCGGATTGCCGCGAAGCCTGCGATCTGCACGTGGCCGAATCCGGGGAGCATCGATGAACGCTGAGCCGTCCTCGAAATCTCCCTCCGCCGCCGACGGCCGCACCGGCCGCATCGAATGCAGCCTCGATAACGACCCCCGCTTGCTCGCTTGCGTGGAAAGCGTCATTTCGCACGCCGCGAAGCTCGCCGGATTGCCCGAAGACACGCAGCAAAGCCTGGGATCAGCGGTCCTGGAAGCCTCGCGCGAAATGGCTCGCGCCGCTCAGGGCGCGAATTTGTCCGGTGCCCCTACGCGACTGGTGGTGGATGAATTTTCCGACCGGCTGGAAATTTCGATTGATGCCTCGGCGCGGGCCAATACGGACGGGCTCTGCAAACAACTGGAAGAAAAGACCGCTGATCGCGTGCGGTGCGAATCGCGCGACGGCCGCATCCGCGTGACCCTGCTGAAGCCCTGCGGCGTGGCCAAGACCAGCGCGCCCTGCTGAAGCCGATTTTCCCGGCAAGAACGCGATCCCGCCGGATCGCGATCCCCCCATTACATCGTGGTCGCCAGCGCGCGGGATTTGATGATCGACTGCAGCTGATCCTGCGTCACCGGCAACTCGATTTTCAAGCGGTCGCCCGACGGGGCGACCAGCACGTGATCGAGCGCGCCCGCCAGATCCGGATGGCCCTGCGCTTCCTGGTAGCGGCGCATCATCAGAGCGCCTTGCATTCCGGCTGCCAGCAGATTGGCGTCGTCGGTGGTGCCGCAGACGGCCGAGAAGTGCGCGTCGATGCCGCTATCGGCTTCCACGTAAATCGTCATGCCCTTGATGCGCCCCATGATCGGCGCGGCCTGCGCGAATTGGCTGGCTTCGGGCAGCAGTTGCTGCATGGCGAGGTGCGCGTAGCCTTTGTCCAGCACGCCCCAGACGACCCCGTTCCCATTCGATTCGTTGATCAGCGGAAAAATGAAATCGTTGCTCAGCAGGCTTTCGGTCATGCCGGTGCGCACATCGACGAGTTTTTGCAGCGCCGAACGGCTTCCGAATGCCGCCGTGTTGGAATCGATGAACATGAAAAGAATGTCGTTGGCGCCCGAACCGCTGCCGAAGGCGTACATGTGATAGCCGTGATAGTCGTTCATCGGCAGCTTCTGAGACTTAAAGCGGTCCTCCGCTGACGAAGGGTTAAAGCTGCCGAGGGCCACGCCCACCATTTCCTCGCCGCTGGTCTTCGTGGCGCTGATCGCGCCCCAGGCCAGCTCGTCCACCTGGGTGCTCGGGTCCACGCCCGTCGACGCCAGGAATTTTTCGAAATCGCGGAAATGGCTCGGGAGCAGCTGTTCCTTCAGCGCGTTGAACCACGGAATCTTTCGCGCAGTTTTCAGGTCCGCGTAGGCGAACTCGCCGACTTCCTTAGGGAACATGCCGATGACGGAGGTGCTGAGCGAGCCGGCCGCACTGGGCTGGGGCGCGAAAGCCATCGCCGCCAGCAGAGACAAAGCGGCCAAAATTCCTATTCCGGCGGAGCAGCGAATCTGTTTTCTCACGTTCATTGACCTCAGGACTTCTAGGATAGCTCTATCGGCCGGAGGCGACGGAATTTTCACCCACGCGGGCGCCGAGAGATAACGCCTCGGCCCGCACGCGGGTGCTAAAGGCGGTGTCGGTTATGGATGCGAGGTTGACGCTCACGTTTTCCAGCGCTCCGCGGACGGCGGTGGCGGCCATCATCCGGCCCACACGCACGTCTGACAACATAGACGGTCCGGCGAGCGGTTCCAGTTGCCCGAGCGCTTCGTAAACATCGGCCGCGCGGTGCGCCATCTCCAGCGGCACATCCACCGCGCCGCGGAAAGCCTGCTGGATTGCCGCGTTGCGGTGCGTTTGGGCTTCTGCGGTGTCTTTCGGTAGCCGGTGGGCGGCGAGTACGGATTCATAGGACGCGGCGTCGCGATCGATGCCCTCCGCCAGCCCCTGGCACGCCATCCGAAGGCCGCCCGCGATCGCTTCGAGCCTTTCCGCATTGGCCGCGAGCGACTTTTTCTTGCTCGAAATGCCCGCCACCATCTCCCCCAGCGCTGCAGCAAGCGCGCCCGCCAGAGCGGCGACCGATCCTCCGCCCGGGGCGGGCGCCGGATCGGCGACCGCGTCGATGAACGGCCGCGCCATGGCCGCCAGGCTGGCATGGCTCGCGGCGGCTGCCTGCATCAGCGCCTCTTCCAGACGATTCTCAAACACTTGCGCGGACGAAAAGTTCTCGACCTTCAGAAAGTGCTCGGCGGTCGCTTCAATCGCGCGTCGGGGAATCAGGCCAATAATCTCGCTGCCGGCAATGCCAACGCCCACGCGGTCGGCCTCCGCTTTCACGCGCTCGAAGACCTTGTGAATCGGCGTGGTCTCGAAATCCGTGAGGTTCATCGAAACCTGCGCCAGATTGCGGGCGCGCAGGTCCACCCCCATCGCCTTGACGCAGGGCATTCCGCCGCTCGAAAAACGAATCGTTTTGGCGATGCGCTTGGCGACGTCGATATCTGCGGTGGCTAAGTTGATGTTGTAAGCGATCAGGAATTTGCGCGCTCCCACCACGGTCGCTCCGGCCGTGGGATGCAATCGCGGCTCGCCGTAATCGGGCGCGCGCTGCGGATTGCGCTGCACTTCTTCGCGAAGGCCCTCGAATTGGCCGCGGCGAATATTTTCGAGGTTGGTGCGCTCGGGCCACTGCGCGGCGGCTTCGTATAGATAGACGGGGATTTTGTAGCGCTTCCAGATCTGCTCCGCCGCTTCGTGCGCGAGCTTCACGCAGTCTTCGATCGTAACGCCTTCAATGGGAATGAACGGCACCACGTCGGTCGCGCCGATGCGCGGGTGCGCGCCGGTCTGGCGCGTCAGATCGATCACCTCGGCGGCCTTGCCCGCGCCCAGCACCACCGCTTCGCGAACCGCTTCCGGCTCGCCCGCCAGCGTCACCACGCTCCGGTTATGGTCCGCGTCGCTTTCGCGTTTCAACAGGTAGACGCCCGGAACGGAGCAGATCGCGTTCACGATCGCATCGACCCTCGCGATCACGCGCCCTTCCGAAAAATTGGGAACCGACTCGACGATCCGCTTCATGGGCTAGCGTTTCTTGCTGTGGACGATGGCGCCGCGCTTCATGGTCAGGCTGCAGAGGTTCACTCCAAAATAATACGGAATTTCGCGGTAGCTGGCGACATCGAATGCTGCCATGTCGGCATTTTTTCCGGCTTCGAGCGAGCCCACGCGATCGTGCAGCCGCAGCGAATACGCCGGATTGATGGTCGCGGCGGCAATGGCTTCGGCGGGCGTCATTCGCATCTGCGCGCAGGCCAGCGACAAAATCATCGGCATACTGAGCGTCGGGCTCGTGCCCGGATTGAAATCCGTGGCCAGGGCCACGATCGCGCCGTCCGCGATCAGCTCGCGCGCCGGCGCGAACTTGTGCAGCCCCAGGTGAAAGCAGCAGCCGGGCAGCAGGATGCATACCACGTTCGAAAGCCCGAGCGCGCGAACGTCGCCAGGATCGATTTTCTCCAGATGATCGGCGCTGGCCGCTTGCAGCTCGATCGCCAGCCGTGCCGCTCCCGTGCGCGCCAGTTGCTCGGCGTGGATCCGCGGCACCAGCCCGCAGGCGCGCCCCGCGGACAGAATCCGCCGGGACTGAGCCAGCGAGAACGCCCCGCGGTCGCAGTAGACGTCGCAGAATTCCGCCAGCCCCGCCGTCGCCACCGTCGGAATCCATTTCTTCACCAGCAGGTCGACGTAGGCGTCCGGTTTTTTCCGGTATTCGTGCGGCACCACGTGCGCCCCCAGAAACGTCCGCACGATATCGAGCGGCTGCTGCTGGTGCAGCTGGTCGAGCACGTCGAGGATTTTGACTTCGCTTTTCCAGTCGAGACCGTAGCCGCTCTTGGCCTCGAGCGTGGTCGTGCCATGCCGCGCGAATTCCCGCAGGTTGGCCCGCGCGCGATCTTTCAGCGCCTTCGCGCTCGCGCTGCGAGTGTGCTTCACCGTCGAGCGGATTCCGCCGCCGGCGCGTGCGATTTGTTCGTAGCTTTTTCCGGCGTTGCGAAGTTCGTATTCCGTGGCGCGGCTTTCGGGGAACACCAGGTGCGTGTGCGCGTCAACGAAGCCGGGGAGAACCACGCGGCCGCCGAGGTCGAGCTTTTCGGCGCGGCGGGCGTCCTTGTGGCGTTCGATCCTGCGGCGCGGGCCGACCGCGGTGATGCGGTCGCCGTGAACGAGGATCGCCCCGTCACGAATGAGGCCCAGCTCGGAAAGGCCGCGTCCGCGCCGCGGAACAGGACCGCGCAGCGTGAGCAGCTCCGAGCAGCCGGTGATCAGCCAGTCGGGCAAGGGCGGTTTGGCGATACTAGCGCGTACGGTGGGAAAAAACTACTGGCGCGGCGCGACGTTCAGGCCATCGGAATTTTCACGCCGGACTTGCGCGCGAAGTCGATGGCTTCGGGATATCCGGCGTCGACGTGGCGGGCCACGCCGATGCCGGGATCGTTGGTCAGCACGCGCTCGATGCGCGCCGCCATTTCCTTGGTGCCGTCGGCGACGAGGACTTGGCCAGCGTGGAGCGAGTAGCCGATGCCCACGCCGCCACCGTTGTGAATGGAAACCCAGCTGGCGCCGCTGGCGGTGTTGAGCAGCGCGTTCAGAAGCGGCCAGTCGGCCACCGCATCGGAGCCATCGCGCATCGATTCCGTTTCGCGATACGGCGAAGCGACCGAGCCGCAATCGAGATGATCGCGGCCGATGACGATGGGCGCTTTCAGCTCACCGCGCGCGACCAGATCGTTCATGGCCAGGCCGAATTTTTCGCGCTCGCCATAGCCAAGCCAGCAGATGCGCGAGGGCAGCCCCTGGAATCGCACGCGTTTCTGCGCCAGCGCGATCCAGCGGCAAAGAATTTCATCGTGCGGGAACATTTCGAGCACGAGTTTGTCGGTGCGGTGAATGTCCGAAGGCTCCCCCGAAAGCGCCGCCCAGCGAAATGGCCCGCGGCCTTCGCAGAATAGCGGACGGATATAGGCGGGCACGAAGCCGGGGAAATCGTAGGCGTTTTTCACGCCCTGCTGAAAAGCGAACGTGCGGATGTTATTGCCGTAATCGAAGGTGACGGAACCGAGTTTCTGCAGCGCGAGCATGCCCTCCACGTGGCGCGCCATCGATTCGAGCGAACGCTTCTCGTACGCGGCCGGATCGGACTTGCGCAGCTCGGCCGCTTGCACGACGTCGAGCCCCTGCGGAATGTACCCGCCGATCGGATCGTGCGCGCTGGTCTGGTCCGTGAGCAGATCGGGGACCACGCCGCGCCGCGCGAGTTCAGGAATTACGTCCGCGCAATTGCCGACCAATCCGACGGACGTCGCTTCGCGTTTGCGCACCGCGTTCTTCAGGATGCGCAGCGCTTCGTCCAGATTGTTCACCATCACGTCGCAATAGCCGCTCTTCACCCGGCGCTTGATGCGTTCGGGATCGACGTCGATGCCCAGATACGCGGCGCCATTCAATGTGGCGGCTAGCGGCTGCGCTCCTCCCATGCCGCCCATTCCGCCGCTGGCGATCAGCTTTCCGGCCAGGTCGCCGTGAAAGTGTTTTCGTCCCGCCGCCGCAAAAGTTTCGTACGTGCCCTGCAATATTCCCTGCGAGCCGATGTAGATCCAGCTGCCGGCGGTCATCTGCCCGTACATCATCAATCCGGCGCGATCGAGCTCGTCGAAATGCTTCCAGTCGCTCCAGTGGCCCACGAGATTGGAATTGGCGATCAGCACGCGCGGCGCGTAGGTGTGCGTGCGGAAAACTCCCACGGGCTTGCCGGATTGCACCATCAGAGTTTCGTCATTTTCCAGCGCGCGCAGCGACGCGACGATGGCCTGAAAACATTTCCAGTTGCGCGCCGCTTTGCCGCGTCCGCCGTAGACGATCAGGTCCTCGGGCTTTTCGGCGACTTCGGGGTCGAGGTTGTTCATCAACATGCGCAGGGCGGCTTCCTGCTGCCAGCCTCTGCAGGAAAGCGTGGTGCCGCGCGGGGCGCGCTGCGGTTGGTAAGCAATTGCTTCGTCGATTGCGGAAGGGTTCACGCCCCAATCTTAGTCTTTAATTGCAGGAGAGCAAAGGGCGCCCGGCGCGGCCGGGGTTGGATTGCGTGCAATGCATACGATGGGCTAGAGTTGGCGCGATGCCCTCCGAATATCCGACGATTACCAAGTGCTTTCTGGATGCCGTGGATAATTTCGCCAATTCGCGGGCGCAGATGTTCCGCAAAGCACGCGGAGCGGATCCGGCGGTCTGGGAATCGATCGCTGCGGCGGAAACGTTGCGTCGCGTCGCCGGCCTCTCAAAGGCGCTCGTTGAGCTGGGGATCAAGCCGGGCGACCGCGTCGGCGTTTTCGCGCCGAACTGTCCGGAATGGGCCATCGCAGATTTTGCGATTCTGGGCGCGGGCGCGGCGAGCGTGCCGGTGTATTTCCACGAATCGGACGACCGGCTGACCTACATCTTGAAGGATTCCGGCGCGCGCGTGGTGATCACGTCCGGTGAGGATCAGGCCCGCAAGATCGAGGCCTGCCGCCGGCACCTCCCGGAGCTCGAGCAGGTGATCGCGGCGGCGCCGCCGCACGACTTGCTGGGGGACATCCTGCATTACGAAACGCTGGTCGCTACCGCGGGGGACGACGACATCGCGCTCTATCGCCAGAACGCGGCGAAGACAGCCAGCGACCAACTCGCGACGATTCTCTACACGTCCGGTACCACGGGCGAGCCGAAAGGCGTGATGCTCACGCACGCCAACCTCACGTCCAACGCGCTCGACTCGATCAAGAACACGGACGTGCTTCCCGGCGACATCGGGCTTTCGTTTCTGCCCCTGTCTCATGTGTACGAGCGCGTGGTCGACTACACCTACTTTTTCCGCGGGGTCACCGTGGCGTATGTGGATCAGCCGGAAACGGTGGCGGAAGCTCTTAGCGACGTGCATCCGACGCATGTGGCCGCCGTGCCGCGGTTTTACGAAAAGATGTATGCGGCGATTATTGAAAAGGGCCGCCGCGAGTCGGGCGTGAAACGCGCCATTTTCGAATGGGCGCTGCGCGTGGCCGCGCAGGCCGCGCCGTGGAAAGCGTACGGCAAGCCGGCCGGCGGAGGCATGAAGCTGCGCTGGGAAATCGCGAACAAGCTCGTCTACTCGAAATTCCGGGAGGGCATGGGAGGCCGGGTCCGCTGGTTCATGTCCGGGAGCGCGCCGCTCGCCGTGGATTTGCTCGAATTTTTCTGGAGCGTGGGTTTGCCGATCTACCAGGGATACGGCTTGACGGAAACCTCGCCGATCGTGAGCGCGAGCCTGCCGCAAAGCTACAAGGTTGGCACCGTCGGTCGTCCGATTCCCGGAGTGGAAGTGAAAATCGCGGAAGACGGCGAGATTCTGGTGAAAGGGAACTGCGTGATGCAGGGCTATTACCACAAGCCCGAGCAGACGCGGGAGACGTTCACCAGCGACGGCTGGCTGATGACCGGAGATATCGGCCGGCTGGATGAAGACGGTTTTTTGCTGATCACCGATCGCAAGAAGGAGCTGCTGAAAACGGCGGGCGGGAAATTCGTGGCGCCGGCGCCGATCGAGAATCTGTTGAAGACCTCGCCGTTGATCGCGAATGCCATGGTGGTCGGTGACCGGCAAAAATTCCCGGCCGTGCTGGTGGTGGTGAATTTCTCGGGCATCGAGGAAGCCGCGCGCAAGGCGGGGCGCGAATTTTCAACGCCGGCGCAAATGCTGGCCGATCCGTGGGTGCGCGATCTCTATACGCGGGAGCTGGACCGGCTAATGGCGCCGCTCGCGCAGTACGAGCGCCCAAAACGGTTCGCGCTGCTGGAGAAGGATTTTACTTATGTGGACGGCGAGCTGACGTACACGATGAAGCTCAAGCGGCGAGTGATCGCGCAGCGTTACGCCGATACCAT
>Ga0335083_10012482_pt1 | contig 10162 bp, 9 predicted proteins | sample Lox_Sample_42_FD_206716 | JGI IMG/M metagenome (GOLD analysis project Ga0335083, IMG submission 206716) | Soil microbial communities from Loxahatchee National Wildlife Refuge, Florida, United States - Lox_Sample_4.2 | ecosystem: Environmental > Terrestrial > Soil > Wetlands | place: USA: Florida...
TACAGCGGTGCTCCCCTATCGATCACGAACGTCGTACCCGCCGACGCTCCCTACCTCGTTCCCGGGCAGTACTCCCTTCAGGTGAGCCAGTTCGGCTACCAGACGGTCAGCGACACCGGGACGGTGCCCGCCGGCTACCCGACCACCCTGTCGAGCACCTTCAACGAGACGATGAATCCCGTGGCGGCAAACGGTGAGCTCGACGTGACCGTGAAGCGGACCAGCGGCGCGGCCTGCACGTTCGCCTCGGTGACGATCACGAACCCGAACAGCGTCAACACCGGACCGCTGGCCACGAACGCCAGCGGCGTGGCGGCGTTCACGGGTCTCATCCCGGGCTCGCCGTACTCGGTGTCGGTGACCGACACCAAGAAGGCGGGGACGTGGACGGCCAGCAACATCACCGTCGTCGCCGGCCCGACCAAGACTGCCCAGGCCATCACCATTCCAACAGGGTCCACATGCTGAGCCGGCTCGCGCCGCAGGACGAGCAGGGGTTCCTGCTCATCGAGCTGCTGGCGGCGTGCGTGCTGATCGCAGTCGTGGTCGGTGCCTTCGCCGGCATCTTCACGATGATCGAGCAGCGCGACAACACGCTCCAGGGACAGTCCGTGCTCGCCACTCAGGCACGGCCGATGCTCGACACGATGGCCGGCGAACTGGAGTCCGCGATGTGCAACGGCACGACGCAGCCGGTCACGACCGCGAACGGAACCCAGCTCGTCTTCACCACCCCGGACCGCCAGCAGCCTTATCACCTGCAGCAGATCTCCTACACGCTTTCAGGCGGGGTGCTCACGCGCCAGGTCGCCATCAGCACGAACACCGGCGGCCCGCCCTGGACGATGGGCACGGCGGTCACCACGAACACCGTCCCCTCGGTCACGAACACGGTCGTCTTCGACTTCCGCAAGCAGCCCCCGGCGGGCGACACGCTCGGGCAGAGCGATCCGAGCCTCGATCTCGATCCGAGCGGCACCGCAGTGAGCACCGCGAACCTCCCGAACATCCGCGAGGTGACGATGCTGCTCACGGTCGTGCCGTTCGCCACCAACGGCAAGGGATCGCTGACCACACAGGCGAGCGCCACGCTGAGGACACCGACATGCAACTAGGCCGCTCCCTCCGCACGCCCCGGGCAGATCTCCGCAGTGAGGACGGGCAATCACTGGTGCTCGTCGCCTTCCTGATGGTCATCCTCGCGCTGCTGTCCGTGCTCCTGATCGGCATGGTCGTCTCCGACGAGCAGACGAGCCAGAATTCGTCCGTCCAGGCCGACTCGCGGGCGGCGGCCGAAGCGGGAATCGACAACTACGTCGCGACGCTGCTGCTCGACAACCAGTACTACCGGCAGTACCTGGCCCCGGGCGAGGCGACGCGGAAGTCCACGGCGACCGGAGACACGCTGACGTCGGCCCTTCCCCCCTCTGCACCGACGGCATGGACCGCCGCGGAGGGCACGACCTGGACCTACCCGAACGGGAAGGACGCCTGGTTCGATCTCGGGAACGGCTACTCCTACGACCTCCAGGTCACGCCGCCGCAGACGGGAGCGAACACGACCAACTACCTGCAGATCGTGTCGACCGGCGAGCGCAACGGCGCCAGCACCGCGATCAACCGGCAGGCGATCCAGGTCTTGATCAGGCCCGCCTCGGTCGCCGACTTTCAGATGCTTTCCGCGGCCTCCGTCTCCTACGGAACCACCGCGACGACCACGGGCAAGGTCTACTCGCTGCAGAACGTCTACTTCTGCGGCACGGCACACGCCGACATCTACGCGGAGAGCCGCGTCTATCTCTCCGACAGCAGCTGCGGCGGTGGATCGGGGAACAACGTCGTCGCCCCGGCAGCCGCGTACGACTCCACGACCAACCCCGGGATCAGGACCATGATCAAGAACCCGGTGCAGTTCAGCGCCTTCCAGACCTCTCTCGATGCCATCAGCCGCGCCGCGCAGCACGCGGGCGGCATCTACCTGAACAACCCCGGTGGCTCGGTCAAGGCCTGGCAGGTGACGTTCAACTCCGCCGGCACGGTCACGTACAGGACATGCACCGCGACGCAGGCGCTGGAGACGACCCAGCCCACGTGCACCGGAACCGCGACCACGACCACGATTCCCACCAACGGCGCGATCTATTCCGAGCTGCCCGTCGTCATCGCGGGCGGAACGTCGACCTGCACGGACCCGCAGGTCGGCACGCTCACGAACGCGAACTGCGTGCACGGCCGCGTGACGGTGGCCTCGAACGGCGACATCATCGTCGGCGACGACATCGGCTACGTGAACTCCGGCTCGGACGTTCTCGGCCTGATGGCGAAGAACAACGTGTGGGTGGCGTCGTGGGTAGGAAACAGCCTCACCTGGCGCGCCGCGGCGCTCGCGGAGAACGGCTACTGGTCGCAGCCGACCAGCGCCTGCAGCGGCTGTCACACGGGGACCATGACGTTCACGGGCTCGAGCGCGACGTACTCGGGCGGCGCGATGGCGATGTTCGCCAATCGTTCGTACAACTACGACTCGACCCTGCTGTACCTGCAGCCTCCGTGGTACCCGACCCTGCCGCAGGCGTACACGGTCGTGCTCTACCGGAACCTGCCGAACGGGTCCTGACACCGGCTGAGCTTCGCCACGACGCAGGCCGCCGCGACTCAAGCGGCGCCGCGTGAGTGTCGATAACGAGGGGGATGGACTTCGTCTTGCCGCTCGTCTTCGTGCCTGGACTCGCGCTCGGCAGCTTTCTCGGCGTCGTCGCTGCGCGCGTCCCCCTGCGCCGCTCGGTCGTGCGGCCCGGCTCGTCCTGCATGAGCTGCGAGGTTCCGATTCCCTGGTACGACAATGTCCCTGTGCTCTCCTACGCGCTGTTGCGCGGCCGTTGCCGGCGCTGTGGCGCACGGATCCCGGCGCGTGACGTCGCGATCGAGCTCACGACCGCCTGTCTCCTCGTCGGCTGCGTGCTCGCATTCGGATTCACTCTGCGGGCGGCGGCGGCCGCGATCGGCTGCGGCGCGCTCGTCGTCGCGACGGCGACCGACCTCGAGCGGCGAATCGTCCCGAACCGGGTCGTGTTGCCGGCCTTCGTGGCCGTGCTCGTACTGAACACGATCGCGCATCCATCGCCGGTGTGGGCGATCGGCGCCGTCGGCGCCGCCGGGTTCCTCTTCCTCGCGGCACTCGCCTACCCGGGCGGGATGGGGATGGGAGACGTGAAGCTCGCACTCCTGATCGGCGCCATGCTCGGCCGCGCGACGCCGGTGGGTCTCATGCTCGGGCTCCTGTTCGCCCTGATCCCCAGCGTCGTCCTGATCGCGCGCCACGGAACTCGCGCGCGGCGGCTCGCGATCCCGTTCGCTCCCTTCCTGGCCGCCGGCGCGGTCGTGGCCCTCTTCGCCGGCGAGGCCATCCTCAATGCCTACCTCCGGACTCTGACGTGAGGCGACTGCGGTGTCTGCCCAGCGGGCCCTGAGCTCCGACGGGAGCCCCTCCTTCAAGGGGCCTGCCACTCCTGCTCCGATCTCACAGCTGATGGGCGAGCTCGTCGTGGACCTGCTCGAGACGGCTGGGCTCATTCCTGAGGCCAAGCTCGGGGCCGTCCGCGAAGGGGCGAAGCATCTCCCGGTCGTGCAGGTGCTCATCGACGAGGGCCTCGCGTCGAGTGAGGCGATCGCGCGGCTCGTCGCGGCCCAGCACGGACTCGCCGTGGTAGAGCTGGGCAGCACGGGCATCGATCCGATGGCGGTGGAAGCCGTACCGCTGCGCGTGTTGCAGCAGGTGACCGCCATCCCGTACGCCTTTGACGGCGACTCTCTCTGCGTCGCGATCAGCGACCCTCAGAACATCCACGGGATCGACGCGCTGCGCCTCGCCAGCCCCCGTCCGATGATCCTGCGCGTCGCGACGAGTGAGGAGATCGAGGCCGAGCTCGGCCGGCTCGTGCGGACCGCGGAGGCCTTCGGAGGAGGCACGCGCCTGACCGACGCGATGGAACTCGAGGTGATCGACGAGGACGCCGACGATCTCGAGGCCGACGACGGCATCTCCGACGCACCGCTCGTGCGCCTGGTCAACTCGGTCATCTTCGAGGCCGCCGAGGATGGGGCGAGCGACGTCCACTTCGAGCCGCAGGCCGACTCGCTCGTCGTCCGGTTCCGCATCGACGGCGTGCTCCACGAGACTCAGCGGATTCCGAAGCGGAACGCCACCGGAGTGACGACGCGCCTCAAGGTGCTGGCGAAGCTCGACATCGCCGAGCGCCGGAAGCCCCAGGACGGACGCATCTCGCTTTCCTCGCAGGCCGCCGGCCGGATGCTCGACGTTCGCGTCGCCACGCTGCCGACGGTGGAGGGTGAGTCGGTGGTGATGCGCCTGCTCGACAAGTCGAAGAAACCGCCGACGCTGGAACAGGTCGGCTTGAGCCTCGCGATGAGGGAGCGGCTGATGCCGCTCATCCACCGGCCGACCGGCGCCCTCCTGGTCACCGGGCCGACCGGCTCGGGCAAGTCCACCAGCCTCTTCTCGACGATGATCGAGATCAACCGGCCGGAGATCAACGTGATCACCGTCGAGGATCCGGTCGAGTACCGCCTGGCCGGCCTGAACCAGGTGCAGATCAACCCGCGGGCCGGACTGACGTTCGCGACCGCGCTCCGCTCGATCCTGCGCTCCGATCCCGACGTCGTCATGGTCGGCGAGATCCGCGACGTCGAAACGGCGAAGATCTCGATCGAAGCGGCCCTGACGGGGCACTTCGTCCTCTCGACGCTGCACACCAACGACGCCCCGAGCGCGCTGACGCGCCTGAACGAGATGGGCGTCGAGCCTTTCCTGACCGGCGCCGCCGTGACCGGCGTGCTCGCCCAGCGTCTCGCCCGCCGGCTCTGCGAGCACTGCAAGGAGGTCTACACGCCGAGCGAGGAAGAGCTCGCCGCGGCGAGGATCACCGACGAGCTCCGGCAGGGCAAGACCGAGCTCTTCCGCCGGAACGGCTGCGCCCGCTGCCGGCAGACGGGCTACAGCGGCCGGATCGGCGTCTTCCAGCTCCTGGAGATGAACGAAGAGCTGTCCGCGCTCGCCGCGCGGAAGGCGAGTCGCGACGAGATCGAGCGCGCGGCGTTTACCGGCGGCATGACGACCCTCTGGAACGACGGCATCGAGAAGGTCGTCGCGGGTCTGACCTCGCTCGAAGAGCTCGCGCGCGTCACCACGGTCTAGCTCAGCGCTGTGTCAGCTGCGTGACTCGGCCCGTCTTGACGTCCGCAAGCGAGATCGCCGAGCGATCGTAGTTTCCTGCGCTGTCGTCCACTGCGTTGACCTCGAGCACCCTCGTGCCGTCCGGCGACGCGGCGTAGACGTTGTGGACGTCGGGGAGATCGGGAACGCCGGGCCATCCGCGCGGACGCGGTAAGGCACGGACTGTGCGCGCCCCGTTCCCGACTACTTGCGTCTGCCGAGGCTGAACTTCGTCGGCCGGCTGGCGGCGGCGAGATCCTCGAGCGAGCTCGGCGGCGGTGTGAAGCCGGCCGGAGAAGGAGGCCGCTCGGCCGGCTCCGGCTCGGGCTCGTCTGCCTGGGCCGTCGGCTCGGCCGACTCCGGCTCGGCGGGCTCGGCAACCTCGGCCGTGGGCTCCGGCTCGGATTCCGGCTCGGGCTCCGGCTCTGTCTCGTGCTCCCGCTCGGCTTGCTCCTCGAGCAGCTGCTCGGCCTTGCGGCGTGCGGTGTCCGAGATGTCTCCGGCCTCGACGCGCGCCTGGGCAAGGAGCTCGTCGGCGGCGCTGCGGGCGCTCTCTGCCATCTGCGCGGCCTCTGTGCCTGCGTGAGAGAGCAGCTCGTCGGCCTCCGAGCGGGCAGCGGCCACGATGCCCTCGGCCTCCGAGCGGGCTGCCTCGAGGGTTGCTTCGACCTCCGACTGCCGGATCTCCGCGGCCGACTCCGCCTCGGTCCGGGCCGAAGCGAGGATGCCCTCGGCCTCGGCCTGCGCCTCCGCCTGCATCGCCTGGGCGCGTTCGCCTGCAGCCGCGATGGTCGCGGCGGCCTCGTCCTCGGCGCCCGCCTGGCGCTCCTGTGCGTCGCGCAGTGCCTCGGCCGCCTCCCGCCGCTTCTCCTCGAGATCCTGCTGGAGCTGCGTCAGGTCCTGTCGCGCGGTTTCGAGGTCGCGCTTGAAGTGATCGAGCTCCAGCTCACGCTCGTCGAGGACGAGCCGGCGAAGCCGGACCTCCTCCTCGGCGCGCGTCAGCCGGTCTCTCGCCGTTTCCTGCGCGTCGCGCTCGATGCGGTCGGCCAGCTCGACCGCTGCACGGACGAGCTCGAGCGCCTCGAGCCTCGCCGACCGGTTGTCGGCGGTGAAGCTCGTGCCGGCGCCGACCTCGTCGACGTCAGGGTTCGGAGGAAGCCGCTCGAGCTGTGGCAGAGCGATCACGTCGGCGACCGGCTCCGGCTCGTGCCCCCGGTACTCGATCTCGTCCCTCTTCGGGTCCACGGGCTCCCCCTTTGCCGCTCTCAGGCGTGGATCTCGCAGCCCAGGTAGACGAGCGCCTCGACGGCCTCGGTCACGAACGTGCTCGCCTGCTGCGCATCCGCGAAGTTGTACGTCCGGGGCTCGGCTCCGTCGTCACGGCCCTCCACCTCGACCTCGACGACGCAGGCGTCGCCGAGATCCTGGGCTCGCATGGTGACGACGGGCCGCCCGTGCCGACTGGCGCTGCGGACGAAAAGCTCCCGCGGCTCGGGCTCGGCTGCCTGGGGGCGGCCGCCCTTTCTCATCAGCGCGCTTCGGTTACGGCCTGTGCGACCACGGCGCGGTCGACCAGGCCATGGAACTCGGAGACGATCTTGGCGGGTCGCTTGACGACGAGGACGACGGGCGTGTCGACGACGCCGAGCTTGTGAAGCATCGCCGTGCCGCTCTTCTGGTTGAGCACGTCGACCGCAACGAACCCGGCGCTCGCCGTCTTTGCGCCGGCCTTCGCCTCGGCAGCGGTCATCGTGTCGACGCTCGAGCTGGGCATTCCCAGCGTGACGACGACGACGGAATGCTTCTGGAGTGCGCGGGCGACCGAGACCGGCAACCCGTGGGTCGAGAGCGTGTGCGCCTTGCTCGGCGCGGGGGTCGTCTGTGCGGGAGTTGTCGCAGCAGACGTCGTCTTCGCCGTGGTCTCCGTGGCCTGCGTCGTCGACTTGCTTCGGGCGACGACCATGTAACCGCCGCCGAGCACGACCACGAGCAGGAGCAGGACGACGAGCCGAAGCTGGCGCGTGCTCAACGTCGCGTTCATGGCCCTCCTATCGGCAGCCCCGGCGACGCGGGCCTCCCTGAAATGGGGGATACACCGATAAAGAGGCAAAAGAGAGGGCGCGGTCGCCCGCGCCCTCGGTCGTGCAGTTGCTCGGAAGGTTACGACGCAGTCCAGCTGGCGCAGTAGTCCGTGGTCTCGTTCGAGACGACCGTGCCGCCGGGACCGACGACATGCGCGTAGTTGCCCGCATCCTCCGCAGAGATGCAGAAGTGCGTCGCGCCACCCTTGACGGTCAGGATGCCCGGAACCTCAGGCGGGCCGGCACTGTAGGCCACCATGCCGGAGTCGTAGCCCTGCAGAGTGGCGATGCTCGCACCGGTGTAGCTGTTGTTGTCCGAGTAGTACGCCACGGCATCCGGGATGGCCTGACGGACATCCGACGCGGCAGCAGTCTGCTGCGCCTTCTTCTGGAAGCCGAGGTACGACGGAATGGCGATCGCAAGCAGAACGCCAATGATGATCAGCACAACGAGGAGCTCGATGAGCGTGAAACCGCTCTCGTCCCGTGCGTTGATCCGCTGTCTGAGGGAATGCATGCAGTCTCCTTTGTAGGACGGGTAACCCAGACCCGGCCTCTATCGGCAGCGGACGCCGCCGCTCGTCCCCCCGACCGAGTGATTCGCCTCGCCCACGGCGGGGGATGCCCTCCCGGGGGCGGATCGGGCGGCTCCCTCGACCGAGTGATTCCCGGCGGCCTCCCTAAAGCGAGCCACAACCCCCGCCGATAGCTCGCTCGCATGTCGCCGCAGCCTTTCTCCATCGACACGCTCCTCGAGCGCGTCGCCAACGAGGACGCCTCCGACCTCCACATCACCGCGGGGTCGCCGCCGCTCTTCCGCATCCGCGGAAAGCTGGCGCCCGTCGAGGAGTACGACGCCTTCTCGCCTGAGGAGACGCGCGACCTTCTCTATCGCGTCCTCTCGACCGACCAGCAGAAGCGGCTCGAGATCGACCGCCAGATCGACTTCTCCTACTCCGTCCCCGGCGTCGCCCGCTTCCGCGTCAACGTCTATTTCCAGCGCGACACGCTCGCCGCTGCCTTCCGCCTCGTGCCGAGACTGATCAAGTCGGCGGAGGAGCTCGGCCTTCCTGAGGTTCTCCTCCAGCTCGCGCGGGAGCCGCGCGGCCTCGTCCTCGTGACCGGCCCGACCGGATCGGGTAAGTCGACGACCCTGGCGACGATGATCGACTCGATCAACGAGAGCCGGCCGCTGCACATCGTGACGATCGAGGATCCGATCGAGTTCCTCCACCAGCACAAGACTTCGGTCGTGAACCAGCGCGAGGTCGGCGCCGACGCGAAGGGATTCTCCGAGGCGCTGCGCGGCGCACTCCGCCAGGACCCCGACGTGATCCTCGTCGGCGAAATGCGCGACCTCGAGACGATCTCCACCGCGCTGACCGCGGCCGAGACCGGCCACCTCGTGCTGGCGACGCTGCACACGCAGAGCGCGCCGAGCACGATCGACCGCATCATCGACGTCTTCCCGTCCGCCCAGCAGGGACAGGTGCGGATGCAGCTCGCGGCCTCGCTCCAGGGAGTCGTCACGCAGACGCTGCTCCCGACCGCCGACGGCCGCAGGCGCGTGCCTGCACTCGAGGTGCTCCTGCCCGACGACGCGGTCCGGAACCTCATCCGCCAGGGCAAGACCGAACAGATCTATTCCGTCATGCAGACGAACACGACGCGCGGCATGCAGACGATGGAGCAGTGCCTCGCAGACCTGGTGGTGCGCAAGCAGATCACGCGTGACACCGCACTAGGCGTGACGAGCCGGCGCGATGAGTTCGACGCACTGCTCGCACGCACCGGGTTCAGCCCGCCGTCCGATGACCACCTCCCCGAGGCCCTCCGCGGCCTCCGAGTCGCAGGAGCCTCACAGTGAGTGGAATCACCGCTTTCCTGAAGAAGGACATCTCGTTCAAGAAGCCGTCGACGAAGGCAGAGGCCTCGAAGGCCGAAGCCCCGAAGACCGAGGCTCCGTCGCCGCAGGCCGAGGCCGCCGCGTCGCAGGCCGAGACGGTGGCACCGGCAGAGGAGAAGCAGCAGAAGGACGCCAAGGCGTCGAAGCGCGGCCTCTCCATGAAGCGCGGCCCGTCGGTCTCGCTGCCCAAGCCTGCGCGGAAGCAGCGGCGCTCGACCAGCGCGAACTCGAGCGGCCGCCACAAGCAGCTGGTCGGGCTGAGCGTCGGCTCGTCGCAGCTCGCGGCCGCCGTCGTCGTCAACAACGGCAGGCCCAAGCTCGTCAAGGCTGCGCGTCACGCGCTGCCGTTCGACATCGTGGCCGGAGGCGAGGTCCGCGACTCCGAGGCGCTCGCCAACGAGATCGCCACGTTCTTCGATGCCGCCGACCTGCCTCGCAAGAACGTGAGGCTCGGCATCGGCTCGAGCCGCACCGGCGTCCGCGTCTTCGAGCGCCCGGTCGTCGACGATCCGAAGCAGCTCGCCAACGCCATCCGCTTCCGCGCGTACGAGACCCTGCCAATCCCGATGGAAGAGGCAATGCTCGACTACCAGATCGTCGAAGAGGCGAACGCTCCCGACCGGGTGCTGCTCGCCGTCGCCTACCGCGACCTCGTCGACCGCTACGCCGAAACGTGTACCGCGGCCAAGATCGAGCTCGTCGGCATGGACATCGAGGCCTTCGCGCTGCTCCGCGCCGTCGGAGGTGAGCCGCTCGCCGCCGGTGAGCGTGCCGAAGCCGCCCGCGTCGCCGTCTCGATCGGATTCGACCGCACCACGGTCGCGGTGTCCGACGGACGCGTCTGCGAGTTCACGAGAGTCCTCGACTGGGGCGGCGCCCGCGTCACGGCCGCCATCCAGCAGGCACTCGAGGTCGACGCCGGCGAGGCCGAGCGGATCAAGC
>Ga0335083_10012483_pt1 | contig 10161 bp, 10 predicted proteins | sample Lox_Sample_42_FD_206716 | JGI IMG/M metagenome (GOLD analysis project Ga0335083, IMG submission 206716) | Soil microbial communities from Loxahatchee National Wildlife Refuge, Florida, United States - Lox_Sample_4.2 | ecosystem: Environmental > Terrestrial > Soil > Wetlands | place: USA...
CCCGGCTGCGATTCGTCACCCTTTGCGGTGAACACGCCGAGGCCGCTCGCTAGCGCAACACCCACGAGAATTCCGGCGATCGTTCGAATCGTCATGATCTCTCCTTTGTCCGGGTTGGCTGGCTGACCCGTATTGCGAGCTGCACGCCAGCCGCATTCATTCCCGGCGCCGCGATCGTTGCACGTGCTCGCGTCACGCGACAACCTGAAAGGCAGTGTGCGCCGTTTGGGTCTCGCCGCGCGTTGTGTGATCCCGTATCGGGGCTCAGCCCGGGCCGCGCCCAGCCGGCCCGCCTGCGGCGCGTTCGAGCCGGTCCTCGAGCTCACCGATATAGGCAGAAATGGAAGTGCCGGACTGTTCGATCGCTGCGCGCAGCTCGCTTTCGAGGCGATCGAGCCTGCCGAGCAGCTCGCCGTGCGATGCCGCGCGACGTGTCTCGAGGGTCTTCAGCGCTTCTTCCAGGAAACCGCGCAGCTCGCTGAAGCGAGAGACCTCCGCTTGCTCTGCCAGTTCACGCTGCGCTTGCAGCTCGCGCGCCTGGCGGCGCCCCGCGAGCAGCACCGAGCTTTGCAGATAGACGACGTAGATCAGGAAGAGCACGCTCAGCAACGCCATCGGGACGAGCAGCATCACTCCCACCGGCGCATCGATGCTCCAGAATCCGAGCGAGAACTGCGAGCGGGCGGTGAATGCGCTCCAGTTGAGGGCGATGAACAGGATGATCGCTGCCACGACGAGGATCATCAACAGCGTGCGCACCCGCATGGCGACCTCACTTGTGAATCGTTCGTCGGTTCGCGCCGCCTGCAGCGTGGCCACAGGTCTTTCGGGGCGAATCACCAGGCCACTACGGCGCTCCCGACCCTGGCAGCCGAGTGAACCGCCGCACCTACGTCCGGAGCGGCGCAGGCGACAGTGTAGCCCATGAAACTCGGCATCCGCGCGGCACTCGGCCGGAGGCAGTCGATGCTTGCGCACCACCGGTTCTGAGAGAGGGGCCCAAGGAAGCGTGCGGTGGGTGTGGATGCGGGCGAAGGCGCGTCGTTACGCACGGCTATTGAAGTTTTCCTACGTCCCGGTTATAAGCGCGGGGATGATCTTCGTCGAGGCGACGAGCGAGGTACGCCGTGTTTGCGGCCGGCGCCCGGGCCTGGCAGCGAAGGCGCTCGTCATCGGTCTGCTGCTTGGTGCGCATGCCGCGGTTGCGGACGCTCCAGATGTGCCGACCATCGCTGCCACGGAGGCACAAGCGCACGTGGGCGAGAGAGTGCGTGTATGCGGCGTTGTCGCCAGCGCCCGTTACACGCCAAAGTCGCGGGGAAGGCCGACCTTTCTCAATCTGGAGCGGCCTTATCCGAAGCCGGCGTTCACCATCGTCATCTGGCAGGAGAACCGCGAGGCGTTCGGCAAGCCGGAGGTCGTATACCTGCACAAGCGTGTATGCGTGACCGGCACGGTGAAAACGTATAGGGGAAGCCCGGAGATCATCGCGACCGAACCGCGACAGTTGAGCTCCGACTGAGACAGCACGCGGACGGTCATCGGCCTGCGCTCACGTATGGCGATGACGACGTGCCGGGGAAATACCGTTCGACTTCCAGGGAGGAATTGAGATGCCTACTGCCGTGTCCGGTTTCGATTCGCTGATGGAGATCACCAAGCGGCCGCCCTTGGTCTTTGTGGAGGGGCAAGGCTCCTGGCTCATCGATCAGAACGGCAAGCGTTATCTCGATTTCGTGCAGGGGTGGGCGGTGAACTGCCTCGGTCACTGCCCGCGACCGGTAGTCGAAGCCATCTCGAGACAGGCGGCGAAACTGATCAACTGCAGCCCCGCCTTCTACAACGAGCCGATGATCCGGCTGGCCGAGATGATCGCCCGGCACAGCGGCTTGCATCGCACCTTCTTCACCAACAGCGGTGCGGAGGCCAACGAGGGAGCGATCAAGCTGGCTCGCAAATGGGGACAGAAGTTTCGCAACGGGGCCTACGAGATCATCACCATGGAACACAGCTTCCATGGCCGGACCCTGGCGACCATGTCCGCCTCCGGCAAGCCCCAATGGGAGAAGCTCTTCGAGCCCAAGGTGCCGGGCTTTCCCAAGGTGCGCCTGAACGATCTGGAGGCGATCTCGGCCGTCATCACCGACAAGACCGTCGCCGTGATGCTGGAGCCGATCCAGGGCGAGTCCGGGGTCTTTGCGGCGACGGACGAGTTCCTGCGCAGCCTGCGCGAGCTGACCAAGCGAAAGGGGATCCTGCTCATCCTGGACGAGATCCAGACCGGGGTCGGGCGCACGGGGAAGCTCTTCGGCTTCGAGCATGCGGGCGTGCGGCCCGACATCATGACCTTGGGCAAAGGGTTGGGCGGCGGCGTTCCGCTGGCGGCGCTGGTCGCACACGAGGAAGTGTGCTGCTTCGAGCATGGCGATCAAGGCGGCACGTTCAACGGGAATCCTCTGGTCACCGCTGCGGGCTGCGCCGTGATCGAGGAGGTGGCCAAGCCGGAGTTTCTGCGGCGTGTTTCCGAGACCGGTGAATACCTGGCGGCTCGCCTGGCCGCGTTATCGCGCAAGCATGACTGCGGTGAGGTGCGCGGTCGAGGCCTGCTCCTCGCGCTCGAGCTCAAGTCGGAAACCGGCGCTGCGATCGTGGACCTCGCCCGCGAGCGCGGCGTGCTGCTCAATTCTCCGCGCCCGAGCTCGCTGCGGTTCATGCCGGCTCTCACGGTCAATCGCGAGGAGATCGATCACATGGTCGGGATGCTGGACGGTCTGCTCGGCGAGGCGCCGTGAGGCCACAGCGTAGAGCACGAGCTCGGGGCCGCGCGTAGGCGCGACGCCGGCGCTGCCGCGGGTGCGCATCGGGGGAATCGTGTACAGTGGACGCCGATCTGCCGCGAGCCGCCGGTTCGCACCGTTTCGTCTCTCATCCTAGCGTCGAGCGCAAGCCATGTTCGAAACCACGATCGCCGGCAGCCTGCCTAAGCCATCCTGGCTCGCCGAGCCGCGCAAGCTCTGGCCCCAATGGAAGCTCGCGGGCGACACGCTCGCGGAAGCGAAGCGCGACGCCACGCTCGTATGGCTCAAGACCCAGGAGGACGCGGGGATCGACATCGTCACCGACGGCGAGCAGTCGCGCCAGCACTTCGTGCACGGATTCCTCGAATCGGTCGAAGGCATCGACTTCGAGCGGAAGGTGAAGATGGGCATCCGCAACAACCGTTACGAGGCGATGGTGCCGACGGTCGTCGCCCAGCTGCGCCTAAAGGGCCGAGTGCACGCGACCGAGGCCCGGCTCGCCCGCACGCACACGCAGCGCAAGCTCAAATTCACGCTGCCCGGCCCCATGACGATCGTGGACACGATCGCGGACGCGCACTATGGAGACCGGGTCAAGCTGGCGATGGCGTTCGCCGATCTGCTGAACCAAGAGGTGCGCGCCCTGGAGGCGGACGGCGTCGACGTGATCCAGTTCGACGAGCCAGCCTTCAACGTCTACATGGACGACGTGACCCGCTGGGGAGTCGAGGCCCTGCACCGCGCGATCGATGGCCTCCGCTGCCAGACCGCGGTGCACATCTGCTATGGCTACGGCATCAAGGCGAACATCGACTGGAAGAGCACGCTGGGAAGCGAGTGGCGCCAATACGAGCAGATCTTCCCCGCGCTCGCGAAGAGCCGGCTCGGTCAGGTGTCCATCGAGTGCGCGAACTCGCACGTGCCGATGAGCCTACTGCGGCTGCTCGAGGGGAAGGACGTGCTGGTGGGAGTGATCGACGTTGCGAACGACCAAGTGGAGACGGCCGAGCAGGTCGCGAGTGTGGTCGCAGAGGCGATGAAGTACGTGCCCAAAGCGCGGATCTTCCCGTGCACCAACTGCGGCATGGCGCCGATGGACCGGGAGGTGGCGGCGGGCAAGCTCAGGGCGCTCGCCGCGGGCACCGCGCTCGCGCGCAGCCGCTTCGCGTGAACCTCGGCACGTCGCAGCAGCCAGACCGCACGGATCAGCGCAGCAGCTTGAACGCGTGCGTCCACTGGTTGCGAAGCAAGCCTGGGATGCACCAGAGCATGCAGAGCGGTTCGATCGCCCTGGCGGCTTCCGCTTTACCCATGTCCGCCGTCTCCCATCCGAACTGATCGAGAATCTCGCTGACGGTTTTCTTGGCGGGCTCGTCGTTGCCGCAGATGAACATGGTCGGCCGGCCTCCTTTGAAGTGCGGGTTGACCATCAGGGCGCTGCCGACGCAGTTGAAGGCCTTGACGAAGCGGGCGCCCGCGAACTCGCGCTGCAGCCGCTCCATCAGCGATTCGTCGAGGGTGGTGAAGAATCTCAAAACACCATTGGTGGGGGGCGCATCCGCGATCGGATTCGTCGCATCGATTACCACCTTGCCCGAGAGATTGGCGGGATTGGCCGCGCGCAACGCATCCGCAGCGACGGTCCCCTTGACCGCGAGCACCAGCAGGTCCCCGAACTTCGCCGTGTCGGCAAAACTCGCCACATGCGAGATGGAGTTCTGTGCCGCCCAGTCCGCCAGTTTGGCGGGAGTGCGCGAGCCCAGCATGACGTCATGGCCGTGCTTCAGCAGGCCGCTGCCCAGCACCTTCGCTACGGTACCCGATCCGAGCACTCCGACTTTCATGGCTCCTCCTTCGCGATGCTATTGACGTAGCCGGAACCTTGCACCGGCCCGGCAAGGCCCCGGGGCGTTGACGTTTAGGATTCATAGCTCACCAGCACCATGTCGGCGGCGCGCTGGCGAAGCGGGATCAGCGCCTGATACGCGGGGGACTCGTACCAGCCTTTGATCGCGGCCGCGTCCGGAAATCGGATGACCACGCAATCCGCGTACGGATGCTCCCCGCTCAGCACGGCGACGCGCTGACCGCGCAGCATGACTTCCGCGCCCCACTCGGCGAGCGTGGCCGGGACTTTTGCGCGGTACTGCGCCCAGAGCTGTGGATCTTGCACGCTGATATGGCCTATGACGTAAGCAGCCATCCTGTCCTTCCTCTCGTAAATTCTGGCAGGTTCAGCGCGGCCGGTCCCCTGCCAGCGTGATCCGATGCATGACTCTGCGGTACCCGTGATAGTCGTTCACCGGGTTGTGCAGCGTGCAGCGGTTGTCCCAGAAAGCGAGCGAGCCCACTCGCCACTGGAAGCGGCAGGTGAACTCCGGCCGGACTTGATGCTGGAACAGATAATTCAGCAGCGGGGCGCTCTCCGCTTCGGTCATGTCCTTGAACCGTACCGTGTGGGCGGCGTTGACGTACAGCGATCGGCGGCCGGTTTCCGGGTGCGTGCGCGCGACCGGGTGCTCAGCGACGTACTCGTGCCTGGCATCCTCTCGGGCATCCGTCCTCATCCGGTCCTCGCGCGTTCGCGTCACGTCCGCCTTCGCGGAGCTGTTCACCGCAACTGCACCTTCGAGCATCCGGCGCAGCCCGGGGGATAAGGCTTCGTATGCGAGGACTTGATTGGCGAACAGGGTGTCTCCGCCGGCAGGCGGGACTTCGCGCGCCAGCAGCATGGAACCCATCGGCGGGCGCTCCAGGTAGGCCGTGTCGGTGTGCCAGATGCCGCCGAAGTTGACCCGCTCTTGCTCGAGTTTCGCCACCTCGATGACTTCGGGGAAGCCAGGCAGGCCTTTGACGAAGGGATACTCGGTGGGCTCGCCCATGGCGCGCGCGAAGGCCAGGAACTCCGCAACGGTCAGGTTCTGAGCCCGGAAGAAAACGACGAGGTGCTCGAGCAGCGCGGCTCGTATCTCGGCCGCCGTGGGTGCGGACAACGGTCGGGACAGATCCACGCCGTGGATTTCCGCTCCCAGGGCGCCGGCGATCTTCGTGATCTCCAGCACATCGTTCCCCTGTTGGCAGTGAGCGCGTCGCTGCCGGACAACAGCCCGGTTACAGTAAGACATCGTATGCTACCTCGGGGACGATGTCAGGGTCCGGGCGCATACGGTGCGGGCACCAGCCCGACCCGGATCGCGGGCGCGAGTTCCGTGCGACGCGCAGCCGGCAGCGGATGGCTTCGCTGCCGTGCGAAGGCTCAGTGCGCCGATGGCGTGATCGCCGGCCGAGCGGCAAAACCGAAAATGTACTTCATCGCGTCGCCGATGGTGGAGTCCCAGACCGTCCAGACATGCGCCCCGTCGACGATTCGAAGCTCTGCCGGCTGCTTGTTGGCCCGCAGCAGCTCGTAGAGCTGCACGACCTCCTTCTCGATGTAGAAATCGTCGTCGTCCCCGGAGTTCAGGTACATCGACACCGGCATTTTCTTCGCGAGATAGGCGTCCCACAATGCCGGATAGTTGAGCGACTTCCAGATCGCGGCGTCGAAGTCGGGAGTGCCGAACACGCCCACGCGCCGTGCCGACGAGTTCTGCGGCGGCTCCGGGTTGTAGATCGCAGGCGAGAGCAGGGCGGCGGCGCGGAACATCTCCGGATACTTGAGCGCGAAGCGCAGCGAGCCGTATCCCCCCATCGACTCGCCTCCGATCAGGCGCCCGTCGCGCTGGGTCAACACGCGGAAGCTCTTTTCCACGTCCGGGATCAGGTCCTGCAGGAACGCGGTCTCCATCTTCTCCTTGCGGTCGACATACCAGGTCGTACCCGCATCGGGCATCACGATCACCGCAGGTGGGATATCGCCGCTTGCGATGAGCGCGTCCGCGGTGGGCTGGATGCGGCCCTTGACCACCCACTCGTAGAGGTCGGCTCCGTTTCCATGCAGCAGGTACAGGACAGGGTAGCGCAGGTTGGAGTTGTCATACCCGCTCGGCAGGTAGACGGCGTAGCTCCAGTTGCGATCCAGCACCGCGGAGCGAAACTCTCGGGTCACCACAATGCCCGCATGCGCTGCGGACAGGTAGGCGGCGCCGAACACGGCGAGCGCGGCGACAGCGAAGCGGCGCGTAAGACATGCGAAGTCCATGGAATTGTCTTTCATGGCTCATTGCGTGGCGAGCTGCAAGCGGATCACGTCCTTCTCCTTCAGCCGAACCGGATCGGTGTAGAGCAACAGGCCTCGTCCGAAGCAGTGCTTGAGCCGCTGCAGAACCGCCTGATGGACCGTGCCATCGAGCGTCTGGAACGCCACCTGGGCGCCGCCATGCTGCCGCAGCCACGCGGCGAGGTTCGCCTGATCCTGGTCGTGCTTGTGATGCAGCACCAGGAACTGGACTGGATGCGAAGACAGGGCCGGAAGCTGCACCTCGGTGGTCGCTTCCAGCACCTCGGCCTCCAAGGTGAGTTCCGCAGCTTGTACGGAGGCCGCGAACATGACGGCGAATGCCGCGATCAGGCGTCTGCACATGCCTATGCTCCCGTCGTTGGAATGGAGCGCGCCAGCCGTCTGCCGGTGACGCTCGCCCCGGCCGTCTGAGAACCGCTGCGCTGCGAACGCCGCTCGATTCGGCCGCTCGGTGGACTCCACCCCGAAACGGGTGAAACCCCCGCGGGTCAGTATAGCGCGACGATCTCGAGGGCGGCTCCGCGCGTGCTGCCCCAAGGGAAGCGCTCGGCCGCCCGGAGCCGAGCGGCGCGTCGCCTCGCCGTCCCGCCCGCTCAGTTGGCGTCGCCGCCGGCTGCGGATTTGGGGGGCCTGGCGAAGTCGTAGCGCACGCCGACCCAGATGCCGAAGGGGGCGCCCGGTGTGCTGAACACGCTGTTTGTGGGGGTCAGCGTGTAGCTGAAGTTGGGACCGCTGAAAAAGTCCTGGCCCAATATACCCGCCGTCTGGTACTTGAGGTTGAACACGTTGTTGATGCGCCCGAACACCTGCAGCTGGTCCGTGACCTGCCAATGGCCATCGAGATTGAAGATCGTATATCCGGGGATCGTGCCGTTTACGTCCTGGTTGTTGTTGTCTCCTATGGCGTACTGACTGCTCTGATAAACGATCGCCCCGCCCAGCGAGACCTTGGGACTGACCTGCCAGTCGGCGCGCAGCTTCAGGTTGTTGGCTGGGATGCCCGGGACGTGGTCGCCTGGCTGAACTTGAATGTCGCCCGCGGTGTTCGCCGAGGAGTTGTTCGGGCTCTGCATGAAGAAGGAGGTCTGATAGGTGGCGCTGACATAGCCATAGTTGACCTGCAGATTCACCGGTCCTAGCCGCTGCTGCAGGCCCAGCTCGACGCCCTGTCGTCGGGTCTGCGGGATGTTCGTGAAAAAGCCGACGACGCCGTTGGCCCCCGTGCTGACGAACTGAATGTCGTTGTACAGGTTCGCGCGGTAGACGGCAGCGTTCCAAGAAGTGTTCGGACCGAGCGCCCCTCGGCCTCCCAGCTCGAGCGTCTTGGCGACTACGGCTTGGAGCGGGGGATCCGACACGAAGGCGTTGGGCAGAGGGCAGGGCGCATTGGGGTCCGCGCAGGTCAGCTCCACGGCGGTGGGGGCGCGCATGCCCTCGTTGTAGCTGATGTAGGTGTTCACTGCTTTGCTCGGGTTGTAGTTCAAGCCGACCGCCGGGTTGAAGCGCTGATAAGTATTGGTGCCGTTGATGTTCGAGGTGGGGGACAACTCGTCCGTGATCTCGATCGTCGCGATGTTGTACCGGCCGGCGAGTGTCATCATCAGCTCGCTGGTGAACGCGAAGGTGTCCGTGAAGTAGAACCCGGTGTAGGCGTTGGTGCTGTTCACGTCGGTCACCAAGCTGAAGGGCGTGGTGCCCAGTGTCTGCCGCGCAGCGTTGAATACGGCACCCTGCTCGCTCTGCGTGAAGTTGGTGTTGCCGTGGTCGTAGCTCGCGCCCACGGTGAAGCTATTCTTGCGAGCGGCCAACGGCGTGAGCAGCGTGAACTGGATCGTGCCTCCCAGACCGTTCGTATCCGTTACGCTCTCGATGTTGCTCGCCGGACACTGCACGACAGTGCCGTTGCACTGGGTGCCGCTGGCGCTGCCGTTGAAGCCGTCATTCACGTTGCTGCTCATGTTGTTGCTGTTGAGCTCGCGCCAGTAGATGTTGCCGCCCAATATCTTGTCCGCAGTCAGCACCTTGCTCAGCTTCAGATCGACGAAGTTGAGGTTGTTCTGGGTGATGTCCGGCCACGTGTACGCGAGCTTGTCGTCGACCGCGTACATAGCGGTCGGGAGCGTCTGCCCGCCCCACAGATTGTTGTCTGCGAAGGTGTAGCTCAGGTCGGCGTCGAAATCGGCGGTCTGATAGCCGACCTTGCCGAACAGCTGCTGCACCAGGCTTTGAGAGATATCGTTGTCGCGCCAGCCGTTGCTGTTGAAGTAGTTGCCGTACACGTAGTAGTCGAAGTTATCCTTGGCGCCGCCGTATTCGACGTTCCCGCTGTAGGTATTCCAGGATCCGCCATACACCGAAGCGGAGCCGCCGGGGTATTCGCGGCCGCTTTTCGTGTTGATCGACAGAGCGCCGCCCAACGTGTTCAGGCCGAACACGGGATTCGACCCCGGGATGAGGACCATGGATGAGATGGCTCCCTGCGGAACGAGGTCCCAGTTAACGACGTCGCCGAAGGGATCGTTGATCCGGACGCCGTCTTGAAACACGGACAGGCCCTGCGGGAAGCCCAGCAGCGGCGAAGCGGTGAAACCGCGGAAGTTCACGTCCGGCTGGTAGGGGTTGCCCTGGCTTTCGTTGATGCTGACGCTGCCGAGGTTGCGGTCGAGATAGTCGGGCAGGTTGATCGATTCCTGCTTCTGCATCTCGGCGCCCGTGGCGGCCTGAACATTGGCGGGAACCTCGCTCACGGGGACGCCGATGCCGGGGAGTGGCGTCGTACTGATCACCTCGACCGTGGGCGCCTCGATTTGGGAGGCGGGGTTGGTCTCGGGTTTTGCTTCCTGGGCAAGCGCTGGCGCCGCTGCGCAGCCGGCCGCGAGCCAAGCGGCGGCGAGTGTCGCTCTCATTCTTCTGGTCTCCTTCCCTTTCCGTCCACACCGCCGCCTGGTGGCTGGTAGCAACCAGTGTGGCTGTTTTGCTGCATCCCCTCATGCGACCGCTTGCGAGGACAGCCCATCGTCTGAGGCCGTCATCGCGCGCGTCGCGCGATTTTATCCGCTTGATTGCACACGGAAGCCCGGCCTTTCCGGGCCGGGTTCCGCGAGCTCGCTATCGGGAGATGGAGCAGCGCGTCGCGAGCGCGCTAACTAGATCATTGCAAGCGTGGGGCCAGCCCGAGCGAGT
>Ga0335083_10012486_pt1 | contig 10160 bp, 12 predicted proteins | sample Lox_Sample_42_FD_206716 | JGI IMG/M metagenome (GOLD analysis project Ga0335083, IMG submission 206716) | Soil microbial communities from Loxahatchee National Wildlife Refuge, Florida, United States - Lox_Sample_4.2 | ecosystem: Environmental > Terrestrial > Soil > Wetlands | place: USA...
ATCATGGCGGCCATGCTACGCACGCGGATCGCGCGGATCGTCGGGGAGAATACCTAGACGCCCGGCAGGCCAATGCGCGCCGGGCAGTCGGGAATGTGAGCCAGGTCTCACCCGCGCACCGTGAGTTCTCGTGAGATCGGTCGACAGTTAGCTGTGCAAGGCAACGCCTTGCAAGCAGAATCATGCAAGAGGTAAACGCTGGAGTTTGAGCGGTGGCGGCCTTTGTAGACCTGATGCGTGCGCCGTCGGAGCTGTCGATCGGGACGGCGGCGGTGGACAGCGTGCTCACGGCAATTCGCGAGCACCTTGGGATGGACGTTGCCTTCGTCTCGGAATTCCGGCAGCAAGACCGCATATTCCGCCACGTCAACGCCCGTGACCGCTCGCCCATCCGGCAGGGCGATACCTGCCCGCTCGACCAGGGCTACTGCCAGCGTGTCGTCGACGGTCGTCTGCCACAGCTGATCCCCGATACGCGGCGTGTTCCGGCGGCGCTCGCCCTGCCGGAAACGCAGGCCATTCCGATCGGCGCGCATATCAGCGTGCCGGTGCGACTCGCCGATGGCCGCGTATTCGGCACGCTCTGCTGCTTCAGCTTCGCATCCGACGCGTCGCTGAACGAGCGCGACCTGAGCGTGCTGCGGGCGTTTGCCTCGCTGCTCGGTTCGCAACTCGATCGCGATGTCGTCAGCGAGGAATCCTTCGAAGTGGCGAAGGCGCGGGTGACCGCAGCGCTGGAATCGGGCCAGCCTTCGATTGCCTACCAGCCGATCTTCGATCTCGCGTCGGGCAGGCTCGCCGGGCTGGAGTGCCTGTCGCGCTTCAATGGCGAGCCCAGGCGCACGCCCGACAAGTGGTTCGCCGAGGCCGCGAGCGTCGGGCTCGGCGTCGAACTCGAATTGGCCGCGATCCGCGCCGGGGTGCTTGCGCTGCGCGACGTGCCGGAAGACGTCTACCTGGCCGTCAATTGCTCGCCGAGGACCATCCTGGACGCGCGGGTGCAGAAGTTCCTCGTGACATCGGTCGACATGAAGCGAGTCGTCCTGGAAATCACCGAGCATGATTACATCCACGACTATCCGGTGCTGCTGTCGGTGCTCGCGCCGCTCCGCGCGATGGGCCTGCGCGTGGCCATCGACGATGCGGGCGCAGGCTACGCGAGCTTCCGCCACGTGCTGCACATCCAGCCGGACAAGATCAAGCTCGACATCAGCCTGACGCGCAATGTCGATTGCGATCCGACGCGACGTGCACTGGCCTCGGCGCTCATCGCCTTCGGGCGCGAGACGCGCGCCCACATTGTGGCCGAGGGCGTCGAGACGGCCGCCGAGCTGCAAACCCTGGCAAGACTGGGCGTTCACAATGCGCAGGGCTATTTCCTGGCGCGTCCGATGGGGCTCGCCGATGCGCTGCAGCAGGTAATCCCTTCGGCGGCGGGGAATCAGCCGCGCGATTCTTCGACGGCCATGGCCTAGCGGCCACGACCCGGCCGACGCCAGCAGCGCATCATGGCGCCACCGCCGGTGGCCGCGTAGGATTCGATCACGTCATGGGCGTTCATGTTCGGTCCTCTTGCAGGAGTCGCTCCATGGCGTCGTTGATGCCGCGCCAGGATTCGGTCAGTTGCCTGAGCAGTTTCTTGCCATCCGCATTCACTGCGTAGTAGCGCCGCGGCGAGTTGCCATCGACCTTCCACTCGCTCTTCAGGAACCCCTGCGCCTCGAGCCGGCGGAGCAGCGGATAGAGGGTGCCTTCCTCGATCGACATGCCCAGTTCCGCGAGCGCCTGGCGCAGTTCGTAGCCATAGCGCGGAGAGCGCAGCTGCGACAGCGCGGCCAGTACCACGACGCCGCGCCGAAGCTCGAGTTCCAGTTTGTCGAAAGCATACGCGCCACCCATGTGGCGTACTGTACTGTGTAATGCACAGTATACAAGTTCACCGAATCGACGGCAGCGACTCGTAATTAAGGTCAACTACCTCAACTGGTTGCAATTCAAATGCAAATGATTATCATTACTGCCCAATGACTCGAACACCACCTGGAGAGCGACCCATTGAACCACCGCGCCCTGGGACGGCCGGCGCGATGCGGATTCTTTCCCGCGAATTGTTCAAGCAGGCGCGTGAAGTGCTGATCGAGCACGACGACCAGGTCTATCGCCTGCGAATCACGCATCAGAACAAGCTCATTCTGACCAAGTAGTTTCTTCAAAACCCCAGCCAGCCAGTCCGGCCGCTCCAAAACGATGGGGCGCTGCGCACGCCAGCCAGTCCAATCGCAAGGAGTGCGCGATGCGTCCTGTTGTCCCGATTGCCGGCGTCATGCTGGCCGCGTTGGTTCGTGCCGCCGGTGCGGCCGACGATGTACAACCCGAAACGATCCTCATCGTCGCCGAGCGCGACGCGCGCACCAGCAAGGGCGCAACGGGGCTTGATCTCTCCGTGGCCGATACGCCGCAGTCTGTCACCATCATCGATCGCGACACGATGGACCGATTCGCGCTCGACGATGCCAACGATGTGCTGCGCATGACGACGGGCGTCAACGTTGATTCCGTCGAGACCGATCGCACGTACTACAATTCGCGCGGATTCGACATCAAGAGCATGCAGGTCGACGGCATCGGGTTGCCGTTCAACTGGAACGTCGTCGGCGCGCTCGACACGGCGGTGTATGACAAGGTGGAAGTCGTGCGCGGTGCGAACGGCTTGCTCACCGGCACTGGCAATCCTTCCGGTACGATCAACTACGTGCGCAAGCGACCGATGAACACGCTCATGGCGCAAGGCGAAGTCACGCTCGGATCCTGGAATCGCCGACGCATCGAAGCCGACGTGTCGACGCCATTCAATGCCTCCGGCAGTTGGGCCGGCCGCCTGGTCGTGGCGGCGCAGGACGGCGATTCCTGGCTCAACCTGTACAACAACCGGCGGTCCATCTTCCAGGGCATCGTCGATGGCGAACTCGGCTCGCGCGTCACGCTGACGCTGGGCTATACGCAGCAGGACAACAAATCGCGCGGCGTGCTGTGGGGTGCCTTGCCATTGCAATTCACGGACGGCACGCAAACCGACTATGACGTCTCGACCACGACGTCGATGAACTGGACTTACTGGAACACCTATTCGAAGACTGCGTTTGCGGAGCTGGGCTTCAAGCTGTCGGCGAACTGGCAGTCCAAGATCGTCGTGACCTACAACGACTATCACGAGCCCTCGGAGCTCTTCTACACCTACGGATTGCCCGATCGCGCGAGCGGACTCGGCCTGTTGGGTTACCCCGGAAAATATGAGCAGAATTCGCACGGCACAATCGTGGACGCGACGCTGTCTGGAACATTCGCCCTGGGAGGCCATTCGCATGAATTGCTGCTGGGCGTCAGCGACTCGAAGCAGCACAACACCTACCTGGCGGCCGACGCGCCCGCGGATGATCCGGCCTGGGGCGCGCTGCCGGCATTCCCGGGTTGGAACGGCGCCGAAATCGGGCGGCCGGCGTTCAGTGCGCCGTATCTCGCGGGTGAATGGGACACAAAGCTGCGACGCCTCTATGGAGCCACGCGATTCAGCGTGAGTGACGGCCTCAAGCTCATCATCGGTGTCAACGCCCTCGATGCAAAGACCTCCGGAGACAGCTTCGGTGCGTCGATGAACGCAAAGGACAATGCGCTGAGCCCATACGTGGGCCTCACCTGGCGCATCGTGCCGCAGTTGAATGCCTATGCGAGCTACAGCGATATCTACGAACCCCAGCCGGACTGGGATGTGAACCATGTGCTGCTGGGGCCCGCGAAGGGCCGCAGCTATGAAGCGGGGCTGAAGGGCGAGTGGTTCGGCAGGCGCCTGTTGACCACCGCGGCCGTGTTTGAAGCGCGACAGGGCAACTACGCGCAACCGGCGGGCTACGACTCGAATGGCATCGCCTACGCCGAAGGCATCGATGTGCGTTCGCGCGGCTACGAACTCGAGATCGCGGGCCGCCCGCTTGAATTCCTTACGGTGCAGGCCGGCTATACGCAACTGCGCCTGCGGGATCCTTCCGGCGCCGATACGCGCAGTTTCGTGCCGCGCCAGACCTTCAAGCTGCTGGGCACGCTCAGGGTGCCGGGCGTCACGGGGCTCGAGCTCGGCACCTCGCTCCGGTGGCAATCGACGATCCACACCGGCGCGATCGTGCAGCGGCGCTACGCGTTGCTGGGCGTGCAGGGCAGCTACAGGATCTCGCCGAAGCTCGAGCTTGGCGTGAACATCGACAACGTGACCGACCGCAAGTACCTCGAGAGCCTGTATTGGGACCAGGCCTACTACGGGCCGCCGCGCAACGTGCAGGCGCGCGTGACGCTGCGCTATTAGGCACGCATGGCCGCGATGACCGAAAGCACGATCGTTCGCCGACCCTGGTCGGTGCGCGCAGCGCTGGTGCGCGTGCATCGCTGGTTGGGGCTGGGCATCGCGCTGTTCCTGTTCGTCGCGGGCCTGACGGGCGCGCTGATCAGCTGGGATCACGAGCTCGATGCCGTGCTGAACCCGCGACTGTTCGTGGCTGACAGTGGTGTGGCCGCTGCCAGCGACGCGCCATCGCAAGCGGCCACGAGCAGGGCCCGGGGCGGACTCGAGCTCGCCGCGCAGCTCGAGTCACGCGATCCGCGGCTGCAGGTGATCTACACGCCACTTGTTGCCGTGCCCGGCGAGACGTTGCAGATGCTCGTGGCGCCGCGCATCGAATCCGCGACCGGCAAGCTCGTTCAGCTCGACTTCAACCAGGTTGCGATCGATCCATCGACCGGCGTTGTGCAAGGCCGGCGCGAGTGGGGTGCGGTCTCGCTCGCGCGCGAGAACCTGTTGCCGTTCCTGTACAAGCTCCACTACACGATGCACATCCCGGACGTGCGCGGCGTGCAGCTGGGCATCTGGGTGATGGGAATCGTCGGCATCGTCTGGGTGCTCGATGGCATCGTCGCGCTGGCGATTTCATTCCCGAGCCGGGCAGCGTGGCGCAAGTCGCTCGCCTTCCGCTGGGGCAAGGGCGGATTTCCACTGCTGTTCGACCTGCATCGCTCCAGCGGTGTGTGGCTGTGGTTGCTGTTGTTGGTCGTGGCGCTGACCTCGGTGTCGATGAACCTGCAGTACCAGGTGGTGCGGCCCATCGTCGCGCGCTTCTCGACGCTCTCGCCGGATGTGTTCTCGACGCGCCGGCCCGTGTCGGCGGAGAAAGCGATCGAGCCCGCCATAAGCCGCGCGCAGGTCGTGCAACTTGCGCGCGGCGAGGCGGCGCGTCGCCAGATCAGCGCGCCGGCGGGCGCGGTCTTCTACTCGCCCGAATATGCGACGTATGGCGTAGGGTTTTTTTCACCCGGCCAGGACCACGGAGACGGGGGCCTCGGCAATCCCTGGCTCTATTTCGACGCTGCGAGCGGCGCACCGGTCGGCGCTGCGGTGCCGGGCACCGGTTCGGCCGGCGATCTGTACATGCAGGCGCAGTTTCCGCTGCATTCCGGCCGCATCGCCGGAACGACGGGTCGCGTCGTCGTCAGTGCGCTGGGATTGGTCGTGGCCTCGCTGTCACTGACCGGCGTGCTGATCTGGGTCCGCAAGCAACGTGCAAGGCGCTTGCAAGCCGATTGAATTAGGATAGGCGCACCAAAGCAGATCGGGCCTGAAGGAGACCATCGTCATGGCAAAGAAATCAACGCTGGACAAGAAAAAGGTGCTGGCCACGCTCAATCGCATCATGGAGCTCGAGTTGGCGGGCGTCGTGCGCTACACGCACTATTCGCTGATGGTGTATGGCTACAACCGCATCCCGATTGTCGACTGGCTGAAGAAGAACGCCGAGGAGGGCCTGGGGCACGCCCGGCAGGCCGGGGAATTGGTGACCTGGCTCGGCGGACATCCGTCGCTGTCGATCGGACCGCTGCTCGAATCGCACAAGCACGACATCGGCGACATCCTGCGCGAGTCGCTGGAGATCGAGGCGGAGGCGCTCGGCGCCTATAACAAACTGTTGAACCTGGTGCGCGACAAGAACGTACGGCTCGAGGAATACGCGCGCGACCTGATCTCCAACGAGGTGGCGCACCAGGACGAGGTCAACAAGATGCTGCGCCGCCCGGGGCAGACCGAGGTGTTCGCGCCCTAGCCGCGCACGTTGTTGCGTGTCGCGGCGAGACGCCGGCCCAGCACGACGTGCACCGGCAAGGCCACGGCCGCGACCAGGCCCACGACCCAGTGCGTGATGCTGATGTACGCCCGCGCGCGATCATCGACAATGTAGTACAGGCCGTAGGCCGAGACAGCGAGCGCGCAGATCGTGACGATGTTCACGACGCCGCTGGTTCGATTGACATGCTGGCGCCAGCCGGAGCGCACGTGATGCGTCAGCACCATGCCAAACGTGACCAGAAAGCCCATCGCCGCGGCGCCATGGAGGCGCAACCACCACACCTCGGAAGGGTGGGGCGCACCGGGAAAATCGCCGCGCCCATGCAGGAGATAGTGCGCGACCAGCCAGCCCGCGCCTGAAGTGAGCAACAACGCGCTGCACACGTACAACCAACGACGATGATTCGGCCGCAGCTTGAACGACGGCCGATGGACGTGCCGTCTCACAGCGAGGCGATCCTGCCGGTATCGAACTTGAGCACCGTCGCTGGACTCCCTGCGGGCGGCGGCCGCAGCCACTCGCGGCCGCAGGCGCGCAATCCGTTTCGATCAATGACGACGGCCTGTGCGTTCAGGCACTGCAGCACGCCCAGCGCCGACTGCGGCGCCAGCCGCACGACTTTCGTCAGCGCGTCGGCCGTCATGCAGTCTGCGGCGAGGACACTAATGCTGCGCTCCCATGCGATGCAAGTGCCGCGATCGGGATCGACCAGCGCATCGACGCGGTCATTCTCGATCTGCAGTCCACAAAAATAGCCGGCGGATGTCGCCATCGACGCATTCTCGATGGTGCCAAGGTACAGCAACGCCGAGGGTTCATCTGGCGCGCGCACATGGATCGGCGCCGATTCGCCGAAGCAGCGCAGGTCCCCACCCGCGTTGACGACCGCGCTCGTCACGCCATGCGCCCGCAACTCGTCGATGGCGCGATCGACGGCGTAGCCCTTGGCGATGCCGCCGAGGTCGATCCAGCCAGCGCTGCGCCACCGCACCTGCGCATCGGGCAGCAGCTCGAGGTCGCGATACGTGACGCCCGGCTCAGGTTGCCGCGCGGCCCCGCCGGCGGCCGGAGCGGGCAGTAACCGGTGCCGCACCAGGTTTGCGGCGGTCGCGATATCGAAACAGCCATCGCACAGGTCGCCGAGCGTGCGTGCCGCGCTCAGCACTTCATGGGTGTCCGCGTGGATGTCGATCACCTCGCCGGGGCGCGCGGCGTTGATGCGCGAGACGTCGCTCCGCTCGTCATGGAAGCTCATGCGTCGTTGTACACGCTCGACCGCGGCAAAGGCGGCATCGATCGCGATGTGCAGCGCGCTCGCTTCCAGCGCGGCGGTGGCGCGCACTTCCACCAGCGTGCCGAGCAGCGGGCGCGCGCGGCGCAGTGTGCGCTCAGCGTGGTGCAATGGCGATCGCATAGGTGGCGAGCAGCCGGCGGATGCCGTCGGTGACGTGCGTGCACGACAGCGTCGCGCCGCTGATGTTCTGGATGTCGCGTCCGGTCTGCACCGCATCGCCATGGTGGCGGCCGACGAACTGGCCGCGCCAGTGCGCGTTGCGCACCTCGCCGCCGTAGGCCTCGCGGTACTCGAGGATCTCGACCTGCCGCACCGAGCCGTCGGTGCCGAGCGCGACCGCATAGGTGATCAGATCGTGCTTGCCGATGACGGCGTCGACGAAGAAATAACCGTCGTCGGCTTTCCATGCGCGCAAGGAGCCGGCGTAGACCTTGACGCCCGAGTCGCGCTCGATTGCAGCGATCTGATCGGCGCTGAGCTGCAGCGGGAGCGGAGCCAGCGCGTGCGTGCCGAACATCAGCTGCTGGGCCTGCTCGACGCTCATGTATACGAGCGCGTAGGCCGGCGGGCAGAGCGCCACCGCTGCGACGGGCAGTACCACGATGCGGGCGCCGGGATTCATGCGTGGCTCCTCGAGGTGCCGGCAGTCAAGCCGTCAGAAGTTCAGTCCCAATCCCAGATCGAAGCGCGTCAGGTCGGTGTTGACATCGAAGCTCTGGTAATCGGCCTTGAAGACGACATTCGGCGTCAGGAAGAAGTTCGCCCCGACGGTCCACACGCGGTCGTGCGGCTGCGGCCAGGGCAGGCCGTCGCTCGCGAGTCCGGTCGGCACGGTCGTGAAGCCGGTGGGAATGCCATCGTAGGAGTTGCCCATGTCGTAGTGTTCCCAGCGTGCAAACGGCACGAGCTTGTAGCCGTTGTGCTGCCACACCGTGTACGCGCCCTGGAAATAATAGCCGAGGAAACTTGCGGGCACCGGGTTCGACGCGCCGGCGTTGAGCAGGTTGTAGGTCGCGGTATTCGAGATCGTGCCGTGCGCGTACACGGCCGATAGATCGGCTGCACCCGGCGTCCAGCGCACATGGCCTTCCCACAGCGTCACGCGTTGGCTCGGCAGCCCCGCCGGAATCGTCGGCAACGCGGCCTTGCCGGTAAACACACTGCCGCCGGCGAGCAGGCCCGGCACGCCGCTGTAGTTGAGCGAGAGGTACTGCGACAGGTTCTGGCCGTTCGCGAGGCTCAGCTCCTGACGCCATTGTTGATCAGGTCGAGCGCGGTGCGGTATTGCGGGTCTTCGGGGTTGATGTCCCAGCCGCCGAGATTCAATCCGGTGGTGAGCCCCACGTCCCACGTGAGTCCGCCCTGCGTATTGCCATGCAGTGCGAGGCCGCCTTCGCGCCAGGTGCTCGGGATGATCAGCGTCTCGACGAAGTTGCGCTGCACGCCGTAGAAATTGGTCGGCTCGTGATGTTCGTTCAGCATGCCCGCGGGGATCAGGAACAGGCCCGCCTTCAGGCTCGCCCAGTCGGAGAGCTGGTGATCGATGTAGAACTGCTCGACTTCGAATTCACCGGCATCGTCCGCCGAGGCCACGCCATGCTCGACTTCGAACTCGGAGTTGAACACGGTGCGGTCACCGAACCGGTAGCCGATGCCGAACACCGCGCGGGCCAGGTCGAACTGCGTCAACGCGCCCTCATGCGTCGGATGCGTGTAGTAGACCTCGCCGTATCCCCACAAGCTCAAATTGTCGGAGATGCCACCGCCGGACGGTGCAGCGGCCGCGGTCATCTGCGCCTGCGCCGCCTGCTGGGCTTGCGCAGCCTGCTGCGCTTGCAGGGCCTGCTGCGCCTGCGCGGTTTGCTGGCCCTGCGCGGCGAGCGCATCGTTTTGGGCCTTGAGCTGCTGCAGCTGCGCCTTCAGCGCATCGAGCTGCTGCTGCATCAGCTCGACTTGCTGCTCGAGCTTCTGCTCGGTGCTCGAGCCAGCGCTCGCGCTGTCGGCGGCGTACGCGGCCGCGGTCGGCAGCAGGGCGCCGGCGATCAGGATCAGGGCAGTTCGGGTGTTCAAGGCAGCAGAGTTCATGGGATGCGATCCTCAAGGTGAAAGAGCGGCGGGCTGGCACTGCGCGGGCAGTACCTGGGCCGTGGGGTTCTGCGGGTCGTAACCGTCGGTGAGCGTGCACAGGAACGCGATCACATCGAGGATCTCGCTCGTGCTCAGCGCAGGCGCCTCGCCGATGTGGCGGTTGTAGGGAATTTCCAGCGTGTTCACGTTGCCGACGTAAAGCGCATCGCTCCCCGGCACGTGGATGTTGACGACAAACTGCCCGCCGTAGGCCGCCGGCAGATCGTCGAACTTGGTCACGTTGCCCGCGGCGTCGGTCGGATAGAACTCTTCGGGGTTCGTATCGCGCCGCACGTAGAAACCGATCGCATCCTTGAGCGTGGCGAAGCGCCCGTTGTGGAAATAGGGCCCCGTCACTGCGATGTTGCGCAGGGTCGGCACCTTGAACGCGCCACAGAGCCCCGAGGTGTTGAGGCCGCCGTTGTCGCGGAACGGCCCGCAGACGCCCAAGTCGTAGTAATCGTGCACGCCATCGTCGCTGTTGATCGGCACGTAGCCCGGCGCACTCGCCGGATCGTTCGCCAGGATTGCCGTATTTCTCGGCACACCGAGGTTGTCGTAACTGAAGTCGGTGA
>Ga0335083_10012489_pt1 | contig 10156 bp, 5 predicted proteins | sample Lox_Sample_42_FD_206716 | JGI IMG/M metagenome (GOLD analysis project Ga0335083, IMG submission 206716) | Soil microbial communities from Loxahatchee National Wildlife Refuge, Florida, United States - Lox_Sample_4.2 | ecosystem: Environmental > Terrestrial > Soil > Wetlands | place: USA: Florida...
TGAGGTTGTGGCGGGAATCGCGTAGTCCGATCCCGTGCGTCACCGAGCGCGCGAAGTTGGAAATCTCGTACTGGTGAATGGCGCCTCGTTCCAGTTTCTCGCACGCTTCGAGATAGAGGTCGGCGGTCAGGTCATCGTCGGGCACGAAGTGAGCGTGATAGCGGCTGCCTCCAGCCAGTAATTCGCTGCCGAGACGCGAGTCTTCATCGACCTCAAGCATGTACACGCTAACGTGAGGAACCCCAGTGGCGAGGGTTTCGGAGAGAGTGTAATTCCAGCTTTCCGGCGTCTGATGCGGCAGGCCTGCGATCAGGTCGATGCCGATGTTTCCGATGCCCACCGCGCGCAGGCGGGCGATGTCGTCAAGGGTGATTGCCCGCGTGTGGAGGCGGCCAACTGACGAACATTCCTGATCAACGAAGGACTGAACGCCCAGGCTCACGCGGTTGACTCCACAACGGCAAACGGCATCGAGCATCTCACTAGACAGCGTGCCGGGAGCGCACTCTACCGTGATTTCCGCGGCCGGCTCGAGGTCAAATGTCCTGCGAACCGCTCGGAACAGGCGCTCCAACTGGTCCGGAGCGAGCACGGACGGTGTTCCTCCGCCGAGGTAAATGGAATCGACCCGGCGATCAATTTGTCCGCCAAGTTCGCGGGAGATCGTCTCGGCCGAGGAGATTTCGGCGCAAACCTGGGCTGTGTATCGATCAAAGGCTGCGCGGGAGAACACACCCGATGCGAAGTTGCAGAAGCTGCACTTGGTGCGGCAAAAGGGCACCGAGATGTAAATTCCCAGAGACATCTTCGTGACAAGGTTATCGTGAAGCGGCGTATCGTCGGGTAACCCGGCTCGTCTATTATCCCCTATGGCGGCTTGGTGCCTTTGCGGCAATGAGGGAACTACGGCATGAAGTTGGCGGATTCGGTCATGAATGAAAGACAGGTTGCATGAAGAAGCGGGTCGTCATCACGGGCATGGGAGTAGTAAGCCCCAATGGCATCGGCAACCAGGAATTTTGCCGGGCCGCACTGGCAGGCGCCAGCGGCGTGCGGCTCATTACGCGCTTCGATGCCAGCGATTTGCCGGTTCGGATTGCGGGCGAGGTCACCTCCTTTGACGAACTGGCGTGGGTGGATGCTCACGAACGCAAGCATCTCTCGCGCTCGGTGCCACTGGCGCTGGCCGCGTCCACCGAAGCCCTCCAGCAGACCGGAATCGAGCCCGCCAAATTGTCCCTGGGGCAGCAGCGCGAGATCGGCGTCATACTGGGGTCGGGCGGAGGCGCGCAGGACTTCTCCGAGGAAAATTACCGGCTGTATTTCCAGGGCAAAGCGAAACAAGCCAGTATTTTCTCGATCCCCAGCGGCACCATGGGCACAATGTCGAGCGAAGTCAGCATGCGCTTTGGTCTGCGCGGGCTAAGCCACGTTATTACCACGGGCTGTACTTCATCCACAGACGCCTTCGGCTATGCCTTGCGCGAAATTCAGTTTGGATTGATCCCCACGCTGCTGGTGGGCGGCGTGGACTCGCCCATCGCGCCCGGCATCATGAAGGGCTTCGCCCTGATGCGCATCATGACGAGTTCCTGGAACCATGCACCCGAGCGGGCGTCGCGGCCGTTTTCCGCAGACCGCGACGGCTTCGTGCTGGCCGAGGGCGCGTGGATGTTCGTGCTGGAAGAATTTGAGCACGCTCATGCTCGCGGTGCGAACGTTCTCGCCGAAGTCGCGGGCTATGGCTCGACCTGCGAGGCTTTTCATCGCGTGCGTCTGCAGGAGTGCGGCGAAGAGCCGGCACGGGCGATCCAGATGGCGATGGATGATGCAGGAATCTCGCCGCCCGACGTGGACTACGTGAGCCTGCATGGAACGTCAACGCAGCTGAATGATCGCATCGAGACCAAGGCGCTGAAGCTGGCGCTGGGAGATGTCGCCCTCAAGACGCCGATGTCGAGCCTGAAATCGCAGATTGGGCATCCTCAGGGAGCGTCGGGAGCGGCCGGCATTGCAGCTACGGTGGTGGCCATGACCCACCAGCAAATTCCTCCGACGATAAACCTAGAGAAACCTGATCCCGATTGCGACCTCGACTATGTGCCCGAAACCGGACGCAAGTCATGCATCGAGCACGCCGTGTGCAACTGTATCGCGTTTGGATCGAAGAACTCAGCTTTGGTGCTGCGCAAGATATCCTAAGCACAAAGCCCTGCCTCGCTTGCGGCAGCCGGCGCAGAAACGATACACTCCGCCCCATTCCTGTCGAGGGTGATGGATGCTACGGTTTCGATTGTTGTTGCTGACTACGCTTCTGAGTGTTCTGTCCAGCTTTCTAATTGCTGCCGATACCAAGCCAACGCCGACCATTCACGAATTCACCGCCGGGATGAAGGCCATGGACGGCCTGTTTCCCATGTTCTGGGACGCGAAGGCCGGCCGAGTCTACTTGAAGGTCAACAACTTCGACCAGGATTTCCTGTTCCTGACCTCGCTGCCGTATGGGTTGGGTTCCAACGACGTGGGATTGGATCGCGGCAAGCTGGGCGAAGGAATCATCGTCCACTTCAGCCGGGTCGGGCCAAAGGTGCTGCTGATGGAGCCGAACCTCGATTACCGATCGTCGTCGTCGAATCCCTCGGAACGTATGGCGGTCACTCAGTCGTTTGCTGAGTCCGTGGTCGCTGGTTTCAAAGTGGAGGCGGAAGAGAACGCTGCGGTGGTGATCGACGTTACCGATTTTCTTCAATCGGACCAGTTCGGTGTGGCCAAACAGCTCGCCGAGAGCAAGCAGGGCACGTACAAGGTGGACAAGGACCGCAGCGCAATCGCCCTCGACGGCACGAAGAACTTCCCGCAGAACACCGAGATCGAAGCGATGCTGACCTTTGTGACCGACAAGCCGGCGGAGAAGTCGCTCGTCGCCACGGTGTCCCCGGACGCGTATGCGGTGACCATGCGCGAGCACTATTCGTTCGTGCAATTGCCCGATGCGGGCTTTCGGCCGCGCGCATTCGATCCCCGTGCCGGATATTTCGAAGTCATGTATCGCGATTACTCTGCGCCGCTGGGATCGCCGCTCGATGTGCGGTTTATCTCGCGCCATCGCCTGCAGAAGAAAGATCCGTCGGCGGCCATGAGTGAGCCAGTGAAGCCCATCGTGTATTACGTGGACCGGGGCGCACCCGAGCCAATTCGCAGCGCGCTGCTCGACGGCGCGAGTTGGTGGGCACAGGCATTCGAGGCGGCCGGATTCAAGAACGCATTCCGGGTCGAGGTGATGCCTGCAGGAGCCGATCCCATGGATGTGCGCTACAACGTCATTCAGTGGGTACATCGCTCCACACGCGGCTGGTCGTACGGGCGCCCGGTAGTCGACCCGCGCACCGGGGAGATCCTCAAAGGGCAGGTTACACTGGGCTCGTTGCGTGCGCGCCAGGATTACCTGATCGCCGAGGCGCTGCTGTCGCCATATAAGAAGGGAATCACAGCACCGACGCAGTTGCAAGAGATGGTGCTGGCGCGGCTGCGACAACTGGCTGCGCACGAGGTCGGGCACACATTGGGACTGGCGCACAACTTCGCGGCCAGCGCGATTGCGCCCGGGACCTCGGTGATGGACTACCCGCATCCCTGGGTGACGCTGAACGCGAGCGGACACCCTGACGTGTCCCGCGCCTATGCGACCGGTGTGGGCGCGTGGGACAAGGTGGCCATCCAGTATGGCTACTCGCAGTTTGCGCCGGATGCGGACGAACACGCCGCGCTCGACGCAATTCTGACGAAGGCGCAAGCCAACGGGTTGTACTTCATCACTGACCAGGATTCGCGGCCGCAGGGAGGCGCACATCCCTACGCCCACCTGTGGGATAACGGTCCCGACCCGGCGGCGGAGTTGGATCGAATCCTGAAAGTGCGCGCAGCGGCATTGTCGCAATCCGGTGAAGACGCTATCCCGATGGGAAGGCCCATGGCCGAGATCGAAGATACGCTGGTACCGTTGTACCTTTTACATCGCTATCAGACGGAGGCTGCCGCAAAAGAAATTGGAGGCTTGAACTATCGCTATGCTCTTCGCGGCGATGGGCAGATGGTTTCCGACATTGTCAGCCCGGCAAACCAAAGGAAAGCCCTCGACGCTCTGCTTCAGACGCTGAAGCCGGAGACGCTCACGTTGCCGGAATCGCTGCTGCGGATGTTACCGCCTCGGCCTCCGGCGTACCCGCGCACGCAGGAATCGTTCACAGCGCACACTGGCGTGACTTTTGATCCGGAGAGTGCTGCAGAGGCGGCGACGGAGATCACCGTCGGCCTCTTGTTCAATCCGCAGCGCGCTTCACGGCTGGTGGAGTATCACGCGCGCGATTCGCAGAACCCCGGCTTGCAGGAGGTCATCGAGGCGACCTTGGCTGCCACTTGGAAAGCGCCGCGCGCAACGGGGCTGCAGGCTGAGACGCAACGTGTGACCGAGACTGCCGTATCGGAGCATTTGCTGGCGCTGGCTGCCAACAGTGCCGCCTCGGGCGAAGCACGGGCGATCTCCCGTGCTGAAGCCGTTTCCCTGCGCGATTGGATCGCGGGCGCGACGACGGCAACGGCCGAAGACAAAGCTTTGCACGCGGCAACGCTGGCGCGAATCGATCTCTTCCTTAAGCAGCCGGACAAATTCACGCCTGCGCCGGCGCCGGCAGTGCCTCCGGGACAGCCAATTGGGGACGAGGAGTAGCGAAACCGGCATCTCGCCATTCCTTGACGTTTTCCATCCTGGCAGGCAATTGCTGCGTCTAATGGTGGCCACCACCGTTCAGAATTAACTGCGATTTCGTTAGAATCGTACCGTAGGAATGGCCAATATCCACGAAGAGGAAGTCCTGGGCAAGGCGTATGACAGCAGGCTGATGAAGCGCCTGCTCACGTACTTGCGTCCGTATCGGCTGCAGGTGATGGTCGCGCTGCTGGCGATCATCTTGAAGGCGGGCGCGGATGTTCTCGGGCCGTATCTCACCAAAGTCGCAATCGATAAGTATCTCGCGAACAAGACGGAAACCCATTCCCTGCTCGACCGCTTCCTGAGCAGCCAGCCGCTGGTGGGAATCGCCCAAATCGCAGCCATGTTCCTGGGCTTGCTGCTCCTGAGCTTCCTGTTCGAATTTACTCAGACGTACGTCATGCAGTGGGCCGGACAGAAAGTGATGTTCGATCTGCGGGCACAAATCTTCCGGCATCTGCAGCGGCTGCATGTCGCGTTTTACGACCGCAACCCGGTCGGACGGCTGGTCACGCGTGTGACCAGTGACGTGGACGCGCTCAATGAAATGTTCACCGCCGGCGTAGTCTCGATCTTCGAGGACATCTTCGTGCTGGCCGGCATCGTCGCCATCATGCTCAACATGAACTGGCGACTGGCGCTCATCACCTTCGCGGTGTTGCCGATCATCTTTTTCGCCACCAGCGTATTTCGCAAGGCGGTGCGCGAGAGCTACCGGCGGATTCGAATCGCAATCGCCAAGATCAATGCGTATCTGCAGGAACACGTTTCGGGGATCGTGGTTCTGCAACTTTTCAACCGCGAAAAGAAATCGTACGAGCAGTTTGAGAAGATCAACCGCACGCACATGGATGCCTTCAAGGATGCCATTCTGGCGCACGCGATTTACTACCCTGTCGTCGAAATCTTGTCGGCGACGGCGATCGCCAGCGTCATCTGGTTCGGAGGCAATCAGGTGATTCGCAATGCCGTTAGCCTGGGCGTGCTGGTGGCGTTCATGCAATACGCCCAGCGGTTTTTCCGGCCGATTCAGGACCTGAGCGAGAAGTACAACATCCTGCAATCGGCGATGGCGTCGAGTGAACGCATCTTCAAGCTGCTTGATACGCCGGCGGAAATCGTTTCGCCGCAGACCCCACAGGTCCCCGATGGCCCGGGTCGCATCGAGTTCGATCATGTCTGGTTTGCCTATCGCACCATGACACAGGCTGCAGAAGAGGCTGCGCGGCAAGGCGAGAAGTTTGACGCAGCAGCCGCCGGTACGAATGGCGACTATGATTGGGTACTGCGCGACGTGTCGTTCACCATCGATCCCGGCGACACGGTTGCGTTCGTGGGACACACTGGCGCGGGCAAGACAACCATCATCTCGCTCCTACTTCGTTTCTACGACGTCCAGGGGGGCGCGATTCGCATTGATGGGGTGAACATTCGCGACATGGACTTGGCCATGCTGCGCAAACGCTATGGGGTGGTGCTGCAGGACCCGTTCCTTTTCTCCGGGACTGTGGCCGACAACATTCGGCTGGGTTCGCGCTGGATCGCCGATTCGTCGATCGAAGATGCGGCGGAGCAGGTGAATGTGGCGGATTTCATTCGCTCGCTGCCGGGAGGATTCAGCGAAGAAGTGAAGGAGCGAGGCAGCACGCTGTCCACCGGACAAAAGCAGCTCATCTCGTTTGCCCGCGCGTTGGCGCACAATCCCAAAATCCTGATTCTGGACGAGGCCACGTCGAGCGTGGACACCGAGACCGAATTTCGCGTGCGTGACGCCCTTACGCGAATGGTCGAAGGCCGCACCTCGATCATGATTGCGCATCGCCTGAGCACGGTGCAGCGCGCCAGCAAGATCATCGTGATGCACAAGGGCAAGGTGCGCGAAATTGGCACCCACCAGCAACTGCTGGCGAACCGTGGCATCTACTGGAAGCTCTACCAGTTGCAGTATAAGGACCAGGAGGTCCCCGCCGAGTTGTTGGCTGGCGGGATTGCGCGATCCGGGGCCGGCGCATCTGCCGACGATTGAGGCAATCTATGTCTGCGAAGCAACCGCACGAGATCCACGCTCTATTCCTCGACGCGTTCAATCGCGGAGACGTCGAGGCCCTGATATGTCTTTATGAGCCGCACGCGATTCTCGTCACTGGGGATGGCAGTGCGGTAGGACACGACGCTATTCGTGCGGCTTTCCGGCGGTTTGTCTCTGGTGGCGGACGAATGCAGATGGTCACGCGCGCGATCGTCGATTCAGGTGATGGTCTCGCAGTCCTGCACGGGAGTTGGTCGCTCGAGTCGGGCCAAGACACGATATCCGGTTTGAGCACCGAGGTCGTGCGACGACAGCCCGACGGGTCGTGGCTTTATGTCGTCGATGAACCGCGGACGCCGGAAGACACAGCCGCATAGTTCCCGAGCCATTGATACATCCAGGAAAGCGGACCCCCGGGCCTAAACTGCTCGCGATCACAAACTAGAGGACTTGTACGGCGCACCCTTCGACATCGTTCCCGGCAGGGTCTGAACCCTCGCCCTTTAAGGCGGTGGAACCGACTTCAACAGACTGCCCATTCCCCCACCTGTCATAATTTCATCGTGCGACTTCTCATTTCCGCGGGCGAGGCGTCGGGCGAAGTCTATGGCGCAAGGCTGATCGACGCGCTCCGGGCACTGCGCGGATCCCGGCCCGAGCTGGAATTCTTCGGCGTCGGCGGCGAGCAGATGCGGCGAGCAGGCTGCGACCTGATAGTAAACGCCAATGACATCGCGGTGGTTGGACTCGCCGAAGTCGTCGAACATCTGCCGCGCATCTTCAAGTTGTTTCATAGGGTCGTAGCCGAGGCCGAACACCGGCGTCCTGACGCCGCGGTGCTGATCGACTTTCCCGACTTCAATTTTCGGCTGGCTCGCGATCTCCACAAGCGCGGAATTCCCGTGATCCACTACGTTAGCCCGCAGTTGTGGGCCTGGCGGCAATCGCGCATTGAACTGGTGCGAAAGTACGTCCGCAAGATGCTGGTCATCTTCCCTTTCGAAGAGAAGTTCTATCGCGAGCGCGGCATTGAAGCGGAATTCGTGGGGCATCCGCTGGCAGACATGGCCCTGCCAACGGTCACGCGGGAGGACTTTGCCAAGCAATATGGAATAGACCCGCAACGTCAGTGGATTGCTCTCTTGCCAGGGAGTCGGCGCGGGGAGGTGGCGCGGATCCTCCCTAAGCTGCTGCAAGCGGCGCAACTTCTAGGTCCGGAACACGTTTACATAGTTCCGGTCGCGTCCACACTCGACCCCAAATGGATGGCTTCGTTTCTGCCCGAGTGCAGGGCTGCCATAACTCTGAGCGACGATGCCCGCTCGACGTTGCTGCATGCGCGGGCGGCCGCCGTAGCCAGCGGAACATCCACCTTGGAAGCCGCGTTGATTGGCACTCCCTTCGCCATGGTGTATCAAGTAGCGCCGCTTACCTGGACGTTCGGCCGCCGTCTAGTAAGGGTGGACCGATTTGCCATGCCGAACCTCATCGCCGAGCGGGACGTAGTCCTGGAGTTGGTGCAGGAAAACTTCACCCCTGAGCGAGTCTGTGCCGAGTTGCGTAGGCTTTTACCGGACAGCTGCGAGAGGCAATCCATGCTCACCGGTTTTGATCAGGTCAAACGCAATTTGCGAGGATCCGCAGCCGACAGTGATGCCAGCGGTCGCGCTGCTCGCGCGGTGTTAGCTGCGCTGGAAGCGAACTCGTGACTGCAATGAACGCGTCCTTCCAAGTAGTTTTTCCATCATTTATAGTGACCTGTAGGCAGGAGTTCTCTCCATAATGCGAATCTCGGCGCGGTCCCTGGGACGCGTGGTTTTATCCCTCATCTTTGCCATTCTGACACCGTTTCTTCACGCGGCAGAAAAACAGCGCGTTCAGGTTGATAACTACGTCATTCAAGCGATCGTGATGCCGCAAATCCACCAGCTCAAGGCGGTAGCGCAGGTAAAGTTCACGGCGCTCGACGACATCAGCATCGCGTCTTTCCAGCTCCACAACGGCCTGCGAGTGACTGGGGTGTTCGACGCCGAGGGTCAGACGCTTTCCGCCGAGCGCATCAGCCAAGACGCCTCAATTCGTGTCTCCCTCCCCACGGGTTTGTCCAAGGGCGCAGCCAGCACCCTCATCTTCGAATACGAAGGTACGGTGCAGTCGGCTGACGACAGCCCCGTGCCCGGTTTGAAGCTGGCCTACGTCGGCGATCCGATGACCTACCTGCTGTACGCCGGAGCCTGGTTTCCCATGGTGGGGTATGGCACCGACCGGTTCACTTCAACCATTGGCATCAGCGCTCCCTCGGAATACACCGTCATTGGAAGCGGCAAGGAAACGACAGGCGCTATGCCGGTAATCGGCGAGGACGTCGAAGCTCCTCAGGCAGGTGCAAAGAAGCCCGGAGCGCGCTCAGGCCCGGGGAAGCTGGCGGTACCAGCGGGCTACTCGACCCGAACGTTTACGTACTCGCGGGCCAGTTTCCCGGGCACCATCCTGATTGGCAAGTACGACCAAACGAAGATCTCCGAGGGCGGGCTCGATGTTACGGTGTACACCTCGGCGCAAAACAAACAGTTTGCTCAGGCCTATGCCGACACAGCCTCCAAGGAGTTCTTCTTCTACACCTCCAGCTTCGGCCCGGCCTTCAGTACCAAGCTCAACGTAGTCGAAATCCCGAACGACACTGTGCCCTCAGCATGGGCGCCGGAGATAGCCGCCATCACCTCGCGCGCTTTCACAGCCAAGGTCAGCTATCGGCTGCTGGCCAACAACATTGCGCACCAGTGGTGGGGGACAATGGTCAGCCCGGCCACTCGAAACGACTGGTGGATCAGCGACGGTTTCGCGCGCTACTCCGAGGCCATGTATGTTGAGCACGTGGCCGGTCAAGCTGGATTCGAGGAAGTCACGAAAGATATGGCTGTGGGCGCCTTGGCCTATATCAGCGTTCCGCTGTCGCAGGTGGGCAAGCTCGATGTCTTCTCTCCCGAATTTCAGTCGCTGGTCACTGACAAGGGGGGCAGCATTCTGAACATGTTGCGCTGGGTGATCGGCGATCAGGCCTTCGACAAAACCATGCGCAACTTCCTTGCGCAATACGCCGGCAAGCCGGCGACGGTTAACGATCTAGAGAAGGTCGCCGAGCAGGCGTCTGGGCAACAGCTTTCCTGGTTCTTCGTGCAGTGGTTGGATTCGACGGGCGCCCCTGAGTTCAAGACGAAGTACACCATCTACCGCACCCAGAAGGGCTTTCGCGTGGTGGGCGAGATCCAGCAGGACCTCGACCTCTTCCGCATGCCGGTGGAACTGCGCATCGACACCGACGGCAAGACGGAAACCAAGCGCATCGAAGTCTCGGGTAC